>Ga0187892_10001380_pt1 | contig 55691 bp, 52 predicted proteins | sample MA1701073metaG_FD_139345 | JGI IMG/M metagenome (GOLD analysis project Ga0187892, IMG submission 139345) | Bio-ooze microbial communities from a basaltic lava cave in the Kipuka Kanohina Cave System on the Island of Hawaii, USA - MA170107-3 metaG ...
GACGAGAAGTTGAGCTCGCCGCCACCGAGCTTGCCCATGCCGAGCACCAGCAACTCCTGCGGCTCACCCGTCTCTCCTGCCGGTTCTCCGTACCGCTCGACGAGAGTGCGCGCGGCGAAGGCTTGCGCCCCGGCGATGGCTGCATCGGCGACCTGTGAGAGGTCACGCAGAGACTCTTCGAATCCGGACCAGCCCGCGAGATCGCGCCAGGCGATGCGCACGAACTCACGTTGCCGCAGCCGGCGCAGCGCAGCCATGAACGTGGTTTCATCGGCACTCGCGCGCGCGAGCCGATCGACTTCCGGGCGCAGGGCTGCGGATTCTGCGGGCGTGGCCAGCCGCGGCGCCAGTTCGACGAGCAGCTGCGGATTGCGCGCGCAGGCGCTGGCGGCAAACTCACTGGCGGCAAAAACACGCGGCAGCGTCGTGCGGATATCGGCTGGCAGCGCATCCAGCACAGCGACGCCACCCGGATGCGCTTCGATCGTTTCCAGCGCGCGTTCCACGCCCGCCCGCAACGACGGGGGAAGCTCAGCGAGCGACGGAAACCGGGAAGTCATGCCGCGATTCTGTCACGGAAAAGAAAAGGCCCCACGAGGCCACCCCGGAAAGTTTGCTCGAAGACGGCAGTACTTTCGGGGGGCCGCAAAGAGGCGCACAAGAAAAAGCCCCGCACGTCGCCGTACAGGGCTTCTTCGTCTTCGTCTGTTCTTCCGCCCGGCTTTCCTGGCCGGGCCCCACGAAAGTATTCGCGGTCTTTCCGCGAAACTTTCGTGGGTGGCGTATCACATGTCCATTCCGCCCATGCCGCCGCCCGGAGGACCGCCATGTGAGTGCTCCTCGTCCTTCGGAGCCTCGGCCACCATCACTTCCGTCGTGAGCAGGAGGCCCGCGACCGAAGCAGCGTTCATCAGCGCCAGGCGCGTCACCTTGGTGGGATCGATGATGCCGGCCTCGATGAGATCGCCATACTCGCCGGTCGCAGCGTTGTAGCCGAAGTTGCCCTTGCCTTCCTTCACCCGATTGACGACCACGGCAGCGTCCTCGCCGGCGTTGTCGACGATCTGGCGCAGCGGCTCCTCGATGGCGCGCGACAGGATCTTCACGCCCACCTTCTGGTCCTCGTTGGCGACTTCGGTCTTCTCGACCGCCTTCTGCACGCGGATCAGTGCAACGCCCCCGCCCGGGACCACGCCTTCCTCGACCGCAGCGCGCGTAGCGTGCAGCGCGTCTTCGACGCGGGCCTTCTTTTCCTTCATCTCGATCTCGGTCGCAGCGCCAACCTTGATCACGGCGACACCGCCGGACAGCTTGGCCACGCGCTCCTGCAACTTCTCCTTGTCGTAGTCGGACGTCGCTTCCTCCGCCTGCTGGCGGATCTGGGCCACGCGCGCCTTGATCTCGGAGCTCTTGCCGGCGCCGTCAATGAGCGTGGACTTCTCTTTCTCCACGACGACCTTCTTCGCCTCGCCAAAGTCATTCAGCGTCGCCTTTTCGAGCGACAGGCCGACCTCATCCGAGATCACCTGGCCACCGGTCAGGATCGCGATGTCCTGCAGCATGGCCTTGCGACGGTCACCAAAGCCCGGCGCCTTCACGGCGGAGACCTTGATAATGCCGCGGATCGTGTTCACGACCAGCGTCGCGAGCGCCTCGCCCTCGACGTCTTCCGCGATGATCAGCAGCGGGCGACCGGACTTGGCCACGCCCTCGAGCAGCGGGAGCATCTCGCGGATGTTCGAGATCTTCTTCTCGTACAGCAGGATGTACGGATTCTCGAGCTCCGAGGTCTGGTTCTGCTGGTTGTTGATGAAATACGGCGACAGGTAGCCGCGGTCGAACTGCATGCCCTCGACCACTTCGAGCTCGTTCTCGAGGCCCGAGCCCTCTTCGACCGTGATGACGCCTTCCTTGCCGACCTTTTCCATCGCGTCGGCGATGGTCTTGCCGATGCTCTCATCCGAGTTCGCGGAGATCGTGCCGACCTGCGCGATCGCCTTCGCGTCCTTACAGGGCTTGGAGAGCTTCTTCAGCTCTTCGACGGCCGTGCGCACGGCGCTATCGATGCCGCGCTTGAGGTCCATCGGATTGAGGCCTGAGGCAACAGCCTTGAGGCCTTCGCGGATAATCGCCTGCGCGAGCACAGTTGCAGTCGTCGTGCCATCGCCAGCTTCGTCGGAAGTGTTGGACGCGACTTCCTTCACCATCTGCGCGCCCATGTTCTCGAACCTGTCCTTCAGCTCGACTTCCTTCGCGACGGACACGCCGTCCTTCGTCACCGTCGGTGCGCCGAAGCTCTTCTCGAGCACGGCGTTGCGACCCTTGGGACCCAGCGTCACCTTCACGGCGCTCGCCAGGATGTTCACGCCCCTGAACATGCGTTGCCGGGCGTCATCTGAAAATCGTACTTCTTTCGCTGCCATTTCCGTTATCTCCAGGAAATTCGTTTCTCTATGCCTTTATCGGGTCCCCGTTTTCCGGGGTCCCAGGAAAGTATTTCGAGTCTTCGAGAAAACTTTCTTGGGGTGATCTATTTCCCTTCGATCACGGCCATGACGTCTTCTTCACGCATGACCAGCAGTTCCTCGCCATCCATCTTCACTTCGGTTCCGCTGTACTTGCCGAAGAGGATCTTGTCGCCGACCTTCACGTCGAGCGGGCGAACGTGGCCGTCCTCGAGAATCTTGCCCTTGCCCACTGCAACGACCTTGCCCTGGATGGGCTTCTCGGTTGCGGTGTCGGGGATGACGATGCCACCCGGAGAGGTACGCTCCTCCTCCAAGCGCTTGACGATCACGCGATCATGAAGCGGTCGGATCTTCATGGACTCACTCCTTCTATGTACTTGTTGATAAAGCCGTTTGCTGTTTTGTTGAAAAACAGGTTTTGTGGAAAACAGGCCGGGATCCGTTGTCGTTGCCACGGGCAGCGGGCCGTTCCGGCGCACGAAGGGGAGCGAAACTGTTAGCACTCTCCCTTCGAGGCTGCCAATCATAGCGACGGAACTTGCGAAATCAAGGCGCTGCGCAATGCCGTCCATGACAGGGCGGTCCCCCGAAGGTATGCTCCGCGCGCGGCCCGGATCGCCCGTAACAGTCGCCGGAAGCAGACACAAGCTCTTGATCGAACGAATGATTTCTGTTTTTGAGACGGTTGCAACGGTCCCGGAGCAGCCGCCTCCGCAGGATACGGCCCCGCCGGAACATAAGCCTCCGCGCCTGGTCGTTAACGCGTCCATGGGAGCTCACCAGTGAAACTTGCTTCGTTTGCCGCAAGCCTCGCGATCGGGTTGCTCGGCTCGGTCGCCGCCCCCGGGGCCTGGGGTGCCGAACCCGCCGCCACCGAACCGGCCAGGACCGAAGGCGCGGGTCCGATCGACTCGTTTCTCAGCGGCGCGGCGGTGCAGCAGAACGACGATTTCCTGCCGATCGAGCAGGCGTTCGTGCTCTCCGCGGACGTAACCGGCCCGAACACGCTGCGGGTTCGCTGGCTGATCGCCGACGGTTACTACCTCTACAAGCAGAAAATGGGCGTGACGAGCGATTCGCAGCTCGTGCAACTCGGCGAGCCCGAGCTGCCGCGCGGCAAATCGAAGACAGATGAGTTCTTCGGCACGCAGGAGGTGTACTACCACGAGGCGACGGCCCAGGTGCCGTTCTCGCGAGCCAATCCAAACGCCGGCAATTTCACCGCGAAAGTGAGCTACCAGGGCTGCGCGGACGCGGGCCTGTGCTATCCGCCAACCACGCAGGAAATCAAGCTCAAGCTCGCGGCGGTCGATGCTGCGAGCTTTGGCGCGGGTGGGCCGGACGTGGTCGTGTCCGAACAGGACCGGCTCGCGCGCCTGATCCAGACCGGCAATCTCTTCCTGGTCCTCGCCAGTTTCTTCGGCTTCGGCCTGCTCCTGTCGCTCACGCCGTGCGTGCTGCCGATGGTGCCGATCCTGCTCAGGATCATCGTCGGCCAGGGCGCGAACCTCACGACGCGTCGTGCGTTCATGCTCGCGCTCGCATACGTGCTCGGAATGGCGGTCACGTACACGTCTGCCGCTGTCGCGACGGCCGCCGCTGGCGAGCAGGTACAGGCTCTGTTCCAGCAAACGTGGATCATCGTGCTGTTTGCTGCGCTGTTCGCCGTTCTCGCGCTGGCGATGTTTGGGGCGTACGAACTGCAAATGCCGTCCGCCATCCAGACGCGCATCGCGAGCCTGAGCGGGCAGCAAAAGGCCGGCACTTATGTCGGCACCGGCATCATCGGTGCATTGTCGGCACTGATCGTGACCGCGTGCGTGGCGCCTGCAATGGTTGCCTCGCTGATGGTCATTGCCCAGGCGGGCGACGTGGCACGCGGTGCGCTGGCGAATTTCGCGATGAGCCTGGGGATGGGCGCGCCACTGCTGGTGGTGGGCGCTTCGGCCGGTAAGCTGTTGCCGAAGGCCGGGCCGTGGATGGAAACGGTCAAGCGCTTTTTCGGCGTGCTGTTCCTGGCCGTCTCGATCTGGATGCTCGAGCGCATCCTGCCGGGTCCCGTGATCCTGGCGCTCTGGGGTGTGCTGTTGCTGATCGCCGTCTACGCGCTGGGATCGTTCAAGCCGCGCACCGGCAGTTTCGGCCCTGTCCTCGGCAAACTCGTTGGTGCCGTCGCTGTGGGCTGGGGAGCGCTAATGCTCGTAGGCGCGGTGAAGGGCAACGACAACCCATTCGATCCAGTGCGCGGATTGCTTTCGGGCAAGACGGCAGTGGCCAGCGCCCTGCCCTTCAAGCGCGTCACGAGCGTCGAAGAACTGGATCGCGAAGTCGCGGCCGCGCGCGCTGCGGGAAAGCCGGCCATGCTCGATTTCTCGGCGGAGTGGTGCGTGTCGTGCAAGGAAATGGAGAAGTACACGTTCCCTGACGAGGGCGTGCGGGCAGCACTCGAAGGCGTCGTGCTGTTGCAGGCCGACGTGACGGAAAACAACGAGCAGGACAAGGCGCTGCTCAAGCGCTTCAGGATCTTCGGACCGCCGACGATCGCGTTCTTCGGCCCGGACGGTGTCGAGCGCGAGAACTACCGCGTCATCGGCTTCAAGAACGCGGAACGTTTCCGCGAGCACGTGCTGCGCGCCATTGCTCCCCAGGCGACAGCGACGGCCGCGAACGATCCCGACGCGGCTCCATGAGTGCGCCGCTGAGAGCAGCACTCGTACTCGTCCTCATCGCAGCAGCGGGGGCACTCGGCTTCGTCGCGTATCGATGGTTCGCAGCGGGCTCGCCGGCGGCGTCCGTTGCCCGCGAGGACACTTCCGCCGCCGCGTCGAGTCGAGCGGCAAGGCTCGGGAGCGCGGCCCCTGCACCCAAACGAACGCTGGCCGCGACACGTCCCGTATTCGCCCTGCAGGATCGCGAGGGCAAGCTCCGCTCGATCACGGAATGGGACGGTAAGTCGCTGGTCATCAATTTCTGGGCGACGTGGTGCGCGCCGTGCCGGCGCGAGATCCCGATGCTGCGCGAGCTGCACCGGGCGCGAGCGGGCGAGAACGTCGAAGTCATCGGGATAGCGGTGGACTTTCGCGACCAGGTCGTCGCCTACGCCGACCGGATGCAGATCGACTATCCGATCCTCATCGGAGAGCAGGAGGGGCTCGACGCGGCCGAAGCGTTCGGCGTCGGCATGATCGGACTGCCTTTCACCGTCTTCACCGACAAACAGGGACGTGTCGTCACGGCGCACCTGGGTGAGCTGCATCGGCCCGAGGCGGACCTGATCCTCGACGCCGTGTCCGCGATCAACAAGGGCGAAGTTTCGCTGGAAAAGGGGCAGGAACAGATCGCTGCCGGCATGAAGGCAGCGGGTCGCAAGGCAGCTCAGCCGGGCTGATGCGATCGCTCACCAGCCCGAGGCGCACGCGCACGCGCGTCGATCACTTCGGCAGCTGTCGCAGAAACTCGGCGAGATGATGCTTCCACACGATTGCCCTGGTGTGCGTGCCGTGGCCAACCGTGGCATCGCCCAGGGGTACCGTGATGGCGCGACCGTTCTTCAGCCGCTTGATTTCGCGCTCGAGGATGCCGAGCTCCGGCGGATTGATGAGATCGTCCGCGAAATTGATCGCGAGCAGCGGTGCACGGATCTTCTCCAGGCCGGGGGCCGGATCGTAGTCGCGGGAAGCTTCGACCGCGTACAGCAGGTCGTTCGCGTCGCTGGTCTTCAGTGTCGCGCGGGTCGCCTCGTCGAACACGCGATCCGCGTCGGCGAGCGTCGGTCCCGCCTGCTGTCTCACGACCGGATTGCTGCTCATGAGGAACAGCATCTGCACGGCGGTGCGCAGCCCGTTCGGCTGCTTTTCATAATTTCCCTCGCGCCACGTCGGGTCGAGGCGGATGGAATCGATCACGATGCGGCGCCAGGCGCGGTTGCGGCCCGAGATCTGGTCCGGAAGGCTGGCCAGCGGCACGAGGCCATCCATGAAGTCCGGATGCAGCTGGCCCCACAGCCACGTGTGCATTCCACCCATCGAGGTGCCCATCACGAGGCGCAGGTGGTTTACCTTCAGGCCGTCCACGAGCAGCCGGCGCTGCAACTCGATCATGTCGCGATAGCCGTAGGCGGGAAATCGCGCGCGCAGCCCGTCACTCGGCTTGCTGGAACGTCCGTGCCCCAGGTTGTCGGGGATGACGATGAAATACTGCGAAGCGTCGAGTGGCTGCCCCGGGCCGAACAGTTCATTGGCGAAAATCTCCTTCGCGCCGCCGACGAAGCGCCCGCCCTCACCGCCGGTGCCGTGAAGAATGAGCACGGCATTGCGCACGTTGCCGCGCGCGTCGCGCTCGATCCTGCCGAGCGTGCGGTAGTGAATGCGCACTTCCGGCAGGACCTCGCCGGAGGCGAACCGGAACTCGCGAACCGTGAAGTCGCCCTCGACCGGCGTGGCCGGCCAGCCTGGCGCCGGTTCGGCGGCCAGTGCGTGCCCACCGCAAACCCACAGAATCAATAACGACAGCGTCGCGAAACGTTTCATGGTGCAGCCGCGAAGGAGGTCCGGACCATTATGAGTCGTTGCCGGGCCAGGGTCAGGTCCTGACCCTAGTCGTTATCGAGAATGGTCACGGTGGCGCGCGTGATCGGCTCCAGCGTACCCGGGCCGGAGACGTCGAACAGCTCGACGTCGAAGGCCTCGTTCGACTCGCGCACCTGGTCGTTGAGGATGGGGATGTAGACCACGCGCAGGTCGTGGCCCGAGGGGATGTCGATCGTGCCGATGCCATCCATCGAGTAATCGCTGGAGGGTTGCGCGTCGCCCGGAATCGCGCGCCACTGGATGCGCACCCGGCCGCTGAGGTCGTCGAGTCGACGGACCCGCAGCACGGCGGAAACCGCGCCTTCGCTAGCGACGATGCGCGCCTGCTCGAACGAGATGCGGTTGGCCGCAGCCGCACGCGGCTCATGAGTCACGGCGTTCGCAACAGGCGTGGTTCTCGCCGCGGGTGATTCATCGATGGGGTAGGACTGAATCGGGCTCGCAGCGCCCGATGCCTCGACCGGGGCCATCGTCCCGGTGTTCGTCGACTTCCCGGTGTTCGTCGACGCATCTGCCGCAGCGCCGACGGCGCTTGCAGACCTCGCGCTTCGCGATTCCGCCGCGAGCTGTGCTTCCCGCTCTCGACGCTCCGCCGGACTCGCAGCGGCCCATTGGATCGCGCGCGGCTGCTGGGTTGCGGCCCTGGCCTGTCGCTCTGTCTGACGGTCCTGGGGAGACTCATGGAGATTGAAAACGACAGCCGCGATGACGGCTCCGGCTGCGACCGCCGCACCGGCTTTCAGCCAGCTCAGCGAAGCAGAGTTGTAAGACTCCGTGAGACCGAGTGCGAGCATCAGCTCGCGGATGCTGCCGGGCCGCACACGGCGCGACCAGGACAGCGCCCTCTCGAGCACTCGGTGTTGCCGGCGAGTGAGGCCAGGCAGACGCTGCACCAGCATTCCCTGCTCGCGCGCATCGAGCGTGGAACGACGTTCGAAGGGATGCCGTCCCGTGAGCACTTCGTACGCAACGCAGGCAAGACTGAACACGTCGTCACGCTCGTCCGGAGGATGGCCTTCAAGGATGTCGGGGCTGGCGTAGCAAGGCGTCGCGGCCGTAACTCGCATTGCCTCGTTGCCCTGCTCGCCCGGTGCGGCCACGCCGAAGTCGAGCACGCGCACTTCCTCGCCGCGCGTGACGAACACGTTGCCCGGCTTGAAGTCGCAATGAAGCACGCCGCGGTCGTGCGCAAACGCGAGTGCTTCTCCGCACCCGCGCAGGATCGACAACGCTTCGTGCTGCGGCAGCACCTGCGGTTGCAGGCAGGAGAGGAGCGTGCCCCGCGCCTCCCCGTCGAGCAGCTCCATCGTAATGAACCACGTGCCGTCCTCGCAATCGATGTCGAGGGCGCGAACGATGTTGGGATGCGCAAGCGCCTGCGTCTGGTGAAACTCGCGCTTGAGCCGTTCAGCGATGTCGCGCCGGTCTCTCAGCGACTCGCGTGGCACCTTGAGTGCCACGTAACCATCGCGATCGAACATCGGATCGCGGCGCAGGTCGCGCGCACGAAACACGCGGCTGGTTCCACCGGAACCGATCTGCTCCTCGAGCACGTAACGCGAGCGCAGGGTCTCGCCTTCGCGAAACACGACGCCTTCTGCGGGCGTCGCGGGTTTCTTTGAGGCTGGTGCCGGCTTGGCGGTCGGCTCGACCTTCTCGCGGACCTCCGCCTTGCGTTCCAGCACTGGCTCGTCCGCCGGAGCCGCGGCTGGAGGAGGCGGCGCGCCGAGTTCGACTGTATCCGCGTCGTAATCGATGGACTCGGACGGGAGGTCGGAGGTGGGACTGACATCCTGGCGGGAAAACGTCCGGTGAGCGGTCTCGCGGGCGTATCGGTCCATGCGTGGGCCCCTTCCTTGCGGTGAATCCCTGACCGCGCTGGCCGCCTTGTTACGCCCCACTTGTCGCTACTTGTCGACAGGGTGCGCCGGGCCAGGCAGGTTGAATTGCGGCTGTTAGACCGGGGTCCGCAGTGCCCGTTCGTCGTACGGACCTCGTTGCCGCGGGAGCCCGGCGGAGTGTCAGTTTTTTGACGCCGGGCAGCCACTTGCACCCGGGAACCGCTGGTCCGGCGTATTTGGGTGAATGGGGGGGCGCGCGGTAAACTTCGCGCCCCCGTGCGCCGTCTCACGGGCCAGTCAATACCGGCAAGACCCCGGCAAAGGGGCTCCCAGGAACCCAAGGACCGCGTGTGAACGCCCAACCGAACCTCGACCGACCGCCCGTTTCCACGCTGACGCGTGACACCCCGCATTTCGCGGGCACACCCATCGACCAGGCCTGGCAGACACGGCGCCGGCGGCAGTGGGTGCTGATTGGCATCGGAGTCGTGCTCGCCCTCGTGGCCATCGTGTGGGCGGCGACCTCGTTCAAGGACTCCGCCGCGCCGGTCGCGGCCGGCGTCGCACCGACCAACGACTCGCTCCCGCTGGTGTCGGTGATGACACCTGTGGCGGCCTCCGTGACATCCACGATCAACTTCACCGGCGCGATCCATGCGCGCCACGACATGCCGATCGGCGTCGAGGGCGAAGGCAGCCGGATCACAGCGCTGTTCGTTGAAGCCGGCGACACGGTGAGGCGGGGTCAGCTGATGGCGCGACTCGATCAGTCCGTCACCCTGCCGCAAGTGAATCGCCTCGCCGCTTCGTTGGAAGAAGCGCGCGCCCAGGCAGCGCTGTCTCTCGCGGAGTACGGGCGTGCCCGGGGCGTCGAGGCAGCCGGCGCACTTTCGAAAGAAGAAATCGAACGCCGTCGCGCCGCCTCCGTGACTGACGAAGCGCGAGTCAAAGTGGCAGCGGCCCAGCTCGCGGAAGCACAGGCCCGGCTCGAGCGCACTGAGATTCGCGCGCCCTCCGAGGGCATCGTGCTGACGCGCAATGCCGAAGTCGGGCAGACCGCCTCACCCGCGAGCGATCCGCTGTTCCGTCTCGCGCGCGGCGGCGAGGTCGAGATGCGTGCCCAGGTGGCGGAACAGGACATGCCGAAGCTGCGCATCGGCCAGGCGGCAACCGCGTATCTCACGGGTGTCGCCGATTCGTTCCAGGGCGAGGTACGCCTGCTCGGCGCGGTGATCGATCCCGAGACGCGACTCGGTGAAATCCGGATTTCCCTGCCCTCCGATCCGCGTCTGCGCCCAGGTGCCTTCGCTCGCGGTCGCGCCGTGATCGGCCAGACCCACAGCCCGGTGCTGCCACAGACCGCGGTGATGTCGGATTCCAGGGGAACGTACGTGTACGTCGTGAACGCCGAGGGCCGCGTCGAGCGGCGCAACGTCGTCGCCGGTGATACCAGCGTGCGCGGAATCGTCGTGACCTCGGGGCTCACGGGCAGCGAGCGCGTCGTGTCCACCGCGGGCGGATTCCTCCGCGCGGGCGAGCAGGTCAACGTGGCGGCGCCAGAGAGCGAGGCCGCCAGCGGCGCGCCCCAGCCATGATCAAAGACATTTCCGCACGCGCCATCCGGGCTCCGGTACCACCGGTGGTCCTGTTCGTCGTGCTGTTTTTCATCGGCGTCGTCTCTTTTATCCGGCTGCCGATCAACCTGTCCCCCGATATTTCCTATCCGCTGGTCGAGGTTACGGTCTCGCAGCCGGGCGCTTCCCCCACCGAGATCGAAACCCAGATCCTGCAAAAGGTCGAGGGCTCGATCGCCAGCGTCGGCAACATCAACAAGCTCACGTCGGTGGCCGTCGAAGGACAGGCGCTCCTCTATGCGGAATTCCAGATCGGCACGCCGATCGATCGTGCCGTGGCGGACGTGCGCGACGCGGTGTCGAAGATCCGCACCGACTTGCCCGAGGGAATCGACGAGCCGCTGATCCAGCGCATCGATATCGAGGGCGGCGCCATCGCCTATTTTGCCGTCAGCACCACTGGCATGACGGAAGAGGAACTGAGCTGGTACGTCGACAACACGGTCAGCAAGCGCCTCCTGCAGGTCCCCGGCGTGTCACAGGTGCAGCGCGGCGGCGGCGTCGACCGGGAAATCCGCGTGGAACTGGACCCGGCGCGCATGGAAGCCCTCGGTATCACTGCATTCGACGTGAACCGGCAGCTGCGTGCCCTGAATCTCGACGCCCCGGGCGGCCGCGCACAGGTCGGCGGCGCTGAGCAATCCATTCGGGTTCTCGGCGGCGCCGAAACGGCGCTGCAGCTCGGCGAAACGCAGATCGCGCTGTCCGGTGGGCGCGTCGCGCGGCTCTCGGATCTCGCGATCGTGCGCGATGGTGTTGCCGAGGTACGCAGCCTGTCGCGCCTCAATGGGCGCCCGTCCACGACCTTCGGCGTGTTCAAGGCCAAGGGCTCATCCGATGTGGAAGTGCTGGGTCGCGTGGAAGAGGCGCTCGAAAAGATCGGAAAGGAAACCCCGATGGTGCGCACCAAGCAGGTGTTCACCACGGTCGAGTACACGCGCGAGATGTACAGCTCCGCGATCAATGCACTGATCGAGGGCGCGATCCTCGCCGTGATCGTGGTGTGGTTCTTCCTGCGCGACTGGCGCTCGACAGCGATCTCGGCGCTGGCTATTCCGCTCTCGGCGATTCCGACGTTCGCCTTCATGAGCTGGATGGGCTTCACACTGAACCAGGTGAGCCTGCTGGCGCTGTCGCTGGTCGCCGGCGTCCTGGTGGACGACGCGATCGTCGAGATCGAGAACATCGTGCGCCACATGCGCATGGGCAAGACCCCGTTCCGCGCTGCGCTCGACGCTGCCGACGAGATCGGCCTCGCCGTCGTCGCCACGTCCGCGACGATCATCGCCGTGTTCGTGCCCGTGAGCTTCATGAGCGGCATCGTCGGCCAGTACTTCATCCAGTTCGGACTGACCGTCGCGGCTGCTGTCTTCTTCTCGCTGCTGGTCGCCCGGCTGATCACGCCCGTGATCGCGGCCTACACGCTCAAGCCCGGGCCCGTGAAGCATGGCGACGGCCCGATCATGACGCGCTACCTCGAGTGGCTGAAGGTGTGCGTGCGTCACCGCTGGCTCACGCTGATCGGCGGCACTGTGTTCTTCATCCTGTCGATCGCGATGCTGGCGATCGTGCCGAAGACCTTCGTTCCGCGGGGCGACTTCGGCAGCTCGACGCTCCAGATCGAGTTGCCGCCCGGCGTGCAGCTGCAGGACACCGACCGCGTTTCGCGCGCGGCTTACGAGGTACTGCGCCGGCAGCCCGAGGTCACCGACATCGTCGAGTCGATCGGCGGCGACCAGTTCGGCGAGGTGCGCCAGGGCCAGATGTACATCTCGCTCGTGCCGCGCGAGGACCGTGACGTCTCGCAGATGGAGTTCGAGCGGCGTGTGAGCGCGGAGCTGAAGAAGATCCCGGACGCCCGCATCAACTTCCAGGGCGGTGGCGGCGGTCCCGGCGGACGCGACATCAACTTCTACATCATCGGCGACGACCCGGTGCTCGCGGAGCGCACCGCGCAACAGGTGGTCGAGCAGATGCGCGGACTGAAGGTGCTGCGCGAGCCGCGCATCAACGGCGACATGCAACGTCCCGAAATCATCATCAAGCCGCGGCATGACGTGGCGGCGCAGCTCGGTGTCACGGTGGCGAGCATCAGCCAGACGATTCGCATCGCCACGCTGGGCGACCTGCCGCAGAACGCGGCCAAGTTCTCGACCGGCGGACGGCAGATCCCGATCCGCGTGAGCCTGCTCGAGAGCGCGCGCGAGGACTTCGCGACGTTGCAGAACCTGCCGGTACCCACGGCTGCGGGCGGCGCCGTACCGTTGAAGGCCGTTGCCGATTTCAGTTTCGGCGAAGGCCCGACGCGTGTTCGCCGTTTCAACCAGCAGCGGCGCATCTCGATCGAGGCCGACCTCAACGGGGTCGAGCTCGGCGAAGCGATGGAGCTGATCAACGCCCTGCCCGCCATCAGGAACCTGCCGCTCGGCGTGGCGAAGCGCGACGTCGGTGATGCGGAGCTCCAGGGCGAGCTGTTCGCGAGCTTCGGTATCGCGATGGCCACGGGCATCCTGATGGTGTTCGCGGTGCTGGTGCTGCTGTTCCAGCGCGTGTTCCAGCCGATCACGATCCTCTCGGCGCTGCCACTCGCGATTGGCGGAGCCGCGGTGGGCCTGCTGGTGTCCGGCCATGCATTGTCATTGCCCGCGATGATCGGCTTCCTGATGCTGATGGGCATCGTCGCCAAGAACTCGATCCTGCTGGTGGACTTCGCGATCGAGGAAATGCGCGCCGGCAAGGACCGGCTCACGGCGCTGGTCGAAGCGGGTCACAAGCGCGCGCGGCCGATTGTGATGACCACGGTGGCGATGGTCGCGGGCATGCTGCCCGTCGCCATCGGTATCCACGGCGACAATTCCTTCCGCGGACCGATGGCGGTGGCGGTGATCGGTGGCCTGATCACGTCGACGGCGCTGACGCTCGTCGTCGTGCCGGCGGCATTCACGCTGATCGACGACATCGAACGGTGGCTGGGGCCGAAGTTCTCGCGCCTCCTCACGGCACGTCCGCCGTCGCTCGCGCATCCGACTACCGGTGCCGCACCCGCGGCGCCTTTCGAGCTCAAGCCGGGCGAGTAATCGGTCAGGACAGTCGTTGATCCAGAACCCGCGCGCGCGTGGCTCAGCTCGCGGGCGTCTCCGGCGGCTTGTCCGCGCAGTTGCAGACGTTGCAGCCCTTGTCGAACACCACCTTCCACTGGCCGTTCGCTGCACGCCGCCAGATGGAATTGAAATTGCCGACGACTTTCCCCGACGGGTCCCGCACCGGTCCGCTGCTATGCGCGAGCTTGCCGGAGTCCAGCACCTGCACGTCCGCGGACTCCCAGGAGAACGGTGCCTTCGGTCCCTCGTAGAGGGCTTTCCAACCTTCGACGACGGCGGCCTTCCCACGCAGCGCACTCTTGCTACCGAAGAACACGGCATCGTCGGCGACATGAGAGGCAAACGCCGCAAGGTCGCGATCCGCCTTCGACTTCGCGAAGGCGTTCTCGGCATCCCGGACCTCGGCAGCCAGTGTTTCAATCGATTCGGACGGCGCGGCACTGGCAGCAGTCACGGCGGCAAGCATGAACAGGGCAAGCAGTCTCATAAACCTCTCCTCGCGCTCGGCACGGCGCGCACGGGGGCAGCAAGCTAGCCGCGTGCGCCTCGCTTCACAATCGCTGGCCGCCTAACCCTGCCCGGAGCCGACTGGTCCTACGGGCGCAGCGGGTTGAAGGGCGTCCGTTGTCCTATTCCTATCCATGTCTGCGCGCACTACACTGCCCGCCCGCTCCGGGATTCGGCGGGTATCTGCAGGCATCTCCGCCGCACGCGTCGAAACGGACTGGCAACCCCCATCAGGACCCGTTCCGAGGTCCTTTCCGGGCACGAACACGGTGCCCCGAATCCATTTCCGGTAAACAGTACCCAAACAGCCGCAATTGTGATTAAACTTGCCGCCTTCTTCGTCTAACGTGATAAGTAAAACGCAGGCCCGATGGCAAGGCTGCTCTTATTGAATGGGCCCAACCTCAACCTGTTGGGCACCCGGGAGCCGGAGGTCTATGGCTCCGACACGCTCGCGTCGATTGAGGAGCGCCTGGCGAAACAGGCCGCGGCCGCAGGTCACGAGCTGATGGCTTTCCAGAGCAACGCCGAGCACGAGCTGATCGAGAGGATTCACGCGGCTGCCGCCGGCGGTGTCGCTTTCATCATCGTGAACCCGGCCGCTTTCACCCACACCAGCATCGCGCTGCGCGATGCACTGGTGGCATCGAAAGTACCGTTCATCGAAGTACACATGAGCAACGTCCACGCACGCGAGCCCTTCCGGCGGCACTCCTATTTCTCGGATATCGCCGTCGGCACCATCGTCGGGTTGGGCGCGCAGGGGTATGAGCTGGCCCTGGCGGCCGCCGTCGCGACCCTGGGCCGCGTGACAACCTGAACCCCATCGGTCCGCGCAAGACAAGGAACAAGACAGTGGACATCCGCAAGGTGAAAAAACTGATCGAGTTGCTCGAGGAATCGGGGATCGCCGAGCTCGAGATCACCGAGGGAGAGGAGTCCGTACGCATCAGCCGCTATGGCGGCCAGGCAGTCGCGCAAATTGTGCATGCCGCACCGGTTTCGGCGCCGCAACCCGCCATGGCACCAGCGCCCGCCTCGGCTGCACCGGCATCCGCGCCGTCTCAGGCCGAGAAACCCGCGCCCGTTGCCGAGAACGTCGTGACCGCTCCGATGGTGGGCACCTACTACGCCTCGCCTGCCCCGGGGGCCAAGCCATTCGTCGACATCGGCTCAGAAGTCCAGGTGGGCACCACGCTGTGCATCATCGAAGCCATGAAGATGATGAACCAGATCGAGTCCGACAAGGCGGGCCGCATCACGGCCATGCTCGTCAAGAACGGCGAACCGGTGGAGTTCGGCCAACCGCTGTTCGTCATCGAGTGACCGCCGGCGCATGAACGCACTCGTCACCCGCGCGCCCGGCCGCGCCACCTGCCATGCTCGATAAAGTCGTCATCGCCAACCGGGGCGAGATTGCCCTGCGCATCCTGCGCGCCTGCCGCGAGCTCGGCATCAAGACGGTGGCCGTGCACTCCACGGCCGACTACAACCAGAAGCACGTGCTGCTGGCCGACGAGACGGTGTGCATCGGCCCGCCGCAGTCGCCGCTGAGCTACCTCAACATGCCGGCGATCATCAGCGCGGCGGAAGTGACCGATGCCGTCGCCATTCACCCGGGATACGGTTTTCTTTCGGAGAACGCCGATTTCGCGGAGCGCGTGGAGAAGAGCGGCTTCCTGTGGGTGGGACCCAGGAGCGAAACCATCCGCCTGATGGGCGACAAGGTGTCGGCCATCAAGATCATGAAAAAGAACGGCGTGCCTTGCGTGCCCGGTTCCGACGGCCCGCTGGGGAAGGATCCGGAAGAGAACTTCCGATTCGCGCGCGATATCGGCTATCCCGTGATCATCAAGGCTTCCGGCGGTGGCGGTGGGCGCGGCATGCGCGTCGTGCACAGCGAGGCGACTTTGTTGAATGCAATCAACGTGACGCAGTCAGAGGCTGCGGCCGCGTTCGGCAACGACCAGGTGTACATGGAGAAATTCCTGGAGAGGCCGCGCCACATCGAGTTCCAGATCATCGCCGACAACTTCGGCAACACCCTCAGCCTGGGCGAGCGCGACTGCTCGATGCAGCGACGGCACCAGAAGGTGATCGAGGAAGCGCCGGCGCCGGGAATCACGGCCGAGCAGCGTCGCCGGATGGGCGAACGCGTTACGGCATCGTGCCGCGAGGTGGGCTATCGCAGCGCCGGTACGCTCGAGTTCCTGTACCAGGACGGCGAGTTCTACTTCATCGAGATGAACACGCGCCTGCAGGTCGAGCATCCCGTGACCGAGATGGTCACCGGCCTCGACCTGGTGAAAATGCAGCTGCTGATCGCGGGCGGCGAGCCGCTGGCGTACAAGCAGTCCGACGTGAAGATCCAGGGGCACGCGATCGAGTGCCGCATCAACGCCGAGGACCCGAAGGGTTTCGTGCCCTCGCCCGGTCCGATTCGCCTCTGGCACGCGCCCGGCGGTCCCGGCATCCGCGTGGATAGCCATATCTATTCCGGCTACAACGTGCCGCCCTACTACGACTCGATGATCGGCAAGGTCATCGCGCACGGCGAGACCCGGGAGGCCGCGATCGCTCGCATGAAGAACGCGCTCGCGGAAATGGTGGTGGAAGGCATCAAGACCACCATCCCGCTGCACCAGGAGATCTTCAATCACTCCGCCTTCCGCCAGGGCGGCCTGGACATTCACTACCTGGAGCGGCGCCTCGGCCTGAAGTAGCGCCGCGACTGCGGCGCGCCCGGAGTCGGCTCGCGATGCTGCGCCCGCGAGACCGACCAAACCCTGGTTAATATGCCCGTCCTGCAACTCTCGGTTCAAACGGACGCTCGCTCCTGCGAAGCGCTGGAAGCAGCCTGCTTCGCCGCGGGCGCCCTATCCGTCACGCTGCTCGATGCCGCGAACACGCCGATCCTCGAGCCTCGACTCGGCGAGACGCCGTTGTGGCCGAGCATTCGGCTGGTCGCGCAGTTTCCCGCCGAGACGGACGCCGACGGGCTGCTCGCCGCGCTCGATTTGCACGGAGCTGTGGTCGAGCTCGTGCCCGATCGCGAGTGGGAACGAGAGTGGCTGAAGGATTTCCGCCCGATGCGTTTTGGCGCGCGGCTCTGGGTGTGTCCGCTGGGCCAGGAAGTCGATGCGCGCTCGGCCGTGGTCGTGTCGATGGATCCCGGCCTGGCGTTCGGAACCGGCACGCATCCCACGACGACGATGTGCCTGCAATGGCTCGACGGTGCCGATCTTCACGGTCGCGAGGTGCTGGACTACGGATGCGGATCCGGGATCCTGGCAATCGCTGCCTTGAAGCTGGGTGCGCACTCCGCGGTCGCAATCGATATTGACGAGCAGGCGCTCATTGCGACGGCCGCCAACGCGCGCGTGAATGGTGTGGCCGAGCGCCTGCAGATCCTCCCCGCGTCGGAGCCGCCTCCGCTTGCGGACGTCATCCTCGCGAACATTCTTGCCGAGCCACTCATCGAGCTGGCTCCGCGCTTCGCCTCACTCGCCCGAAAAGGAGGCCAGCTCGTCGTGTCCGGCATCCTCGCGGACCAGGCTCCGGCCGTGGCACGTGCGGGCGCGCCGTGGTTTGATATGCGCCCATTCGCGGCTCGCGAGGAATGGGTTTGCCTGGAAGGCAACCGCCGCTGACCGAAGATGTATACCCAGTGCCCACAATGCCAGACCGTATTCCGCGTGACCGCCACGATGTTGAAGGCGGCGCGCGGCAAGGTTCGTTGCGGCCGTTGCGCACACGTATTCAATGCGCTGACTTTCCTTATCGATGCATATGAGGAGCCCACGGCGCGTTCGCCGGCTGAGGGCCACGCGGAAACCACGCCGACGCCGCTTGAGACAGCACCCGCTTCGCAAGTAGCCCCTCAAGCGACGACACCGCCTCAAGCGCTCGCACCGGCCGCGCAGCCTTCATCGCCGATAGCGCAGCACGCGTCAGCCATTGAGAAACGCTACGACGACAACACGCCCTTCGAAGAGGACGAAGAAGCTGCAGAGCCTGTGGGCGTTGAGCTCGTGGAAGAGGCTGCGGAAGAAATCATTCTCGGCTCCGAGTCGGACGCTGGCCTGGAGCTCGTCGAGGGCGCGAGCGATGACCCGCTCGATGAGCCGGTCCTGGAAGACGCGGCCGCAGACGAAGAAGCCGGCGAAGTGCCCGTGGAAGAGTTGCAAGCGAACGCCGCTGCCGACGATGAGTTGCAGATCGAATCCGCCGATGGTGCGGCGGAGGACCTTCCGGAGTCCGCGCTCGAGTTCACTGCCTCTGACCTCAGCCAGGTCTTCGTCGAGACCCCGCCGGCTGCCATACGGCATCTTCCAGCAGCCACCAGCGGCGACGAGACGGCTGAGCACGAAATCATCGACGTCGAGATGGAAACCCCTGCGGCACCCGAGGTGATCACGCTCGAGGGGGAAAGCGTCGTCGTCGTGGACGGCGGCCTGGAGGAAGAAGCAGCACGGCAGCAGGAAAAGATACCGGGAACGGAGGCACCTCCTCCCCGCAAACCGAAGACGCAGGAAGCTATCGACCTGGAAGTGCGGCGGGAGATCGAGAAAGCCTTCGCCGACGACCCGACCACGCGTGCGGAGTTCATCCTGCCTTCGGGCCGGAAAGTGTCCTTGCATCGCAATCAGGATGAGGTTGAAGTTGAGGAAGTCGAGGCGGCCGAGGCGTTGGAGCGCGACACCTCACGACAACGTCAGACGCGCATCGCCTGGGGCATTGGCGGCGTCGTGCTGGTGATCTTGCTGGGGCTCCAGGTAATCCACTACAACCGGCAAGCGCTCGTGCAGTCAGCACAGGTCGGACCGATGCTCACGAGCATTTACGGCGCGTTTGGGAGTGAGCTCACGCCCGCGTGGAAAGTTGACGCTTATGATGTCCGGCAGTATGGAGCCGCTGCGGACCCACGTTCGGGAACGGTAAAAGTGCGGGCCAGTGTGACCAATGGAGCGGAACATGCTCAACCTTACCCTCTGTTGCGGCTCACGCTCATGAACCGTTTTGGTGAACGTCTTCGGCAGAGTGACATCGAGCCCAAGGACTACCTGACGCAGGCGCCTGGCGCGGGCCAGCTCCTGGAGGCTGGACAACGCGTGGACGCCAGCATTGCGATCGTCGACCCGGGCGACGACGCGGTGAACTTCGAGATCGATGTGTGCCTGCGGCGCAACGCTGCCGTCACGTGCGCGAACGACGCACTGCGACAACGAAGTTAGGGACGCATATCCCGTGCGCATTGGGTCCTACGAGCTGACCTCGCCTGTCGTGCTCGCTCCCATGGCGGGAGTGACCGATCGGCCGTTCCGAGTGCTGTGCCGCAAACTCGGCGCGGGGCTGGCCGCCTCGGAAATGCTGACGAGCGACGTACGCCTCTATGACACCGCCAAGTCCCGGCGCCGCCGGGACCATGAGGGGGAACCCGAACCGCGCGTCGTGCAGATCGCCGGTGGCGATCCCGCGATGATGGCCGAGGCCGCGCGAGTCAATGTGGACGCGGGCGCGCAGATCATCGACATCAACATGGGATGCCCTGCAAAAAAAGTCTGCAACCGCGCCGCGGGATCGGCGCTGCTGAAGGATGAAGACCTGGTCGCGCGCATTCTCGAGAGCGTCGTGCGTGCCGTGAACGTGCCCGTGACGCTGAAAACGCGCACCGGCTGGAGTGCCGGGCATCGCAACGGCGTGCGGGTCGCGAAAATCGCCGAGAACGCGGGCATCCGCGCGCTGGCGGTGCACGGCCGCACGCGCGAGTGCATGTTCCGCGGCGCGGCGGAGTACGAGACGTTGCGCGAGATCAAGGGGAACGTGCGCATTCCCGTTTTTGCGAACGGCGACATAGACACACCCGCGCTGGCACGCGACGTGCTCGCGCGAACGGGCGCCGATGGTGTGATGCTCGGTCGCGCGGCACAGGGTCGGCCATGGATTTTTCGTGAAGTCAACTTTTTCCTGGGCTGCGGACGCGAGGCGCAGCAAGTTGCGCTCGAAGAAGTCCGTGATATCCTGCTCGCCCACTTGGAAGCCCTGTACTCTTTTTACGGCGAGCACACGGGCGTCCGCGTGGCACGCAAGCACCTGAGCTGGTATTTACAGCAATGCTCCCAGCATCATCCCGAAGCGAATGACTTCCGGTTGCAACTCGTGACAGCGGCATCGACCCAGACGCAATTCGAAGCAGCCCGCCGGCATTTCGACCGGCTGGTGCACACGGCGCCCGGCGTCGCGGCCTGACGTCCGTAGAGTGGCCTGCGTCGATGGTCGATGAAGTGCCGGGGAACGACGGGATTTTGATCACATACAACAACAAGACTTCGAGACGATAAGCGGGGAACTTGAGATGGTGGTCAAAAAGAAGGCCAGGGCGCGGCGCGAAGCCCCCGCGCGTTCGCTCAGCAGGGACAGCACCCTGCGAAACCACGCCGAAGAAGCACTGCATACGTACTTTGCGAACCTGAACGGCCACCGTCCGGCGGAGCTGTACGATCTTTTCATGCGCGAAGTGGAGGAACCGCTGTTCAAGGCGGTACTCGACTACGCTGAGGGCAACCAGAGCCGCGCTGCCGGCATCCTGGGCATCAATCGCGGCACGCTGCGCAAGAAACTGCGCGAGTTCGGCCTGGCGGGGTAAGCCGCTCGCCCGGCGCGGTCCGGGCGAGCGATCCTCGCCGTTCCACACGGATTTTCACCAGATGACGACAATTCGCCGGGCGCTGCTCAGCGTTTCCGACAAGACCGGCATCGTCGAGCTGGCGCGTGCACTCGCAGCACGCGGTGTTGACATTCTCTCCACGGGTGGCACTGCGCGCCTGCTCGCGCAGAACGGCGTGACCGTCCGCGAGGTGTCGGCGCATACGGGATTCCCTGAAATCATGGATGGGCGCGTCAAGACGCTGCACCCGCGCATTCACGGTGGCCTGCTCGGCCGTCGCGGCACCGATGAAGGCGTGATGCGCGAGCACGGCATCGATCCCATCGACCTGCTGGTCGTCAATCTCTACCCCTTTGCCCAGGCCATCGCGCGTCCTGGCTGTACGTATGACGAGGCCGTCGAGAATATCGATGTGGGCGGCCCCGCGATGCTGAGGGCCGCAGCCAAGAACCACGCTTCCGTGATCGCAATCGTGGATCCAGCGGACTACCGAGCCCTGCTGGATGAGCTGGAAGCTCACGGCGGCGACACCACCAGGGTGTTTCGCGGGCAACTCGCAGCGAAGGCATTCGCCCATGCCGCCAGTTACGACACGATGGTGGCGGGCTACCTGATGCAACAGTGGCCGGATGCGGGCGATGGCTCGTGGCCGGCCACGTTGACTGCGGTATTCAACAAGCGCCTGGATCTGCGCTACGGCGAAAACCCCCATCAGCGCGCTGCCTTCTACTCCGATCCGGGCTCTCGTGGCGCGAGCATCGCGCGGGCCACGCAGCTGCAGGGAAAAGAGCTGTCGTTCAACAACATCGCGGATGCCGACACGGCTCTCGAGTGCGTGCGGCAATTCGCCGAAGCGGCCTGCGTAATAGTCAAGCACGCCAACCCCTGCGGCGTGGCTACGGGGAACGACATTGGCTCCGCCTACGATCGCGCCTACCGCACCGACCCGACCTCGGCGTTCGGCGGCGTCATCGCGTTCAATCGAACCCTCGATGGCGGGACCGCGCGACGGATTGTCGGGCAGCAATTCGTGGAAGTGATCGTCGCGCCCGACGTTTCACCCCAGGCACTCGACGTGCTCGCGACGAAGGAAAACGTTCGCGCGCTGAAGGTGAACAGCAGCACGGGCGACCTGGGGCCCGCGTCCGCCCAGGAGTGGGAATACCGCAGTGTCGCCGGCGGAATGCTGGTGCAGACGCGCGACACGGCGCGCATCGAGGCCGACGAGCTGCAGGTGGTCACGAAGCGCAAGCCCGATCTCGCCGAGCTCAACGACCTCCTGTTCGCCTGGCGCGTGGCCCGGTACGTGAAGTCCAATGCGATTGTTTTCGCGAAGGACCGCATGACGGTGGGGGTCGGCGCCGGCCAGATGAGCCGCGTGTACTCGACTCGCATCGCGGCGATGAAAGCCGCCGACGAAAAACTCGAAGTCCGCGGAGCGGCCATGGCCTCGGATGCCTTCTTTCCCTTCCGCGACGGCATCGACGTGGCCGCCGAATATGGCATCGCCTCCGTGATCCAGCCGGGCGGCTCGAAGCGCGACGCCGAAGTGATCGCCGCCGCCGACGAGCACGGCATGGCGATGGTCTTCACGGGCACGCGGCACTTTCGTCATTGATGTGGCCACGGACATGAAAGTACCCTGACATGAAAGTACTAGTTGTCGGCGGGGGCGGCCGCGAACACGCACTGGCGTGGAAAGTCGCGCAGTCTCCCAACGTCGACCAGGTGTTCGTGGCGCCGGGCAACGCCGGCACTGCACTCGAGCCGCGCACCAGCAATGTCCCGATCGCGGCTGACGATATCGACGGACTGCTGCAGTTCGCCGAGGCGGAGCGGGTCGATCTCACCATCGTCGGGCCGGAGGCGCCTCTCGTGCTCGGTCTCGTGGATCGCTTCCAGGAGGCACGCCTGCGTTGTTTCGGCCCGACCGCCGCGGCCGCGCGCCTCGAAGGGTCGAAGGCTTACGCCAAGGAATTCCTGAAGCGCTATCGCATTCCGACGGCGGCTTCGCGCACGTTCACCGGTGGGACATTCGACGAGGCCTACGTACGCGCACACCGCACGCCTATCGTCGTGAAGGCCAGCGGCCTCGCAGCCGGCAAGGGCGTCATCATCGCCGAGACGGCGAATGAGGCTGTCGCGGCTGCAAGGGCGATGTTCGAAGGCCAGTTCGGCGATGCGGGTTGCGAAGTGGTCGTCGAGGAATTCCTGCAAGGCGAGGAAGCGAGTTTCATCGTGATTGCCGACGGCCGGCACGTGCTGCCGCTGGCGACTTCCCAGGATCACAAGCGACGCGACGAGGGCGATCGCGGACCGAACACAGGCGGCATGGGCGCGTATTCGCCTGCACCGGTCGTCACCGCGCCCCTGCATGCGCGGATCATGCGCGAAGTCATCGAGCCCACCATCCTCGGCCTGGCGAGCGAGGGAACGCCCTATACCGGATTCCTCTACGCGGGCGTGATGATCGCGCCCGACGGCACGCCGAATGTTCTCGAGTTCAACTGCCGCTTCGGCGATCCGGAAACGCAGCCGGTGCTCATGCGGCTGCGATCCGATTTAACAGTACTGTGCGGCGCTGCACTCGATGGACGCTTAGACCAGGTCGAAACGGAGTGGGACCTGCGGGCGGCTCTGGGCGTCGTGCTTGCGGCCGGCGGATATCCCGACAGCTATCGCAAGGGCGACGCGATCTCGGGCCTGGACGTCGCGGCCCGTCTTCCGGGAAAAGTTTTCCATGCGGGCACCGCCACGAAAGGCACAGAGATCGTTACCCAAGGCGGGCGCGTGCTCTGTGCCGTCGGGTTGGGCAGCAGCGTGCGCGAGGCTCACGCGGCGGCCTATCGCCTCGTGGAGGCGATCTCGTGGCAGGGAATGCAATACCGCAAGGACATCGGGCACCGCGCCATGGCGCGGGAAGCCCGGCTCGGACCGAGCGGAAGTCGCTGAGAACCGCCAGGGCTCATGTCAAAGTGACTCAGGAGAATGTCCCGTCGTTTCTCCTGGAGGTCGAAACAACGCTGCGCCAGGTGTGACGCGCGATCGAGCAGCGTGTGCAGGCGTGCAATGAAGTGCGGCGCGAAGTCGACGCCAGGCTGGCACGACTGACTTATCGCATCGAGAGCTGAACGACCAATTCCTGCCGGCGGTCCTCCATAGCTTTGTCGAGCGTAGCGAGCTGCGCCAACACAGCCTGCGAGATTCGCGCCCGATCTTTCCCCTGGTCTTCTGTCAGTGGTTGCCTACAACCAGGCAAGGGAGCAGGTCAGCCACGTCTCACAATGGCGCCCGAGAGTGTCCCACAGCGGTCGCCTTCCCACGGCACTACACTGCGCCCCTAATTCGCGCGAGATGATCACTTTCCCTGGTGACAACCTCGGGCGGCCACTCGAGGTTCCGTGGGATGCAGCACATCGCGCCGCATGAGCGACTCGATTCGACGCGACGCACCTTGCTCGCGCGTCTCATCGTTCTGCGATCCCAGGCTCCGTTTCCCTGTGATGCCGGCGAACTTGCAAGGCGCTGCTCGGAAATCGCAAGCCTTCGCAGGCAATTGCTGTCGTCTGTGCCTTCCGCGGCGCAGGCTGCGACGGGCGTCCATGGGTCACGCAATCGGAGCCAGCGGCCGTTCTGGCCCAGTCGTATTTTCACGTCGTTGAGTTTCGCTGTTGCACGAGCTTGCGCCATCGGGTCCTTGATGATCTCCATGCGCGCCCGGAACCCCCGCCTGGCCAGGTGAGCTGCAGGCGCTGGCCGATCGGTGAGGCCCGCCTGCCCACGCGCTCCGACTCAGCGAGAGCTGTTCAGCGTGGGTGAACAGTTCAGACCATGCAAACAGCGCGCAAGCAGAACACGCGTGCGCCATACGTCGTAGGGATCCCAGCCGGCGCTCTCGCCTTGCGGCTTGTCGGTGTTCCCGCCCTGTCGCTCGAGATCCTTGATGCGTCTCTCGAGTTCTTCGTACCTTCTGCGCAGTTCTTCGCTTCGCCGCCGCAGCTCATCCACGGTGCGCCCCACCTGCGGACGTGCCCCGGGCGCACGTCCGCCCTTGTACGTGGCCATCGTCGTCGGTCTCCCTTGGTCCTTGCATTGAGCGAACGGGAATCCTGCAGGCGGGGCGGCGCGCAGGGTCCAGCGGATTGTACCGACGTCTCCGCGACATCCCGTCGGCGCGATTCCCGCGGTGGTGTAGGATTGCGCCGACGCGGTGCGGCAACCGGGTGCGGCCCCCTCTCGAACGTCAAGACGCCGCGGCAACCATCCGGGCGGCGGCGAGATCCGCGTGCGCACTGCCTACTGATTTGAACAGAGTGATGTCGTCCGCGGTCTGCCGGCCCCCCACGTCGCCACGGCACAGCCCGTAGAGATCCCCGAGCACGTGTGATCCAGGAACAACACCCGAGCGGATCGGCATGAGTACGTCGCCTGCCTCCTGCATCGCATTCGTCATCGTGTCCACGTAAACGCGCGCTCGGCGAACGGCTTCATCGTCGCATTCGCGTTCGTTCGGCGAGTGCGATCCCACCAGGTCGAGATGGGCACCCGGTGCCAGCCAGGCGCCGTGCACGAGTGGCGTCGAGGAACTCGTCGCGCAAGAAACGACGTCCGCGGCGCGGACCGCAGACTCGAGGTCGTCGGCGACAGGCACCCTGACTTTCCTGCCGTGGCTTTCAGCCTGGCGGGGCCAGGCGTCAGCGATGTCACGCGCGGTCTTCTCCGCCCTGGCGCGCGATCGACCCCAGATCGTGATCTCGCGAATCGGTCTTATGGCCGCAAGTGCCAACGCGTTATGGGGCGCCTGGGCACCGGTGCCCACGACCAGCAGGCGTGACGCGGCCTCGCGCGCGAGAAAAGTAGCCGCGAGTGCAGCGACAGCCGCCGTCCGTCGACGCGTGATTTCCGTGCCGTCAATGACTGCTACGGGAACACCGGTCTTGCCGTCGAACAGCAGCACCTGCGCGTGGATAGTCGGCAGGCCTCGGGCGGGATTTTGCGGAAACAGCGTGAAAAGCTTTAGCCCGATCGCCTCGCCGGGCTGCCACGCCGGCATGACGCCAAAGACCGCATCCGGACCCGACCCTTGCGGAATGAAATGAAGCGAACGCCTTGGCACGACGGCACCCGCAGCGAATGCCTCTCTGAGCTTCGATATCAGCGCGGCATACGGAAGTGCCGCCGCAACCTCAGTGGCCGAATAGATTCGCACGCAGGGCCTGGAACGCGGCCCGCGAAACGCCGGGTTATGCCGGCGTTCGCGGGACGGCGCGCTAACGCTTCATGAAGTCGAAGAACTCGCCGTTGGTCTTCGTATCCTTCATCTTGTCGAGCAGGAACTCGATCGCCGCCAGCTCGTCCATCGGGTGCAGGAGCTTGCGCAGGATCCAGATCTTGGCGAGCTCGGCCGCGTCCGTGATCAGCTCTTCCTTGCGCGTGCCGGAGCGGTTGATGTTGAACGCCGGGTAGACACGCTTCTCCGAGATGCGACGGTCGAGGTGGATTTCGGAGTTACCCGTACCCTTGAATTCCTCGTAGATGACGTCGTCCATCTTCGAGCCGGTGTCGATCAGGGCCGTGGCCAGGATCGTCAGGCTGCCGCCCTCCTCGATGTTGCGCGCGGCGCCGAAAAATCGCTTCGGGCGTTGCAGCGCATTCGCGTCCACGCCGCCCGTCAGCACCTTGCCGGATGACGGCACGACGGTGTTGTAGGCGCGCGCGAGGCGCGTGATGGAGTCGAGCAGGATGACCACGTCGCGCTTGTGCTCGACGAGGCGCTTGGCCTTCTCGATGACCATTTCCGCAACCTGCACGTGGCGGCTGGCGGGCTCGTCGAACGTGCTCGACACCACCTCGCCCTTGACCGTGCGCTGCATCTCGGTCACTTCCTCGGGCCGCTCGTCGATGAGCAGCACGATGAGGTAGACCTCCGGATGATTCGCCGTAATGGACGTGGCGATGTTCTGCAGCAGCATCGTCTTGCCCGCTTTCGGCGGCGAGACGATGAGACCGCGCTGCCCCTTGCCGATCGGCGCCACGAGATCGATGGTGCGCGCCGTCAGGTCTTCGGTACTGCCGTTGCCGCGTTCGAGGTTCAGCCGTTCCTTCGGGAAGAGCGGCGTGAGGTTCTCGAACAGCACCTTGTTGCGCGAGTTCTCCGGCGAATCGAAGTTGATCTCGCCGACCTTGAGGAGCGCGAAATAACGCTCGCCGTCCTTCGGCGGACGGATCAGGCCGGAGATCGAGTCTCCCGTGCGCAGATTGAAGCGGCGGATCTGGCTGGGCGAGACGTAGATGTCGTCGGGCCCCGCGAGATACGAACCGTCGGCGGAACGCAGGAAGCCGAAGCCGTCCTGCAGGATCTCGAGCACGCCGTCGCCGTAGATGTCCTCGCCGTTGCGGGCATGCGCCTTCAGGATCGAGAAAATGATGTCCTGCTTGCGCGAGCGCGCCACGTTCTCGAGGTTCATCGAGGTGGCGAGATCGACGAGCTCCGAGACCGGCTTGGCCTTCAGCTCGGTGAGGCTCATCGATTTGCGAGTGGCGGCCAGCTCGCTGGGGGTGATGATGTCCAGGCCTTCGCCGTCGGCGAAGTCCTGCTCGTGGTAATCGTCCTGGCGCATGCCACGATTGGGATCGCGGTTCGGGTCGTTCCGGTTCGGATTACGACCACCGCCCTGTCCCTTCGGGCGCCCACGCGCCGAGTTGCCGAGATAGCCTCTCACAGGTTGCTATCCAGGAAGGCGGCGAGCTGCGATTTCGAAACCGCGCCGACTTTCTGGGCCTCCACAGTGCCGTTCTTGAAAAGAATCAGCGTCGGGATCCCGCGAATGCCGAAACGGGGCGGCGTCTGCGGGTTCTCGTCGATGTTGATCTTGGCGATCTTCAACCGGTCTTTGTACTCCTCGGCGATCTCGTCGAGGACCGGCGCGATCATCTTGCAGGGCCCACACCACTCCGCCCAGAAATCCAGCAGGACCGGCTGGTCACTCTTGAGGATGTCCTGGTCAAAGGTTGCGTCAGTGGTGTGAACAATATTCTTGCTCACTCGGGTTGACCTCCAGCAGAAGGCAGTGTTGTTGAGAGGGTCGTTATGGTCTGAATCGGGGCAGCGCTTGTGGGGATTTCGGGCCGCGAGGCAGCTTCGGTATTCACGTCGGGGCTGACTGCGGGGGCTCCCGTGCCAGGCGAGCACAGGGGCATGGGTTTTGCGGTTACAATAACCTCGTTACGGTCGTTGCGCGCTCGGGTGTCTTGGGGCCGGGTGGCCGGACTTAAAGGAATCGGTTCGGAGAATTTGACCGGAAGAGCGGACTGAGCCGCTGGGCTTGAGGAGTATTGGACCCAACTTTCCATGAATTTGCAAGCCTGAAGCGCCCCGAAAACGTTGCGCCGGTCACAACAGCGTGCATCGCGCACTGCTTGCGTACTTTCTACCGTAGTCCCGGGGCCCAACTGGACCCATGCCAGAAACACATCTTTCCGATCTAAGGTTTGTCTCGCTAAACCTCCCGGAGCCTGTCGCACGCGGTATCGCCGATGCCGGGTTCGAGCGTGCGACCCCTATCCAGGCGGAGACGCTTCCGATCGCCCTCGCGGGCCGCGACGTCGCCGGCCAGGCGCAAACCGGCACGGGAAAAACGGCCGCTTTCCTGGTCGCGCTGTTCAATCACCTGCTCCGCAAGCCGCCCTCACCCACTCGTCCCTCGACAGCGCCACGAGCGCTGGTGCTGGCGCCGACCCGGGAACTGGCGGTGCAGATTCACAGCGATGCCGAGCAGCTCGGGCAATTCACGGGCCTGACGCTTGGGCTCTCCTACGGGGGCACCGACTACGACAAGCAGCGGCGCGCTCTCGAGCAGGGTGTCGACGTGCTGATCGGCACACCCGGCCGCACTATCGATTTCTACAAGCAGCGCGTGTTCGACCTTCGCCACGTGCAGGTGGCGGTGCTCGATGAAGCCGATCGCATGTTCGACCTGGGCTTCATCGCGGACATCCGCTACGTATTGCGAAGAATGCCCCGGCCGGAGAACCGGCTGAGCATGTTGTTCTCCGCCACGCTGTCCCATCGCGTGCTGGAGCTCGCGTACGAGCACATGAACAACCCCGAGCTCGTGCGGGTGGAGCCGGACAAGGTCACCGTCGATCGCGTCCGCCAGATGCTCTATTTCCCGGCGACCAGCGAGAAGGTGCCTCTCCTCATCGGGCTGCTTCGCCGGATGGACCCGCACCGGACCATGATCTTCGTCAACATGCGGCGCACGGCCGATGAGCTGGAACAGGTGCTGAAGGCCAATGGTTTCCATGCGGAAGCTCTCTCGGGTGACGTTCCGCAGCGCAAGCGACTGCGCATGCTGCGCGATTTTCACAACGGGCATCTCGCGATCCTCATCGCGACCGACGTCGCCTCGCGCGGTCTGCACGTGCCCGACGTGAGCCACATCTTCAACTTCGACTTGCCGCAGGACGCCGAGGACTACGTGCATCGCATCGGTCGGACGGCGCGCGCCGGCGCCGAGGGTGACGCGCTCAGCTTCGGATGTGAAGAATCGGTGATGTCGCTGCCCGACATCGAGCGCTACATCGGGCACAAGATCCCGGTGGAGACGATCTCACCGGACATGCTGATGCCGGTCGAGCCGGCCGGTGAGCGAAAGATGGACGAGGAAGAAGAGCAGCATCGCTCGCGTCGCCATCATCGCAGCCGCCGCCAGCGGCGCGGCGACAAGCCGCGCCCCCGCACGAAGGCAGGAGCGTAGGCACCACCCCGGAAAACAAAGAACTAGATTCTGAAGTGGATACCGCGCGCATCCAGGCGACGCGCGATCACCCAGAAGAACAGCACCACGAGCAGAGCGTACGCGTGTGAGGCCAAGGACGGTCCCACCAGGGGCGCGAGCCAGCTCGCGAGCCAGTCCTCGTACATGGTCTTGAGCAGCCCCAGCCCGATGAGCACGTAGGCCAGGACCATCGAGCCGGCGAACATCGCGATCGCATTGACGCCGAAACTGCGACCGAGGGGCATCCACCCCTTGCGATCGATGAGTCCGTGGAACAGGGCGACCACGAGGAACCCGAAGCCCGCCGTCAGCAGTGCGAATGAAGGCGTCCAGAGATTCTTGTTGAACGGCAGGAGCATCGACCAGAGCGCCGCGATAGCCATTGCTCCGAACCCTGTTACCACCAGGCGCCTGGTGTCGCCGTGACGCAGCCAGTCCCCAGCGCGCACGCCCAGAAGAGTCGTCGCTATGGCACCGAGCGTGCTCAGCAAGCCTTCGGGATCGTGAGCGCGCCCCGTCGTCACGTTGTATTCGTAGGAGTGCGCTCCGAGCACCCAGGCATCGATGCGATCGGTCAGGTTGACCTCGACCGCGAGGCTTCCACCGAGAGAAAGCAACGCCCAGTAGCCCAACAGCAGGCATGCAGCGATGGTCCACTGTGCTGCAGATCGCGTGTAGATCGCGATGAATGCGACCGCGGCGTAGCAAATGGCTATTCGCTGCAGCACGGCCATGATTCGCACGTCCCGCAGGTCGAGCAGCAGGTAAGCCATCACGTTCAGCGCGAGGCCCAGCAGGAACAGCCGCAGCGCTCGCATCAAGATCCCGTTTCTCAGCTGCGCGGGCCTCGTCCCCGCTTCCATCCGCGAGGTTAGCGACAGCGAGATGGAGACGCCGACGATCAGCAGGAACAGGGGGAAGATGAGGTCTGTCGGCGTCCAGCCGTCCCATTCCGCGTGCCTGAAGGGCGGCAGCACGTGTTGCCAGTCGGCCGGGTTGTTCACGAACAGCATGGCTGCCACGGTGAGTCCGCGGAGCGAATCAACCGAGGCGAAGCGCTCCACGGTCACAGGAACTGCGTCCACCACGGAGGGCTCGCTCAAGGCGTCGGCATCAACTCGTGGATCGAGTCCACGCACGGAAACCCATCCACGGGACGCCGCGGCCGCGTCGAATCCGGATGTGCGATCGCGTAGACCCAGCGCAGACCGTGGGCGCGCGCGGCATGGAGGACCGAGGGACTGTCATCCACGAACAGGGTTCGCTCCTTGTCGTAGGGCTCGACTTCCTGCAGGCGTGACCAGAACTCGGGAGTCTCCTTGGGCGTGCCGAACGGGTGTGAGGAGTAGATGGCGTCGAAATGACCTTGAAAGTCCAGCTGCTCATCCTTCAACGCGAGCACATCGGGATGCGCATTCGTCACCAGTGCCAAACGCTTGCCTCGGGCACGCACTCGATGGACGAAAGCCTCAGCCTGTGGCAGCCACGCAATGTGCTCCCGGGAGGCCTGTTTGAGTTTTGCGAGCTCGAGCTTCAGCTCGCGCGCCCAGTAGTCCACGCTGTACCAGTCGAGCGTGCCCTGCTTGGCCGCGAACATCGGCGTCAGCCGCGATTTTGCTTCCTGGAGCGTGAGGCCATACACGAGCGCGTAATGGGCCGGCACCCGCTCCAGCCAGAATTGATGGTCGAACTTGAGATCCAGGATCGTGCCGTCCATGTCCAGCAGCACGGTGTCGATCTGGTCCCAGTCGGGGGCGTTGGGCGGCAGGGTCGGCATGGGGCCGGTATGATACCGGCCTGATGCGCGAACTCACCGAACTGCTGCCCCGCCTGCTCGAGATTGCCCATGCCGCCGGGCGGGAAATCATGGACGTCTATTCGCGTGAGTTCACGGTCGCCGAAAAGGCGGATAGGACACCCCTGACCCAGGCAGACCTGCGCTCCCAGCAGCAAATCCTCGACGGCCTTGCACAATTGACACCTGGGATACCGGTGGTGGCCGAGGAATCCGCGACGGTCCCGTGGACCGAACGGCGCCATTGGAGCGAGCTCTGGCTGGTCGACCCCCTCGACGGAACGCGCGAGTTCGTCTCACGCAACCCGGAATTCACGGTCAACATCGCCCTGGTGCGGGACCATCGGCCCGTGCTCGGAATTGTGCATGTCCCGGCACAGTCGAAGGATTATTACGCATACCGGACTGGCGCATACCGGACTGGCGCATACCGAACTGGCGCGTACGCGAACGGGAACGCCGAAGGCGGCTGTGCGTTTCGGCAGAAGGCCGGCGAAGCAGCCACCCCGATCCGTGTCGCAAAGCGGGCGGAGGAACCCCTGCGCATCGTGGGCAGCAAATCACATCGAGGCGACTCGCTGGATGCCTTGCTAACAAAGGTGGGCCCGCATGTGCTCAAACCCATCGGCAGCTCCCTCAAGTTGTGCCTTGTTGCCGAGGGCTCGGCGGACTTCTATCCGAGACTGGGTCCCACGATGGAATGGGATACGGCCGCGGCTCAGGCCGTCGCCGAATGCGCCGGGGCTCAGGTCGTAGACCTGCAAGGCAAGGTGCTGCGATACAACGCACACGAGGATCTGTTGAACCCTCACTTCCTTGCATTTGCCGACACCAGCCGCAACTGGCTGCAGTACGTCTGAGGAAGTCGAAGTGTTGACCACCACCGCACTCGTTCTCTTCGTCCTGGCCATGCTGGGCGCATGGGTGTGGTACTCGGCTCTGCAAGCGCGAGAGTTGGCCAATCGCGTAGCAATCGAAACCTGCCAGCGCCTCAATGTGCAGTTCCTGGACGGCACTGTGGCGTTCAGTGCCATGCGTCCTGTACGCGATTCCGAAGGCCGGCTGACACTGCGGCGCAACTATGTATTCGACTACACCGAAGACGGGGTGTCGCGACAGCAGGGCTTCGTGGTGCTCTGCGGCCTGGATGTGGAGGCCGTCGGACTGGCACCGGACCGCGACCACCTCCACTGATGTCGACTCAACCGAACCCGACGGACTCCACGCTGGCCGTGGATCTGCATCTGCATTCGATCCATTCCGACGGCCTCCTGTCACCGGCCGACGTCGTTGATCGCGTGGCCGATGCGGGTGCCGCAATGCTGGCACTCACGGATCACGACACAGTGGCCGGACTCCTGGAAGCTCGCGAACGATGCGCCGAACGCGGGGTGTCGTGGGTCCCGGGCATGGAGCTTTCCTGTTCGTGGCGTGGTCAATCGCTGCACGTGCTGGGCTTCGACTTCGATCCCGAATATGGGCCGCTCGAGGAATGGCTGGGGAACGTTCGCGAGCAGCGTCGCGTCCGGATGCGCGAGATCGCGCGACGACTGGAACGCAAGCGCATTGCCGCTGCGGAGATGGCCGCCCGCATCGAGGCGTCGCACGACGTCGTTACCCGAACGCACCTTGCCCGGGAACTGGTCGCCGCGAAGCATGCGAAAAGCGTGCAGGACGCATTCAAGCACCTGCTGGGGCGCGGCAGCCCGGGCCACGTGTCGGTGGAATACCCCGCAATGGCTGCCGCAGTGGAATGCATCATGGGCGCCGGTGGTTTGGCCGTACTGGCGCATCCTCTCAGATACACCCTCTCCGGCGGTGCCCGTCGGCAACTCCTACAAGAGTTTCGCGAGGCAGGCGGTCACGGCATGGAGGTGGTATGCGGCAGTGCGCGTGGACAGATCGAGCCGCTCGCGACACTGGCGGCCCATTTCGGCCTCGCGGCGTCAGCCGGCTCCGACTTCCACGATCCGCAGATTCCATGGAATCCGCCCGGCCGGTTGGCTAAGCTACCGGCCTCCGTCAGACCTATCTGGCACAGCTTCGGGCGTGCCGGAAAGCCTTCACGGCAATGAGCCAGCCCACGGACAACGTCGACACGGAGCTCTTCAAGAACATCGAGCGGTTGCGGCAGCTCAGGATCGAGCACCGCGACCTGGATGACGTCATCACGCGCCTGTCGCTGGATTTCGACGTCGACGAGCTGCAGCTGAAGCGCCTGAAGAAGCGCAAGCTGATGCTGAAGGACCAGATCGCCAAGCTCGAAAGCCAGCTCATCCCGGATTTGAACGCGTAAGGCGCGCCCACTGATGGAAGAACTTACCAACGCCGTCAGTCACCTGCTCGACCGCCTGCTCACGCGCGAAACCCTCACGGAGATCGCGGCGGCCGCGGCGGCGTTCGGGCTCGCGTGGCTGCTCGGCCGCGTGATCCAGGACATGGCCCTGCGACGCGAACCGGGGGTGGTGCCCGGATTCCGGCAGCGCCTGGTCGAGGGCGCCGTGCGCACCAGCCCATTCGTGATCGCGGTGCTGCTCATTTTCATCGTGCGCAGCATCCTCGACTGGGTCGGTATGAGCACCGACTTCGTCGGGCTGATGCTGAAGCTGATGGCGGCGCTGGCGTTCATCCGCATCGCCGTGTTCCTGTTGCGACTGTCGCTCGGCCCCGGCACCTGGGTGCGCACCTGGGAGAACAAGCTCACGCTCATCATCTGGCTGCTGGTGGCGATCAACATTCTCGGCTGGCTCGACCCGGTGGTCGGGTGGCTGGACGGCGTGCGCTTCGGCGCCAAGGACCGGGCGATCAGTGCCTGGTCGATCCTGAAATCGCTGTTCATCGTCACGCTGTTCGTGCTCGCCGGCACGTGGATCGCGCGCTGGTTCGAGCGGCGCATGATGAACATGCAGACGATCGCGGCCTCCACCCGCATCGGCATCTCCAAGTTCACGCATGCGTTCCTGGTCGCCTTCAGCATCCTGGTGGGCCTGAGCGCTTCGGGACTCGACCTCACGACGCTGACGATCTTCACGGGCGCCATCGGCATCGGTCTCGGTTTCGGCCTGCAGGCGATCGCCAGCAACTTCGTCAGCGGTTTCGTGCTGCTGATGGATCGTTCGATCAAGCCGGGCGACGTGATCAGTTTCACCGGCATGGGCGGCACCAGCACCGAGGGCTTCGGCTGGGTGCAGGAGCTGCGCGGCCGCTACGTGGTCGTGCGCGATCGCGATGGCGTGGAAACGCTCGTGCCGAACCAGAACCTCATCACGAACTCCGTCATCAACTGGAGTTACACGGATCCGAAGGTGCGCCTCAAACTCCCGGTGCGCATCAGCTACCGCGACGACCCGGAGCTTGCGCTCAGGGTCCTGCTCGACGCGGCCGAAGGTCAGCGCCGCATCCTGCGAGAACCGGCGCCCGTCTCGCGGCTGATGGCCTTCACGGATTACGGCATGGACCTGGAACTGCGCTTCTGGATCGCGGATCCGCAGGAGGGCGTGAACAACGTGCGCTCCGAGGTGAACCGCGCGATCTGGCGGCTGTTCCAGGAGAACGGCATCACGATCCCGGTGGCGCAGCGCGAAGTGCGCTTCCGCACCGGTGAGGACGCCGAGGACTGGGTGTCCCCGGCGAAATCGCAGGCCAAGGACTAGGAGTCGGCGCACGATGCCTCGCCCGCGAGACCGACGAAACACTGGCTTGATCAGCCCCTGACCCCGCGCGCTGTGTCGTTGTCTGTCGCGCCCGGCATCGAGATTCCCGACACCGACCTCGAAGTGCGATTCGTCCGCGCCTCCGGACCCGGAGGCCAGAACGTCAACAAGGTCGCCTCTGCCGTGCAACTGCGATTCGATCTCGCCGGCAGCACGGCGCTCACGGAAGCGGTGAAATCGCGCCTGCGCCCGCTGGCGGGGCAGCGACTCAACGATGACGGCAGCATCCTGATCATCGCGCGCCGGCATCGCACACAGGAACAGAATCGGCGCGATGCCTTCGAACGCCTGGCGGATCTCGTGCGACAGGCGCTCCACGTGCCCAAGCCGAGACATGCCACGCGCCCGACACGGGCCTCGCGGGAACGTCGGCTGGAGACCAAGAAAGCCCGCACGGGCACCAAGCGCCTGCGCGGACGGGTGCGCTGGGACGACTGACGGAGTGACACGATGAAGAAAGTGTTCGACGCAGCCAACGCAGTCGAGGCGCACATGGTGCTGCACATGCTGGAGCACAGCGGCATCGAGGGCCGCATCGAGGGCGAGCACCTCGGAGGTGCAGTCGGAGAACTGCCCGCGTTCGGCCTGGTTCGCGTCCTCGTCGCCGAGTCGGACGCGGAGCGCGCGCGATCGATCATCGCAGAGTGGGAGAAGCGACAGCCGGGCGACACGGCGCCCGGTCTTTCCCCGCGCGTCGCCACCGCCGGTGCCCTCGTGATCGGGACGCTCCTCGGCGGCCTCGGGGTGTTCTGGATTTACGCGGCGCCCGTGCAGGAGCGCGGGCGCGATTTCAATGACGACGGGAAGCCCGACGAAGTGCTCACCTGGCGCGGCAACGTGCTTGCGCAATCCGAAGAGGACCGGGACAGCGATGGCCGCATGGACCACAGGTGGGAGTATGACCGCACCGGCCTCATCACCCGCCAGCACGCGGACGACGATTTCGACGGCGACCTGGAATCGGTCACGACGTTCGCGCACGGAAATCCGGCCTACGCCGAGGTCAGGCGGCCGAAATTGCAATCCGACCTGCGCTACCATTTCGTGCGAGGCGTGCTGGCGTCCGGCGAGATCGTCGATCGCGCGAGTGGCCGGGTGGTGAAACGGTACACCTACGACGGCTTGCGCCTGGCGCAGGAGGAATACGACGCGGATCGCGATGGCACGCTCGAAACCGTGCGCACCCTCGATGACTTCGAGGAAGTGGTCTCGACGACGGGACAGTGAGCGCCGGTCAGGAAACCCGGATCGCGGTGGAACCCGGCAGTTTCGTCACGAAGTCTGCCCCGACGAGCTGCGAAGGCGTGAAGTAGCCGCCCCTGCCCGGATTGCGCAGAACATCCCGGAGAATACCGAGAGCCGCATCGACGGTGACGCTGTAACCGTTCGCTGTCTGCAGTCGGGCGATTCGCTGTTCGCCACGCGCGTTGCGCACTTCTCCCCACACCATCACCGGCGAGCGCTCGCGCTCCGCGGTGTCAGGGCCGGCCGGCGCCTTGTCGACGCGTTTCTTCATCCACGACTGCACTGGCGCAAGTCCGAGCAGCCAACGCCAGCGATGCATTCTCTGCATCGACTTGATCGCGCGTGGCGATGCCGGGATGTACACCTCGACGTTGGGAATGCGCGTGGTCCACCACGCGGTGCTCACGTCGCCCCACGCGATCGCGATGGCCTTCCTGGCTCCGGCGCCGAAGTCGATGTCGCGAACACGAGCCCCCATCGGTTCGTTCCGCAACTGACCCTCGGTACGCACGCGTGAGCCGTGTGCCAGGCCCTCAATCATCGTCTTGCTCGTGCCGCGGCTCAGCCTGCTCTTGCTGTCGAACCCCAACGCAAGATGCGATGCGTCCGGCATCGCCCGGGCGAGCGTCGCCGCGACGCAATCCGTGGGGACGACATCGAATCCGACGCCCGGGCAGAGCAGCACACCCGCCCTCTGTGCATCGTCGTGCCTGCCTTGCCCGTATTCGAAGACATCCACCTCGCCGGTGATGTCGAGGTAATGCACGCGCTCATCGAGGCACGCAGCCATCATCGGCGCGGCCGTCGCAGAGAAGGGCCCGGCGCAATTCAGTACGACCCTCGTGCCCCGCAGGGCTGCGCGGGTCGCGGCCGGGTCGTCCAGCGAGAACACGCAAGACTCGGTACCGAGGGCGCGTGCCATCGCCTCGATCCGCTCGCGGCCGCGCCCGCCGAGCACGGGACGCAAACCTTTGCGCACCGCCTCGCGCGCGATCAGCTCACCGGTGTAACCGGTTGCGCCGTAGACGAGCCAGCGATCCTCGGCTGCCATCGAGGCACTATTTCCTGGGGTCGCTCGTCTGGGCCTTCGCCTTGCGCGACAGGTCCTCGTGCACCATCTTGAGCAGACGCTCGGGCGTGATGAAGTACCAGCCCCACTCCGCATCGAGATCCTTCATCGGCGCCGCGGCAACGATCTCCTCGTAAGTCTTCCCGGACTCGATCAGGGCGAGCATCCGGCTCCGGACCGTGGCGAGCACATCGCGATAGCGTTGCAGTTCGGCGCGCCTGGACACTTTGCCGTGACCCGGAATGATGAGCGTCTGATCGTTCATCATGCCGAGCACCTGGTCGGCGACCGCGATAACGCCGGCGAGCGAGCCACCGGCGCCGGTGTCGACGAAGGGATACAGACCGTTGAAGTAAGTGTCGCCCATGTGGATGACGTCAGCCTTGCGGAAGTGAACGATGCTGTCGCCGTCGGTGTGCGAGTTCTGCACGTGGAAGACGTGCATCTCTTCGCCGTTCTGGTGCAGGGTTACGTCCGCACTGAACGTCACAATGGGCAGCGCACCGGGCGCGGACGGGGGCGTCCTGCGATCGAAGGCCGCGTTGAACTGTTCTTCGCTCATCCTGCGGCGCACGTTGTCGTGAGCAACGACAATGGAGCCGCCCCTGCCCAGGTTCTCGTTACCTCCCGTGTGATCTCCATGCATGTGCGTGTTGATCACGAATCGCACCGGCTTCGGGCTCAGCGTCTTCAGCGCAGCCAGGATTTTTTCTGTCAGCGGAGCGTACTGATCGTCAACGAGGATGATGCCGTCATCACCGACCAGCACACCGAGGTTCCCGCCCCGCCCGGTCAGCATGTGGACGTTCCCGGCAACGGGCTCGATCCTGACCTCGACGGCGCTCCAGTCCTCCTGCGCCCAGGCGGTGCTGGCCGCAAAAGCCAGGGCAATAGCTGACCAGCTGACGATCCTCATGTGATCTTCCCGTAGAAATAGTTCTTGTTGGTTGCGGGCGCCTCACGCCTGGCGCATCTGTCGTGCGAGTTTCCACGCCATGAATCCCAGCAGGCCCACGGCGATGACGAGCACGGACCAGAGCAACATCGTACGCCATGGCAATGGTTCCGGCTCCTGTTGCAGGCGCGCCGCGCCGCCCAGCTCTTTTTCGCGTCCGACTTCGGCTGTCCCGACACTTACAGGCTTGCCGTTCTCTCCAGTCGACAGGACGTTGTTGAGGCGTATTGCGGCGGAGCGTGCGGTGCTGTTGCCGTAGACCAGCTCATACGGCCCTTCCCCTCTCGCAATGAAAGTGAGCTCGTGCGGCAGCCAGCCCACGATGAGAGCGGGTACGACCGGAATGGTCGACTCACGCGCCGGGATGCGCACCCGCCACTCGTTCGACTCTACGGGCGGTATCTCGATGGGCTTGTTGTCGATAGAACCTGTGCTCGCCCGCAGACTGTAGACCGTACCCGACCACACGGTGCGCCACTCGCCTGGTTTTCCGCCAGGCACGAAAAACTGCGCCTCGGCAACGGAGTTCAAATCCGGCAATTCGAGGTTGATGCGATCGATGGGGGTGTGTATCCGGAGCGCATACCGGAACTCTCCTGGCCGATCCGTCGCCTCGCCCACCGCGCGCAGGTGGTATCGGCTGCTCTCCATCATGACCGCCACCGGAACGGCGGTCGCTCCCGTCAGCGCGATTGGACCTGGCACCTCGGTCCAGCGCAGGCGCCAGAACTTCGCCTGCGTGGGCCCGAACTCGATCCGCTTCTGCTGCAGTCGGTCGCTCGCATGGCTCAGGTCAACGAGCGGCGCTGAAAGCGCGACGGCGCGCCAGCTCGCGAGGTCATCACTGGCCTCGACGGTGGCGTGTGTGGAAAAACCTTTGGCCGGCGCGGCCCATGCGAGATCCAGCGCCGAGAGAGGGGAATCCACCGCGCGTGCATCGAACAGGTAACCGGTGATCGGCAGCTCCGTCAGTTGCTCTCCTTCGCGCTGCAACTCGATGCTCGTACCGTTCGCATTGACCTTCAGTCGCAGCGCCTGCGTCGCACGCACCGGATCACCGCGCAAAGCAAACAATGGCAGCGCTGCGAGCGGGCGCCCTACCCGTTTCTGCGCCTCGAGGCGCTGCATCGAGTACGGCACGACCTCGCCATTCGCATTGAGTATCCGGATGTCGTCGAGCTCGGAGCTCGCCGTGTGCAGGTAGACGTCGAGTGGAAGCGTGAACTTGTACGCGGCGTATCCGGACTGCGTCGCGAGTTCTCTCGCATAACCGAAGTCCTCCCGCTGGAGGGACTGTTCCTGTGCGGCTGCCGAGCCGAGACCGAGCGCCGCAACAATGAATCCGACCGTGGAACGCAGCGGGAGCTTCATGTCCGGGCCTCACTCGGTGCAGCGGAAGGCATTCGCAGGTAGTTACCCAGCAAGAGCATGAGCAGTCCCACGACAACGAAGGAAACAATCCGGGCGACGGTGCCGACGTTCGAGAGGTCCACGAGCATCAGCTTGACCACTACGACGCCCATGAGCGCGGCGCCCGCTATCCGTGCGATCCGTTGACTGTGTTTGGTGCCCCACCACATGGTACCCAGTGCCACGACCGTCCAGAAGATCGAGAGCGTGCTCTGGACCAGCGTGGAACCGGCCATCGCATCGAAATCGAACGGCACCTCGGCCCAGTGATGAAGCGTTCGCAGGACGGCTGCATTGAGAGCCACGAAGAGGACGATCGCCGCTGCCGTGATGGTTGCACGCGGATCTCTCACCGCGAATTCCGGCAGACCGACGATTCGCTGCCGGATCATCGCCGTGAAAATGGCGACGAAGGCAAAGCCCTGGGCGATATCGAGCGGATTGATAACAGGAATGTACGGCAGTGGAGCCGCGTTTCCCCTGGAAGCGAGACTCGAGGCGAGCAGCGCGATCAGCAGATAGATCTGGAGACCCGGCGTCGCGATGCCAGAATACGCCGATACGTGCATGCCCAGGGGCCATCGTGAAGAGCCAGGCGCGCGAACCAGCAGGAGAACGAACGCAGCGGGCACCACGAGCCAGGGCACCATTGCCCATGCTCCGCGAAGCGCCAGTTGATCTTCCAGCACCCACGCCAGCTCCCCAGTCACGAGTAGTGCGAGCAACCAGACGCCGAAGGCATGCAGGAGATCTCTCACCCTTGGGAAAACCTGCGACTCGTGCCGTCGCAGCAGGAAGTAGAAAATGCCGAGTGCCAACGGCCAGGCGATGAATCCGCCTCCTGCAAGGAAGTGCGACTCCTCCACGAGCCAGGCGAACGCGAGAATCACCATGGCAGGTAGCAGGCACAGTGCCGGATACCGCGGCAGACTCCATGACAGGCGAGAAGCGAGAAAACCGAGGCCGAGCGCGGTCAGAGCCAGGAAGGCGAGGAGCGCGCCGGCCTCGTATTCCTCGGGCACGGCGTGAGTCACTTCGGCAATTCCGGCGAAGAGCCACCACGCGAGTCCCCAGAAGAAGAGCATCGGACCGAAGGCGCGCTCTCCTTCGCGCAGTCGCTCTTCGTTTGCCTGGATGAGCCGGCTGCCCACCAGACCCGCGGTGCACAACAACACCGAACCGACAAAATGGCTGTTCACGATCGGTAGCAGTTCCGGCGCACGAACGCTGCTGAGGTAATAGGCAACACCGCCACCAAGCTGCAGGAGCACGCCGGAAACGCGCGCTAGCAGCCGCTGCTGTCGGATGCCCACCCAGAGAATCGCGGCTCCTTCGAGCGCCCAGGTTGCTGCAGTCCAGCGTCCATCGAGGGCAAGCGGAACGGCGAGTGTGGCAAACGCCACGCCAAGCGCGAGAAACGCTTCGACCAGCAAACGCAGGTTGGCCTGCTGACGCCGGTACAGGAGCCACGCGAGGACAATGTAGAACGCAGAAGCAATGAGGGCGCTGTAAGCGAGCGCGTACGGAATGTCATGGACGAGCCCACTCTGCAGCGCGAAAGCGATCACCGGCGTGCCGAAAACCAGAGTGCCGTCCACGTAGTGCGTAAACCGCGGCGCCTGCCGGAAAGCAAAGATCACGGCGATTGCACAGAAGAATACGAAGAACAGCACGAGAAACGGCTCGGTGGTCGCGAGCTGGTGTGGCTCATATCGCAGCACGCCCCACGCGGTGCCGATGCCGAAAGTGAAGGCGAAGCCGAGCAGGTTGAGCGTGCGCCAGCTCTTGAACCACGCAATCGCGAGAATGCCGGCGTCGAGTAGAGCGAAATAGCTGAAGAGAACGACATGGCTGCCTTGACCGGTCGATGTGAGGATCGGCGCGAGGAAGCCACCCGCGATGCCCATCATCGCGAGCACCTGGGCGTTCTGAACAATCGCAAGCACGGCGGTGAACACACCGAGCGCCGCAAGCAGAAGGAATGCCGCACCCGGCGGCACGAGCGAATACAGGCGCAGCGAGGCAAACACCACCAGGTAGAGAACTGCGACTGCGACGCCCTGCAGTACCAGCGAGTAACTGCGCTGACGCTGGCGCAGCCACCAGCCGAAGACCAGTAACGCGACCGCGCCGGCAGCGACCCCCGCGAGTCGCAGTTCGATCGGCACGCGGGTGCGCTCCGCCGCGTACTTGACCAGGAAGGCCACGCCAATAAACAGAATGAGCGCGCCGATCTTGACGACCAGGTTGCCCGTGGTGAACCAGAGCCGTAGCCAGCGCACGACCGGCAGTTCCGACTCGATCTTCTCCGCGCGGGACGCCGGTCGCGTGAAGTCCGACGGCATCGCCCTGGGCGCACCCCAGGCAGGCGGCGGTAGTTTCTCTGCGGGTGGCGGAGTTTCTTCCCCCGCAGTCTTCGCTTCTTCCGCTTCTTCCGCTTCTTCCGCTTCTTCCGCTTCTTCTACCGCTTCTTCTACCGCTTCTTCCGGCGCCGGGGTTCGCGCGCTCGCGGCGGGAGCCTCACGCCGCGGCAGAAAGTCATCTTCAGCCCGCAACGATCGCAGACGCCGCTTCAGTTCATCGAGACCTTCCTGGATATCTCTGACCTGGCGATTGAGGTCGAAGCGGTTGCCCAGCAGGTAACCGATGGCACCTCCAGCCAGTGCGCCGCCAAGCTCCCCCGTGACATACCCAAGCAGTGCTCCGATCGTGAGCAAAACCACTGACATCATTTACTTTCGGCCTCCCGCCGCATCTGTTGCCACAGCGTTTCGACGTGATGACGTTCCGTGGCTTCCGCGCCAATCGAAACACGCACCATCCAGCGACCGTCGAGGTTCGCCGGCGTGAGCCATGCTTTGCCGGACGCATTGATGCGACCGCACCAGTCGAGCGTGTGTCGATCGAGCATCTCGCCCACTACGCCGGTCGGCTCGTGACGAACGCAAAGGGTCTGCACGTGCACCGGCGCGAGCCGCCGCCAATTGGGAGCCGCATCGACCTGTTCCTTCAGCCATTGCGCATTGGCCAGATCGCGTCGCAGGCGTGCTTGCAGCCCTGCGACGCCCTGCTCGCGAATCAGGAACCAGAGCTTGAGCGCGCGGAAACGCCGTCCCAGCGGTATGCCCCAGTCGCGATAGTTCTTCGCCTGTCCGTCCGCGGCAGTGCGCAGGTAGCTCGGATTCGTGGACATCACGCGCACGAGGTGCTCGGGATCCTGCACGTAATACGTGGTGCAATCAAACGCGGCACCCAGCCACTTGTGAGGATTGATGACGAGTGAATCGCAGTGCTCGATGCCATCCCACAGCCACCGGCATTCCGCGAGAATCATCGCGGAGCCGGCCAGCGCAGCGTCCACATGGATCCAGAGCCCGTGGCGGCGTGCGATCGGCACGATCGCCGCAATCGGATCGATGGCCGTCGTCGAGGTGGTGCCCACCGTGGCAACGATGGCGCACGGACGATGCCCCGCCGCGAGATCGGACTGAATCGCGTCGTCGAGCGCATCGGGGTTCAGCGCGTGCTCGGCGTCAGTTGCGATGAGGCGCAGGTTCTCGCGACCAAAGCCTGCGAGTAGCGCAGCCTTCTCGATCGAACTGTGATTGTGCTGCGACGAGTAGATCGTCAGCGCTTCGGGTTCTGCCTGCAGCCCGCCACGCGACGCGCTGTAACCCGTTGCTCGCTCGCGCGCACACAGCAGAGCAACCAGGCTGGAAGTGGACGCGGTGTCCTGGATGACGCCGCTCCAGTTGCCCGACAATCCGAGCATCTGCCGGAACCAGTCGGTGGCGACTTCCTCGAGTTCGGTGAGAGCGGGACTCGATGCCCAGTTGAGGCCGAGCTGTGCAAGGCCCGTACTGACATAGTCGCCGAGCACCGAGGCGAGCGAGCTGTTCGAAGGAAAATACGCGAAGAATCCCGGGTGCTGGAAGTGGCTCAGGGCCGGCACGATCAACCGGTCGAGATCGCGGCGGATCTCATCGAACGACTCAGCCTGTTGCGGCGGCTGCGCCGGTAGCCCGCCGCGAAGGCTGCCGTGCGCTGCCTGGGAGAGTGCCGGCAGCTCGCCCGCGTAGATACGGGCGCGCATGTCGGCGATCCAGTCGATGAGCTCGTGTCCGCGGCGGCGGAATTCTTCTGGTGTCATGGAGCATCGTCGCAGGACGAACCAGCCGCCATGCTAGTGGTGGCGCCCGCGAGTAGCAATTTTCCACGCTCATCGTGCTTCCCTCGGCTTTCCCTCAGGTTGCCCCGTCGCCCGCCGGCACCGGATCCGCGCAACGGATGCGGATGCCATGCGCGTCGGCACGCTCGATGCCCAGTGCATCGATGTTCGTGATGCGTGCCAGGCCACGGACTTCACCGGTCGCGCCACCTTCGCGCAGGCGGATGACGAGGACGCCGGGATCCTGTCCCGTCGAGGAGTGGGGATCTCCAGTCAGCGGATTGGGACCCCGGGTGGAGACAAACAGCCACCGCTTGTCCGGCGATATCGCGAACAGGTCCGGCGTCGGATCGGCGCTCAACGACGAAACGAGGTTCACGGTGCCGGCGTGCGAGCCGGACCAGGAGTCGAAGACCTCGGCCAGGTTCGCATCGCGGTCGCCGATCCACACGAAACGCTCGTTGCGCGTCACGGCCACACCATGCGCGTCGCGCTCGTGAGCGTCATCGTTGAAGAGAACCTGGACGGTAGGCTGGTTGGGCGGTCCGCCCGCTCGATGCCCGTGCATGGAGACGCGGTACACAGTGAACTGGTCGAGGTTCGCAGCCGTGCCGCCACCGCCGTTCGCATAGATCCAGCCTTTCGCCTCGATGAAACCGCAGCCATTCGCAGGTACGTTGTCCAGGTCGTACTCGCTGACAATGCTCATCGGCGTGGTGCGCCAGTTCACGACGAACAGGCCGCCGCCGCGCAGGCTCACGAATGCTGGTCCGTTGTTGGACGCCGTGAAGGGGCAGATCGGCGCGGTATCGGGCCGCAGGCCCGCGGCCTGGCAAGGTAGCCCGTTCGGCGTCGTGCAGTTGGCCAGGTCCAGCGTGGCCGCTGGCTCCTGCGAATACTCGTTGCGCCCGTAGTTGGTGCGGATGCGTTCGAGCTTCTTGCCGTTCTGGTTGGCGACAAGAATGAAGCGATCGTCTCCCGTCGGCCATGCGGCGTGCGCCTGCCGTTGCCCGCCTGCGCCGACTTCCGTGCGGAAACAGGCCACCGGTGTGCGTGAACGCGCGTCGTAGATGACGACGTGTCCGCTGACGACGAAGCTCAGGACGGCATGAGTCTCCGTCGAGTTGAACGTCAGCATGTGCGGCCGTACCGGGTTTGCACCCGTCGCTGCCAGGCACAGGATCGAGGTTTCAGCGCTGAAGTCGATCCTGTCCACGGGCTCCGCGGCAGCGGCATCTCTGGTCAGCGCGTGCCCATCGTAGATGTAGAGCGCTCCGCCGTGTGACACGCCGAGCGTATTCGACTGGTCGACGAGCCAGACCTCGTAATCATCGGCGGCGGCTGGCGTCAGGAATAGCACGCCGAGCACGAGCATCAGTACGCAGTAGCTGCGACACATGGTTTTCTCCCTTCTTGTTGCTTGTTACCAATGCCAGACGCGATCAAAGCGATCGAACAGCTCGCCGCACTGGGCGCGCGGCAGGCGCTTGATACCCGTGACACAGGCTTCCTCGCGGATTCCGCGCTCAGCGAGATCCTCCTCGATGGCATAGATCGGGACTCCGCCGCCCAGCAGCGCCGCGATTGCGGCGGCGACGTTCGGCGGCTGAGTCTGCCGCCACGCGCCAAACGCAAGTCCGCCTGCCTCTTGCGCCGCGACCGCATAGCTCACTGCGCTTCCCTGCAGCAGAATCGCGAGCTCCGCTCCAGCGCCGCGCAGAACCTGCGAGAACCACAGCACGGTGTCGTCCTGCTCCTCGGCTGTCGCGCGATACGCGGTTTCCACGATCTGCAGCACTTTCATGGCGCCTCCCCTGTCGGTCCGGCCGGTCACTTCGTTGCGATGACCAGGACGTTGTCGGACGCCTGCGCCATCTTCCAGAAATCGAGCGGTGAGCCGCGACGTACGCCAGGGATTGCTTCCATCACCCCGCGCTCATCGACGCACAAGCCGCAGTTGACCCAGTCAAAGGCGATGCCGCGCTGCTTCGCATCGGCAATGAGCTGCGCGATCCACTCCTTCGGTAGTGGATGGTTTTCCTGTTCGGCGTCGCGACCGTGAACGGCGTTGGGGTGAGCCTTCTGCTGCGTGAAAGCCAGCGAGACCGCCCCTTCGTAGGCGAACACGTTCACCCCGACGCCCCGCTCGAGCGCTGCCTGGATGAGGCGCAACGCGGTCGTCGTGCGCGCGTTCTCGAACGGTGCGTCCATCAGGACAAAAGTGAGTGTGGTCATGGCTACTTCCAGATCGTTTTCCAGCCGGCGGCGAGGCGCTCCACTACGACACCGATAGCTGCTGAGCGCACGCCAGCCAACAGCGCGGTCGAGCCGATTCCCCGCTCGCGAAGCGAGAAGTCATCGGCCAGGACTTCGACGGAAGCGTTCAGCAAGTCCGCCAACCGGCCCGCGCGGGCGCTGGCCCGGGCGGCGAGCACTGCGTTCTGGGCGAGGAAGACGGTCACGGGATGATCGAGGCGCCGTAGCTGCAGTGCGATGTCGCGCACACGCTCCAGGTCTCGTCGTTCGTATGCGTCCTCGGACGCGATCAGGAGATAACCCTGCATCTGCCAACCCTCCACCGAGCGGATGTTGGCGCAGACTGTAGGGAGCTGCCGCCGTGCAAGCTTGGCAGCGATCTGGCATTTTTGAGGTATTCTTCTCACCCGGGCGATGCGCTACCGCTTTCTCGATTGCACGATCGATACCAGGCGCCGCGAGTTCAGGCGCGCGGGCCAGGTCGTGCCTCTCAGGCCCCGCGTCTACGAGCTGCTCCTGTACCTGCTCGAACAGCGCGAACGGGCAGTCTCGAAGAACGAGATCTTCACGCGCATCTGGGGAAAGCGGATCGTCACCGATGCGACGCTGAGTTCCTGCATCAAGGAGCTGCGACGCGCAGTGGGCGACGGCGGAAAGTCACCGCGTGTCATCCAGACGCTGCACGCTCACGGCTTTCGCTTCATCGCACCGGTAGCCAACGACGACAGTGCGGGCAAGCAGCCGCTTGCTTCAGCGACTCAGCACTCGAGTGCGCCCGTCTCCGCTCGCAGGACACCGGGTCCTGCATCTCTGGCGGACACTCGCGCGGCCGAAGCCGCGCGCGAGTACAAGCACGTGACGGTACTCGTCGGGATGATCCAGGGCGCGAGCCGCTACGCGGCGACCGCGGGCGCCGAAGCGATGGACGAGTGCATGCGCGAAATTCTCGAACAGGCACACGCCGTCGTCGAACGTTACGGCGGTGAAGTGACCCAGTATGCGGACGACGGGTTTGTTGCTCTTTTCGGCGCTCCGGTGGCGCTCGAAGACCATGGGCGCCGCGCCGTGCAGGCCGCGCTGGAACTCGCGAAGCAGCGGCCACACGGTGTCGAAGCAACGTCGCTGCCCCCTATGCAGCTCGGGCTTCACAGTGGCGAGGTCCTCGTCGGACCGCTCGCGTCAGATGCGAGCCGCCCCTACACCGCAGCCGGCGATGTGCTATCGGGCGCGCGGCGGCTCTGCGAGCTCTCAAAGCCCGGCACGCCGTATGCGAGCGCCACTTGCCTGCGGCTCGTCGCAGATGAAGTGCAGGCGGCCTTAGTCGGTGACGTGGCGGGCGTTCCGGCCTTTGCCGTCGAACAGATCGTGGTTGGCCGTGGTGGCGTGCCCGCCCGGTCGGCGCGGGGAAGCAAGTTCGTCGGGCGCGTTCGTGAGCTCGAAGCGCTGCAGGCTGCGGCGAATGCCGCGCAGGCCGGGTCCGGCCATCTCGTGTGCATCGTAGGCGAGGCGGGACTCGGCAAGTCGCGACTGGTCGAGGAGTTTCGGCGCATTGCCGACGAGCGCGGCGCGCGATCGCTCGTTGCCCATTGCTTCGCGCATCACGCGGCGACGCCTTACCTGCCGGTCGCGGCGCTGCTGCGAGCGCTCTGCGGCATGCTGGAAAGTGACTCGCAGGAAACCGTCGCGCGCCGCCTGCAGGAAACGCTCACCGTCGCGGACATACCCGAACCGGATGCGCGTGAATTGCTGCTGACGATGCTCGACGTGCCGGGCAATGACGCCTCGCTCACCGAACTGGCACCCGAAACGAGGCGCATCCGCACCTTTCGTTATCTCTCGTCGCTGATGCAGCGCATGGCTGCCGTGCACCCGCTGTTGCTGGTCGTGGAAGACCTGCACTGGATCGACGCGACTTCCGAGGCGTGGCTGGCCGAGCTCGTCGACCTGCTCGAAGCAGCGAGGGTGCTTGTCATCGCGACGTGCCGTCCCGGCTATCGTCCGCCATGGCCGGCGTCGCCGTCAGTCACACAACTGGCGCTCTCTGCGCTCGATTCACGGGAGAGCGCAGCGCTGGTGGATTCCCTGCGGCGCGCCCACACGCTGCCGCCGGACTCTGTGCGCCGCATCGTCGAGACGGCGCACGGCAACCCGTTCCTCATCGAGGAACTCGCGTGGGCAGTGCTGGATGACTCGGCACCTGCGGCGGCACGCGCTCTGCCCAGCTCGGTGCAATCCGTGGTGGGCGCACGCATTGATCAGCTCTCCCCGGTCGACAAACAGCTGCTGCGCATCGCTTCAATCTTCGGGCAGCGAATCGACATCCGCCTGCTCGCCGCCGTGAGTGGCTACGAGCAGCCCGTGCTCGACCAGGGGCTCGCTGTACTCGCAGCCCGCGGATTCCTGTTCGAATCGCGTAGCAGCGCGGGGCGCGAGTTTGCCTTCCGCCATGTGCTGAACCAGGAAGTCGCATACCACTCGCTGCCCGTGGGCGTGCGCACGCGCACGCACCAGGCCATCGCGGAAGCTCTCGAGCGCGATTTCGCCGAGGCGGCTGCCGCACAACCGGAAGTCCTCGGTTGGCATTGGAGTGGCGCCGGCCGGCCCGATCGTGCGTTCGCGTACTGGCGCCGCGCGGGGTACCGCGCGATCGAGCGGTCGGCGCTCACCGAAGCGGTGTCACACCTGCGGCGCGCGCTGGAAACAAACACTGCGCAGCCCCGATCGCCGGAAGCCGAGCGTGAGCGCCTCGAAGTGCTCCTCATGCTCGGCCCGGCATTGATGAGCACGCTCGGTTTCGCGGTGCGTGAAGTCGGAGACGCCTACAGCGAGGCGCGGGAGCTGTGCGCGCGCGTGGCGACCGACGCGCAGCGCTTCGTCGCGGCGTGGGGTTTTTTCCTGCACAACCTGCACGGCGGCCGCATTGTGCTCGCGCGCGCGCTGGTCAACGAGATTCTCGATCTCGCGGCGCGTATCGACGAGCGGGGCTACTGGCTGCAGGCGCACCACGCCGGCTGGACTTTCGGTCTCACGCATGGCGACCTTCGTTCGTGCCTCGAGCACGCGAACCGCGGCATCGAAATGTACGACCCGGCACAGGATCACAGGCAGGCACTTCTCTACGGCATGCACGATCCTGGTCTCTGTGCCTACGGCTCCAAAGCGGAGGCACTATGGTTTCTCGGGCAGCCAGACGCCGCCCTGCAGAACGCACGCGAGACACTCGAGCTTGCGGGCCGGCTCACGCATCCATTCACATTCCTGCTGGCTGCCGTCGACGTGATGTGGCTCCGGTGCGTGCGGCGCGAAGCGGAGGAATGCCTCGCCAGTGCCGAGCAGGTCATACAACTCTGCGCGACGGGTCGCCACCCGAACTACGCTGGTTACGCTGGAGTCGTGCACGGTTGGGCACGCGTGATGATGGGCGAGGCGGAGGCCGGGCTCCAGGAAATACGCGTAAGCTTCGACGCCTACTGCTCGCTTCAGCTCGAACGTCACCAGGTTTTCCTGCTGACCTTGATGGTCCAGTCCCTGCTCCGGATGAATTGCCACGACGAGGCACGCACAGCGCTCGAGAAAGCCCAGTCGGTCACCGATCGCACCGGCGAGATCCGCTGGGCAGCCGAAGTCCGGCGACTCACGGGCGTCGTGGAATGGGAGCAACGGAACGATGCCGTCGCCGCTGAAGCTGCGCTATGCGATGCGCTAGCGATCGCCGAAGCGCAAGGCGCGCGCTTGCTCCAGCTTCGAGCCGCCAACAGCCTGGCGTTGTTGCGGCTCGCGACTCCCGGGCGCGAGTCGGACAGCACAGTCGACTCGCAGCGCGCAGTCGAGAGGGCCCCGGAGTTGCTGAAGCAACTGCTGCAGTCGTTTACCGAGGGAGAGCAGACCTCGGACCTGCGCGAGGCGCGTAACACATTGACCGCCTGCGGCTAATCCATACAGGGTGAGCACCAGGGTTCGCGCTCGCCCTCCAGCGCTCGCGCCAGGCATTGCGTCCCTTGCCACGCTCTGGTACCTTGCACGCACAAGGTACCTTCCTCAAAGCCTGATCGACACAACCCCGGCCTGCAAGCGATGGCGATCGACGAGAAATTCAACTCCATCCGCAAGGGGCTCCTCGAGTTCCTGATCCTGCGGATCATCGCGGCCGACAAGGTCTACGTGGCCGACATGCTGGAACGCCTGAGCAGGACCGAGTTCGCCACGCAGGAAGGCACGCTCTACCCGCTTCTCAGCAAGATGCGGCGCGAGGACCTTCTCGACTATGAGTGGCGCGAGTCCGACGCCGGCCCGCCGCGCAAGTATTACAAGCTCACGGCGAAGGGGCGCACCCAGCTCGCCGAGCTCAACCGCTACTGGAAACAGATCAACACCACCGTCGACGATCTCGGGCAACCCACATGAACAAAGTCGTCACGATCAACCTCAACGGTAACGCCTGCCAGCTCGAGGAACAGGGCTACGACGCACTGCGTGCATACCTCGACACTGCAGCGGCCCGGCTCGAGAGCAACCCGGACAAGGCGGAGATCATGTCCGACCTCGAGCAGGCCATTGCCGAGAAGTGCCGGCGCCATGTCGGGCCACACAAGAACGTGGTCACGGCCGCGGAGATCCAGCGGATCATCACCGAGATGGGCCCAGTCAATGGCGACGAGGGCGATGAGCGGACCGGCCCGGCCACTGAGCGCAGGAGCGAAGGACCCAGTCAACGCGCCGGTGCGACTCGCCGCCTCTACCAGATTCGCGAAGGCGCGATGATCAGCGGCGTCTGCAATGGCCTCGCCGCTTACTTCAACATCGACGTGACGCTCGTGCGCGTCGCTTTCGTATTCCTGGCCATCGTCACCAGCGGCGGCTGGGTCCTGGCCTACATTTTGATGATGTTCATCGTTCCGGAAGCCTACAGCTCGGAGGAGCGCGCGGCGGCCCACGGGCAGCCTTTCAATGCGCAACAGCTCGTCGATCGCGCGAAACACCACTATGCCGAGTTCCGGGAGAGCAGCAACCAGTGGCAGGAAAAGTGGCGTCGCAGTCGCGAAGCGCGGCGCGAGCGCCGCGCGGCGCGAGCGATGGCGGTGCAGCCGCAGCCACCGCAGTCGCAGGGAACGGCAAGCTACGCCACGCGCGTATTCGCGGGATTCATGGTCCCTGTGTTCACGCTACTGAGCGCCATCCTGTTCGTCGCACTGATCATCGCGCTGATCTCGCTTTTCAAGACGGGCGCCGTGTTCCACTGGTCGCTGCCGCATGATGTTCCCATCTGGCTCGCGATCATCATCTTCATTCTCGTGTACCAGGCGATCTCCACGCCGTTGCGTGCCGCCAGCCGCGCCTCGTACGAAGCGTCGGCCGGTTCGCGATATGGCTGGCTCGCGGCCGCGGATGGATTGATGTGGCTCGCCTTCGCCGCGCTGTTGTTCTGGCTGGCCTACCTGCTGATTCCGGAAGTGAGGTGGCTCATCCATTCGACGTTCGAATGGAAGCACCTCGTCTGGGGCTGGCCCTCCTGATGAGGCTCGACGTGCGCGATCTCACCCTGCTCGTGCTGCTTGCCTACCTGCTCGTCCCGCAGGCGAAGTGCAGCGTTGCGATCGTAGAAGACACGTGGCAGGCGGCTACGACCTGGGGTTCACCTGCGCTATGGCACGCCATCGAAAAACTCGACGACCCCGGTTTCCAGCGAATACTCGGCTCCCACGACCAGTAACTCCCCTTTGCGGATCAGGCGCTCGAGGATGTCGGAACCATGTCGCAGCTGGTTCGCGGACGCCCGGACATTCGCACGCACGGCATGCGACACCAGGTCTTCGTCGCGCCACGACATGCCCGGTGACAACAGCTCTTCGACGGAAGGCCGCACGCGATCGACGATCGAAAGCATGTTGTGCGATTTCATTTTCGACGGCTTGCGCAGCTGTTCGAGCGTCGCGACGATCGCACCGCACTGGGAATGCCCCAGCACGACGACCAGTTGCGTGCCAAAGAGCTCGGCTGCGAACTCGACGCTGCCCACCTGCGACGGCGCCACGATGTTGCCGGCCACGCGGATCACGAAGAGATCGCCGAACCCCTGGTCGAATACCAGCTCCGCCGGCACCCGTGAATCGGAGCAACCCAGGATGATCGCGGACGGCCGCTGACCTGCCGCAAGTTCGGCGGCGTGCCTGAGGAGACCCCCGAGAGTGCGATCGTTGTCGACGAATCGCCGGTTTCCTTCGCGCAGGCGCTCCAGCGCCTCAATGGCAGCAACGTTGGGCATGTGCGTCCCGAGCCGTGGATCGGCACGCAATTCTAGCGAAAACCCACGCGCGAATCTGGCGCGATGACGCCGGAACGGATTCTCAGCGGCTGACGGGGTCTTCGGCCTCAGGAGGCGTCCGCCCATACCGCGCGAAGACTACGTCTGCTCCAGGCGAGCGAGCAAGCTCGCGCGCACTTCGGGCCATTCAGTGTCGACGATGCTGAAGCACACCGAATCGCGATGGCGTCCACCCGGCATGATCATGTGCTTGCGCAGAATGCCCTCCTGCTTCGCCCCGATGCGCATCAACGCCGCACGAGACGGCTCGTTGAGGACATCGGTGACGAACTCGACGCGAATACATTGAAGCGCTTCGAATGCATGCCGTAGCAGCAGGAACTTCGCTTCCGTGTTGATCGCGGTCCGTTGCGCGGATCGCGCCAGCCAGGTCGAGCCGATTTCACGCTTGCGGTTCTGCACGTCGATGTTCATGTAGCGCGTCGAGCCAACTACCCTGGCGTCCGCACGATCCACGATGACAAACGGGTATTGAGTGCCTGCTTCCGCCGCCTGCAGAGCCTTTTCGATGTACGCGCGCATTCCATCCGCCGCGGGAACGTAGGTGTAGAAGAGCTTCCACAACTCACCGTCCGCGGCCGCACGGTTGAGCGCGGCCTCGTGCTCCAGCGACAGCGGCAGCAGCGTTACCCGCTGGCCTTCCAGAATCAGGGGTGCCTCTGTCGACACGGCGGACTGAAACGTCAGATCGCGGGAACGCGGGTTCTTGCCAGGCGCAGAACGTCGTTCATGAGTTTTTATCCGCTTGCCAGGGCCGCAGCCGCGGCCACCAGCGCCGGACGTGCGACTGGTAGACCCGATACGACTCACCGAACTGTCGACGAAGCGTGGGTTCCTCGTACAGGCGCACGAACAGGAAAAAGAAAAGCCACGTGAAGCCGGCATATTGAAGCAACCGCACGCTGCCGAGCAACAGCGCTTGTCCCAGGATGATGCTCAATACAGCCACATACATCGGATTGCGAACGTAGCGGTAAAGACCTGAAACGACGAGCGTCTGTGTAGGCGCGACCGGAGCCGGCGTTCCGCGACCCTGCAGGGCAAAGCGAGCGAAACAGTCGATGAGCGAGACGACGCCGATTGCAATGAGCACGATGCCGACGCCGCGGGCCGCACCAGATCCAGGAAAAGGCTCGCCCATCTCCCAGGCCGTCAGCCAGTATGGCACCCACCCGGCCACGACCGCGGGCGCGATCAGGAAGAAAACCAGCGAACCGATGACGGGCCAGAGTTTTCCGCGCATGTTCGAACCAGCCCCGGATTCTCGTTCTCCGGGCGTTGTTACTCGTTTTTCGACTGTTCGTCGCCCGCGCCCGGCTTGAACTCCGCCAGCTTCTCCCGCAGGAACTTCTCCGTCAGCACCTGTTCGCCGTTCGCGAAGCGAATCTGGTACGGCTTGGCCGACATCGAGGACGCGGACGCGCAGTAGCGGATGAAATCGTCGGCCGTCTGGCAGCGATCCCCCGCGCGCCTGAGCTTCAGCCGCAGGTGATCCGCAGCCTGCTTCTCGTCATACGCCTTGCCGTTGCGGATGAACTGCGCGTTCTGCAGTGTCTCGATCGAGGCAATCAGATACCGGACCTTCTGCGACTCGACATCGGAATCCTCCCCCGCGAAGGCCGGCACCGCGAAGAGGAGCAACAGCGCGAGCACGAACTTCGATACCCGGATTGGCGATCGACGAGTCATCGGAATTAGGTCCCTCCCTTCTTCGACACGGGCATTGAGCCATTGCGAATCTCGACCGTTGCTTCCACGAATCCGTGGTCGCGTCGCAGAGCTCTAGCCTTCTTCCAGGACGATGTCCCAGTTCGCCAGCATCGAATCGGGCTCGAGATCCGCCGTGGGCGGCTGCAGCGTCGTGATCAGCCGTTCGCTTCCCTTCGCAGTCTGCAGAAAACGATCCTGGTCGTTGAGCGGCTCGCCCGCAAAGTACAGCTGGGTCACGAGCCGGTTGTTCTTGCTGGCCACGTCGAAATGGATGTGCGGCGGCCGGCGCGTGCTCGAGCCCATCGGATACGCACCGGGCTTGATGGTCTTGAACCGGTAGCGTCCCTGCGCGTCGGTCACCAGCTTCGTATATCCCTCGAAATTGGGATCGAGTGGCGCGGGATTGTCGTCGCGCGGGTGTGTGTAACGGCCATGCGTGTTGGCCTGCCAGATCTCGATACGCACACTGGGAAGGACCTGCCCCTTCGTGTTCAGCACACGCCCCAGCACGTGTATCACCTGCCCAGCCGCGCGTCCGGTCTTTCCCTGGACCATCGTCAGGTCCGCGTCCTGGTCCAACGGCTTCTGCGCAGGATAGAACGGGCCCATGATCTGCGAGGGCGTGCGATCGAGTTGCTGTGCAAGCAGCGGCGCAGCGCCATAGACCGCGAGACCCCCCAATGCTGCGGAGGCTTTAAGGATCCTCCGGCGCGAGATTTCGTGCGATGTGCTCATGGTCTTACCTCACGCGAACGCAATGATCGCTACGACCGCATGAATCGCGACACCGGCGGGCTGCGGCCGCGGTGAACAGTAGAGCCAGCCGCGTCGGACGACCTGCTGCCACCAGTGATGCATCTACCGCCATGAGAGTCAGGCCTTCGGCGCTCCCTTGCCCTTGGTTCGCGGTGCCTTCGATGCCCGTGACTGGGTCTTCGCCACCCTCTTCGCCCGGTTTGGCCCTGTGACTGCGGCCAGCTGTTCCAGGGCCGCGCGTTTCGCTTCCGCCGAGTGACCTTCATAGTAGAGATCGATCAGGTGCCGCGCCAGTTTCACCTTGGTAGTGCCGGCTTCCACAGGCAACTCGACGCTGCTTTGGTCGAATGCAAGAACGACCTGGAACAGGTGCTCGAGTTCCGGCTCCGGTAATGCCGGATCCTCGTCGATCTGCTTGCGGATGGCGCGATAGATCCGCGCGGAATAGGCGGACGCGAGGTTTCGTGCGAGATCCCGGTCAGCACCGGACTCACCACCCAGCACTTCCTCGAGCAACGTCAAGCCCTCGATGAGGTGAAGCAAACCTTCTTTGGAGCGGTACTGCGCTTCGGCACGGGAGAGGCGCTCGCGCGCGGCGCCAAGCTTTGGGGATTCCCTCATGGGTGTGAAACAGCGCCCGACCTCTGGCGCCGGTACACGTCGGTGCTCAAGTACTTCAGGCCCGAGTCGGCCATGAGCGTAACC
>Ga0187892_10001381_pt1 | contig 55684 bp, 57 predicted proteins | sample MA1701073metaG_FD_139345 | JGI IMG/M metagenome (GOLD analysis project Ga0187892, IMG submission 139345) | Bio-ooze microbial communities from a basaltic lava cave in the Kipuka Kanohina Cave System on the Island of Hawaii, USA - MA170107-3 metaG ...
CAGGCCCTCGCTTGTCCGAAAACTGCGCGCAAAAACCCGCCCTGGCCACACCGCCTCGACACCTCGCCTTTCCCTCCCTCGATCGCGTCTTCGCCACGACAGTTTGAGAAATGCGGGCTAGCGTGCTGCCTCAGCGATAGAGATCGCGGTCGCGCGCGTAGGCGGTGCGGAAGAGGCCGAACAGGCGCCTCGCTTCGCTGTCGTGCTCGGAATATTGCTGCAGGCCCTTGGCGACGAACGAGGCGAAGCTCACCGCCTCGCCCTTGCCGCGTAGCGCCGCCAGCGCGGCCAGCTCCTCGAGGTCGCGATGGACAAGCTTGCGCACCATCACGTTGAGCTGCGACTTCACGAAGCGATTCTTGGCGCGCCACTTGCGCTGGGCTGCTGGAGACGCCATGGCGGATCCTCGCTGCGGGCGCGGCTTGGGCACACCCCGCCCGTTGCTCTACTAGTAGAGTATAGCACGGCGGCAACCGTTGCGTCAGCAGCTTCGTCGCCGGGAAAGCGGGCATTGTTGTGGACGACGGGGAAAGCTTGGTTTGCCCGCGCGGCGCGGCTAAGAGAACCGCTTTCCGGCATCGGACCGACCCATGACCACGACACCGATCGAGCGCCTCCTGGCGATCATGGCGCGGCTGCGCGACCGCGAGCGCGGCTGTCCCTGGGACCGCGAGCAGACCTTCGCCACCATCGCGCCCTACACGATCGAGGAAGCCTACGAAGTCGCCGACGCCATTTCGCGCGACGACATGAAGGAGCTCAAGGACGAGCTCGGCGATCTCCTGTTCCAGGTCGTGTTCCACGCGCGCATGGCCGAAGAGGCCGGGCATTTCGATTTCGGCGGCGTCGCCGACGCGATCTCCGACAAGATGGAGCGCCGCCACCCGCACGTCTTCGGCGACGCGCAGATACGCGACGCCGCGCAGCAGACGGTGGCCTGGGAGGCACACAAGGCGGCCGAGCGCGAGGAGAAGTCCGGCGCGGGCGCGCTCGCCGGCGTGCCGCTCGCCCTCCCCGCCCTGCTCCGCGCCGAGAAGCTCGGCCAGCGCGCCGCGCGCGCGAACTTCGACTGGTCGGCCGCGCGCTCGGTGATCGAGAAGGTGCGCGAAGAGGTCGGCGAGGTCGAAAGCGCCGCCGCCGCAGGCGAATCGGAGGAGCGTGTCAGCCACGAGATCGGCGATCTGCTGTTCGCCGCGGCGCAGCTCGCGCGCCATCTCAACGTCAATCCCGAAACCGCGCTGCGCGAGTGCAACGTGCGCTTCGAGCGCCGCTTCCGCCACATCGAGGCGCGGCTCGCCGCCGGCGGCCGCGCGCCCGCCGATGCAACGCTCGAAGAGCTCGAGGCGCTGTGGGGCGAGGCGAAGAAGACAGAAGGAAAATCCGACCGCTAAGTGGCGTCAGCACCTGCCCTCACTTCCCAATCGATGCCCAGAGGCATCGATTGGGCCCCTTCTCTCCCGCAAGCGGGAGAGACAAGAAAGGCGCGCGGTCTCTTTCTTTTCTCTCCCACGAAGTGGGAGAGAAGGGGCCCGTGCGACGCCACTTGGCGGCGCATGGGAAGTGAGGGCACTCGCCGGCGCGATCGGCGGCCGTAGAAAGGCTAATCGTTCTGGAGCAGATGGATCAGGCTCGACGTGTCCCAGCGGTTGCCGCCGCGGGCCTGCACTTGCGCGTAGAACTGATCGACGAGCGCCGTGACGGGCAGGCGCGCCTTGTTGATCTTGGCCTCGGCGAGGCAGATGCCGAGGTCCTTGCGCATCCAATCGACCGCGAAGCCGAAGGTGAACTTGCCTTCGGCCATCGTCTTCCAGCGGTTCTCCATCTGCCAGGATTGCGCGGCACCCTTCGAGATCGTCGCCAGCACCTTATCGGTGTCGAGGCCGGCGCGCTTGGCGAAGTTAAGCGCCTCGGAAAGGCCTTGGACCAGCCCCGCGATGCAGATCTGGTTGACCATCTTGGTGAGCTGGCCGTTGCCGGCCGGGCCCAGATGCGTCACCGCCTTGGCGTAGGCCTTGATCACCGGCTCTGCCTTGGCGAAGGTCGCGGCCTCGCCGCCCACCATGATCGTGAGCTGGCCGTTCTCGGCGCCGGCCTGCCCTCCCGAGACCGGCGCATCGAGGAAGCCGAAGCCTTTCTGCTTGGCCGCGGCGTCGAGCTGACGCGCGACGATCGCCGAGGCGGTCGTGTGGTCGACGAAGATGGCGCCCTTCTCCATGCCGGCGAAGGCGCCCGCGGCGCCGTGGACGACCGCGCTCAGATCGTCGTCGTTGCCGACGCAGCAGCAGACGATCTCGGCGCCCTTGGCGGCCTCGGCCGGCGTCGACGCGCGCTTCCCTTTGTGCGTCGCCGCCCACTGCTCGGCCTTCTTGGGCGTGCGGTTGTAGACCGTCACCTCGTGGCCGGCCTTGACAAGATGGCCCGCCATCGGGAAGCCCATCACGCCCAAGCCCAAGAACGCCAGTTTCGCCATCGCCGTTCCGCTCCCGCGCCACAGAATTGAAAGAAGGGCGCGGATGATAGAGAGGCGAACCGGCACCGGCAACGCCGCGTCACCGCGAGGAGGAGTCAATGGCCGAAAGCAACCGCAATTGCGTTTTCGTGACCGGCGCCACCGCCGGCTTCGGCGCCGCCCTGGCGCGCCGCTACGTCAAGGCCGGGATGAAAGTCGTGGCGACCGGGCGGCGCGACGACCGGCTGGCCGAGCTCGCGAAAGAGCTCGGGCCGGACCTCCACCCGCTGCATCTCGACGTGCGCGACCGCGCGGCAGTGGAAGCCACGATCAAGGCCCTGCCCCGCCCGTTCGCCGACGTCGACATCCTCGTCAACAATGCCGGCTTGGCGCTCGGCCTCGAGCCCGCGCACAAGGTCGATCTCGACGATTGGGAGACGATGATCGACACCAACATCAAGGGCGTCGTCTACTGCAGGCGCGCGATCCTGCCCGGCATGGTGGCGCGCGACCGCGGCCACGTGGTCAACATCGGCTCGGTGGCCGGCTCCTATCCCTATCCGGGCGGCAACGTCTATGGCGCCTCGAAGGCCTTCGTGCACCAGTTCTCGCTCAACCTGCGCGCCGATCTCCTGGGTTCGCAGGTGCGCGTCACCTCGTTCGAGCCGGGCATGGCCGAGACCGAGTTTGCGCTCGTGCGTTTCAAGGGCGATACGCAGAAGGCTAAGGCGCCCTATCTCGGCTTGAAGCCGATGAGCGCAGAGGACATCGCCGAGATGATCCACTACATCACCGCTGTCGTGCCGCCGCACGTCAACGTCAACGTGATCGAACTGATGCCGGTGATGCAGGCGTTCTCGCCGTTCGCGTTCAGACGCAACTAGGCCGCCGTCCGCAAGATTTGCTGGATCGCGTCGACGACCGTGAGCCAGGTGTAGACGCCGTCGACGTCGCTGTTGCGCAGCAGCACCCGCACGCAGTCGTCGGCCACGTCGAGCGCGTCGCGCCCGTGGACCGCGATCAGTTGCAACGCGGTGTTGTCGCTCGCAGACCAGCTCATCGGAGATGTCGCCTTCCCGGAGACCGCAGGTCGTGAATACCTGCTGGGGATTGCCGGAGACTTAGCGCAGGGTTAGAGATCGGTTAAATCCGCCCTAGCCCTCGAAAACCGCGCGCAGCTCGCGCCATGACGCTTCGCTCGGCGCCAGCAGCAGGGGCACCGTGCGCGCCGCGGAGGGCCGGTAGGGCGCTCCGTCCCAGTAAGCGAGATGCCCGCCCGCCTCGGCAAAGATGAGCGTGCCGGGCGCGTGATCCCAGGGCAGCAGCAGCGTGAAGATCGCGTAGTGGATGCGGCCGGCGGCGAGGCCGAGATATTCCGAGCCGGCCGAGCGATGAAAGCTTTCCGGGCCGAGCGCGCCGCGCAGCTGCTTGAGGCGCGCATGCAGCGCCGGGGTGCGCCTGGCGCCGACGTAGAGCGCGGCCGTCATCTCCTCGAGCGGCGCGGACGCCGCGACGGCAAGGCGCGTGCCGGCGCTCCAGGCGCCCTCCCCGCGCACGGCCATCTGGGTTTCGCCGCTGAGCGGCTCGTAAATCCAGCCGCCCACCGTCTCACCGCGGTGAACGAGCGCCGCCATCACCGCGAAGCCGGTGCGGCCGTGCGCGAAATTGTGCGTGCCGTCGAGCGGGTCGATGACCCAGCACCATTCGGCGGCGGCGATGGCGGCGCAGGCTTCGCTGGCGCTCCCGCCGCCCTCCTCGCCGACGATCGCGGCCGCGGGCAGCAGCGCGCCGAGCTCCTCCGCGAGGATCGCCTGGCAATGCAGATCGGCCTCGGTGACGAGGTCGTGGGGGCCCGATTTCGTGCGGATGTCGCCGGCGGCCAGCGCCTTGAAGCGCGGCATCACCGCCGCAGCGGCGGCGGCGATCACGGTCTCGCGGACGGCGTCGGGATCGACGGGCAGCCGCGCCATCAGCGGCGCAGCGCCTCGGTGCCGCCGTTGCGCCCGCCGGCCCGCGCCCGGAACCGCGCAAGATCGGCCGAATCGAGCCGCACGGTCAGATGCGCGAACTCGTCGTCGTCGCGCCGGCCGACGACGTCGCCGTGGCGATACAGCCAGGCGAGCCCGGCGCCGTCCGACAGCGCCACCTTCACCTCGACCGTCGCGGCATCGGCCGAAAGCATCGCGTCGAGGCGCTGCACCAGTCCCTCGCAGCCCTCGCCGGTGAGCGCCGAGACCGCGACCCGCGGCGCGTTCGCTTGTGCGATCTGGTTCAACAGCCGCTCGCGCGCGGCCGCGTCGAGGCGGTCGATCTTGTTGAGCACCTCGAACAAGCCGCGCTCGACCCTCTCGCCCAGGCCCAGCTCGCGCAGCACCACATGCACGCTGTCGGCCTGCATCTCGGTATCGGGGTGCGCGATGTCGCGCACGTGCATTATCACGTCGGCACCGATCACCTCTTCGAGCGTGGCGCGGAACGCGGCGACGAGCATGGTCGGCAGGTCGCTGATGAAGCCGACCGTGTCGGAGAAGATCGCCCTGCGGCCGGACGGAAGCACGCGCCCGCGCATCGTCGGATCCAGCGTCGCGAACAGCAGGTCCTTGGCCAGCACGTCGGCGCCGGTGAGCCGGTTGAACAGCGTCGACTTGCCGGCGTTGGTGTAGCCCACCAGCGCCACGACCGGATGCGGCACGCGCTTTCTCGCTCTCCGCTGGATGTCGCGCCGGCGGGTTACCGTCTCGAGCTCGAGCTTAATCTTGGCGATGCGGTCATCGATCAGGCGGCGGTCGATCTCGATCTGCGACTCGCCGGGGCCGCCGACGAAACCGAAGCCGCCGCGCTGGCGCTCCAAGTGCGTCCAACTCCTGACGAGGCGGCTCCGCTGATAGGAGAGATGCGCGAGCTCGACCTGGAGGCGGCCTTCGCTGGTGCGCGCGCGGGCGCCGAAGATCTCGAGGATCAGCGCCGTGCGGTCGATGACCTTGCAGCTCCAGGCCTTCTCGAGGTTGCGCTGCTGCGTCGGCGAAATCGCGCAATCGAACACGACGAGCCCGACGTCGTGCGCCTTGACGACCTCGGCGATGCGCGCAACGGCGCCGCGCCCGATGTAGGTCGCGGGCACGAGCTTCGAGAGGCGCACCACCTCCTTGCCGAGGACCGTGAGCTCGATCGCGGCCGCGAGGCCGACGGCCTCGCCGAGCCGCGCCTCGGCGCGCTCCATCGCCGCCGCGTCGCCGCGCGCGGCGGGGTGGACGACATAGGCGCGCGTCGGCGGCCGGGCGGTTGCGACCGGCTGGCGGCGGGATTTCTTCGCGTTGTCGTTCAAATTAGCTTGGGATTCCGGCCCTTAGCTGGCCGCCTGCGCGGTCGCGTGCTCGGCTTCGGGATCGAACAGCTGCACCGGCGTCGCCGGCATCACGGTCGAGATCGCGTGCTTGTAGACGAGCTGCGAATGCTGGTCGCGGCGGAGCAGAACGCAGAAATTGTCGAACCAGGTGACGATGCCCTGCAGCTTCACGCCGTTGACGAGAAACACCGTGACCGGGGTCTTCTGCTTGCGGATGTGGTTGAGGAACTGATCTTGAAGGTTCTGCGGCTTTTCGTTGGACATCGCCGGTTTCCTTTTTGGTTGTTGTTGCGGTTCTCGTTGCCGCGCGCGGCTGCCTTCGCCGCGCGCCAGTCGAAGCCTGCCGCCTTCATATGGTGAGGCCGCTATGGCGGACAAGGTCTAGTACGTCCGCCAGTTGGGGGAGTTGCGCCTCGGGACCCAGCTGCCGGATGCGGTCCTCCTCGCCCGCCGCGGGCCCGACCAGGACCGCAATGCAACCGGCGTGCCGCGCGCACTCAACATCAATAGCAGCATCCCCAATGAACCACACGTTATTGTAATTGGTTATGCGTAATTCCCGTGTCGCCAGGTAAACCGGATCCGGGGCCGGTTTGTCGATCTTGGCATCGCCGGCGCCGACCATGCGGCCGAAATGCCGGTCCCAGCCGAGCTTGGCTGCCTCGGCGCGCAGCAATGGCCCGGTTTTGTTGCTTACGACGCCTAGATAGAGGCCCTTCTCCGCCAGGCTGCTCGTCACCCGCTCGGCCTCGGGCAGCGGCCGAAGCGTGTCGAGATGGCTCGCGCGATAAGTGGCGTAGAAGATATCGCGCGCCGCCGGCCAGCGCTCGCCGAACATGCGCGGGAAGCTGTCGCGCAGCGAGGCGCGGGCGCGGACGCGCGTTTCCTCCATCGTCCAGGCCGGAAAGCCCATCGCGGTGAGGGCCGCGTTGAGCGCCACCTGGATCGTGCCCCAGTTGTCGACGAGGGTGTTGTCCCAGTCGAACAGGATCGCGCGCGGCGGCGGCAGGCGCGTGCTCATGCGCGATCCGCGTGTTCGGCGTAAAGACGCTGCAGCGCCTTGGTGAACGGCCCGGGGCGGCCGCCGCCGATGAGCTTTCCGTCGATGGCGATCACCGGCGTCACCCACGACGTCGTGCCGGTGATGAACGCTTCTGCGGCAGCCAGCGCTTCCGCCTTGGAAAAGGCGCGCTCGACGAAGCGATAGCCTTCTTTCTCGGCTAGCGACCGCACCGAAAGCCGCGTGATGCCGTTCAAAATGCGGTAGTCGGGCGTGTGGGTCACGAGTTCCTTGGCCTTGGTCACGATCCAGGCATTGCTCGCGGTGCCTTCGCTGATCGTCCCGTCGTCCTCCACCAGCCACGCGTCGAAGGCGCCGGCATCGATCGCCTGCTGCTTCGCGAGCACGTTGGCGGTGAGGTTCACCGTCTTGATGTCGCGCCGCTTCCAGCGGATATCGGGCAGCGTGACGACGGCGACGCCCTTCTCCATCTGCGCGAAATTCGGCTGCGCGCGCTTGGCGGTGATGACCAGCGCCGGCCGCGCGCCCTTGGGGAAGGCGTGGCTGCGCGGAGCGACGCCGCGCGAGACCTGGACGTAGACGATGCCGTCTTCGACACGGTTGCGGCGGATCACCTCGTGTATCGCCTGGCGCAGCGGCGCCCGCGCCATCGGCGCCGCGAGGCGCATCTCGCCGAGCGAACGATCGAGCCGGTCGAGATGCGGCGCTTCGTCGATCAAGCGCCCGGCGCGCACGGCGATGACCTCGTAGATGCCGTCGGCAAACTGATAGCCGCGGTCCTCGATGTGCACCTGCGCCGCGCGGTGCGGCACATAGCGGCCATTGACGTAGGCGATGCGGGACATGCCCCTACCCGACCCTCCTTGTCTGTCGCCCCCGCGAAAGCGGGGGGCCCACGCCGACGCAAACGAGGTGCTTAATGGCGGAGAGCGGCGGAGAGATGGGTCCCCGCTTTCGCGGGGACGACAGTAACTAGATTACGAGCCGAGTTACTAAAAGAATTCCAAGCCCACCGTAAACAGTTTCTCCACCTTGCGCACCTGGTCGGGCAGCGCGAACAGGACGACCCGGTCCTTGGCCTCGATCACCGTCTCGCCGCGCGGCATGAGCACGTCGTCGCCGCGCACGATGGCGCCGATAATGATGCCGCGGTCGAGCTTGATCTCCTCGAGCCGCTTGCCGGACACGGCCGAGGTGTCGAGCGCCTCGGCCTCGAGCAGCTCGCCGGCGCCGTCGCGCAGCGAATGGGCGGCGCGGATGCGCCCCCGGCGCAGATGCTGCAGGATCGTCGAGACCGTGATCGCGCGCGGGCTCACCACGGCGTCGATGCCCAGCGTGTTGATGATCGTCTGGTAGTAGAGCGTGTTGATCAGCGCGATGGTGCGCTTGCAGCCGCGCCGCTTGGCGAGCAGCGAGGCCATGACGTTGACCTCGTCGTGGTTGGTGACGGTGATGAGCGTGTCGACGCGCTCCGGATTGAGCTCGTCGAGGACCTCGGTGTCGAGCACGTCGCCCTGGACCACGGTCGTGCGCGACAGCAGCGCCGCCACGTGGCGCGCGCGGTCCTTGCTGGCCTCGACCAGCTTCAGGCTGATGCCGGTGTCCTTGTTCTCGATCTCCTGCGCGAGGTAGAGCCCGATGTTGCCGGCGCCGACGATGACGACGCGGTTGGCCTCCGGCTCTTCGTGGCCGAAGGCCGCGAGTGCCCGCGCAAGGTGCGATTCCTCGGCGATGAAATAGACCTCGTCGCCGACCAGCAGCACGTCGTCGGCCGTCGGCACGATCGTCTTGCCCTCGCGCAGGATGGTGACGACGATCAGGTGGAGATCGGGGAAGAGCGCCGTCAGCTGCCGCAGCGGCGTCGAGATGATCGGACAATTCGGCTCGAGCCGCGTGCCGATCGCGCGCACGCGCCCGCCCGCGAGCGAAAGCGTGTCGAACGCGCCGGGGACGCGCAGGCGCTGGCGGATCGCGCGCGCCACCTCGATCTCGGGCGAGATGGTCACGTCGATCGGCATGTGCTCGTGGCCGAACAGCTTGGACCATTGCGGATCGAGATAGGCCTGCGCGCGCACGCGCGCGATCTTGACCGGCACGTCGAACAGCGTGTGCGCGACCTTGCAGGCGATCAAGTTGACCTCGTCCGAATAGGTGACCGCCACGATCATGTCGGCGTCGCGCGCGCCCGCCCGCTCGAGCACGTCGGGGTGCGAGGCGAAGCCCGCGACGGCGCGGAAATCCTCGCTCTCGCCGATCTTCTGGATCAGCTCGGGCGCCTTGTCGATGACGGTGACGCGGTTGTTCTCGGCGGCGAGATGTCGGGCGATGGTGAGCCCGACCTGCCCCGCGCCGGCGACGATGACCTGCATGGTCCCAGGGCGCCCGAGCGCGCCGTCGGTCCCTTAGGCGTCGTAGCTGCGCGAACGCGCTTCGCCGCGCTCCGCGTCGGCGACGCCGAGCAGCTTGAGCTTCCTGTGCAGGGCCGAGCGCTCCATGCCGATGAACGCCGCGGTGCGCGAGATGTTGCCGCCGAAGCGGGCGATCTGCGCCATCAGATACTCGCGCTCGAAGGCCTCGCGCGCCTCGCGCAGCGGCATGGTCATGATCTCGGCGGCCTTGTCGAGGCGCGGCAGCGGCGGCTCGGCGCCGATGATCTCGGGCGGCAGCTGACGCGCCGTGATCACATGCATCTCCGACGCCGGCGTCATGATCAGGAGCCAGTCGATGACGTTGCAGAGCTGTCGGACGTTGCCGGGCCACGAATAAGCCTGCAGCGCCGCCAGCGCATCGTCGCCGAGCGTGCGCGGCGGCAGGCCGGCGCGTTGCGCCGCGGTGGTCATCAGGTGGCGCGCGAGCGCCGGTATGTCCTCGCGGCGGCCGCGCAGCGGCGGCACGTCGATCGGGACCACGCGCAGGCGATAGAAAAGGTCCTCGCGGAAGCGGCCCTGCTCGATCAGCGTGTTGAGCTCCTTGGCGGTGCTCGCGAGCACGCGCACGTCGACTTTGCACGGCTCCGACCCGTTGACTCGGTGCACCGCCTGGTCCTGCAGCACGCGCAGGAATTTGGCCTGGGTCTCGAGCGGCATGTCGCCGACCTCGTCGAGCAGCAGCGTGCCGCCATGCGCTTGTTCGAGCGTGCCGACCTTCCGGAGCGGGCCGTCGACGCCGAACAGCTCCGCCTCCATGCGGTCGGGATGCATCGTGGCGCAGTTCAGCACCACGAACGGGCCCTCGCGGCGCAGCGAGCGGACGTGGATGAGGCGCGCCACCACTTCCTTGCCGGCACCGGCCGGGCCGGTGATGAGCACGCGGCTGTTGGTCGGCGCCACGCGCTCGATCATCTGGTTCACCTGGCCCGCGGCGGCCGAACTGCCGACGAGGTCGCAGTCGACCCCGGCGCGGAACTTCAGCTCCTCGTTCTCGCGGCGCAGGCGCGCCGCCTCGATCGCGCGCGCCGAAACGACCAGCAGGCGGTCGGTCTTGAACGGCTTCTCGAGGAAATCGTAGGCGCCCTTGCGGATCGCCGCGACGGCGAGCTCGACCGTGCCGTGGCCGCTGATCATGACCACGGGAACCGACGGATGCTCGGCGCGGAGCGCGTCGAGCACGCCCATTCCGTCCATGCGGCTGCCTTCGAGCCAGATGTCGAGCAGGACCAGCGACGGCCGGCGCATGCGGATCGCGGCGAGCGCCGCGTCGGCGTCGCCGGCCGCGCGCGTCTCGTAGCCTTCGTCCTGCAGCGTATCGGCGATGATCGTACGGATATCTGCTTCGTCGTCGACGATCAGAATTTCTTGCGCCATGCGCTCCCACCAATGTGCGGCTCCGAACGTCCCCATCGGGCCGCGATCGGCATCCTATTCCGCCGCTTCGCCGCGCGCTACAGGAGTTTCGCTCCCGGCGGCAGCGCCCGCCTCGGCCGGCCAGATCAGCGCCACGCGCGCGCCGCCGTCCGGGAGATTCTCCATTCTGATTTCGCCGCCGTGATCCTCCATGATCTTGCGGGCGATGGCGAGGCCGAGGCCGGTGCCCCGCGCGCGCGTGGTCACATAGGGTTCGCCGAGACGCGGCAGCAGCTCGACGGGCAGGCCCTTGCCGTTGTCGAGCACGGCGATCGCGGCCTTTGCGCCGTCCCGCTCGAGCCGCACTTCGATCCGGCCCTTCCTGCGCTTCTTCGCCGCCGCTCCTTTGCCGGCCGGCTCCAGGATCGCGGCGGCCGCGTTGCGCAGCAGATTCGTCACCGCCTGGCCGAGCAGGCGGGCATCGCACGCGGCCACGAGGCGGCCGGCGGCCCCGGTCAGCGCGTAGTCGATCTCCGGGTGCGCGTTGCGCTCGAGGAACAGCGCGTGATTGGCGACCTCGCGCAGATCCTCGCTGCGGACGACCGGCATCGGCATGCGCGCGAAGCTCGAGAACTCGTCGACGAGGCGGCCGATATCGCCGACCTGGCGGATGATCGTGTCGGTGTAGGTCCTGAAGGTGTCGGGGTCGCTCGTGATCTGGCTGAGGTATTTGCGGCGCAGGCGCTCGGCCGAAAGCTGGATCGGCGTCAGCGGGTTCTTGATCTCGTGCGCGATGCGGCGGGCCACGTCGGCCCAGGCCGCTTTCCTCTGCGCCGACTGCAGCGCGGTGATGTCGTCGAAGGTGATGACGAAGCCCATCACCTCGTCGCGCACCTGCTCGGCCGCGACGCGCGCGAGCAGCGTGCGCTGCCGCCCCTCGCGGACGATCTGGATCTCGCGGTCGTGAAGCTTCTCCGGGCGCTCGATCGCCGCCGCCGCCAGCTCGCCCATCTCGGGCACGACCTCGGCGAGCGGATCGCCGATGCGCGCCTGGAGGTTCGTGGCCAAAAGGTCGGCGGCCGAGCGGTTGGGGAGATTGATCCGGCCCTTGGCGTCGAGGCCGATCACGCCGGCCGAGACGCCGGCCAGCACCGTCTCGGTGAACTCGCGCCGGGCGTCGAGCTGGCGGTTGGCTTCGATCAGCTCCTCGCGGTTGCGCGCGAGCTGCGCGGTCATGCGGTTGAACGAGCGCGCGAGGCTGCCGAGCTCGTCGTCGGCCCGGCGCGGGCTGACGCGCACGTTGAGCTCGCCCGTGCCCACGCGCTCCGCCGCGGTGATGAGGTCGCCGATCGGGCGCACGAGCTGGTTGGCGATCATGAAGCCGAGCCAGACCGCGGCCAGCAGCAGCAGCAGCGAGACGCCGCCGAACAGCAGGTAGAAGGAGAGCTGCACGCTCGAGCGCTGCCCCTCGAGCCGGACATAGTCGTCGACCGCATTGCGCAGCTGGCCCACGTGGCGCACGAGGTTCACGTCGAGCGGCCGCTCCATGACGAGATAGACGTCGGCGTCGACATAGATGGCAAGCCGCGCCATCGCGCGCAGGATGTTCGAGCGCGAGCCCGAGGTCAGGATGGCGATATCGTTGTCCTTCAACCGCGGAATGGCACCCTCGAGGTCGCGCGCATAGTCGATGCCGAGGCCGAGGCCCGAATCGACCAGCACCCGCCTGTTGGCGTCGAAGACGTAGACGCCGGTGATGCCGCGGTCCTTGGCGTGCGCCAGCACGTAGGGCTCGAGTAGGCGCGGATTGCCCATGAGCTGGATCGCGGCCTTGTTCACGTCGTCGGCGAGGCCCTGCAGATCGCTGCGCGCGGCGTCGTATTTCTCGGCGAGGTAGGAATCGGTGATCGCGAGCGATTCGCGCAGCGCCGTGCCGACCCGGTCGCTGAACCACGCCTGGATGCCGAAGTTGAAGAACAGCGCCGAGAACACCGCCACGATGATCGCCGGCGTCATCGCCAGGAGGCCGAACAGCAACACGAGCCGCGCATGCAGGCGCGAGCCGGCCCGCCCCTTCCGCCGCTCGACCCAGAGCCGCACCAGGCGCTGCGCCACCAGCACGCCCAAGGGCAGCAGCAGCACGAGATCGAGGATGATGAGCGCCAGCAGCGTCTTGGGATCGGGCCCGAAGGGCGGCGAGCCCGTCAGCGCGATGTAGGTCGCGATGCCCGACGCGATCGCGGCGAAGGTGAGCGCCAGCGCGAGGTTGCGCGCCAGGCGATGCCGCTGCGCCCACACATAGAGCCGCGTCCAGCGGTTATACGTAACGTTCGCCTGCTGCTCGGCGGCGCGTTGGGTCAGGGGACACCTGGCGGCGATGCTTGAGCCTCGCGCATTTTACGATGCGCGGGAGTCCGATGTCCAACGCGCTGAAAAAGCTTGCGATCCCCGGCGATGCGCCGAGCTGCGCCCGTGCGCAGTTGAGCGAACCATCGAACGCGTAGGGGCGGTCTCCGACCCGCCCGTATTGACGCCGGAACATCTGCCGTCGGCTCGCACCGCGTCGATGCAGCCGGGCGGGTCAGGGACCAGCCCTACTATTTTGGAAAGCATCGTGGTTACAGGGCATGGCAGGAGATGCGCCCTGAGCCAATCGCTACCGCCACCGGTGTTATCAAGGTGTAATTCTAACGGATGGGTTCTGAAACCAGGCCGTCGAGCGACTTTGCGAATGCGAAAATCCGAATCCCGAGATCGGGTCGCTGCTCATTAGACAATGGTGAGAGCAGCCCAGCGCGCACGCTGCCGCTTCTTTGCTTAAGGTGCTTTTGGTCGCTCAATGAGCCGGCAGGCCAGCTGACGGTCATGCCACTGCACGGCGAAAGTGTTCGATACGATGTGCCACTTGCCCGATGGCGCGCCGGAACCGTGGTTGGCGCCCATGCACGAGCATTCGCACTCAATGCCTGTGGCATTCCAGCAAGCGGGCGCACACTTCTCCTGGGCTGTGTAGGGCTGGATGACGTAGACCCGGGCGAATCGCGCCAGAAGTCGACGAGCCACATCTTCAAGCCAGGATTTTGGCGTTTCCCAGCACCTGAACTGATTGTTCCATTCTGGCTTGCGCCGGTGGTCGCTTCGCAGCCAGGCACGGTTATCGGGAGCATAGGGCAGGCGGATCATGAGCGGCTGGCTCCCGCCCCGGCGATAGACCACCGGTACCTTGGCTTGCCTCCAAATGGCCGCGGCTTGTTGATCGGATTCAGCCATCGCTCCGGCCATTCCGCGAATTCGGGATCAGCGTAGCAGTCAAGTTGATTGCGGATCACCACGACATTTTGCCGTGCCTATTGGTATTGGTCTAGCCCACCAGCCTGAATCCGGCCACGGAGAAGTGGTGATCGAAAGCTAAGGCGAGGCGGATGCGCGCGCGCCTCATGATCGCGAAGCTCGTGGCGTCGACGGCCGAGAGTTTGTGCAGATCACGGCGGCGAAAAAACTGCCATGCCTGGTCGAGGTCGCCGAGCTCGCAGGGGAGAATCTTGACGGTGCCGGGCTTGTAGATCGCATCCTTCCAGGACAGCGCAACGTCGCGGTTGGCGTTGCGACCGAGGAACGTGAAGGTCTCGATTACAACCGGGACCGAGGTATGAATCCTGGCGCCGGCGCGCGTCAGACCGTCCCACTGCTCCCGCGCCGGCGGATGAAGCGGATCGCGCGAAAGCGCGAGCGCGATCCAGGCCCCGCTATCGACGAAGGCCGCTTCCCCCTGCCGCATCAGAGCTCGTCGTGAACGCTGTCGTGCTCGACCGAGGTCCGCCGCGGCTTGCCGTGCCAGATCGCGACAGGTCCCCCTGCCTGCGGCTTCAAGACAACCGTCCGGATCGCCTCGCGAACCAGTTCGGCGACGCTCCGGCCGGACCGTGCCGCAGCCTTGCGCAGTGCTTCGAGCTCTTCCTTGCGCAGATAGACTTGAGTCTTTTCGGACGCCGGCCGATTTCATGGCCCCCCGCTAGAGCGGCTCACCGGGCGGTTCTGGAAAACCGCAGCCGCCGATGCGGGAGCGCAACCCTGGGGCCTGGTTGCAACCGCGTTAGATGTTCCTATATTGTTCCTGGCCTGCTTGGCCCAGCTAGGCCAAACGCGCGGTGCAGTCGATCGTGCCGCGCGGGCTCTTTGAACTTTGTGAATCATGATTGCAACGGCCCGGTCTTTGTGGCGCGCCGCGGTGCTGCGCATTGCGCTACACCCCGCGCGCGGGGCTGTTAACATCTGTGGCAATTATAACCTTGACAAAACACGGCCTATGGGTAGAATTTCAACCCATAGAGAGGCCGTGCCATGAACCCGTTGAACAACCCCATCTTTCAGGATGCCGAGGAGGCCCGCGAATGGCTTGAGGGCCAGCTTTGGGCGGGCGGGCGTTCCTGTCCGCACTGCGGCGTTCTCCACAAGAGCACGAAGATCGAAGGCCCGAGCGCACGTCCCGGACTCTACATGTGCAACGCGTGCCGCAAGCAATTCACGGTCACGGTCGGCACGGTTTTCGAGCGCTCGCATATCCCGCTCCACAAGTGGCTGATGGCGCTGTTCCTCTTGGTTTCGTGCAAGAAGGGAATGAGCACGCATCAGATGCACCGAATGTTGGGCGTGAGCTACAAGAGCACATGGTTCATGACGCATCGTCTCCGCGAGGCGATGCGCGAGGGCAAGGACTTCGGCCCGCTTGGCAGTAGCGGCGCGCCGGTCGAAATCGACGAAACGTTTTTCGGCGGCAAGCGCCGTGGCAAGGGCATGGGCGGCGGCACGGCCCACAAGGACAAGATCATGTCGCTTATCGAGCGCGGCGGGCGCCTTCGCTCATTCCAGGTGGACGCGGTGACGCAAGCGACGCTGCGCCCGATCTTGAAGGAACAGATTGCCGCGACGGCGACGGTCTACACGGACGAAGGCAGTCACCATCGCTCGCTCGGCAACGATTTCGCGAGGCACGAAAGCGTCAATCACCGCATTGACGAATACGTGCGCGGCGACGTGCATACGAACACCCTAGAGGGCTATTTCAGCATCCTGAAGCGCGGCATCGGCGGCGTGTACCAGAGCGTGAGCGCCAAGCACCTGAAGCGCTACGTCTGCGAATTCGATTTCCGTTACAATTACCGCATCGCAGTCGGCTTCACGGACGCGGACCGCTTCGCCCTCGCGGCGAAGGGCATCAAGGGCAAGCGTCTCACCTATCGACGGACTTACGGCGCCAACGCCTAAGCGCTCCGCTTTCCCTTACGCCGCCGCGATGCTTTGGCTTTTGAGGAGACGCCGCCCTTAGCCTCACGATGTTGCGGGGGGCTCTTCGCGACGATCTTCGCGGCGCGCTCGAAGCGTTCCCACGCGTCGGGGTGAAACTCGGGGAGTTCTAGTTTTTTCGCCATGCCGATCCTGCCCGCATTTCGCAGACTACCAATGGAGGCATCGATTATAGGGCGAATCCTTGCAGGCTATGGCGAACTCGAATTCGAGTTCGCCGACTGTCTGAAGCATTTCGCGCACGATATGCATAGTGCCTTCGCAGCGTTGTTCCGATTGCGCTCTGAAAGCGGGCGCATCCAAGTTGCCGATGCCTTGATCCGCGGGCCGATCGCGGCCCTTGGGCTAGGCACTCAATACAAAGACACGTACGACGCTATGCTTCACTGCCTCAAGATTCGGAACCAATACGCTCACTGTCATTGGCTGGAGCACGAAGGCCAGCTGCTTTTCACGATGCTTGAGGATGCCTTCGACGGCCCTGACACTAAGTCACTGACAATTCGCGTCGCCTCGCTACCCACGCTTGTAGCGCAGGAGGGCTACTTTGACTACACGCAGCGCTGTTTCTGGTTTCTGAGTAACGAGACACAGCGGCTAAAAGGCCGGATACGGGAGCATCCGTTTGCAATGCCGCCAAAAATGCAGCCAGCGATTCTTCATACGAAACCAACGACACCTCTCCCCCCGACAGCCGTAGGATCGTGAGGCCGGACCTTACCGCCGCTTCAATGTCTTCGGGAACGAAGTAGCCGCGCCCTTCGCCGTCACCTTGAGGCGCGGGCGCCGCTGTAGGGGACGCCTCACTCGTTTCAACGTCGGCCTGTCGGCCCTTCTTCAACATGTGGCACCTGTTTTGTAAAGGTTATAGTCGCCACATCTGTCAACATCCTGCAACGCCGCTCACACGTCCGCTCCGCGAGCCGCAATAGCGCGGCCCGCTCCGCGGAAGGCCGGCAAAAGCCGACATCGCGGCGCGGAAAAGCCCACAAAAGTCGACAAAAGCCGACAAAAGCCCACCTTGTAAAAAATGTCGGCAAATGTCGGCAAATGTCGGCTTTTGTGGGCTTGCTGCGCCGTTCCTCCGGCCCCTCCTACTTCACGCCCCGGAGCACCTCGATATCGAGCTCCCTGATCTTCTTGCGCAGCGTGTTCCGGTTGAGGCCGAGCAGCGCAGCCGCCTTCAGCTGGTTGCCGCGCGTGGCGCGCAAACAGAGGCTGATCATCGGCCGCTCGACCTCGTGGAGAATGCGGTCGTAGACGCCGGCCGGCGGCAGCGCACCGGGGTGGCCGTCGAATTGGCGGCGCAGGTGCCGCTCGACCGCCTGGCTCAAGGTTTCATCGACGAGCGCCGCAACCGCGGCTGGGCCGGCGGGCGGTGCGTTGGCGACGGACGGCGCCTCGGCCAGCTCGGCTTCGACGATCTCGACGCCGATGACCTCCTCGGAATAGAGCGCGGCGAGGCGGCGGACGAGATTCTCGAGCTCGCGCACGTTGCCGGGCCAGCGATAGGCTTTGAGCCGCTCCATCGCCGCGGAGTCGAGGCCCTTCCTCGGCAGGCCCTCGCGCTCGGCTTGGGCGAAGAAATGGCGCACGAGGTCGGCAATGTCCTCGGTCTTCTCGCGCAGCGCCGGGATGCGGATCGGCACGACGTTCAGGCGGTAGAACAGATCCTCGCGGAACAGGCCCTGGCGGATGAGCTGACGGAGATCGCGGTGGGTCGCCGCGATGATGCGCACGTCGGCGCGGATCGGCGTGTGGCCGCCCACGGCCACGAACTCGCCCTGCTGCAAAACGCGCAGCAGGCGCGTCTGCGCCTCGAGCGGCATGTCGCCGATCTCGTCGAGGAACAGCGTGCCGCCCTCGGCCTGCTCGAAGCGGCCGGCATAGCGCGCGGAGGCGCCGGTGAAGGCGCCCTTTTCGTGGCCGAACAGCTCGCTCTCGATCAGCTCCTTGGGGATCGCGGCCATATTGATCGCGATGAAGGGGCCGTTCCTGCGCTTGCCGTAGTCGTGGAGCGCGCGCGCGACCAGCTCCTTTCCGGTGCCGGATTCGCCGGTGATGATCACCGAGAGATCGGTCGCCATGAGGCGCGCCAGCACGCGGTAGATCTCCTGCATCGCGGGCGAACGGCCGATGAGCGGGAGGCCGTCGGTCTCGGGCGCCGGCGTATCGTTGGGCTCGCGGATGCGCGCGCGCTCGTTCAAGCCGCGCTGGACGACGTTGATGAGTTCGTTGATGTCGAACGGCTTCGGCAGATACTCGAACGCGCCGCGCTCGGTGGCCTTGACCGCCGTCATCAGCGTGTTGTGCGCGCTCATGACGACGACTTTGAGGTCGGGCCGGAGCTTCCGGATGCGCGGCACGAGGTCGAGCCCGTTCTCGTCTGGCAGCAGCACGTCGGTGATGACGAGATCGCCGTCGCCGTCGCTGACCCAGCGCCACAGGGTGGCGGCATTGCCGGTGGAGCGCACCTCCAGGCCGGCGCGCGAGAGGGCGTGGCTGACGACGGTGCGGATGCCGCGATCGTCGTCGGCCAAGAGAACGGTGGGGTTCGTCATGTCTGCGCTCCTTCGGGCCGGTAAACCGGCAGCATCACGGTGAACACAGTGCGCCCGCGCCCGCTCGCGAACTCGATAACGCCGCCGTGGTCGTCGACGATTTTCGCCACCAGTGCGAGGCCGAGTCCCGTCCCCTTGGCCTTGGTGGTGACGAACGGGTCGAAGAGATGGGCGCGGACGTCTTCGGGTATTCCCTCGCCGTTGTCCTGCACGCGCACGACCAGCGGCAGCTGCACGCGGCGGTCGCTGCCGGGAACGGCGAGTCGCACGCCCGGGCGAAAGGCCGTGGTCAGCGCGATCTCGCCATTGTCGCGCGGCGCGGCTTCGGCGGCGTTCTTGATCAGATTGAGGAAGACCTGGACCAGGCGGTCGCGGTCGCCGAGCACGGGCGGCAGCGAGGGATCGTAGTCTTCGCGCACGCGCAGTCCTTTCGCGAAGCCGGCCTTGGCGACGGCCTTCACGTGGTCGAGCACTTGATGGATGTTGACCGGCTCGCGCGGCCTGGGCGGCCGGTCGGCGAAGACCTCCATGCGGTCGATGAGCTCGACGATGCGGTCGGTCTCGTCGCAGATGAGCTTGGTGAGCGAGCGATCCTCGCTCGAAAGCCCGCCTTCGAGCAGCTGCGCCGCGCCGCGGATGCCCGAGAGCGGATTCTTCACCTCGTGCGCCAGCATCGCGGCCATGGCCGTCACCGAGCGCGCGGCACCGCGGTGCGTGAGCTGGCGGTCGATCTTGCGCGCGATGCCCTGCGCCTGGATCGAGAGCACGACGGCGTTCGGGTCTTCGACGATGGGCGCCGCCTGCACGGTGACGAAATGGCGGCCGATGCGGGGCGTCTCCAGCGTGAGGCCGAATTCGCGCACGGCCTTGTCCGCGGCAAAGGCCTGCTCGACCAGGCCCAGCACCGGGCTGTCGGCGGGGACGTAGTACGCCAGTCCGCGCCGCCGCATTTGCCCGAGGCTGGTATCGAAGAACTGCTCCGCCGCCATGTTCGCAAACTCGATCGCGCCGCCGCGGCGGATCACCAGCACGGCATCCGCCAGGGCGTTCAGGACCGGGAAGGCGTCGATCGTCCGGTGCGATGTCTCCGGCGAAGAAATTTGCTGGTCCACGGTCATTCGTTCCGCCCAGTCGCGGACACGTGGCTTCTTCAATGCAATCTCCAAGCCAAGCGAAAAGCGAGAGCTTCGGGGCAATTTCCGCCTGAATTTCGCACAAGCAGCAGGCGAATAGGTCAATGTTTATGCAAAGAAGACCTTGTGGTCAACAAATAGGCAATTGGTTCCACCTATAGAGTGGGTGGGCGGCGGTGCGGATATGGATGCGCAGCTGGTTACCGGCCGAGCAGGACCTCGGAGACGAACTTCACCCCTGGGTACGCCAGGATCAGCGCGAGCGAGGCGCCGAGCACCCACCGTGCGGCCGACCGGCCGCGCAGGCCGGTCAGCCAATGCAAGACGAGAACCGCGACGATGAGCGCAAAGGCAAGCAGCGCCAGGACCGACTTGTGATCCACGGGCAACAGCGCGCCACCTCGCAAATACGACCAGGCCATTCCGGTTGCGATGCCGGCGCCCAGCACGGCCAGGGCGGCGACCAGCAGGTACAACTCGAGGTTTTCGCAGGCGGCGACGCTGGGCAGCCGCGCGCTCAAAGCGCCCTTGGCTTTGCGCTTGATCGCGCGCTCTTGGACGAGGATCGCGACGCCCGCTCCCCCGGCCAGCGTGACGAGCGCGTAAGTGGCGAGCGATGCGCCCACGTGAACCGCAACCCAGATCGCGCCCACCTCGGGCCGCAGCACGCGCGCGCCGCCGCCGAGCCAGAACGTGCCGAGCAGCCCCGACGCGACGAGAAACGGCACCACGACGATTGCGAGGCGTCGGCCCTCGCGTGACAGCAGGGCCAAGATCGCATAGGCCGCGAGGCAGGCGCCCACGGAGAGCCACAACGCGTCGGCAAAGCCGGTCGGCAAGCCGCGGCGGCCCTCGACGCCGAGCAGCGCCGCCGTGCCGGCAAGCGCAACAACCAATGCCGGCCAGAAGACGAGGGCGCGGCCGTCGAGACCCCGCCACGCCGCCGCAAAGAGCGGCAGCAACGCCAGCAACGCGGCGACGGCGATTGGCAGCGGCGAGTCCATCGGGACTTTCCTTCGCCCGCATCCCTGCCGAGAGGAGCGCCGCTTGGCAAGGGCGGGGGCCGGGCGATAGGGTGCGCGCCCGATCGCAGCCAGGGTCATTCCCGACACCATGAGCGGCTGTTACGCCCTTCTCGTGGCCGCGGGCCGCGGCACGCGCCTGACCGGCGACGTTCCCAAGCAATACCGCGCCCTCGGCGGCGAGCCCATCCTGCGGCGCGCGGCAACGGCGTTCCTGCATCATCCCGCCATCGACGGGGTGCGCGTGGTCATCCATCCCGACGATCGCGCGCTTTACGACGGCGCCGCCACCGGCCTCGATCTCCTGGGCCCGGTCGCGGGCGGCGCCACGCGTCAAGATTCGGTGCGCGAGGGCCTCGAGAGCCTCGCCGCAATGGCGCCGGATTTCGTCATGATCCACGACGCGGCGCGGCCCTTCGTCGGCGCCGACGCGATCGCCGCCGCACACGATCTGCTCGACCGCGCCGGCCCGGCCGTATCCGGCGTGATCGTCGCCGTGCCCGTCGTCGACAGCCTGAAGCGCGCGAGCGGCGGGCAGCTCACGGCCGTGGACCGCAAGGATCTCTGGCGCGCGCAGACGCCGCAGGCGTTCCGCTATGCCGATATCCTTCGCGCGCATCGCGCCGCGGCGGGACTCGATCTCACCGACGATGCAGCGGTGGCGGAGCACGCCGGGCTCGGCCTCGCGATCGCGCCCGGCAGCGAGGACAATTTCAAGATCACGACCGAAGACGACGTCGCGCGCGCCGAGCGGCTCGTCGCCGCGCGCCCCGCGCTGCCGCGCACCGGCTTGGGCTTCGACGTCCACGGCTTCGGTCCCGGCGACCACGTCTGGCTTTGCGGCGTCAAGATCCCGTCCGGCCGCGGTCTCGTGGGGCACTCGGACGCCGATGTCGGCCTGCACGCGCTGACCGATGCCGTGCTGGGCGCGCTCGCCGACGGCGACATCGGCGCGCATTTCTCCGACCGCGATGCGCGTTGGAAGGACGCGCGCTCGGACCTGTTCCTCAGGCACGCGGTCGAGCGTGTTCGCGCGCGCGGCGGACGCATCCTGCACCTCGATCTCACTCTGATCTGCGAAGAGCCGCGCATCCGCCCACACCATGATGCGATGGCCGCCCGCGTGGCCGAGATCGCGGGCCTCGAGCCGAAGCGCGTCAGCATCAAGGCGACGACGACCGAGAAGCTTGGCTTCACCGGCCGCGGCGAAGGCATCGCCGGCCAAGCCGTCGCCACCGTGCTGCTGCCGGACGAGTGAGCGCCGTGGCCGCAATCCCGGCGCAAGTGCGGCTCGTCGCCACGGTGTTCGGCGCCGGCACGTTTCCGGCGGCGTCGGGCACGTTCGGCTCGGTCGTCGCCCTGCCCTTCGGCATCGCGCTGCTGCAGATCCCGCCGCCGTTCGGGCGCCTCGCGCTTCTCATCGCCGTGAGCGGTGTGCTTGCGCTCGGGATATGGGCGGCGTCCCGCTACTGCGAAGTGGTCCAGCGACCCGATGCGGGCGAGATCGTCATCGACGAGGTGGCGGGGCAATGGCTGGCCATTGTGTTTGCCGCGCCGGACAATCCCTGGCACTTCCTTGCCGCGTTCCTGCTGTTCCGCTTCTTCGATATCGTCAAGCTCTGGCCCGCGAGCTGGGCACAGGACCACCTGCCCGGCGGCTGGGGCGTGATGATGGACGATATCGTCGCCGGCCTCTATGCAGCCGCGGCGCTTTATGCCGGCATCTGGGCTGCCGAGATTCCTTATGTCGCGCGCGTCCTTCGCAGCCTTGGCTGAAGCGGTGCTTGCGCGCCACCGCCGCGCGGGCCGGAAGCTCGCCGCCGCGGAATCCTGCACCGGCGGCGCGATCGCGACCGCGCTGACCGACATCGCCGGCTCGTCCGACGTGTTCGAGCGCGGCTTCGTGGTCTATTCGAACGAGGCCAAAACCGAGCTGCTCGGCGTTCCCGCGGCACTGATCGCGAGGCACGGCGCCGTCAGCCACGAAGTCGCCGCGGCGATGGCCGAAGGCGCCATCGCCCGTTCGCGCGCCGACATCGTCGTCTCGGTCACCGGCATCGCCGGGCCCGGCGGCGGCAGTGCCGCGAAGCCCGTCGGCCTCGTCTACATCGGCTGCGCGCGGCGCGGCGGCGCGCCGGCGGTCGAGCGGCATGTGTTTCCCGGCGACCGCGCGGCGGTGCGTGCCGCCAGCGTCAAGCGCGCGCTCGAGCTGCTCCTGGCCGCGGACGGCCACGCATGAGGTTTGCGCCGCAGTCGCACAAGATCGCCCCGTTCAGCCCTTCGCTGCGTGGAAGCGACGTCTCGCTCGCGATTATCCCGATCCTCGCGTTCGCCGATCTCGGCTACACGACAACCGCCCGAGCGGTATGAATCCTCGCTTACCCCGCGTGCCGCCACCGGCCGCATCGCTCGGCCCGCCGCTCGCGGGCCGCGACATCGTGCGCACGATCGTACTCGGCCTCGCGCTGTTCGGTCTCGCGTTCCTCGTCCTGCGCGAGCTGGCGGCCGGCGGCGCGTCGGCGAGCGCGCGCATCAACTACGTGATCGCCTATTTCGCGGCGTGGACCTTTGCCTGGCTCGCGGCGGTCTGGATCGTGTTCGTGCGCGGCCGCGGCCTGCGCCTCGCCGATCTCGGCTACACCGTGCCGGAGCGCACCTGGGCGGCGCGCGGCGTCGTGGCCGCGTTCGCCGCCTTGCCGCTCGCCTACGCGCTGCTGGCCCTGCTCAGGCCCATCTTCGACGTCAAGACAAGCGTCAGCTTGCAGCAATATTTCGGCGGCCCCGATTTCACGGTCCTCCATGCCGCGGCGGTGCTGCTCTACGGAGGGTTCCTCGTCCCGCTCGCCGAAGAGCTCGTCTTCCGCGGCCTGATCTTTCGCTGGCTCCGGCAGCGCTTCGATTTCTGGCCCGCGGCGTGCATCAGCGCGGCCGTGTTCGGCGCCGCCCATATCCGCGTCGATCAGGCGGTGATCGCGGGGTTGCTCGGTCTGCCGCTCGCGTGGCTCTACGAGAAAAGCCGCTCGCTGGCGCCGGCGATCCTGATGCACCAAACCTACAATTCGCTGGTGCTGATGCTGACCTTCGCCGTGGTCTGGCTGCCGCCGGGAGCGGAGAATTAGCGACAAGCGTCAAGGCCGGCGGAAGAACTCATTCGATGATCTCGTCGGCGTGGGCGAGAAAAATCTGGCTAATCTCGATCCCGAGCTGCCGGGCGACCTTGAGGTTGATGGTCAGCGTGAGCTTTGCCGGCCGCTCGATCGGGAGTGCACCGGGACGGGCGCCCTTCAGGACCCTGTCCACGTGGTCCGCAGCCCTGCGAAATTGGCCGACGAGATTGGCGCCGTACCACATCATTCCTCCGGCATCGAAATATGATCGGAGCGGGTACATGGCCGGGAGGCGATGCGACTCTGCCAGCTGCACGACACGTTTGTGCTGCCCGGTAAAGAGCGGATCCTGCTGCACCAAGAGCGCTTGAACGCGCCGAGAGACCAGTTGGGCGAAGCCGCGGTCGATATCCTCCGGATTCCGAGCTTCAACGGCAATCAACGTCAAGCCCAGCCGGTTCGCCGCGGTTTCAATTTCTTTCAGTTGCGGCTGGTGCAGGGCGTAGAGCGGGTTGGCGAGATAGCCGACCGTCGCAAGTTCCGGCATCGCCTCCTTGAGGAGCTCGAGCCGCTTCGGCATCAGCTCGCGGTTCATCGTCGTCACGCCGGTGAAGTTGCGGTCGGGCCGGGCGATCTGGCCGGCCGCTCCGATTTCGATCGGATCGCTGACTCCAGCGAACACGACCGGAATTTTCGACGTGTGCTTCTGCACCGCAACGACGGCCGGAGTAAATCCGGCGAAGATCACATGAGGATTCAACCGGACCAGATCTTCGGCGTCGCGCGCGAGGCGGGCCGGGTCGCCGTCCGAGGCGCGGCGGACGAGCTGGACGTTGGCTCCATTGCGCCATCCGAGCTCGGCAAGTCCTGCTTCGAACGCCTGGAGCGGGGGGAAGTCGGCGCGGCAATGGCATAGTATGCCGACCGTTTGCGTTTCCTGGCCCACTGAAACAAGCGGAGCCGCAATGCCCGCGGTTGCAAGCGCCCAGGCGACCGTCGCCCGCCATTGCATTAGCCGCCCCCTCGTCCACGCACGTCTCGAACGGAACCCGCACGTGATCCCTAGCGACCCGGTATATTAGCACCGCAGCGCGACGATGTGCCAGCCGCGAGTCTCCCGCACATCGCTCCTTTCGGGCGCCGCCGCAGCGCGAATCATCAATGCGGACGAACGCGCACTCAGTCTGTTCGCGCCGATGAAGACGATCGCGAGAACGGTCGCATCCAATGCCGCGATCGGCACACGAAGCCCGAGCCTAGGCCGGCCGCCCCTGTGGCACCGCGCCCGCGGGCGCGCCGTAGAGCTGGCGGGCGCGCGTCTCGAAAGCGGCGACCATCTTCCTCACGGCCTCATGGAAAAGCGCGCCTATGAGCCGCTGCAGCATCGGCGAGCGGAACTCGAATTCGATGAAGAAATCGACCTCGCAGCCCTCCGGCACCGCCTCGAAGGTCCAATTGTTGACCAGATGCCGGAACGGCCCGCTGGTATAGGCCACATCGATCGTCTCGGGCCGCTTGAGCTGGACGCGCGAGCTGTAGCGCTCGCGGATGAAGCGGAAGCCGACCAACACCTCCGCGTCGAATGTGTCGCGGTCGCGGTGGAAAACGCGGGCGCCCACGCACCAAGGCAGGAATTCGGGATAGCGCTGCACGTCGGCGACGATGTCGAACACCTGCGCGGGCGTGTAAGGAAAATGCCGCGTCTCGCGATGAACGATGATCGCCATCAGGCGGCTGCCTGCGCGAGCCGCGCCGCGCGCAGCCGGTGGAAATCGTCGCCGGCGTGATAGGACGAGCGCGTTAGCGGCGACGCAGCAACCATCAGGAAGCCCTTGCCAAAGGCCATGCTGGCGTAGTCCTGGAACTCCGCTGGCGGCACGAAGCGATCGACTGCCGCATGCTTGGGCGTCGGCTGGAGATACTGGCCCAGTGTCAAGAAATCGGCGCCGGCCGCGCGCAGGTCGTCCATCACCTGATAGAGCTCTTCCCGCGTCTCGCCCAAGCCCACCATCAAGCCGGATTTCGTGAACAGCGTCGGCTCGACCTCCTTCACCTGCTGCAGGAGCCGCAGAGAGGCAAAATAGCGCGCACCCGGGCGGACGCGCGGATAGAGCCGCGGCACCGTTTCGAGATTGTGGTTGAAGACATCGGGCTTGGCGGCGGCGACGGCCTCGATCGCGCCTTTCTTGTTCAAGAAGTCAGGAGTCAGAATCTCAATCGTCGTGGCGGGAGCGCTCGCGCGGATGCGCTCGATGCAGCGGATGAATTGCCCGGCTCCGCCGTCGTCGAGATCGTCGCGGTCGACCGAGGTGATCACGACGTGCGCGAGGCCAAGCTTCGCCACGGCCTCGGCGACGCGTTCGGGCTCGTGCGGATCGAGCCGGTCGGGCCTGCCGGTGGCGACGTTGCAGAAAGCGCAGGCGCGCGTGCACACGCTGCCGAGGATCAGGAACGTGGCGTGCTTCTTGGCCCAGCACTCGCCGATATTGGGGCACGCGGCTTCTTCGCAGACCGTGTGCAGGCTCAAGCCGCGCATCAGCGCCCGAGTCTCGTGGTAGGCCGGCGAATTCGGCGCCTTGACCCGAATCCACTCCGGCTTGCGTTTCACCGGATTGTCGGGCCGGTGCGCCTTCTCGGGATGGCGCGCCTTCAGGGAAAGCCGGCCGGCCTCTTCGGCGAGTGCCATGTTGCGCGCACCGTTGCGATATGCCGCCCCTAAGACTTGGAGGGAGGCGAACAGGGCGTCAAGGCGCGCTTTGTAACACTCTGCCGCAGCTGCATCGATGCGCGAAATTGCCGGCGCGGAACACCGGCGGCGCCCACGTCGTGCGGGCGCCGCGGTGCCGGATCGCCGCGGTTCACCGCGTCAATACCGGTAGTAGTCGCGGCGATAATATCGGTCCTGATAGGGGCCGTAGTGGTAACGGGGCCCAATGCCGCAGTTGTTCTCGGCCCAGGACGGCTGCACACCGGTGCAATAGCCGCCGCGGCGATACACCGAGCAGATCAACCCGTAAGGGGGATTGTCGGTGTTGTGCGCCGGGCCGACCGGTCGTCCATAGGCGTTGAAGCACTGGCCCACGGCGGCCATGGCGGGGCTTTCGGCTGGGATTGCGGAGAGCGCGCCCAAAGCCGCCGTTACGAGTGCGAGCTTGCGCATGTTCGTCTCCTCCTGGTCCAGATACCGGCTCCGGCGCGGGCGCGCCGGCCGGCTGCCCTTTCCATGAATACGTATGGCAGCGTCCGACGGCGGCCTTCTCGCAACAGGTTGAACGCTGGCTTGAACGGCGCCCGCCCCCAATTCCGGAGTGGGCGCCCGGACGTGCGGTCGCCGCGCGAAGCCTTAGCGGGGAGCGTTCTGGTGCTCGTAGCACCGCGCGGGGTCCGGGAACACGCAGCTGCCCAGGCCCGGGACATTCCGATGCGGATACGGATCGTACTGCTGCTCTTTGCGCTGACGATAGTAGCGCCGGTCATAGTCGCCGCGGGGGCCGTAGTCGTAGTGGCGCGACGGAGAGCCGCGGTAGCCATGATAGCGCGGGCCGAGGCCGCAGTTATGCTGCGCCCAGCTCGGCTGCACGCCGGTGCAATGGCCGCCCTGGCGATAGACCGAGCAGATCAAGCCGTAGGGTGGGTTGTCGGTATTGTGCGGCGGGCCGGCCGGACGCCCGTAGGCATCGAAGCACTGGCCCGTGGCCGCCAGGGCGGGGGTTTCGCTTCCGATCGCGACGAGCGCGCCAAGAACCGCGCACACGCAAGCAAGCTTTCTCATGCTCTTCTCCTCTGACGTTCGCGGCGCCCCCACCGGCTGCCCGCGACGCTGCTTATGGATATACGAATGGCGGCCCGCGTTCCGTTCCGCCGCCGAACACACCAATGTCGGTGTACGCGCCGTCGACGCGCGATTGCGCGAAAAGTTCCGATCACGCGTTGGTGAGTGCGGCCCGGTCGCGACAAGGAGTCGAGCGGCCTGAGCCGCCGTGCCGGCCTCAGAAGGTCTGGCGCAAGAACTGCTGCAGTGCGCCCTCGATGGCCGCGGGCAGCTTGCCGGTCACCGGAAGCGTGATCTCGCCCACGTCGTAGCGGAGGCCCTTGCCGTCGAGGCGCGGGCGCGTCGTCAGCTTCCAGTCGCCGCCTTCGTTCTCGAGCCGCAGATAGTATTCCGAGAGGCCGGGCACGCCGGAAAGGTCGACGAGGAAGTCGGCGACGGCGCTGCGCGGCGGATGGCTCTCGAACGAGCCCGGCAGCACCTTGAAATCGCAGGTGCGCCCGATCTTTCGCACGAGGCCGGCATAGGACTCGAACAGCGGCTTCACCACCGCCTCGAGCATCTCGTTGGCCACGCGCAACCGCTCGGCCCGCTGATCGACCGCATCCTTCTTCTTGCTGCGGCCCACCAGCGCCTGCAGCTCGCGCGAAAAGCGATTGCGGTCGCGGGCAAGATACATGTCTGCTCGCCGAAATCCTTCGAGACGGCCGCCAGAGATAACCGGGAACGGTTATGGGATGGTTAATTCTAGATGTGAATCGTGCGGCCATAGGCGGCGAGCACCGATTCGTGCATCGCCTCGGACAGCGTCGGGTGCGGGAACACCGCGTGCATCAGCTCGCTCTCGGTGGTCTCGAGCGTCTTGGCGATCGAGAAGCCCTGGATGAGCTCGGTCACTTCGGCGCCGATCATGTGGGCGCCCAGGAGCTCGCCGGTCTTGGCGTCGAACACGGTCTTGATGAGACCCTCGCGGTCGCCGATCGCCGTGGCCTTGGCGTTGCCGAGATAGGGGAACTTGCCGACCTTGACTTGATGCCCCTTCTCTTTCGCCGCCTTCTCGGTGAGCCCGATGCTCGCCACCTGCGGCTCGCAATAGGTGCAGCCGGGGATCTTGGCGGCGTCGAGCGGATGCACGCCGTCGAGCCCGGCGATCCTCTCGACGCAGATGACGCCCTCGTGGCTGGCCTTGTGCGCGAGCCAGGGCGGGCCGACGAGATCGCCGATCGCGTAGACGCCCTGCTCGCCCGTGCGCAGCCATTCGTCGACGACGACGTGCGTCTTCTCGACTTTGATCTTGGTGCCCTCGAGCCCGATCTTCTCGACATTGCCGACGATGCCGACCGCGAGGATCACGCGCTCGGCCGCGATCTCCTGGCTCTTGCCGCCCTGCTCCACCATCGCGGTGACCGAATTGGCGGACTTCTTCACGCCCTTCACCGCGGCGCCGGTGATGATCTTCATGCCCTGCTTGGTGAAGGCCTTGTGCGCGAACGCGGAGATGTCGTCGTCCTCGACCGGCAGGATGCGGTCCAGGATTTCGACCACCGTCACCTCGGCGCCAAGCGCGCGGTAGAAGCTCGCGAACTCGATGCCGATGGCGCCGCTGCCGACGACGAGCAGCGATTTCGGAAACGACGGCGGTACCATCGCTTCCTTGTAGGTCCAGACGAATTTGGCGTCGGTTTCGATGCCCGGAAGCGTGCGCGCCCGCGCGCCGGTGGCGAGCACGATGTGCTTGGCCGAGAGCGTCGCCACGTCCTTGCCGTCCTTGGCGACGCGCAGTCGCCCCTGGCCCGCCAGCGCGCCATGGCCGTCGAACACGGTGATCTTGTTCCTCTTGAGGAGGCCTGCGACGCCCTTGCTGTGCAGATCGGCGATCTTCCTCGACCGCGCCACCATCTTGGCGAGGTCGAACTTGAGGCCGTCGACCGAGATGCCGAACTCCTCGATGCGGTGCAGCAGATGAAACAGCTCCGACGAGCGCAGCAGAACCTTGGTCGGAATGCACCCCCAGTTGAGGCAGATGCCGCCCAAATGCTCGCGCTCGACCAGCGCCGTCTTCATGCCGAGCTGCGCGGCGCGGATCGCGCAGACATATCCGCCGGGGCCCCCGCCGACAACAATGGTGTCGAAGCTCAGGTCAGCCATGAACCACTCTTCCCTCGGTCAACGCGACAAATACCCAATCCACAGCACCGCAGCGGCGGTAACTGTGATCAGGTCCGCCAATGGCCGAAGCTTCCAAAAGAACGCGAAATTGTTGCGATTGACAATGGCCGCGAAGAAAAAGAGACAAATAGCTAGGAGGGCCAAACCCCAATACCAACGCAGGACGAGAAACATCGCGACAAGGAGCGAGACCATGGCCGGGAAAGATACAATGCTAATCACTGCCGCCGGCTGTGAACTCCGCGCACTCGCCCACTGCGTCATACCTGCTCTAGCTTCTAAGAGACTCGTACGCGACGAAACAAATGAAGTCAGCAGACCAACCACGAGCGGAAGAATGAGCCACGTTTCTGCCGTCATAGTAATATTGCTGATTACGCCAGCATCGTCGCCGGCTTCTCGACGAAGCCCTTGAAGGCCTGCACCCAGGTGGCGCCGGTGGCGCCGTCGACGACGCGGTGATCGCAGGCGAGCGTCACCGACATCAGCGTCGCAACCTCGACCTTGCCGCCGCGCACGACGGGGCGCGGCTCGCCTTGCGCCACGGCGAGGATGCAGGCCTGCGGCGGGTTGATCACCGCGGTGAACTGCTTGATGCCGTACATGCCGAGGTTCGAGATCGAGAAGCCGCCGCCCTGATACTCCTCGGGCTTCAACTTCCCCGCGCGCGCGCGTTCGGCGAGCGCCTTCATCTCGTTCGCGATCTGCGCGACCCCCTTCTGGTCGGCGTTCCAGATGATCGGCGTGATGAGCCCGCCCTCGTAGGCGACGGCGACCGAGATATCGACCGTGTTGAGCTGGCGGATGACGGTCTCGGCCCATTGCGCGTTGACGGCCGGCACCGAGCGCAGCGCCAAGGCCGCCGCCTTGATGACCAGATCGTTGACCGAGACCTTGTAGGCCGGCTCGTTGGTCTTCTTGTCCCTGGGCGCCGCGTCGTTGATCTCGGCGCGTGCGGCGAGCAGGCGATCGATCTCGCAATCGACCGTGAGATAGAAGACGGGAATCGTCGTGTGCGCCTCGGTCATGCGCCGCGCGATTACCTTGCGCACCGAGGAGAGCGGGATGTCGGTGTAGGGCGTGGTCGGCCGCGCGGGCGGCGCGAGCGGTCTGGGCGCGCGCGCCGACACCGGCCTGGCGCCGCCCGAGAGCGCCGCCTCGATGTCCGATTTCACGATGCGGCCATGCGGACCGCTGCCTCTTACGGCAGCGAGATCGAGGCCGGCCTGTTTCGCCATGCGCTTGGCGAGCGGGCTCGCGAAGACACGATCGTGGCCGTTGGTGCGCGGCGGCTGCGCGGCCGGCGCGGCCTGCGGAGGCGCGGCACGCGGCGGCGGCGCGGGAGCCAGCGCGGCGGCGGGCGCGGAGGCGGCGGCAGTCTCGCCGCCCGCCGGCGCGCGCGATGGCGCCGGCGCGGGCTTCGGCGCTTCCGCGGGCTTGGCCGGCGCGGGCGCCCCGCCGCCGTCGGCCTTGAATCCTTCCAACGCTTTCTTGTCCTCGCCTTCGGCGAGCAGAAGCGCGATCACTGCGTTGACCTTCACGCCCTCGGTGCCCTCGGCGACGAGGATCTTGCCGAGGGTGCCTTCGTCGACGGCTTCCACCTCCATCGTCGCCTTGTCGGTCTCGATCTCGGCGATGACGTCGCCGGCGCTGACCTTGTCGCCCTCCTTCTTCAGCCACTTCGCGAGCTTGCCCTCCTCCATCGTTGGCGAGAGCGCGGGCATCGTGATCTGGATCGGCATCCGGCTAGCTCCGGTACAGCACGGTCTTGACCGCCGCGATCAGTTTCGCCGACGAGGGCAGTGCCATCGCTTCGAGATTGGCGGCGTAAGGCATCGGCACGTCTTCGCCCGCGACGCGGACCACCGGCGCGTCGAGCCAATCGAAGGCCTGCTCCATCATCACGGCGGAAAGCTCGGCACCGATGCCGGCGAAGGGCCAGCCTTCCTCGAGCGAGACGAGCCGGTTCGTCTTCTTCACGGACTCGATGACCGTGGCGGTATCGAGGGGCCGGATCGTGCGGAGATCGATCACCTCGGCCTCGATGCCGTTTTTCGCGAGCTGCTCGGCCGCGGCCATCGCCGTTTCCATCGTGCGCGAGAAACTGGTGATGGTGACGTGCGCGCCCTTTCGGACCACGCGCGCCTTGCCGATCGGCACGAGGTGATCGCCGTCCTTCGGCACCTCGCCGCTGCGGCCGTAGAGCATCTCGTTCTCGAGGAAGACGACCGGGTTGGCGTCGCGGATCGCCGATTTCAGCAGACCCTTGGCATCGGCCGCCGTCCACGGCGCGATCACGATCAACCCAGGGCAATGCGCGTACCAGCTCGAATATTCCTGGCTGTGCTGGGCGGCTACGCGCGCGGCGGCGCCGTTGGGCCCGCGGAAGACGATCGGGCACGACATCTGCCCGCCCGACATGTAGCGCGTCTTCGCCGCCGAATTGATGATCTGGTCGATCGCCTGCATCGCGAAGTTCCAGGTCATGAACTCGACGATGGGCTTCAAACCCGCCATCGCCGCGCCGACGCCGAGCCCCGCGAAGCCCTGCTCCGTGATCGGGGTGTCGATCACGCGCTTGGCGCCGAATTCCTGCAGCAGCCCTTGGCTCACCTTGTAGGCGCCCTGGTACTCGGCGACCTCCTCGCCCATGAGAAAGACGGTGGGATCGCGCCGCATCTCCTCGGCCATCGCGTCGCGCAGCGCCTCGCGCACGGTCTGGGTCTGAGTTGGGCCCGAATATTCCTTCTCCGCCGGCGCCGCCTGCGCCGCCGGCTTGGGTGGAGCGGAAGCCGGTTGCGGCGCCGGACCGCGCGCATGAGCGGTTTGCTCACCCGCGGGCCGCTCGGACGCAGCAGGCGCGCCGCTGCCATTGCCGGCGGGAGCCGGCGCGGCGTTGGCCTTTTCCAGAGCTGCTTTATCCTCGCCTTCGCCGAGCAGCAGCGCGATCGGCGTGTTGACCTTCACGCCCTCGGTGCCGGCCGCGACGAGGATCTTGCCGAGCACGCCTTCATCGGCCGCTTCCACCTCCATCGTCGCCTTGTCGGTCTCGATCTCGGCGATGATGTCGCCGGGTTTCACCGCGTCGCCTTCAGCCTTGAGCCATTTAGCGAGCTTGCCCTCTTCCATCGTCGGCGACAGCGCGGGCATGAGAACCTGGATCGGCATCGGGCGTCCTCGCGCTCAGGCCAGCACTTCGGTGAAGAGCTCGGCGGGATCCGGCTCGGGGCTCTGCTGCGCGAACTCCGCGGCGCGCACGACGATGTCGCGCACTTCGCGGTCGACGTCCTTGAGCTTGGCGTCGTCGAGCACGCCCTTCGCGATCAGCTCCTCGCGCAGCCGGTCGATCGGGTCGCGCTTCTTGCGCACCTCCTCGACCTCCTCTTTGGTGCGGTATTTCGCGGGATCGGACATCGAGTGGCCGCGATAGCGGTAGGTCAGCGCCTCGAGGATGTAGGGCCCCTTCCCGCCGCGCGCATGCTCGACGGCCTTCAAGCCTGCGGCCTTCACCGCGAGCACGTCCATGCCGTCGACGCGCTCGCCGGGAATGCCGTAGGCCGATCCGCGCTTGTAGAACTCGGTCGAGGCCGAGGCGCGCTCGGCCGAAGTGCCCATGCCGTATTTGTTGTTCTCGATCACGTAGACGACCGGCAGCCGCCAGAGCTCGGCCATGTTGAAACTCTCGTAGACCTGGCCCTGGTTCACCGCGCCGTCGCCGAGATAGGTGAGGCAGACGCCGCCGTCCTCCGTGTATCTGTGCGCGAACGCGATGCCGGTGCCGAGCGGCACCTGCGCGCCGACGATGCCGTGGCCGCCGTAGAATCCCTTCTCGACGCTGAACATGTGCATCGAGCCGCCCTTGCCCTTGGAATAGCCGCCGCGGCGGCCGGTCAGCTCGGCCATGACGCCGCCCGGATCCATCTCGCAGGCCAGCATGTGGCCGTGATCGCGATAGGCGGTGATGACGGAATCGCCCGGCTTCAGCGCGGCCTGCATGCCGATGACGACGGCTTCCTGGCCGATGTAGAGATGGCAGAACCCGCCGATGAGGCCCATGCCGTAAAGCTGCCCCGCGCGCTCCTCGAAGCGGCGGATCGTGAGCATCGCGCGGTAGTAGCGGGCGAGCTCGTCCTTCGTCGCCGGCGCGCGCGCGGTGGAAACATCCGCCGCGCCGTTGCCCGAGGAGCGCTTCTCGCTCGTCGGTGGGGCCGGCCGCCTCGCGGCTTCGGCCTTGGGCGCGCTCTTGGCCATGCGCACCATCCTCGCCTGAATGCCCTGGGTGAGCGCCTATTGAACGAATCCGCCGGCGCTCTTCCGCTGAAAACAGTTATGGCATTGCCGCCGCTTTGACAAGCGCGCGCGGCAGAGCGGCGCTCACCTGGATGAAACAGGTCTATCCGGCGCGAGCGGTTTCGCGAACAGGATCACGATGTCGTTGGGCTGCACGAGATTGAGCATCTGGCGCAGGCGCTCGTCGAGCATGTCGCGGTCGAGCGAGTCCTCGCGCAGGAGCGCCACGCGGGCTTCGAGGCGCCGGCGCTCGGCCATCAACGACTTCCGCGCGGCCTCGGCCTTGGCGAGACGCTGCTCGACGGACCACGACGCCTTCAAGCCGCGATCGCCCTCGAACATGTGATAGCCGAGATAGGCCAGCGCGCCCAATCCCAGCACGGGAAGGACGATCTGCGCGAAGCGCCGGCGGAACTCGATGGCCACGGCCATGGGCGAGAGGGAATCACTGCATCCCGCCGATGTCAATGCGATCGGTTGAGGTGCGCTTGCCCTCGGATGGTTGAAATTGCAATCGCGCTGCGGCCGACAGGGACGAAAATACCATGACGAACTTTCAAACCCGCCATCCACTCTGATAACGTAGTGGGCGCAACGCGCAACCTGGGGAGGGGTGCATGCGGATAGTGCCAATCGCAAGAATTGGCGTGGTCATCCTGTTGGCCCAAGCGGGCATGGCCCACGCCGCCGACGTCAAAGTCATGGCGTGCGCCGCCATGTCGGGATTGCTCGGGGAGCTCGGCCCGCAATTCGAGCGCGACACCGGCCACAAGCTCGTTATCCAGTATGGGCTGGGGCCCGCATTGAAGCGGCAGATCGAGGCCGGCGCGTCCTTCGACCTCGTCATTCTCTCTCCCGCGCTCATCGATAGCCTCATCCAGCAAGGCAAGATCGCGGCCGGGACGCGTGCCGAGATTGCCCGCGCCGGCGTCGCGGTGGCGGTGCGCGGCGGCGCGCCCAAGCCCGAGATCAATTCGGTCGAGGCGTTGACGCGCGCGCTGCGCGACGCGAAGTCGATCACCTATGTGCCCGAAAGCACGACCGGCCTCCACCTTGCCAAAGTGTTCGACCAGCTCGGCATTCGCGAGCAGATGAAAGCCAAGACCAAGCCCCAGCAAATCCCCGAACTCGTTCCCCAAGCGGTTGCCGCCGGCGAGGCCGAGCTCGGAATAGCGCTTACCAGCGTTCTCGCGGTGCACGGCGTGGAGCTGGCCGGCCTGCTTCCGCCCGAGTTGCAGAACTACCTGGTTTTTACGGCGGGCGTTGGTGCCGCCGCTGCGCAGCCGGACGCGGCAAAGCGCTTAGTCAAACATCTCACGGCTCCAGAGGCCGCACCGGTAGTGAGAGCCAAAGGCTGGGAACGGGTAACCCCGTAGGGTGTTGTTCCCGCAGCGTGGCGATCGCGCGGCGATCAATCCGAAAGTCGTGCACGGTTGCTAGACTAGGAGGCGACGATTCGCCCGAACGCGCCCCGCCCCGCATAGCGCGCGCTCGGGCCCAGCTCTTCCTCGATGCGCAGCAGCTGGTTGTATTTGGCGGTGCGGTCGGAGCGTGAAAGGGAGCCGGTTTTAATCTGCCCGCATTGGGTCGCCACCGCGAGATCGGCGATGGTGGCATCCTCGGTCTCGCCCGAGCGGTGCGACATCACCGCGGTGTAGTGCGCGCGATGCGCCATCTCGACCGCGGCCAGCGTCTCGGTCAGCGTCCCGATCTGGTTGACTTTCACGAGGATCGAATTGGCGACGCCCTTGGCGACGCCCTCGGCGAGGCGCTTCGGGTTGGTGACGAAAAGATCGTCGCCGACGAGCTGCACCTTGCTTCCGAGCGCATCGGTCAGCGCCTTCCAGCCGGGCCAGTCGTCCTCGGCCATGCCGTCCTCGATCGAGACGATGGGATAGGCCGAGACGAGCGATTTGTAGAAACCGACCATGCCGGCCGAGTCGAGCGTCTTGCCCTCGCCTTCGAGGTGATACTTCCCGTCCTTGAAGAACTCGGTCGAGGCGGCGTCGAGCGCGAGCGCGACATCGCCATCGCGCCCGGCTTTGTAGCCGGCTGCCGCGATACTCTTCATGATGAAGTCGAGCGCCGCGCTCGCATTCTTCAAGTCGGGCGCGAAGCCGCCTTCGTCGCCGACGTTGGTGCTGTGCCCGGCCTTCTTGAGCTCGGCCTTTAACGCATGGAACACCTCGGCGCCCATGCGCAGGCCTTCGGCGAAGCTGGCGGCGCCGAGCGGCGCGATCATGAATTCTTGGAAGTCGATGGGATTGTCGGCATGCGCGCCCCCGTTGACGATGTTCATCAGCGGCACCGGCAGCGTACGCGCCTGCGACCCGCCGATGTATTTGTAAAGCGGCAGCCCGCGCGCCTGAGCCGCCGCCTTGGCCGAGGCGAGGCTCACGCCGAGGATCGCGTTGGCGCCGAGGCGGCTCTTGTTGGGCGTGCCGTCGAGCGAGACGAGCTTCTCGTCGATGCCGACCTGATCCTCGGCGTCGAGGCCGGAGAGCAGATCGAAGATCTCGCCGTTGACCGCGTCGAGCGCCTGGCGCACGCCCCGGCCGAGATAGCGCTTCTTGTCGCCGTCGCGCTTCTCGACCGCCTCATGCGCGCCGGTCGAGGCGCCCGAGGGCACCGCGGCGCGGCCGCGCATGCCGTTCTCGAGCACGACATCGACCTCGACGGTCGGGTTGCCGCGCGAATCGAGGATCTCGCGGCCGATGATATCGACGATGGCGGTCATGGGCAGGAATCAGATGGTGGGGGGCGGAAAGTGCGCGCGCTGCTTAGCGCCTGCGTCGCGCCAGTGCAATTGCGTGAGCTCAAATGACGCCGCGCGATTTGAACCGCGCAACCAGCCGTTCAATCCGTGCCACGATATCCATCCGGTCGTGAAAGATCTGCAGGACTAACACGGCACCCTCGCGCAAGGCGAAGACCACGACATGGCGGCCGATCTCGAGCCGGCGCAGTTCCAACCCATCGAGATTGCGAAAAAAGCGGCCCGCGGCAGCGCCGCTCGCCAGCTTGGCGTAGGCGTCATGGAACTGCGCCGTGTAGGAATCGGCTCTCACCTCGCCCCACCTCCGCCATGTGAAACGATAGATCGCTCTCAGTTCGGCGTCCGCCTCGGCCGATACGACCAAGCGCTTCATCGCGCTTGGCGTTTCCTGCGTTGCTTGCGCAGTTTTGCCTTCTCTTCCGCGATCAGCGCATGAACATCGCTTGTGCCGACGTCTCCAGATTCGATCTGCCGAAGACACAGTCTCAGATACTCGTCCAGCACGTCATCCCGCTGGCGCTGCATGTCGGCGCGAATCAGGTTGCGAACATACTCGCTCGCCGAGAAATGGTCCTTCTTGGCGCGCCGCTCGATGTAGTCGCGCAGCGGCTTGGGAAGGGAGATGTTTAGGGTTGTCATAGCCCGCACATGCCGAATGTGGCGGCGTCAAGTCTAGCCACTATACCAAACTTTGGCAAAGTTTGGCCGCTCTCGGCGGCTCCCTCAGCTCACGCGATGCGCGTGGCCCTCATCCGCCGCTTCGAGCATCGCGAAGCGCACCGGCATCACGGTGCGCGTCGAGACCTTTCCGGCCGCGTCCTTGGCGACGACCATGAGCTCCTGCGCCTCGGCGGTGCCGGTCGGGAGCACCATCCGGCCGCCCGGCTTCAGTTGCTGAAGCAGCATCGGCGGAATGAGCTCTGAGCCCGCCGCCACCACGATCTTGTCGAACGGCGCGTGCTCGGGCCAGCCGCGCGTGCCGTCGGCGAGGCGTAGGCGGATGGATTTGTAGCCGGCGCGCGCCAGGTTGCGCTTGGCGACCGCCGCCAGATCCTCGACGATCTCGATCGAGAAGACGGTCGCGGCGAGCTCCGAAAGCACCGCGGCGTTGTAGCCGAGGCCCGTGCCCACCTCGAGAACTTTGTCCGCGGGCCGCAGCTCGAGCAGGTCGGCCATCAGCGCGGCGATGAAGGGCTGCGAGATCGTCTTGCCGGAGCCGATCGGCAGCGGCTGATCGATATAGGCGAACGGGCGCACTTCCACCGGCACGAATTCGTGGCGCGGCACCTTGGCCATCGCGGCGAGAATGCGCTTATCGAGCGCATCCTTGCCGAGCTGCTCCTTCGCGAACTGTGCGTGCAGCGCGATCACCTCGGCCATCGCGAGGCGCAGCTCGGTCGTGGGATCTTGCTCCATGGCTCCTCCTGCCATGCAATCGCGGCATCATTGCGGAAAGGAGTTCACCACTTGGTGAATCTTTAGGCGCTTTGCACCGGCCGCGCTTTGGCGACGCGATCGAGCTCCTTGAGCGTCTCGAGCAGCGCCGGCAGCTCCTTGAGCTTGACCATGTTGGGACCGTCGGAGGGCGCTTTGTCGGGGTCCTGGTGGGTCTCCATGAAGACCGCGGCGACGCCGACCGCGATCGCCGCGCGCGCCAGCACGGGCACGAATTCGCGCTGGCCGCCGGAGGCGGTGCCCTGCCCGCCCGGCTGCTGCACCGAGTGCGTGGCGTCGAAGACGACCGGATAGCCGGTCGCGGCCAGGATCGGCAACGAGCGCATGTCGGAGACGAGCGTGTTGTAGCCGAAGCTGGCGCCGCGCTCGCAGACGAGGATGTTCGCGTTGCCCGTGCTCGCGATCTTGGCGACGACATTTTTCATGTCCCACGGCGCCAGGAACTGGCCCTTCTTGACGTTGATCGCCCGCCCGGTGCGCCCCGCGGCGAGCAGCAGATCGGTCTGGCGGCAGAGGAAAGCGGGAATCTGGAGCACATCCACCGCCTCGGCCGTGGGCGCGCATTGTTCGGCGGTGTGCACGTCGGTCAGCACCGGGATGCCGCGCGCCGCGCGCACCTCGGCGAGGATCGGCAGCGATTTCTCGAGGCCGAGCCCGCGCTCGCCGGCGAGGCTGGTGCGGTTGGCTTTGTCGAAGCTCGTCTTGTAGACGAGGTTGATCGCGAGCCTGGCGGTTATTTCCTTCAATGCCGCCGACATTTCGAGCGCGTGCTGGCGCGATTCGAGCGCGCACGGTCCCGCGATCAGCGTGAACGGCCGGTCGTTGGCGACGGCGAACTTGCCGATGGAGACAGTGTGCATGTCCTGCGGAGGATTGGCTCTGTCGTGTGTTTATACGATGCGCGATCACCTGGCCAATCCGGCAAAAGAAGCAGCTGCGCCCCGACATTGGGAGCCCGCCGCGCTTGTACCGCCCACGGCGGAATGACACTATCGCGCCGAAACGGCGCAGCAGCGCGGGGGGACAGCGCCCGGGATGAGCATCGTCGAGCGAACACGGCTTGGGCCGGATCGTGCCGGCATGATCTATGCCGAGCCGGCCGCGCTTCGCCGCGCGGTGCGCGCCGGGCGGTTCCGCGACCAGACCGCGGGCCAGGCGCCGGGATTCGTGCAGGGCAATCTCGCCATCCTGCCGCGCGACTACGCCGACGATTTCCTCCGCTTCTGCCGGCTCAATCCGAAACCCTGCCCCGTCATCGGCATGGGCGATCCCGGCGATCCGGCGTTGCCCCGGCTCGGCGCCGACATCGACATCCGCACCGACGTTCCGGGCTACTGCGTGTTCCGCGACGGCGAGCTCGTCGAAGAGGCCGCGGACATCAAGCGCCACTGGCGCGGCGATCTCGTCACCTTCGTGCTCGGCTGCTCATTCTCGTTCGAAGCCGCGCTGGTGGAGGCCGGTCTCAAGCTGCGGCACGTCGAGCGAGGCAAGAACGTCGCGATGTATCGCACGAATATCGCGAACGCGCCCGCCGGCCCGTTCGGCGGCACGCTCGTCGTCTCGATGCGGCCCTTTACGCCGGCCGACGCCATCCGTGCGATCCAGATCACCGCGCGCTTTCCCGACGTGCATGGCGCGCCGGTGCATTTCGGCGATCCCGCCGCGATCGGCATCCCCGATATCGCGCGGCCGGATTGGGGCGACGCGGCCGCGATCGAGCCCGGCGAAGTGCCCGTGTTCTGGGCTTGCGGCGTTACGCCCCAGCAGGCGATCCGCGCCGCGCGCCCGCCGCTCGCGATCACGCACATGCCGGGCTCGATGCTCGTCACCGACTTGAGAAATTCCGAACTCGCCAGCTTCTAGGAGGGAGAAACAATGCAACGCCCTGCCACGCTCGCGGCCCTCGCCGCCAGCCTCGCCCTTACAGCGCCCGCCGCGGCACAGGAGCTGCCCAAGACCCATCTCAAAGTCGTGGGATCGATCTCGACGCTGCCGCCCTACAGAGACTACGAGCTGCCGTTCTGGACCAAACACCTGGCGGCGAAATCGAACGGTGCGATCACCGCCGACGCCAAGGGCTTCAACGAGATGGGCCTCAAGGGGCCCGAGGTGCTGCGCCTGATGGGCCAGGGCGTCATGCAGATCGGCGCCACGGTGATGGGCTACCTCGCCGCCGACGATCCCACCACCGAGGCCGTCGACATGGCCGGCCTCGTCACCGACGTCGAGACGTCGCGCAAGATCACCGAAGCGTCGAAGCCGATGTACGACAAGCTGTTCATGTCGAAGTTCGGCGTGAAGCTCTTGGGCTTCGGCACCTACCCGGCGCAGGTGCTCTACTGCAACGCCGAGATCAAAGGGCTGGCCGACGTGAAGGGCAAGAAAGTGCGCGTGGCGGGCCGTTCACAGTCCGAGCTGGTCGCGGCGCTCGGGGGGACGCCGGTCACGATGGCCTTCGGCGAGGTCGTGCCCGCGCTGCAGAACAAGACCGTGGATTGCGGCATCACCGGCACGCTCTCCGGCAACATCGCCAAATGGAACGAGGTCTCGACCCACCTGCTGGCGCTGCCGCTGAGCTGGGGCCAGATCGCCTATGCCGTGAACGGGAAGGCCTGGGAGGGGCTGGACCCGCGCGTCCGCACGCTCATCTCGACCGAGGTCAAGACGCTCGAGAAGGATGTTTGGGACGCCGCCGGCTATCACACGCAGCAAGGCTACGATTGCAACGCCGGGCTCGACAGCTGCAAGCTCGGCACCAAGGGCAAGATGAAGGTCGTGATGGCGGGCGACGCCGACAAGGCGCTGCTGCGCAGGACCATCGTCGAGGTGACGCTGCCGAAATGGGCCGCGCGCTGCAGCCCAGAATGCATCAAGGACTTCAACGAAACGATCGGCAAGGCCGTCGACGTCGTCGCGAAGAAATAGCGGCGTGCCGTTGACGCCGGCCATACGGCAATGACCCCGGCGCGGGGCCGGGCGCTCGGCGCGGCCGGGCGCTGGATCGACCCTGCACTGGCGCTGGCCGATCGCGTCGCGTTGCGTGCGGTTTGGACCGGCGGCGCCTTGCTGCTCGCGGCCGCCATCCTGGTCTCGGTCGATGTCACGATCCGCAAGCTCTTCCACCTCTCGGTCGGCGGCGCCGACGAGCTTTCGGGCTACGCGTTCGCGATCGGCATCGCTTGGGCGTTTCCGTTCGCGCTGCTGCGCCGCGCCAATGTGCGCATCGACGCGCTCTATCAGCATCTGCCCGCGCGGCTTGCCGCGGCGCTCGATCTCCTGGCGCTGATCGCGCTCGCGGTCTTCGTGACCGTGCTCGCGCGCTACGCCTGGGAGGTGCTGGCGGCGTCGTGGAAGCTCGACGCGCTCTCGAACAGCCAGCTCAAAGTGCCGCTCTGGATCCCGCAAGGCCTCTGGTTCACGGGCCTCGCGCTGTTCTTCGCGACGACGCTGGTGCTGACTCTGCGCACCGGCCTCGCCCTCCTGTCGGGCGACCTTGCGAGAGTGCGCGCGCTGGCCGGCGCGCGCAGCCTCGAGGAGGAAGCGGCCGACGAAGCCGCCTACGGCAAGACTTTGGCCGAAACCGGCGCGCCCGCGCTCGCATCCAACACCGCATCCGCGGCCGAGACCCGCGCGCCATGATGGTGGTGGCGCTCACGCTTCTGCTCGTTTTCATGGCCCTCGCGATTCCGATCGCGGTCTCGCTCGGGGTCCTCGGCATCACGCTCGAGCAGATCTTCTCGCCGCTGCCGCTGATCCGCGCGATCGGCGAGGTCTCGTGGTCGGCCTCGAACGAGTTCCTGCTGGTCTCGGTGCCGATGTTCATCCTGCTGGGAGAGATCTTGCTGCGCTCGGGCTTCGCCGAACGCATGTATGCCGCGCTCGTCAACTGGGTGTCCTGGCTCCCCGGCGGGCTCATGCATTCCAACATCGCGGCCTGTGCCGTCTTCGCGGCGACTTCCGGCTCGAGCGTGGCCACCGCGGCCACCGTCGGCACGGTGGCGCTGCCCGAGGCGCGGCGCTTCGGCTACAACGAGCGCATCTTCCTGGGCACGCTCGCGGCCGGCGGCACCCTCGGCATCCTGATCCCGCCTTCGATCAACATGATCATCTACGCGGTGCTGACCAATGCTTCGGTGCCGAAGCTCTATCTCGCCGGCATCATACCGGGCGCAGTGCTGGTGCTTCTGTTCATGGCGACGATTCTGCTGCTCTGCCTGCTGCGGCCGGCCTGGGGCGGGCAGCGCATCGCCGCGAGCTGGGCCGAGCGCATCGCCGGGCTCGTACACCTCGTGCCGCCGCTCGGCATCTTCCTGCTGGTCGTCGGCTCGATCTACGCCGGCATCGCGACGCCGACCGAGGCGGCTTCGCTCGGCGTGCTCGGCGCCCTCGGCCTTGCCTGGTGGGCCGGGCGGCTATCGTTCGCGATGCTGCGCGACGCTTTCGAGGGCACGATGCGCTCGACCGCGATGGTAATGCTGATCGTGATCGCGGCCTATTTCCTCAACTTCGTGATCTCGACGATCGGGCTCACGACCCAGCTCACGAATTTCATCGAAGGCTTGGGCCTGCCCAGGGCGGCGATGCTGTTTGCCGTGATCCTCTTCTACGTCGTGCTCGGCTGCTTCATGGAGACGCTGTCCATGATGATCACGACCATCCCGATCATCGCCCCGGTGATGTTCAATCTCGGCTACGACCCGGTCTGGTTCGGCATCCTCATTATCCTGCTGATCGAGACCGCGCTTGTGACGCCGCCGGTCGGCTTGAACCTCTTCGTCGTGCAGAACCTCCGCGCCGGCGGCTCGCTCAACGACGTCATCGTCGGCACGGCGCCGTTCGTGCTCGCGCTGTTTGCGATGATCTTCCTTTTGACGATCTATCCCGATCTCGCGCTCTGGCTGCCGCGGCGATTGTCGTGAACGACGCCGCGTATTGCTAATAATTATTATTAGCGATAAGGTGGCGCCGGGTGGGAAACCCCGACGCTTCGAGGTCATGCATGCGCGCGCTTCTTCTCGCTCTTCCCTTCGCGCTGGCCGCCGCCGCCCCCGTCGCGGCCGCCAAGCAGTGTTATTTCTCTTATGCCGAGTTCGAGAAGGCGGTTCCGCATTTCGACATCCAGTCCTGCCCGGGGACGCCGCTCGCGCCCGACAAGGGTTTCTGCCGGCTCGCCCTCGACGGGGCCACGGTGCGCGTCTACCGCTTCGCCTTCGTCGACAAAGAATCCTGCCTCGAGCGGATCGAGGTCGTGCCGTTCGCCGATTTCACCCAGCGCTTCGGCATCAGCTACGAGGCGAAATAGCGGCGCCCCCGGAACCGCGGGGCCGCGCGGAGCGTTTGAGCAAGGTTGCTCCAACGTTTCTGCGTTGCGGTCCAGTTTCGTGTTCGTCTCGAATATCGCGATCGGAGAGATTCTGCTGCGCCTCGGGCTCGCCATCGTGCTCGGTGCCGTCATCGGCATCGACCGCGAATGGCGCAAGAAACCCGCCGGCGTGCGCACGCACATGATGGTGGCGCTCGCCTCGGCGACCTTCACGGTCATTACGCTCGAGCTGTTCGAGATTGTGAAGGGCTCCGGCGACGGGAAATCTTCGACCGACCCGCTGCGCCTGGTCGAGGCGATCACGGCCGGCGTGGCGTTTCTCGGCGCCGGCGCCATCATCCAGTCACGCGGACAGGTCGAAGGTATCACGACCGGCAGCGGCATCTGGCTCGCCGGCGCCGTCGGCTATGCGTCGGGCGCGGGATACTACGTGCTCGGCGCGATCGCCGCCGCCCTCGCGCTCATCATCCTTACCGTGCTCGGTTGGATTGTCGGCAAGGTCGTCTCGAACGGGAACGGCGAGAAAAAGGGGGCGCAGGCGCCGAAGCCGGAGAGCTGAACCGAATCCCGGCGCGCCGTCCTAAACCGTACCTACGCCGGACCTGCTTTCGCCGTTCGTAGGCGGCGTTACAGCAGTATCACCCAGAGGAACGCGAGCGTAGCGGCCGCGCCCAGGGCGGTCCGCACCGCATGCAGCCTCCCCCATCGCCGCATCAATGGCCTCATTTCGGCGGGGGCGCCCGGCGTCATCGCGAGAAGGCGCTTGTTGGTGGGCATGAGGGCGATGAAAGTATAGGGCCAATTGGCGAGCATCAGGGCGGCGCCGAACAGCCAGCGCCAATCGTAGCTGCCGAGAAAGGCAAGCACGCCCAGCACCGCGCCGATCAGCGCGAGCGGCGCCTGCAGCGCCGCGCCGCGCTTGTAGCTCGGCTTCCACTGGGCGAGCAGCGCCGCGTCGTCGAGGCGCAGCCGCGCCGGCTGCTCGACGGCGCTGACATAGAGCGCGGCGCCTGTGAACAGCGCGGCTGCCACCAGCGCCAAGGTCGCGGACAGCAGCGCGAGGCCCGCGGGAATCATGGCTTGCCGGTTTCGAAGTTGGTGAAGGCGGCGATTCTGCTCACGCCGTGTTACCTCGCGCCGTCATCCCGACCGAAGCGAGCCGCTCTTCGCGGCTCGCGAAGCGGAGGGATCGCGTCGCAGCTGCCGCACGATCCCTCCGCTTCGCACGGCGCAAGAGCGCCGTGCTTCGGTCGGGATGACGTGTTGGAATTAGGCGCGCCGGGCTCACACCAACCTGCTCCGATCGATCGCGGCCTTGATGAAGCTCGTGAACAGCGGGTGCGGGGCGAACGGGCGCGATTTCAGCTCGGGGTGATACTGGACGCCGACGAACCAGGGATGGCCCGGAATCTCGACGGTCTCGGGGAGCTGACCGTCGGGCGACATGCCCGCGAAGCGCAAGCCGGCCGCTTCCAACCGGTCCTTGTAGTTGATGTTGACTTCGTAGCGGTGGCGATGGCGCTCGCTGATCTCGGTAGCGCCGCCGTAGATCTGGCTGATGCGGCTGCCCGAGGCGAGCAGCGCAGGATAGGCGCCGAGGCGCATCGTGCCCCCCATCTCGCCGTCGGCCTTGCGCTGCTCCCAGACATTGCCGTGCAACCACTCGGTCATGAGGCCGATGACGGGTTCGTTGGTGGGGCCGAACTCGGACGAGCTTGCCTGCGGCAGGTTGCAGAGATGGCGCGCGGCCTCGATGACGGCCATCTGCATGCCGAAGCAGATGCCGAAATAGGGAACCTTGCGCTCGCGCGCGAAGCGGGCCGCGAGGATTTTTCCTTCGGTGCCGCGCTCGCCGAAGCCCCCTGGCACGAGGATGCCGTTCACCTGCTCGAGCCACGGCGCCGGGTCTTCCTTCTCGAAAACCTCCGACTCGATCCAGTGCAGGTTCACCTTCACGTTGTTGGCGATGCCGCCGTGCACCAGCGCCTCGGACAGCGATTTATAGGCGTCCTGGAGCCCAGTGTATTTGCCGGCGATGGCGATGTGCACCTCGCCCTCGGGCCGCAGCACGCGCTCGACGATGTTGTCCCATGAGGCGAGATCGGGTTCTCTGTCCACCGGCAAGCGGAAATGCTTGCACACCTCGCGGTCGAAGCCCTCCGCGTGCAGCTTCAGCGGCACGTCGTAGATCGTGGCCGCGTCGAGCGCCGGAATCACGGCCTCCTGGCGGATGTTGCAGAAGAGCGCGATCTTGCGCCGCGCGTCGTGCGGAATGGGACGGTCGCAGCGGCACAGCAGGATGTCGGGCTGGATGCCGAGGCTCTGCAGCTCCTTGACGGAATGCTGCGTCGGCTTGGTCTTGAGCTCGCCAGCGGAGGGAATGAACGGCACCAGCGTCAGGTGCGCGAACAGCGTGCGCTCCTTGCCGAGCTCGTTGCCGACCTGGCGGATCGCCTCTAGGAACGGCAGTCCCTCGATGTCGCCGACCGTGCCGCCGATCTCGATCAGGATGAAGTCGTGCCCGGCCGAATCGGCGAGGATCACGTCCTTGATCGCGTCGGTCACGTGCGGGATCACTTGCACGGTGGCGCCGAGATAGTCGCCGCGGCGCTCCTTGGCGAGCACGTTCTGATAGATCCTGCCCGCGGTGACGCTGTCGCTCCGCCGCGCCGGCACGCCGGTGAAGCGCTCGTAATGCCCCAGGTCGAGGTCGGCCTCGACGCCGTCGTCGGTGACGTAAACCTCGCCATGCTGATACGGGCTCATCGTGCCCGGATCGATGTTAAGGTAGGGGTCGAGCTTCCTCAAGCGAACCGAATAACCGCGGGCCTGCAGCAATGCGCCGAGGGCCGCCGACGCGAGCCCCTTCCCCAAGGAGGACGTCACGCCGCCGGTGATGAACACGAACCGTGTTGTCATGACGGGACTACAATTTACACGTCGCGCGGCGCCGCTGCCAGCGCCGCGATCGAGATCTGTACATGGGCCAAAGAGAAGGGGCGGCCGTCGCCGGCCGCCCCTCTCGCTTCGCGCAGCATGCGCGTTACTTCCTGTCGGGCGCCGCCGGCTGGGCCGGCTGCCCGGGTGTTGCAGGCGCCGGGGCGCTCGGCGTGCCGGGCGCGGCGGGGCCGCTGCGTCCGGGCGGATCGACGATCGAGCGCGGCTGCACGCTCCGTTTGCTGCTGGCCATGATCGCGAGTGTCAGGCTCGTGACGATGAAGAGGCCGGCGAGGATCGCGGTCGTGCGCGTCAGGAGATTGGCGGCGCCGCGCGCGGTCAGGAAGCCGCCCATGCCGCCGCCTCCGCCGATGCCGAGGGCACCACCTTCGCTCTTCTGCAGCAGGATGACGCCGACGAGCGCGATCGCCAGGAACAGGTGGATGATCAGGATGATGAGTTCCATCGCGAGCTTCCAAAACGGGACGCGGCCGGCCTCGGAGCGAAGGGCCGGCCGCCCGCATTGTGCGCTTATCTAGTCGCTTGGCAGCCCCGGCGCCAGTGGGGCGGATCGGCGCGGTTTAACCGGCCGCGCGCACCATCGCGGCGAAGCCCAGGGCGTCGAGGCTCGCCCCGCCCACGAGCAAGCCGCCCACCTCATCGATGCCGAGGAGCGCCTTGGCGTTGTCCGGCTTGGCCGAGCCGCCATACAGAATGGGGATCGCACCGCCGTCGGGCCGTGCCCCGGCCAGCGCGCCGCGCAAGGCGCGGTGCACGACGGCGATATCGGCGTCGGTCGGCACCCGTCCCGTGCCGATCGACCAGACCGGCTCATAGGCAATAACGACCGCCCCAGTGCCTTTGGGCAGCGAGCCCGCCAATTGCCGCCGCACGACTTCGAGCGTCTTCCCGGCATCGCGCTCGTCCGCCGTCTCGCCGAGACAGAGGATCGGCGTGAGCCCGGCCGCCAGTGCCGCGCCAACCTTCGCGTTCACAAGCGCGTCCGTTTCGCCGAGGACGTGGCGGCGCTCCGAGTGGCCGAGGATCACGTAGCGGCAGCCGAGGTCTTTGAGCATCGGCGCCGAAACCGAGCCGGTGAACGCGCCGGACGGCTTCTCGTGGCAATCCTGGGCGCCGAGCGCGATCGCGCGCCCGGCCAGCGCCGCGCCTACGGCCGCGAGCGCCGTGAACGGCGGGCACACCGCCACGTCGGCGGCGAGGCCCCCGCCCGCGCCCAGCGTCTCGGTCAGATTCTTGGCGAGCGCCGCCGCTTCGGCGCGCAGCAGATTCATCTTCCAATTGCCGGCGATCAAGGGGCGAAGCGCGGCCATGGCCTCGAGTTTACGTTAACGGCGGCGACTGCATGCCTTGAGTTCGGCGCAGGCGCAATATCTCGACCGAACGGCCTACCTCCAGCGGCCGAATCGCGGACGCGCGGGCGACCGCCTAGACTCGCCGCGCTCGCATGGAAGATGCCGGAGCCGCGATTCGAGACGCCAATGGCGAAAGCCTTCACCGCCCTACTGCTGCGACTCTTCGGCTTGCGCCGCGTTCGCGGCTATCGGCCCGAGCGCCACTACATGCGCGGACCGCGCTGCGCCGGCGGCGCGCGCTAGGCCCCTCCGCCGTCTCGCGCTGGTGAACGGAAATTCCGCAGCGCGAAGCCAATCCAGGTGAAGCAACGGTCGGGTCGGCATCGTGCCCCCGTCACCGCTCGAGCGACTCCATCCGAACGAACTTGCTCTCAAAGCCTCAGCGCGCGCGCTGTTCCACGAGCTGCGCCGCCGCCGCGACGAGCTGCGTCTGGCTGAAGGGCTTGCCGAGCAGGCCGGTCGCGGCGAACCCGCGCGGCATGCTTTCGCGGCCGTAGCCGCTGACGAAGAGAAACGGCACGTTGCGGCGGGTCAGCGCCGCCGCGACCTCGTCGACCGGCTGGCTGTGCAGGTTGCCGTCGAGCAGCGCCGCATGCAGCGATTCGCTCTCGACGATGCGCAACGCCTCCTTGACCGTGCCGGCCCGCCGCACCGCTTCGGCGCCGGCCTCCTCCAACACGGTAACGACGTCGAGCGCCACCAGCGCCTCATCCTCGACGACGAGGAAGCGCTTTCCGGCGAGCGGACGGGCGGCATCCTCGATGCCGCGCACTGCCCGGGCTTGCGGCTGCGGGACCGGCTCCGCCGGCCGCTGGCGCGACGGCACGCTCGCGGCATCGGAGGGCGCCAGCGGCACCGCGATATCCCAGGCGATACCCTCGGCCTCGACCGAGAGATGCGCCTCGCCGCCCTGGCCGCGGGCGCTCTGCTCGATCAGCGTCATGCCGAAGCCGCGCGAGGCCGGCGCGCTCGCCGGCGGGCCGCCGCGCTCCAGCCAGCGCAAGCGCAGCGACGCGTCCTCGACGGTCCAGGAGACCGTCACCCGGCCGTGCGCCCGCGACAGCGCGCCGTACTTGCTCGCGTTCGTCCCGAGCTCGTGCAGCATCATCGCCATGTGCATGGCGGTCTGTGCTTCCAGTCGCACCGCCGGCCCCCAGACGGTGATCCTGGTTTCTTCCTGGGAGTCGAGCATGAGCTGATCCCGGATCAGCTCGCCGAGATCCGCGCTCTGCCAGGTGGTCCGGCTGAGGAACGAGTGGACCCGCGACAGCGACTGTATGCGCCCGCCGATGCTCCGCACGAACTCAGCGGGGTCCTTGGTCCGCCGCAGCGTGTGCTGCACGATGGCCTGCACGCTGGCGAGCGTGTTCTTGACCCGGTGATTGAGCTCGTTGACCAGGAGCTGCTGCGTGCGCTCGGCCTGCTTCCGCTCGGTGATGTCCGTAAGGGTCCCGAAAATACGGCGCGTGCGGCCGTCAGCGTCGGATTGCGGCTCGCCGCGGGCCGCGACCCAGCGAATTTGGCCGTCCGCGGCACGGACCCGATACTCCGCCTCGTAGACGCTCGCGGCTTCGATCGCGTGACGCATCGCGGCATCGACGCGAGGGCGGTCCTCGGCATGGATCGCGCGAATGACTTCGGATCGCGGCAGGCCCGCCGCCAGCGCGTGCGGGTCGCAGTCGAACAGGAAGGCCAACCGCGAATCGCTTTGCAGCCGATCCCTGCCGATGTCCCAATGCCAGGTCGAGACGGCGCCGGCCGCGAGCGCAAGCCGCAACCGCTCCTCGCTCTCGCGCAGCGCTTGCTCGGCCTGCTTCCGCTCGCTGATGTCGCGCGCGACTTTCGAAGCGCCAACGACGCGACCCTGCTCATCTTTGACAGGGGAAATCGTCAGCGAAATGTCGAGCAGCGTGCCGTCTTTGCGCCGGCGCTTGGTCTCGAAGTGATCGACTCGCTCGCCACGCCTGAGCCGTTCGATGATCTTCGGCTCTTCTTCGAGCCGCTCCGGTGGAATGAGCATCGTGATCGGCTGGCCGATTGCTTCTTCGGCGCTGTAGCCGAAAAGGCGCTCCGCGCCGTCGTTCCACGACGTGATAACCCCCTCGAGAGTCTTGCTGATGATCGCGTCATCGGAGCTCTCGACGATTGCGCCGAGATAGGCGCATGCTTGTTCGGCCTGCTTGCGCTCGGTGATGTCGAGCGTGACGCCGGTCATGCGCACGGCGCTGCCGCTCTCGCCGGCCGACGCGCGGCCGCGGGCGTTGATCCAGTGGACGCTGCCGTCGGGCCAGATGCAGCGGTAGTCGGCTTCGTAGTCGCCGATCGTTTCGATCGCATGCCCGACCGCCGCCATCACCCGCGCCAGGTCCTCGGGATGGATCGAGGCACGGAACATCTCGTAGGTGAACGGCTCGTTCGGGGCGCGCCCGAAATTCGCCTTGCACTGGTCGGATGAGATGAGGTCGAGATCGGCGAGCGTGAGGTCCCAGCTTCCGAACTTGCCGGCGCTGAGCGCCATGCGGAGCCTTTGCTCGCTCTCGCGCAGCGCGGCCGTGGCCTCGCGGCGGAACTTCGCCGCCGCGATGTTGGCGGCAACGTGGGCGAGCAGCTCGCGGGCGCTGAACGGCTTTATGAGGTAGTCGTCGGCGCCGCTGGCCAGCCCCTCGACCTTGGCTTCCTCGCCGGCGCGCGCCGAAAGCAGGATGACCGGCAGCGTGCCCGTGCCGGGATCGGCGCGCAGGCGCGCCAGCAAGCCGATGCCATCGAGCCGCGGCATCATCACGTCGCTCAAGACGAGATCGGGCTTCTGCCGCGCGATGGAAGCGAGCGCCGCCTCGCCGTCGCCGACCGCCTCGACCGCGTAGCTGGGGCTGAGGATGCGGCGCACATAGTCGCGCATGTCGGCATTGTCGTCGGCGAGCAGAACGCGCGGGCGCTCGCCGCCGGCCGCGGGAATTTCGGGCGGGCTCTCGACCGGCGCGCCGCGCCCGGCCTCCGGCTCCTGAGGCAGCCAACGCAGCGCCTCCTCGACGAAGAGCGTGGCGCCGAGCGCGGTCGAGGCTCGCGTCCGCGCGGCGCCGATTTGGCTTGCGGCAAGATGGCCGCTTCCGGCTGGAACGACCACGCGGAACGTGCTGCCGCGGTCGATGACGCTTTCGACCGTCACCGTGCCGCCATGCAGCCGCGCCAATTCCTGGACGAGCGCGAGGCCGATGCCGCTGCCCTCGTGCGTTCGCCCGCGCGCAGCCGCCACGCGATGGAAGCGCTCGAAGATCCTGAACAGTTCCTCGCGCGGAACCCCGATTCCGGTATCGCGCACCGTGAGCTCGAACAGGGCGGGCGTCGCGCGCAGCTTGACCTCGATCTCGCCCGCGAACGTGAATTTCAGCGCATTGGAGAGAAGATTGAGAACGATCTTTTCCCACATCTCGCGGTCGACATAGGCTGGCGCCGGCGCGGGCGGGCATTCGACGATCAGTTTCAGGCCCGCGCGTTCGATCGCCGCGCGGAACACGCTGGCGAGCTCCGCGGTGTATGCCGGCAGGTCGGTGCTGTCGTAGGAGGCCTGCATGCGGCCGGCCTCGATGCGCGAGAAATCCAACAGCGTGTTAACCAGCTTCAGGAGCCGCAAACCGTTGCGATGCACGAGATCGATCTGCTCGCGGTGGGAGGCGGAAAGCCCATCGCCCGACGGCCCGAACTCGCCTTTGAGCTGCTCGAGCGGCCCCAGCATCAATGTCAGCGGCGTGCGGAACTCGTGCGAGACGTTGCTGAAGAACGCGGTCTTGGCGCGGTCGAGCTCGGCGAGGGCCTCGGCCCGCTTGCGCTCTTGCTCGTAGGCGCGAACATCGGCAAGGCCCGCCGCAACCTGCCCGACGAGCAGTTCGACGAAGCTGCGATAGCGTTCGTCAAAGCGCAGATAGGGATTGAGCCCGAAGATGACGACGCCGGTGGGCTTCTCCGTGCCGGGCTGGGCGAAAGGCAGCACGACCGCTTGCGATGGCGGCCTATCCCACGCGCCGTTGGGCAACTCGGAGAAGCGCTTTGAAAGCTCTTCGATCAGGATCGCCTCGCGCCGGCTCAGGGCCTGGGCGATCGGCCAAGGCGAATCCTTGGCGGCCAGGTTGGTCGTTTTCGGCGCTGCCGCGTGCCCGTCGGGAAATGACGTGCCGACGAGTGCCGCTTCCTTGGAAGCTTCATCGATCAGATAGACGGATGCGAACGGCAGGTCCCTGTCGGCCGCCGCCAGCCTCAGGTCGAGGGCACGGAACAACGCATCCGGCGTGCGCTTGCCGGTGACGGCCGCCGCGACATCGCGGATCGTGCGCAGGCGGCGCTCCCCGATCACCGCATCGGTGTCCTCGGTCACGGCGCAGAAAAGACCGCCGATCCCGCCATCGTCTCCGGGGACGGGGCTATAGGAGAACGTGAAGTAGGTTTCTTCCCGGTAGCCGTAACGCTCCAACATCAGAAGCAGCCGCTCGTCGAACGTCGCTTCGCCGTGGAGCAGGACGGCGTCCGTGCGCGGGCCGATCAGGTGCCAGATTTCGGACCAGATCTCCTTGGCGGAACTCCCAAGCGCGGCAGGGTGGCGCGCGCCCAGCATCGGCGCATAGGCGTCGTTGTAGAGGTTGATGAGATCGCGTCCCCACCACACGAACATCGCGTAGCGCGAGGTCAACATGATGCGCACGGCCGTTTTGAGGCTCTGGGGCCAGGATTCTGCGGGGCCCAGCGCAGTTCCGGACCAATCGTGGGCACGCATGCGCGCGCCCATCTCGCCGCCGCCGGCGAGCCAGTCCGCGCTCGTCCGCATTGAAGACGCTTCGCTGCCCGCTACGTCTGCGCCGATACTCGCGGCTCCGCTCATCGACACGAGCCCATCCGAATTCGCGCGGCAGCGGACGGTCACTCGACGCGCGTCGAGACCCCCTTTCGTGCCCCCGGGCAAAATATAAACCATGCCCGAATCGAGGTCGAATCGAATCGGGTAGGCGTCGCGATCCCCTCCCCGCGAAGAGGGGCGCGGGGAAGGAGCATCACTTCTCCGTCGCGACCTTGGCGGCCCGGTTCAAGCGCGTCATGAGGCGCTTGCTCCGCGCGATGGCGGTCCGGCCTCAGTTTGAAATTCGCCCAGAGAAATGTCACGCGAGAGCGTCGTAGGGGCGGGTCTCCGACCCGCCCGTGCTTCCGGCGGTAGAGCGCCCGCTTCCGTTTACACATCGCCGCCGCAGCGCGTCGCATGTCGGCACGGGCGGGTCGGGGACCCGCCCCTTGGGCTCCAATGCGAAGCGGAAATTCAAACTGAGACCAAGCCTTGAATTCTTGTGCGGTATTGCCTAAATGTTCTTTTCGACTGCCCGCCGGAAAGACGGCGGCCGTTACACGCACGGAGAGAACCCGACGCGGGCGCCCATCGCAGAAGCCAACGAAAGCCAACAAAAGCCAAGGTGGCAACGCGGAAAAGCCAAGGAAAGCCAAGCCCGCAAGGCGCAAAAAGCCAAGGAAAGCCAATCAAAGCCAATGAAAGCCAAGGTTTCTCCGATGTTGGCTTTTCTCGGCCGGGTGCACCCCCTTCCATTGTCGGGAACTTGCGATGAGAGGAACTGCATGCAGGCCATGTTCACCTTTGCTTACGTTTGCTTACGTTTGCCTACCTTTCGGCCGGGGGACGGCGCCGCAAATCGGCCCCAAGCGCCCGGTTTGATGGATGGGGCGCCGGTTTGAACGGCCGGCGCTTTGCTGCTAAGCGACTGTTTTTCCGGCCGCGCGCGGCCGCCACGGAGCTTCGGTTCGATGGCACTGCAATCCCTCCGCACCCACTCCAAGGGCTGGGTTGCCGGCATCTTGTTCTTCTTCCTGATCGTGGCGTTCGCCGCCTGGGGCATCGAAGACATGCTGCGCCAGGGCTTCCAGCGCAGCGGCCCCGTTCTCGTCATCGGCAAAGACGAAGTGGGCCCGCGCGAATTCGAGAACGCCTACCAGCGCCTGATCCGCAACCTCCAGGAGCGGCTGCAGCGCCAGTTCGACTACGAGACCGCCAAGAGCCTCGGCTTCATCGACACGCTCGTCGCCGAGCTGCAATCCGACCGCATGTTCGCGCAGGAGGCGCGCAACAAGGGCCTGCTCGTCTCCGACCGCATTGTGCGCGAGCAGATCGTCGACGACCAGACCTTCCGCGGCGCCGACGGCCGCTTCGACGCGCAGACCTTCCGCCGCGCGATCGAGAACGCCGGCTACTCGGAGGCAAGCTACGTGGCGCTCCTCAAGGGCACTTTCGCGCGCAACTACCTCATCGGCAGCATCTCGCAGTTCGAGACCGCGCCGCCCCGGTCGATCGCCGACAAGCTGTTCGCATACCGCAACGAGTTCCGCACCGCCGAGGTGCTGACCATCCCGCTCGCGGCGATGAAGCCGCCCGAGCCCGGCGCCGAGCAGCTCGCCGCCTACCACAAGGCCAACGCCGCCAAATACACGGCGCCCGAGTATCGCAGCTTCACGATGGTCCTGGTCCGGCCCGAGGACGCGGCCGAACGCATCAAGGTGGCCGACAAGGACATCGAGAACGAATACGCGCGGCGCAAGGGCGAATTCACCACGCCCGAAACGCGCGCGCTGCGCCAGCTCATCTTCAAGGACGAGGCCGCGGCCAAGCAGGCCTACGAGGCGCTCGTCGGCGGCCGCAGCTTCGAAACCGTGGCCAAGGACATCGCGAAAACCGAGCCGATCAGCCTCGGCAAGGTGACCGCGAGCCAGGTGCCGATCCCGGCGCTGCGCGACGCCGCGTTCAAGCTCAAGGCCGGCGAGGTGACGCAGCCGATCCAGTCGCCGCTGGGCTGGCACATCGTGCGCGTCGACGAGATCGCGCCCGAGACGGTGAAGCCGCTCGCCGAGGTCAAGGAGAAGCTCAAGAAGGATTTCCGCCTGCGCCACGCGGTGAAAATTCTGTCCGAGGTGCGCGAGCAGTTCGACGATGCGCTGGGCGGCGGCGCCAAGCTCGAGGCCGCCGCGGAGAAGGTCAAGCTCAAGGCCACCGCGATCGGCCCCATCGATGCGCAGGGCAAGAACGAGAAGGGCGCCACGGTCGAGGGCCTGCCCGACGATACCGAGTTCCTGCGCCGCGTCTTCCGGCAGGGCAAGGGCGAAGAAGGCGATCTCGTCGATCTCAAGAATCACGGCTTCTACGCCGTGCGCATCGATGCGATCACGCCATCCGCGCTGCGCCCGCTCGAGAGCGTCAGGGAACAGGTGGCGAAGGACTGGACCGACGAAGAGCGCGGCAATCTCGCCAAAGCCGAGGCCGAGAAGCTCGTGGCCGAAGCCAAGGCCGGCAAGAGCTTGGTCGATCTCGGCAGGCCCGCCGGCTACACCGTGCGCAAGAGCAAGCCGGTCAATCGCGGCGAGGGCGCGGCCGCGGCGCCCAATTCGCTCGAGGAGCGCGTCTTCGCGGTCACGCCCAGCGAGGTGGCCGTCGCCCAATCGCGCGAGGGATTCGCGGTGATCAAGGTGGAAGCCGCCAAGGACGAGCGCACCGAGGACGAGAAGAAGACGGCGCGCGAGGAGTTCGACAAGAGCCTGCGCGAGGCCTACGAGCAGGATTTCCTCGCCTCCTACACGTTCTATCTGCGCGCGCTCTATCCGACCAAGGTCGAGCAGGCGGCGATCGACCAGCTCCTCGGCGGCGCCCGGCGGCAGCAGTAGCCCCGACACGGGGCCAACACGGGGCGGCCGATCTGCCTTTCGGCCTAGCCCGGATTTCTCACAGGAGGAGGTGCATCGGGGCTTCGAATCTGCGAAAGCTGTTTTGCGAAGAACGACTTGCGCAGGGTTGGAAGGAGTTCCCCGATGCCGACAGAGTGTAACCCGG
>Ga0187892_10001382_pt1 | contig 55655 bp, 59 predicted proteins | sample MA1701073metaG_FD_139345 | JGI IMG/M metagenome (GOLD analysis project Ga0187892, IMG submission 139345) | Bio-ooze microbial communities from a basaltic lava cave in the Kipuka Kanohina Cave System on the Island of Hawaii, USA - MA170107-3 metaG ...
GACGGCACGCCCTTCAACGCCCAGGCGGTGAAGTTCTCCATCGAGCGGCAGATCAACGCCGAGCATCCCGCCAACAAGCTCGGGAAATATCCCTTCGCCGCCTACTTCTTCGGCAACGTGAAGGCCGTCGAGGTGATGGACGACACCACGGTGCGCTTCATCTTGAAGGAGCCGCGCGCTTCGTTCCTCGCCGTCCTCACCGCGGGGGCCGCCTCGATCGTGAGCCCCACCGCCGCCCTGAAGGCGGGCCAGGACTACGCGGTGAGCCCGGTCGGCACCGGGCCCTTCAAGTTCGTCGCGTGGGACCGTGGGCAGCGTGTCGTCCTCGAGAAGAACCCGGGCTACTGGCGCTTCCCGGTGAAGGTGGACCGAGTGATCTACCGGCCCATCACCGAGGATCAGGCCCGGCTCACCGAATTGCTCACGGGGGGGCTCGACCTGATCGTGGGCACCCCGCCCGACTTCGTGGCCCAGCTGGAGAACCATCCGAAGGTGACGCTGCATCGGCAGGTGGGCGCCCACGTCTGGTATCTCGGGTTCAACAACACCAAGAAACCCTTCGACGATAAGCGGGTCCGGCAGGCGCTGAACTACGCGGTCAACAAGGAGGCGATCGTCCGCGACGTGCTCAAGGGTACCGGCGCCGTCTCCAAGGGCCCGGTGCTCCCGGGCACCTGGGGCGACGAGGGCGGACTCAAGCCCTTCCCCTACGATCCGGCGCGCGCGAAGAAGCTCCTGGCCGAGGCCGGCCTCGGCAGCGGCTTCTCCACCACCCTGTGGGTGCCGGAGTCGGGCTCCGGCATGCAGTCCCCGGTGGCCATGAGCACGGTCGTCCAGTCGAACCTCAAGGCGGTGGGCGTGAACGTGACGCTCCAGACCATGGAGTGGGGCACCTTCCTCGCCAAGCTGCGGACCAAGGAGCAGGAGATGTTCGCCCTGTCCTGGATGGCCGGTTCGGAGGACCCCGACCTCGTTATGTACCCGCTGCTCCACTCGAGCCAGTGGACGCCCGTCGGACCGAATCGCGCCTTGTACAAGAACGCGCGCTTCGACGAAGTCCTCGGCCAGGCGCGGCAGACCACCGACCAGGCCAAGCGCGCCGAGCTCTACCGCGAAGCGCAGCGCCTCCTGCACGACGATCCACCGTGGATCTTCATCGACCACGAGGTGCAGACCGCCGCGCACGCCAAGCGCGTGCAGGGCTTCAAGCTCCACCCGAGCTTCGACCTGCGCGTGGAGACGATCTCGCTCAAATAGCCGGCCGGCCGGGCGCCCGGTGAGCCGCTACCTCCTCCGTCGGCTGCTCCTGCTGGTGCCGGTGCTGCTGGGCGTGTCGGTGGTGGTCTTCCTCGTCCTGCATCTCGCGCCCGGGGATCCCGCCGAGATCATGCTGGGCCCGCAGGCCACCCAGGAGGACGTCTCCCGCCTGCGGGCGGACCTGGGCCTCGACGAGCCGCTGCCGCTCCAGTACGTGCGCTGGATGGCCCACGTGCTCCAGGGTGACCTCGGACGCTCCATCCGCATGCGGCAGCCGGTGCTCGGCGAGGTGCTCATCCGCTTCCGGGCGACCCTTCTGCTGACCGTGACCGCGCTCCTGCTCTCGACCGTCGGCGGGATCACGCTCGGCGTGCTCTCGGCGGCGCGGCCCCACTCGCTTGTGGATCGGCTCAGCACGGTGGGCTCGATCTTCGGGGCCAGCATGCCCAGCTTCTGGCTGGGCCTGGTCCTGATGGTCTGCTTTTCGCTCTGGCTCGGCTGGCTTCCCGCCTCCGGCATGTACGGGGCGCACGGCGGCGGGGGCCTGATGGACCTCCTGAGTCATCTGGCCCTGCCCGCGATCACGCTCGCGGCCGCCTCCATGACCATCATCGCGCGGCTCACCCGCTCCACCATGCTCGACATCCTCCGCCAGGACTTCGTTCGCACCGCGCGGGCCAAGGGGCTGGTCGAGCGCGGGGTGGTCCTCCGCCACGCGCTGCGCAACGCGCTGATCCCAACGGTGACCGTGGTGGGCGTGCAGGCCGGCTATCTCCTGGGCGGGGCCATCTTCACCGAGACCGTCTTCGCGTGGCCGGGGGTGGGCACCCTGATGGTCCAGGGTATCCTGGCCCGCGACTTCCCGCTCGTGCAGGGCTGCGTGCTCGTGATCGCGCTCGTCTTCGTCCTCTTCAACCTGGCCGTCGATCTGCTCTACGCCATCCTCGACCCTCGCATCCGGTACGAATGAGCCGCCGGCCCCCGCGGAACCGCCTGGCCCTGGCCGCCGCCGTCGTCATCGGGGCCGCCGTCGGGCTCGCCCTGCTCGCCCCCTGGCTGCCGCTGATCGATCCCGACGCGGTGGACACCCCGAACCGCCTCAAGCCGCCGGGGACCGCGGGCCATCTCCTCGGCACCGACGAGTTCGGCCGCGACATGCTCGCTCGCCTGGTGTGGGGCGCGCGCGTCTCCCTGCTGGCCGGCGTGGGCACCGCCACCGCCTCCATGCTGATCGGGGTACTGCTCGGGCTGCACGCGGGCTACTGGGGCGGGCGCGTGGACACGGTGGTGATGCGCCTGACCGACATCCTGATGGCCTTCCCCTACATCCTGCTCGCCATCGCGATCGTGGCCGGGCTCGGCCCCGGCCTCACCAACGCGATGGTGGCCATCGCGATCGTGGGCTTCCCGCTCTACGCCCGGCTCGTGCGGGGCGTGGTGCTGTCGCTGCGCGAGCGCGAGTTCGTGGAGGCGGCGCGCGCCCTCGGCAGCAGCGATCGCGTGATCCTGCGCCGCCATCTGCTCCCGCACCTGCTCGCGCCGGTGGTGGTGGCATTCAGCCTCGACGTCGGGGCCAAGATCCTCGCCACCGCCGGGCTCAGCTTCCTGGGCCTGGGCACCCAGCCCCCGACCGCCGACTGGGGGAGCATGCTGGCCACCGCGCGGACGTTCGTCATCCTGCGACCGCACGTGGCGCTCCTGCCGGGGCTGGCGATCTTCCTGGTGGTGCTGGCGCTCAACGTCCTGGGCGACGCGCTGCAGGATCTCCTCGACCCGCGCCTGCGCCATGGGTGAGGCGCGGACATACGACCGAGCGACTAGAAGCGTGTCGGAGCAACCTGCGTTCGAGCGCCGGCTCCGCCGGCACACCCGTTCTGGGGGAGGCTCGGAGCGGGCCCCCTTCGAGGACTAGAAGGAGGTGACTTTGAGGAGGACGAGGCCGAAGGCGCCGCGCGCCGAGGCGTCGCGATAGACCGAGTCGACGTACCGGTCGTAGCCGGCCTCGACCGACAGCGAGGCGCGGCCCCCGAGGACCCGGCCGAGCCCGCACGCCAGCCCGCCACTGACGCTCACGGTGCGCCCGTCCACGGTGCGATCGCTGGTCTGCGACGTCGTGTAGGCTCCGAGCGTCCACAGGCTCCACCAGCTCGCGGTGGGCGTATAGGAGAGGAGGAGCGACATGGAGCCCATCTGGTAGCTGGTGGCCGACCACTCGTAGCGTTCGCGCCCGGTACTGAAGGACGGGGTCATGGCGATGGACTCGACCGGGCGCAGGGTGAGGGTGAGGTCGTGATACAGCATCGTCAGCTCACGGTCGGGACGACTCGGATCGCGACTATAGCCGTAGGTGGACGTTCCGGAGATGTCCCAGCCGGGACCCGCGTAGTACGCCGAGCCCGCCACGCTGTCGTATGCCCGCCGCTCGACCGTGCGGGCCCGGCCCTCGCTGGCCAGCCAGACGCGCTCCGAGTCGCCGGTGGCGTAGGCGAGCCCGAAGATCGGCCAGCCGCCCGGAGTGAGCTGCGCCGAGAGCGCCGTCTGTCTCTTGCTGGTACGGGGCAGCGCCGGGTTGCGGTCCACGTTGTCGGACAGATCGGATTGCGCCAGCTTCAGCCGGAGCAGTCCCATCCGCTGCGCCAGCCAGACCTCGGTGCCTTCCTTGTCCTTCTGGGACGCCGGCCCCGCGACCACCCGCTCCATCCGCTTGCCGACCGAGCGGTACTCGGCGCCGCCCTCCAGGCCCGCCAGCTCGCCCTTGAAGCCGAGCGAGATCGGCTCCTCTTGATCGTCGATCCCGAGCGCCGAGGCCGCGGCAGGCCCGAATCCGAGGCCCGCGTCGGGTCGCGAGCCCAGGATGCTGCGCGGGAGGTAGGCGACCGCGCCGTAGGCGGTGACCCTGGCCTCCTGCGGGCGCGACCCGGCGGCAGCCCCGAACCGCATGAGATGCCATCGCTCACCCGTGCCCAGCAGCGTGCGCAGGTCGGTGGACTCGTCGGTGGTCGACGTCCGGAGCGTGATCGGGTCCGGCTCGATGGCCTCGCTGGGGAGCTCCCGCAGGAGCACCGCGCCGAGATCGCTCAGGCCGGCCGGGCCGCTGGCGTCGTAGCGGGAGGCGTCGTCGAGCGGCCGGCCCAGGCGAGAGGCGATCAGCCAGGGAGGGAGATCGGGGGGCCGCTCCTCGACGGCTGGGTCCACCGGCCACTGCGGGCCACCCTGCGCGATGCCGACGGGCAGGGCGATGCCGATCAGCGCGATTCCGAGAGTGATGAGCCTGCGGGTGATGAGCATATCCGGGCTGGACCTTCGCCAGTACTTCGAGCTTACGATCGCGGGAATTTTTCTCCAAGCTTTCGGGCGTGCTCCCCGCGCACCGCGTAGTCTCCACGTCATCGAAAAACCTGACGGGGTGCCCTTGACTTCCACGGCGCCACGCGATATCCGTGTCGGACCCCCACCACGAGGATCCCCGGATCAAATGGACGCGGAGGCGCTGCGGGAGCTGATCGCGCAGGTGAAGGACGGCCACCTCACCCGCCGGCATTTCGTGCGGGCGCTGGCCGCCTTCGGGCTGGGCGCGCCGATGGCCGGGCGCCTCCTGGGCGCAGCGGGCGTGGCGGGGGCGCAGCCGCGCGAAACCGAGTTCACGCCCACGCGACGCGGCGGCGGCGGCACGCTCCGCATCCTGATGTGGGACGCCCCCACCCTGCTCCACCCACACTTCGGCCGCGGCCTGCGCGACTTCACGGTCCAGCGCATCTTCTACGAGCCGCTCGCGGCCGCCAACGCCGACGGCACCTTCTCGCCGGTCCTGGCCGAGGAGCTGCCGAGCCGCAAGGCGGGCACCCTGGCCAAGGACGGCCAGTGGGTAACCTGGCGCCTGAAGCGCAACGTGGTCTGGCACGACGCGGCCCCTTTCACCGCCGACGACGTGATCTTCAACTGGGAGTTCGCCATCGATCCGGCCACCGCCGCCGGCACCCGCGCCGCCTACGAGGAGATCGCTCGCATCGAGCGGCTGGATCAGTACACGGTCAAGCTGGTCTTCAAGAAGCCCCAACCCTTCTGGGCGGCCGCGTTCACCGGAGGCGGGCTGCTCCCGCGCCACGTCTTCGAGCCGATCAAGGGGGGCGGCGCCCGCGAAGCGATCGGCATGCTCCCGGCGGTTGGCACAGGTCCCTACCGGCTCGCGGAGTGGCGGCCGGGCGACTTCATCCGCGCCGAGCTCCACAAGGGCTACCACGTGCCGAACCGGCCCTTCTTCGATCGCCTCGAGATCAAGTGCGGCGGTGACGCGGTGGGGGCGGCGCGCGCGGTGCTGCAGACTGGCGAGTACGACTTCGCTTACTACCTCCTCGTGGAAGAGGAGGTCCTGCGCCGGATCGAGCAGGGCGGCAAGGGTCGCGTGCTCGCCATTCCGAGCAGCGGGGTGAGCTTCATCCAGTGCAACCAGACCGACCCATGGCGCGAGGTGGACGGCGAGCGCTCGAGCGTCAAGGCTCCCCATCCCCTGCTGACCGAGCAGCCGGTGCGCAGCGCGTTGAGCATGGTCGTGGACCGCCTATCGATCCAGGAGCACCTGGTGGGTCGCACCGGCCAGATCACCGCCAACTTCCTGAACGCGCCCGAGCGCTTCCGCTCGCGCAACAGCACGTGGGAGTTCAGCATCGAGAAGGCCAACGAGACGTTGGACCAGGCGGGCCTCCCGCGCGGCCCCGACGGCATCCGGGTCAAGGACGGCCGGCGCCTGCGCCTGCTCTTCCAGGCCGCCGCCAACTCCACGGTGCAGAAGATCCAGCTGGTGGTCAAGCAGGCGGCGGCGCGGGCGGGCATCGAGATGGAGGTGAAAGCGATTCCCGCGTCGGTGTTCTTCTCCGCCGACGTGAGCAATCTGGACACCAACGTCCGCTTCCTCGCCGACCTGCAAACCTATACCGTCTTCACCGGCCTCGACCCGCAGCTCTTCATGGCTCAGTTCGTGTCGTGGGAAGTGCCCTCGAAGGAGAACAACTGGACCGGCCGCAACATCGCCCGGTGGCGCAGCGCGCCCTTCGACCGCCTGTGGCGGAAGGCGGACACCGAGATGGATCCGGTCAAACGGGCCGCGCTCTTCATCAAGATGAACGACGTGGTGGTGCAGAGCGCGGTGGTGATCCCGGTCACCTGGCGCAACGTGCTGCACGCCGCTTCCAACCATCTGGCCGGCGTGGAGCCCAACTCGTGGGACTCCATCTTCGGGCGGATCGCCTACTGGCACCGGGTGGGGGCGGGGTAGACGACCCCCCTAAGACCGCCCCTCACCCCGCCCTCTCCCCTGAGGGGAGAGGGGCGAAGAGATGAGATGTCCTTATAAGTCCTTCACCTCGATGGTCTGGCCGGTGGCGGCGCTGCGCGCGACCGCGTCCGTGAACTCCATGTAGCGCACTCCGTCCTCGAAATTCGTGCGCGCGATCTTCTCGCGGCCCCGGATCGCGTTGACGAACTCCTCCTCCACCCGCCAGCCGATCCGGGTCGTGGGCGAGATCGGGATCTCCCGCAGGGCGGACTCGCCGCGGCGGCCGCCCGACAGCCGAAGCCCATCGGCCTCGAGCCGCAGGGTCCCCTCGCTGCCGAAGAGCCACGCCTCGGGGGCGGGCGCCAGCGCGGTCACCGAGCTGAAGCGCAGATGGCCGACCGCGCCGCGCCGGAACTGGACCAGGATGTCCACGTGATCCGGAACTTTGATCTCGTGGGTGGCCCCCGCACCATCCTTGCGCCGGGGGACCGCGATCTTGGTCATCGCGGTCACCCGCTGGGCGGGCCCGAGCCAGCGCATCATGGCTTCGTACCAGATGCCCATGTTCAGGACGTTGTGCCCGCTCAGCGTGACGTCCTGCCGCCAGGTCATCGGCGCCCCCGGTTCGCTGAAGCGGCCCTGCGCGGCTTGCAGCTCCACCGCGAACACTTCGCCCAGAAAGCCCTCGGCCAGCAACGACTGGATCGTCGCGTCCACCTCGAGGGTATGAGGCGCGGGCACGAGCTGGGCGACCAGGCTCGGCGCCCGGCGCGAGGCCTCCAGCATGCGGCGGCCCTCGGCCGCGTTCATGGCCATGCGCGCCTCGCAGAGCACGTGCTTGCCCTGCGCGAGCGCGGCGGTGGTCATCTCGCAATGCATGTAGGGCCAGGTTCCGATACAGACCGCGTCGATGTCCGGTGCATTGACGATCTCCTGCCAGCCCGCGTGGACCCGCCCGATGCCGAACTCGCGCGCCACCCGCTCGCCCGACTCCTTCGACCGGTTGGCGACCGCGACCAGCTCGACCCCGGGTTGGGCCTTGAGCTTCGGGATGTGGTGCTTGCGCGTGTTGGCCCCGGCTCCGATGAAGCCGACGCGGATCGCTTTCTCGCTCATGGTTTGTCTCCGGCCTGCCGGATGCAGGCGTCGAGCAGTTCGAGCGCGGCGCGGGTGAAGGCCCACATGTTGGCCTCGCGATCGCTCCGGCCCGTCTCCAGCGTGCGCGCGGCCTCGATGGCGCCCGCGACCGCGAAGCAGGAGTGCCCGGCCGCGTCGCCGTAGCGATTGCCGGTCGGGCCCGCCGCGCCTGTCTCCGCGAGGCCCCACGTGGTGCCGAGCCGCTCGCGCACCGCCTGGGCCTGAACCCGGGCCGCCGCCTCCGTGCTCGACCGGATGCCGCGCATCGCCTCGTCGGGCACCTGGAGCAGACCGCGCCGTGCGGTCTGGGTATAGATGACGCCGCCGCCCACGAAGTACGCGGACGCGCCGGGGATGGACAGGAGCGCGGCCGAGATCAGGCCACCCGTGGAGGACTCGGAGATCGCCACCGTCTCGCGGCGCGCCACCAGCCGCGCGGCGACCGAAGCGGCGAGGGAGGCCAGCAGGTCGGGCACGGCGGGGAGGATAGCACGGTGCGCCCGGGGCGGCAGGGCAACCGCGTTTTCTCCGTGATAGACTCGGCGCGCCCATGACACCGTTGTCGGTCTACCTGCCGTTCAACATGGATTGCCTCCGCAGCGAGTTCACGCCCGCCAAACGTGGCGGGGCCCCGCCGGCCGGCGCGGGGCGCTGGCTCATCGTCCAGGACCAGAAGCTCCTGGTGGTCCCGGAAGGTGAGGGCTTCAACCTCCCGACCGGTGAGACGCCGGACGACCCGCCCCGGGGCCTGAGCGGCCTCGCCCCCCGCCACTGGCTCGGCAACTGGGCGGGCGCGCCCTGCTGGGTGGCGCCTCTGCCGAAAGACGCGCCGGTGCCCGACGGCCTGCGGCCCGAGACGCTCGTGCCCATGCAGGGCACGCGGCTGCCCGACGATCTGCTGACCCTGGGCGGCATGGCCATGCAGCTCCTCTACTGGGAGTCCACGAGCGGCCACTGCCCGCGCTGTGGCGCGGTCGCCGGGCGTCTGGAGGGCGAGTGGGGCAAGCGCTGCGGGGCGTGCCGCTACGAGCACTACCCGCACCTGCACCCGGCGGTGATCGTGCTCGTGCGCGACGGCGATCGCGTGCTGCTCGCGCGCAAGGCCATCTGGGCCCCCGGCCGCTACGCCCTCGTCGCGGGCTTCGTGGACAACGGCGAGTCGCTCGAGGGGTGCGTGGCGCGCGAGGTGAAGGAAGAAGTCGGCGTGGACGTGAAGGACGTCCAGTATGTGGGCAGCCAGAACTGGCCGTTCCCGAGCCAGCTCATGATCGGTTTCGTCGCCAGCTACGCGGGCGGCGAGATCACCATCGACCGCGAGGAGCTGGAAGACGCGCGCTGGTTCCCGCGCACCGAGATGCCGGTGGGGCCGGCCCGCCATTCCATCGCGGGCTGGATCATCCGGAACTTCGGCACGAACGTCTGAGAGGACACGATGCGAGACGAGCAGACCATCGAGAACGAGGCGACCGAGCTGCTGCGCACCCTCATCCGGAACAAGTGCGTCAACGACGGCACCGTCGCCTCCGGGCAGGAGACCCGGAGCGTGGCCGCGCTGGAGGACTATTTCGCGGGCGCGGGCGTGGCCTGCGAGCGCTACACCTCCGAGCCCGGCCGGGAGAGCCTCATCGCCCGCATCGAGGGCTCGGACCCCAAGGCCCCGCGCCTGCTCCTGATGGGCCACACCGACGTGGTGCCGGTGAGCCCCGACGGCTGGAAGCGCGATCCGTTCGGCGGCGAGCTGGTGGACGGCGTGGTGTGGGGCCGTGGCGCCATCGACATGCTCAATCTCACGAGCACGATGGCGGTGGCCACGCGCCGGCTGGTCAGGGACGGCTTCCGCCCGCGCGGCACCCTGATCTACCTGGCGGTGGCCGATGAGGAGGCGGGCGGCAATCTCGGCGCGGGGCACCTGGTGGAGCGGCGGCCGGAGGCGGTGAAGGCGGACTACGTCATCACCGAGAGCGGCGGCGTGCCCATCCCCACCGGCAAGGGCCACGTGCTGGGCGTCACCGTGGGCGAGAAGGGCGCGAACTGGCGGCGCCTGACCATCGCGGGCACGCCCGGCCACGGCTCCCGACCCTTCCGCACCGACAATGCACTGGTAACCGCCGCCGAAGTGGTGCGGCGCATCGCGGCCTATCAGCCGAAGGCGCGCATCCTCGACGTGTGGCGCGAGTACGTGAAGGCGATGGAGCTCGGACCCGAGCTGACGAAGGGCCTCACCGATCCCACCCGCGTGCTGGAAACGGTGCGAGGGATGGACAACCTGGCGCTGGCCCGCGAGGCCCACGCCTGCACCCACACCACCTTCTCGCCCAACGTCATCCACGGCGGGGTGAAGACCAACGTCATCCCCGATCGCATCGAGATCGACGTGGATATCCGCGCGCTGCCCGGCGTGACCACCGAGGACGTGGATGCCATGCTCGCGGAAGCGCTCGGCGATCTCGCGTCGCGCGTGACCATCCGTCAGGGGCGTGGGCAGCAGGGCTCGGTCAGCACCCACGACACCCCGCTGGTGGCCGCGATGGAGCGCGTGACGTCCAGGCTGATGCCGGGCAGCCGCGTGGTGCCCAAGATGACCACGGGCGGCACCGACGCCAAGTTCTTCCGCTGGCAGGGAGTGCCCGCCTACGGCTTCGGCCTGCAGTCACTCCGCATCCCCTACACCGACTACCCCCTCATGTTCCACGGCCACAACGAACGCGTGGACACCGAGAGCCTCAAGCTCTCCGCGATGATGTGGGAGACGCTCTGCCGCGAATTCCTCGCGTGAGACGCCGACTCTAGCCCCGGAGTCGACACGCGAAGCGGGCACCCGTGTCCCGACTCCGCGTCTACCGGCCGGCGATATCTCGCTGGAGGGAGTCGATGCTGTCGCCGACCACCCTCACGAGCGCGTCCACCTCGTTCGGGGTGATGCAGAGCGGCGGGGCGAGGCGGAGGACGGTCCCGCGAGCGTAGACGATGGCGCCGCGGTCCCAGGCCTTGCGGTCGAGCTCGGCGACCTGCTTGGCGTCGAGGGGCTGGCCGGAGCCGTCGGGCTCCACGAAGTCGACGCAAACCAAGAGGCCGCGGCCTCGGACCTCGCCGACGATCGGATGCTTGCCGACCGCGGCGCGGAGCCCTTCCAGCAGGCGCGTGCCCATCTTCTCCGCGTTGGCGACGAGCTTGTCCTGCTCCATGATGCGCAGGTTGGCGAGCGCGGCCGCGCAGGCCACCGGGTGGGCCGCGTAGGTGTTGGGGTGGACGTTCTCTTGCGTGCTCGTGTCGGAGAAGGCGTCCGCGAGCCGGCCGCGCGCGATGCTGGCCGAGAGCGGGATGTAGCCCGAGGTGATGCCCTTGGCCACCGACATGAGATCGGGCACGACCTGATCGTGCTCGCACGCGAACCACCGGCCCGTCCGGCCGAAGCCCGTGATGACCTCGTCGGCGATCATCAGTACGTCCAGCTCGTCGCAAAGCGCGCGCACCGCCAGGAGCCAGCCGATGGGCGGCATGATGAAGCCGCCCGAGGAGAGCACCGGCTCCATGATCACCGCCGACACGGTCTCCGGCCCCTCGCGGAGAATGGCCTGCCGCAGCTCTTCGATCCGGCGCGCGATCAGCTCCGCCTCGGAGCCGCCGGCCAGATCGCGGAAGGGATGCGGTGGCTTCACCTTGGCGAAGCCGGGGACCTCGAGCGGCGCGTAGGCCTGGGACAGGTGCGGCAGGCCGCAGATCGCGAAGGTGCCCATGGTCGCGCCGTGGTAGCCGCCTTGCAGCGAGATGACCTTGTGCTTGCCGGACTTCCCGACGGCCAGCCAGTACTGCCGGGCGATCTGCATCGACCGCTCGTTGGCCTCGGAGCCGCTCACCGCGAACATCGTGTAGCGCAGATCGCCGGGCGTCAGCGTCGCCAGCTTCGCGGCCAGCTCCGCCGCCGGCCGGTTGGAAAACTGCCTGGTCGTCGGGTAGTACGCGAGGCGCACCGTCTGCTCCGCGATCGCCTCCGCGATCTCGCGGCGGCCGTGGCCCACGTTGACGACGGCCAACCCCGCGAAGCCGTCCATGAGCTTCTTGCCCTGCTCGGTCCACACCCACACGCCCTCCGCCCGGTCGATGACCAACTCCTCGTCGGAGAGAAACGGGTGGTCCTGCGTCTTGTGCGTCCAGAGGTGCTTGATCGTCTCGGCGTCGGTCGTCATGAAGGATCTCTCCGGTTGAGCGGCTCGATGATGAGTGGCCATGGTAGCACCATCCGAGCGCGCCTTGCGCGCGCGGCCCGACCCGGTGCTCATTTTCAGTCGCGGGCTGACAATTTGTGCCCGGCCGGGGGCCGGAAGCCCGACTAATCAGCCAGTTGTCGGTGGCCTGGTCCTTGCTCCGCTTCATCTGGTTCGGACCCAGATGAGGAGGATCGGGTGGATCCAGTGAGGCCTTCGAGCGACACGGACACGCGGGAGATCGCCACCCTGCGCGCCCGGCTGCAGACGCTCGAGCGGGAGAACACGCGGCTCCTGGAAGACGAGCGGGCGCGGCTCCAGGAGACGAAGGCGCTGGCCGCCATCGGCCGGCTGCTCTCCGAGCGTCTCGATCCCGACGTGGTCGGCCTTCGCATCGCCGAGAATCTCAGCGCGCTCCTGGGAGGCCGATCCTCGGTCGTCTATCGGCTCGACCCCGATTCCACGACCCTGATGGCTCTGGCGGTGGCGCAGGGGGCCAATCCCGCGGCCGGCTGGCGGGCCGTACACGAGACCGGAGCGGGGGCGATCGGCCTCGCCATACGCGAGCGGCGCACCATCAGCACGCCGGACGTGCTCGACGATTCCCGAATCGAGATCAGCCCCGCCCTCCGCGCTCACCTGGCGGAGGGGCAGGACCGGGCCGTCCTCGCGGTGCCGTTGCTGACCCAGGATCGGCTGATCGGCGTGCTCGCGGTGCGCAACGTGACCGGCAGCGTCTTCGACAGCCGTGCCGTACAGCTCGCGGAGGCCCTGGCCGATCAGGCGGCGCTGACGCTCGAGCACGCACGCCTCTTCGCCGACGAGGAGCGGCGGCGGCGGGAGGCGGAGGTCCTGGCCGAGCTGGCGCAGACGATCGGTGCCACCCTCGATCTGGAGACCGTGCTCCGCCGCGTGACCGAGGCCGCGCAGGAGCTCTGCGGCAGCGACGGCGCGGTCATCGGGCTGCGGATGCCCGATTCCGACGCGGTGCTCCTCCGCTACTGGACGGCGCCGTGGTACGAGGAGGCGGGCGAGGCCCCCGTCGTCGAGCCCGGCAAGGGGCTGGGCGGCTCCGTGCTCGCCGAGCGGTGCCCCATGCGGACGACCGACTACCGCGTCGATCCCCGCGTCAGTCGTCACTACCTCGAGCGCATCCAGCGGGTCGGCATCCACGCCGAGATGGCGGTGCCGGTGCTCATCGAGGATCGCGTCGAGGGGCTGCTCTACGTGGACAACCGCTCACCCCGGGCCTTCACCGACCAGGACGAGGCGATTCTGGTGCGGCTGGCCGCCCAGGCCGCCCTCGCGATCCGCAACGCCCAGCTCTTCGCGGACGAGCAGCTGGCGCGGGGCACGGCCGAGCGACTGGTCCGGGCGCTCCGGGAGAGCCAGGAGCGCTTCCAGTTCGTGGCGCGCGCCACCAACGACGGGGTGTGGGACTGGGACCTGGTGGCCGACGCGCGGTGGTGGAACGAGGGGGTCAACACGATCTTCGGCTACACGCCGGCGCAGGTCGCCCCCGACGCCTCGTGGTGGTACGAGAACATCCACCCCGAGGATCGGGACCGGATCGTGACCGACGTCCACGCCGCGATCGACCGCGGGGCGGAGAGCTGGAGCGCGGAATACCGGTACCGGAAGGCCGACGGCTCCTACGCCGACGTGTTCGACCGGGGGTACGTGCTGCACGACGGCGAGGGTAGGCCGGTGCGGATGATCGGCGCCATGATGGACGTCACCCAGCGGAAGCAGCTCGAGGACGAGTTGAGACAGGCCCAGAAGATGGAGGCGGTCGGCCGGCTCGCGGGGGGCGTGGCCCACGACTTCAACAACCTCCTCACGATCATCATGGGCCGCAGCGCGCTGCTCCTGGGCCGGCTCAAGGCCGAGGACCCGAACCGGAAGAGCGTCGAGCTGATCCAGAAGACGGCCGCCCGCGCCGCCTCCCTCACCGGCCAGCTCCTGGCCTTCAGCCGCAAGCAGGTGCTCCAGAGAAAGGTCCTCGATCTCAACAGCACCGTCGGGGAGCTGAGCGACATGCTGCGCCGCCTGATCGGCGAGGACGTCGACCTGCTGCTCACCCTGGGACTCGCCCCGGCCCGCGTAAACGCAGACCGGGGCCAGCTCGAGCAGGCGCTCCTGAACCTCGCCGTCAACGCGCGTGACGCGATGCCGCGCGGCGGCACGCTCGGCGTCGAGACCGACTGCGTGGAGCTGGGCCCGGCGCCGCCCGATCGGCCGGACGCGCTTCCGCCCGGCCCATACGCGGTCCTGCGGGTGATGGACACCGGCGTGGGCATGGACGCGGCGACACAGGCCCGCATCTTCGAGCCGTTCTTCACGACCAAGGAGCCGGGGAAGGGCACCGGTCTGGGGCTTTCGATGGTGCACGGGGTGGTGCGCCAGCACGGCGGGGCCATCCACGTGCGCAGCGTGATGGGAGGCGGCACGACCTTCGAGATCTACCTGCCCCAGGTCGAGGCGGCGACACTCTCGTCGACTGCCGACGAGGCGGGCCCACGGCCGGCGACCGGCCAAGAGACGATTCTCCTGGTGGAAGACGAGGAAGACGTGCGCGCCCTGGCCCGCGAGGTGCTGGAGCGGCACGGGCACCGCGTGCTCGAAGCGGGCGACGGCCTGCAAGCCCTCCAGCGCTACGAGGCCGAAGGCGAGCACATCGATCTCATCCTCACCGACGTGGTGATGCCGCGCATGAGCGGCCGCGAGCTGGTGGACCGGGTCCGGGCCCGACGCCCGGCCATGCCCGTGCTCTACATGTCGGGCTATACCGAGGACGCCATCCTCCGCCACGGCGTCCGCGACGCGAGCATGCTGCTGCTCGGAAAGCCGTTCACGCCCGCCGACCTGATCGGCAAGGTCCGCGAAGTCCTCGACCAGCCGCGCTAAGGCGCCAGCCGCTCGCCCACCAGGGCCCAGTAGGGCAGCGCCACCGCCAGCACCACGAGCGCGGCGAGCGCGGTCATCAGGAGGCCGAAGCGGAAGATCTCCCCCGCGGTGAGGTGCCCGCGCTCGTAGACGACGAGCGAGGAAGCGCTCTGCGCCGGGTAGTAGAGCACGGCGTCACCCGCGATCGTGACGATCAGCGCGCAGATTACCGGGTTCAGCCCCGAGGTGGTGCCCACCGCCATCGCCACCGGGATGGTTGTGGCGAGGAACCCGGTGATGTTCGGGATCACGAGGCGCACCAGCGACGACGCCACGAGCAGGACCCCGACCACCATCCAGGGTGACTCCGCTACCGCGTGCGCGGCGCCCACGACGCCGGTGCCGAGCCAGTCGCTGGCGCCCGAGTGCGAGAGGGCCTGGGCCAGGGAGAGCGAGGCGGCGATGACGAAGAAGTTCGTCCAGCCCACCTCCTGCTCGAACTGGCGCCAGGTGAGTACGCCCAGCCCCGGCATGAGGAAGCATACGAAAGCGAGCAGGGCGGGCAGGGTCGGATGCAGGTGATGGACCGCGTCGGTGAACCAGAGCAAGCTGGCGCCCGCGGTGATGAGCGCGGTGCGCAGCTCGACGCCCGAGAGCGGCCGGTGCTCCGGCGGGGCGGGCACCGACACCCCGGCGCGGAAGCCCCGGCGGTAGCGCAGGTAGATCGCGAGCGCAGCGAGGGTGAGCAGCACCAGGTAGGGCACGCTCATCAGCACGAGCCAACGCGTCCACGAGATCGTCCCGATGAGGCCGGAGGCCACGATCGGCGTGATGCCCCCGGTGAGCAGGATCGTCGAGGCGAGGCGGTTCACCGAGTTCAGCGCCAGCATGACCGCGCGCGACAGGGGCGCGCCGCGCGGCACCCGCCCCAGCGCGAGCGCCCGCTCGTAGATGTGCACGAGGATGGCGGTGCGCGTGGTGGCCGAGGGCAGGAGAAGGGTGAGCGCGGGCATCGCGATCAGGAGGTGGCCATAGACCGCGCCGGCGCGGCCCCGGCCCCGCGCGAGCAACACGTGGGCCACCCGCTCGGCCAGGCCACTCTTCGCCACCGCCACGCCCATGGTGAGCACGCCGATCAGGAAGTAGGGGACGGGATCGGCGAAGCCCACGAGGGCCTCGCGGAGGCCCCCGACGGCGCGCGTGAGCACGAGGGCCACGATCGCGAGCACCCCGGTCACGCCGGGCGGGAGCGTCTCGAGCCCCCAGAGCCCGATGGCGAGCACGATCACCGCGAGGACGCGCTGGCCCTCGAGGCTCAGGCCCGCGGGCGAGGGCGCCGCCAGCACCGCCAGGCTTCCGATCAGCGGGATGAGCCAGCGGAAGCCGGGCAGTGGGCGGCGCACCCGCCAACGATACTACCAGCGGCCGCGGCCGTAGTAGCGGGGCGCGAACCAGCCGTGCGGGTGGGCGGGGTAAGCCGGATAGATGTAGGTGACGCGCGGCCGCCGAGGCGCGTACGCGTGAGGTCCGAGCGGAACGACAACGCAACCGGCGAGCAGCAGCGCGGCCAGTAGGGTCCAGAGCAGTCGCATGACCGTATCCTCCTCAGCCCATCAGACGAGGGAGGACTCGGCGCATATTCCGGCGAAGAGGTGTAAATGACCGGAGGAGCTGCGACGTCTACTACGGTTGGCTAGCGGGGCGGCTCGCCGAGCACGATGACGCCGGCCGAGGCCAGACGCTCGATCTCCTCGCGCGCGAGCCCCAGCTCGCCGAGCACCTCGGCGGTATGCTGGCCGAGCAGCGGCGCCGGGCGGTCGATGCGCGGTGGAGTGGCGGAGGCGCGGCCGGGGAAGACGAGCATCTTCACCTTGCCCGCGCCGGGCTGCTCCACCTCGGCGACGAGCCCGAGGTGCCGCACCTGGGGGTCCTCGAAGACCTCGTGGAACTCGTAGATCGGCCCCGCCGCGATGCCAGCCGCTTCGAGCCGCCGCACCCAATCGGTAACCGACTCTGTTCTGAGAACGGCCTCGACGCGCGCCTTGAACGCGGCGTGGTTCTCGAGCCGCGCCGGGTTGGTGGCGAAGCGCGGATCGGTCTCCATGGCCGTATCGCCGAGGGCGCCGCAGAAGCGGCCCCACTGATCCAGGTTCAGCAGCACCACGTTCACGAAGCCGTCTCTGGCCTGGAACGCTTCCGCCGGCGTCAGGTTCAGGTTCCGGTTGCCCGCGCGCTTGGGCCGCTCACCCGTGTCGAAGTAGATCGCCACCGGATCCGGCAGGAGACCGAGGCTGGCTCCGAGCAGGCTCACGTCCACGTGCTGACCCTCACCCGTGCGGAAGCGGTGCACCAGCGCGGCGTTGATCATGCCGAAGGTCATGTAGGAGGCCGCGACGTCCGAGACCGATCCCCCGACCCGGGTGGGCGGGTCGCCGGGCATGCCGGTCAGGGCCATGAGCCCGCTCATGCCCTGCGCGATCGTGTTGTACCCCGGCTTGCGGGCGAGCGGTCCGGTCTGCCCGAAGCCGGTGACGGAGGCGTAGACCACGGCCGGATTCACCTCGCGAACGGCCGCGTACCCGAGGCCGAGGCGTTCGGCCACCCCGGTCAGGAAGTTCTCGATGATCACGTCGGCGCGCCGCGCGAGGTCGAAGGCCAGGCGCGCGCCCTCGGGCTTCTGCAGATCCACCGCGATCCCGCGCTTGTTGCGGTTGACCGCGGCGAACGAGGCGCTCATCTGCCCGCCTCCCCGCAGCGCGCGTAGGTCGTCGCCGCGGCCGGGCCGCTCCAGCTTGATCACGTCGGCGCCGAGATCGCCGAGCAGCGCTGCGCAGTAGGGCCCCGCGATGACGCGGGAGAGGTCGAGGACGCGGATGCCCTGGAGCATGGCAGCCCGGGCATGGTGCCGCGGAGGGCGGTCCGGAGTCAAGGCAGGGGCGATCCGGGCTTCTTGACGGGGGCCCCGCCGGTCGCTAGGCTCTGTTCACACTCGAGGGCTGAGCGGTTCACCGACCAAAGGGGGCGTCATGCGCTACCAACGGATCTCCGCCGACTGCCATATCGACCTGCCCTGGATCCCGCCCGATCTGTTCACCGCGAATGCGTCGGCGACGCTCAAGGACCGCATGCCCTACGTCACGGACGGCCCCGACGGCCCCTTCTGGACCGCCAAGAACGGCACCTCCTTCGGCCTCTGGGGCGGCGTCGGACCGGCCGGGTCGAAGTACGTCCCCGGCCAGCACCATCGCGTGGACGTGATGGCGGCTACCGGTCTTTACGATGACGGCAGGAAGGGTATCGCCCGTCCGACGGATCCGGCGCTGCGGGCAAAAGACATGGACCGCGATGGCGTCCAGGCCGAGGTCATCTACGGCATCCTGGGCGCGGCCACCCGGCTCAACGACCACGAAGCCGCCACCGAGATGTTCCACATCTACAACGACTGGCTCGTGGAGTTCTGCCGCCACGATCCGGACCGGTTCATCGGCCTGGCCTGCCTGCCCTACGGCGACATCGACGCCGCGGTGCAGGAGGTCTACCGCGTGGCCAAGCTGGGCCTGCGCGGCATGGAGCTGTCGTGCTCGTGGGACATGGAGCCCATGTGGCATCCCACGTGGGAGCCGCTGTGGAAGGCGGTGAACGACGTGAACCTGCCGCTCCACTTCCACACCTTCCCGGCGCTGCCCCCCTCGGTGCTGGAGAAGCAGAAGGGCCTCACCCGGCGCGCCGCCTTCTTCACGGTGGTGTCCGCGTTCCAGATGAACCTCGTCAACATCCTGGCCGCGATCATCGGCGCCGCGGTGCTCGAGCGCTATCCGAACGTGCGCATCGCCTTCGGGGAGAGTGGCATCGGCTGGGTGCCCTACGCGCTGGACCGCATGGATTTCGAGTGGGAGGACCGCTTCCACGACCTCGGCCTCAAGATGAAGCCGAGCGACTACTGGCGGCGGCAGTGCAAGGCCACCTTCCAGTTCGACCGCATCGGCACCAAGCTGATCGACGACATGGGCGTAGAGACCCTCATGTGGGGCTCCGACTATCCGCACGGCGACGGGGTGTGGCCCGACTCTACCAAGTACATCGCCGAGCAGTTCGGCCACCTGCCCGCCGATGTGACCCAGAAGATCACGTGCGAGAACGCGGGGAGGCTCTACGGCCTGATAAGGTAGGCGGGGTCAGGTCTTACATTCCGACAATGTGTGAATGTAAGACCTGACCCCGGCCCGGATCAGGCCAGGACTTCGAGGGCCCCGGACGCATCCGGCCTGTCGCCTTCCATCGCCGCCGCCGAGTCGTCCCGCACCGCGGCGATCTCCGGGCCGCCGGCTGGGTGGGATCCTCGGCCATCAGGACCGAGAACAGCGCGGGCTCGAACAGGACGAGAGACTCGAGCCGATCCGGTTCGGCGAGCGCCGCCTGGAGGGCCACCGCCCCGCCGTACGAATGGCCCACGAGATGGTACCGATCACCGGCGGAGAGAGACAAGCCGCCGGTCCTCCGTCCACACCGGGCTCCGGCCGGCGCCGTACAGATCGGCCGCGAGCACGCGAAATCGACCGGCCAGGCGATCCATCTACGGCCGCCACTGGGTCCAGGAGCTGGCGCTCGCGTGAAGATAGACGACGGCGACGCCCGCTCCCGCTTCACGATAGAACGCCGGAACGCCAGACTGGGCTCCATCACGACCGCGCCCTACTTCTTCGTCCTCGGATCGTCGGCGGGATTCACGAACCTGAGATCGGTCGGCCCCACGCCGTGCACCTGCACGACGGTCTCCTGACCGCCCACCCAGGCGAAGTGCGGATGATTCGGCGGGATCGAGACGAATCCGCCGACCGGCAGCTCCTGACCCGAGCCCTGGTCGAACTTCTCCCCGACCCCGACGGAGAACACCCCGGAGAGCACCGTGACGTTCTCGCTGGCCTTGTGGAGGTGCGGGGGAATCCGGTAGCCGGCGGGCATCTTGAGCCGGTAGACGAACAGCCCCTCCTTGCTCGGGTCGCCCTGTACGACCGCAAGTCGCGCCCCCGGGAGCGTCGCGGGCTCGACCCACTTGAGTACGTCCGGCAAGGCGACCGTGTGCGCGTGCTGCTGGGCTTGCACCGGGAGCGCGACGAGAACGGCGAGCATCAGGACCGCGGGTATGATGCGACGCATGTCAATCCTCCTGTTCGCAGGGTTGGCGTTGGCTACGCGCCGATCGCCGAGCAAGCGTCGTGCCCGCAGGCGCCCCGCGGAATTCCAGCCGGTTCGGGCAAGCGGAGCAAGATGGGCTTGCGTCACGTGGAAGCTGAGCGATCCGCCTGCGCTTGATTTCGACACGTTGGCCCCGCAAGCTGTCGTGGCGCCTCGGGACGATGGACGCGCAAGAGCAGACGGCAGGGTTGCCAGAGTGGACACCGCCGCACCGGCGCGGAGCATCCTGGGATTGCACGCTCGGCCGGCTCCTCCGCCGTGCAAACTTGCAGTCCTCACCGCCAATCCCGACGAGGCCTTGCCGGGCGGCCGGCCCTGCCCCGCAAGGCCGGCTTGCACCCGGGGCGCGTCGGGGACGCATCCTGAAAGAGGTTTCACGCTGGCACAAGGCTTGCGGGGACGGGCACGCATGACGATCCCGACCGATCCAGTCGTCGGCGTGGACGTCGGAGCCTCGACGATCTCGGCGGGCTTGGTCTGCCCCGACGGCACCGTCCTCGCTACCGCCCAGGCGCCCACCCAGGGCGAGGGCGCGGTGGTGGCCACGATCTTCTCGCTGATCGATCGCACCCTGGCCCTGGCCGACGAGCGCCGGCTTCGCGTCACCGGGATCGGCGTGGGCCTTCCGGGCCTCGTTGACGTCGAGAAAGGATTCATGCGGTCGATGCCGTTCGGCTGGCTCACCGACCTGGGCGACGTGCCGCTCGCGGCCCTCATCCACGAGCGGAGCGGTCGCCCCGTCTTCGTCGACAACGACGTGAATGCGCTGGCGCTGGGCGAGTGGATGTTCGGCCTCGGCCGGGGTACCTCCTCGCTGGTCACGGTGGCGATCGGCACCGGGATGGGCGGCGGCCTGATCCTGGACGGCCGGCTGGTCCGCGGTCATCTTCACGGCGCGGGGGAGATTGGGCACCTGGCGGTCAGCCTCACCGGCCCGCTCTGCGTCTGCGGGAGTGTCGGCTGTCTGGCGACGTACGTGGCGGGCGGGATGATCTCGGAGCGGGCCCGGGAGCGGCTGGCCCGCTACCCGGACTCGGCAGTGCTGGAGCGGGCCGCGGGTGACCCGGAGCGGATCAGCGCAGAGGTCCTGTTCGAAGCCGCGGCCGGCGGCGATCCCCTCGCCCGGACCGTGGTCGACGAGGCCTGCGAGGCGCTCGCGATGGGCATCGGGGCGCTCGTGAACCTGCTGAACCCGGAGGTGATCGTGATCACCGGAGGGGTCGCCGCCTCACTGGCCCCGCTCCAGGACGACATCCTGGGCCGGGTCCGGCGCCGGGCGCTCGCCGCCGCGCTCGACGCCACGACGGTGCGCGTGGTCCCGGGCCACAAGCGCGACACGGTGCGGGGCGGAGCGGCGCTCGTCCTCTACGAAATGACTCGACATCCGAGCGAGGGCTAGCCCGATGTACGTTCACCGGCCGGACGCCAGCATCTTCTACCACGCGACGGGCAGCGGGCCGCGCGATCTGTTTCTCCTGCCCCAGTGTCAGGTCGTCACGTACAGCCGGATGTGGAAGCACCAGATCCCGTACCTGTCGCGCTACTTCCGCGTGATCACGATGGACCAGCGCGGCAATGGGCGGTCCGACCGCCCGCCCACCGGCTACGACCTGGACACCCGCTACGACGATCTGAAGGCCGTGCTCGACGAGGTCGCGCGGCCTCCCTTCGCCCTCGTGGCGTTCTCGTGCGCGGCTCCCCTCGCGTTCCGGTACGCGGTCGACCATCCCGACCGGCTCTCCCGCCTGATCCTGCTCTCGGGTCAGTACGCCGAATCGGTGCCGCAGCCGTTCGAGGATCGCGTCGCGCGGGTGATCCGCGAGGACTTCGACAACTGGCGGGCGCGCCTGTTCAAGCGGATCTTCCCGGAGCCCCACTCCCTGAAAGGCATCGAGGACTGCGTGGCCTGGGCCGGCGAGACGACGCCGGAGGTCCTGATCGAGTCCCTCCGGGCCATCGACGGGATCGATTTGTACGATCTGCTCGGCCGGGTCCGGGTTCCCACCCTCGCGCTCCACGGGACCCAGGACAAGATCGTCCCGTATTCCCACGCGCAGAAGATGGTCGCGGCAATCCCCGGGGCCCGGCTGGTCACCTTCGAGCGGGGCGGCCACGGGCTCTTTGGCCGCGAGGCGGTGAAGGTCAATCGGCTCATCCGCGACTTTGCTCTCGGGCGGGAGGTCGAGGAGACCACGATCCCGGCCACCACCGAGCGGAGGGTGCCCGCGAATACGCCGCGAACCGAGCCCCGGCGCTCACGACGCGACAGCCAGCGGCGCGTGCTGTGGCTCTCGAGCCCGATCGGCCTCGGGCACATCCAGCGCGACCTCGCGATCGCCCGACGGCTGCGATCACTCAATCCCGACGTCACCGTCGACTTCCTGGCCAGCGACCCCGCCGACCGCGTGGTCCTGCACTGGGGGGAGCGGCTGCACCCGGCCACCCGCCTCCTGCAGAACGAGTCCAAGCACTTCGAGGGCTGGGCGGCGGATCACGAGCTGCACGCGTTCAACGCCCTCTGGGACATGGACGAGATCATGACCGCGAACTTCATGACCCTCGCCGACGTCGTGGAGCGCGAGCGGTACGATCTCTGGATCGGCGACGAGGGATGGGACCTCGACTACTTCCTCCACGAGAATCCCGATCTCAAGCGCGCGCCCTACGCGTTTCTCACCGACTTCGTCGGTCTGCTCCCGATGCGGGAGGACCGGACTTCTACCGAGTTCATCCGCTGTTGGGAGAAGAACGCCGAGAACATCGACCACCTTCGCCTCCATCCCGACGTGCGCGACCTGTCGATCCTGGTCGGCGAGGAGGACGACGTGCTCGACCGCGAGTTCGGGCCCGACCTCCCGAACATGCGGCAGTGGACGCGGGAGCACTTCCGCTTCTCCGGTTACACCTTCCACTTCGACCCACGGGCCCTGCGGGACCGCGCCGCCCTGCGGGCGCAGCTCGGCTACCGGAGCGACGAGCGCGTGATCCTGGTCTCGGTCGGGGGGACGAGCGTCGGCAAGAGCCTACTCCGCAAGTGCGCGGAGGCCTTCACCCTGGTCGCCTCCCAGATCCCGGAGACGCGCCTGGTCCTGGTGGCGGGGCCGCGCCTCGCCGAGCTGGAGCCGATCGGGGGGCCGCGGATCGAGGTGCGGTCCTTCGTGCCGGACCTCTTCAAGCACCACGCCGCCGTCGATCTCGCGGTCGTCCAGGGCGGGCTCACCACCACGATGGAGCTGGCCGCCCTGCGCACCCCGTTCATTTACTTCCCGCTCCGTCACCACTTCGAGCAGCAGCTCCACGTGGCCAGCCGCCTCGATCGCCTCGGGGCCGGGCTGCGCCTGGATTTCGACCGAACCACTCCGGAGGCCCTGGGCGCCGTGATGCTCGAGCACCTGGGCCAGCCGGTCCACTCCGCGGAGATGCCGCTCGACGGCACCGACCGCGCGGCGCGGCTCATCGCCGGGCTGCTCTAGAGAGGATCCAACCACTTGCAAGGAGGTCGTGCCATGGCACTCGGACTGAACGACGTGGATGTGGACGGAATCAAGGCACTGGACAAGAAGATCCGCGAGAACCCGGCCCTCGGCAAGCGCACCGTGAAGCTCCGGTCCAGCTGGCAGCGCGGGGTCAAGGCCCTCGTCGAGATCGGCGCGCAGGAGGTCGCGGGCCAGAGCGCCGTCCCGCGCACGAGGCGCTTCTTCGTCACGATGGACGCCCCCGCGGGCCTAGGCGGAGTGGACGCCGCTCCAACCGCGGCCGAGAGCGTGGTGGCGGCGCTCGCGGGCTGCCTCACCTCCGGCATCGCGGCCAACGCCGCGCTCTTCGACGTGCCGATCGACGCGATCGACATCGAGATGGAAGCAGACATCGACTTCCGCGGGCTCCTCGGCCACGACAAGACCGTGCGCAACGGCTTCAGCGATATCCGCTACACCGTGACGATCCAGAGCCCGGCGTCCGAGGACAAGGTCCGGAAGTGCAAGGAGACCATCGACCGCAAGTCCCCCGTCGGCGACACGCTCGCGAACCCGGTCAACATCACGTCGAAGTTCGTCTTCAAGCCAAGCTGACCGTGCCCGGCGAGGTCAACTGCATCTTCACGAAGGGGCTGATCCCCTTCGTGGAGAAGGAGGTCGGGCCGGAGGGAGTCGCGGCGATCTGCCGCGTCGCCGGGCGGTCCCGCGACTACCTCATGGCCGACCACAACTGGATCCCCCTCGCCGCGGCCGACGAGATGGTGCGGGTCTGTCAGGAGCTGATGCGCGAGCCCGAGCAGGAGCGCTGGACGCGGCGCTACGGCGAGTCCTTCATGGACTGGAAGCCCCGCGAGGAGCGCTCCTACCTCGGCACCTACTCCATGGGCATCGGCAGCCCACGCGGGGCCTACCAGCGGGTCGCGACGATCTGCGGCCAGCAGAGTCGCGGCTTCTACCAGCTCGACATTCTCGAGGTCGGCCGCCGCCGGGGGCGCTTCCGCTGGACGCCCCTGCCCGGGCACGCCATTCCGGTCTGGAGCTGCACGTGGCTCAAGGTGCAGTTCGAGCGCTTCCCGACCAACTGGGGTTTGCCGCGGGCCCGGATCTTCGAGAGCACGTGCGCGGCCCGGGGCGCCGATGCGTGCCGCTGGGACGTCCGCTGGAAGAATCCCTCCCTGGGCGCGCGTTTCTGGACTCCGAGCCTGGCCGGGGCCGGCGGAGCCGCCTTCCTCGGTCTTCTGCCCGGCGCCGCCGGGGGCGGCTGGCCTCTCGGGGCCGTCGCACCACTGCCCCTGCTCGCGGGCGTGGCGCTCGGCTACGCGTTCCGCGAGGGCTCCCAGCGCCGCCACACCCAGCGCCTTCTCGATCTCCAATCCGAGGAGATCATCTACTCGAACCGCGAGCTGGAGAAGAAGTTCGTCGAGCTCGAGACCCGGATCGAGCAGCTCTCGCTCCTCACCGACCTCAGCGCCGCGGTGAGCGGGACGCTCGATCCCGAGAAGATCTACGATCAGGCGCTCAGCCGGCTCGTCCACCGGATGGCGTACGAGAAGGCCTATCTGTTCGTGGTGGACCGTGGACGCCGCCTGCTCCGCGGGCACCGGATGGCGGGCGCCGACGCGGAAGCCCTCCCGTTCGAGGGGATCGAGATCCCGCTCGAGGCGGGGGCGAGTGCGAGCGCGCGGGCCGCGGTCACCGGCCAGCCCGTCCTCGTGAACGACGTGGAGCGGACGAGCGAGCCCGTCCATCGGGCGCTGGTCCGCGCCCATCAGGTGCAGAGCTTCGTCGCGGTGCCGCTCCGCGTGCGCGAGCAGGTATTCGGAGTCCTCACCGTGACCGCGGCGAAGCCGGGGCGCTTCGACCAGGGCGACGTGGACCTGCTCACCGCGGTCGCCAGCCACGTCGCCCTCGCCATCGACAAGGCCGAGAGCTTCCAGACCATCGAGGACCTGTCCCGGAGCCTCGAGGACAAGGTGAGGGTCCGCACCGAGCAGCTCCGGGCCACCAACGAGGAGCTGCGGAGCGCCTACCGCGAGCTGCAGGCCACCCAGCTCCAGCTCATCCAGCGCGAGAAGATGGCATCGGTCGGCCAGCTCGTGGCCGGCGTCGCGCACGAGCTGAACAATCCCATCGGGTTCATCTCCTCGAACGTGGCGACGCTCGAGGACTTCGTCCGCCGGTTGCGCGCCATGCTCGCGGCCTACCAGGAGGCCGCGCTCCCCGAGGCCGACCGGACCCGCATCGCGGCGCGCCGGGAGGAGCTGAAGGTCGACTACGCGCTCACCTACCTCGACTCGATGGTCGACGGGATCCGCGAGGGCGCCGACCGGACCCGCAAGATCGTCCGGGACCTCCGGGTGTTCGCCCGCACCCCGGACGACGTGTGGCAGCCGGTGGATCTCCACGAGGAGCTCGAGTCGAGCCTGACGCTCCTGAACCACCTGCTGAAGGACCGGGTCAGCGTGCGGCGAGAGTACGGGCCGGTCGGCCCGGTGGAGTGCGTGCGGTCGCAGATCGACCAGGTCTTCCTGAACGTCCTCGCCAACGCGGCCCAGGCGATCCGGGGGCCGGGGACGATCACGATCCAGACCGAGCGGGACGGGCCGATGGCGGTCATCCGCGTCGGCGACACCGGCCCGGGCATCCCGTCCGAGACTCTCGGCCGCATCTTCGATCCGTTCTTCACCACCAAGCCGGTCGGCGAGGGCACCGGGCTCGGCCTCTCCATCAGCTACGAGATCATCACGAAGCACGGCGGCGAGATCCGTGCCGAGAGCCCGCCCGAGGGCGGCGCCGTGTTCACGCTACGGCTCCCGGTGGCGCGCGCCGCCGAGCGGGAGCCGGCCCCGCTCACCGGATGAACCCGGCCACCATCCTCCTGGTAGACGACGAGCCGCGCGTCCTCGACTCACTCGAGGCGCTTCTCGCGATGGAGCACCGCGTCCTCCGCGCGGACCGGCCGGACGTCGCCCTCGACCGGCTTCGCGAGCAGGACGTGGCGGTCGTGCTGAGCGACCAGCGGATGCCCGGGATGACCGGCACCGAGCTGCTGGCCCGGTGCCGCGACGTCGCGCCCGACGCGGTGCGCATCCTCCTCACCGCCTTCACCGACACCGATGCGATGATGGAGTCCATCAATGCGGCCGGCGTCTACCACTTCCTGCTGAAACCCTGGGACCCGAAGGAGCTGCGTCACCTGGTGGGCCGCGCCGTCGAGCACCACCGGCTGAGCCGGGAGCGCGAAGCGCTCCTCGGCGATCTCGCCGCCAAGAACGCCGAGCTCGAGCGTACCCTCGGCCATCTTCGCGCCACCCAGGACGACCTCGTTCGCGAAGCGTCGGTGCGCTCGCAGCTCCAGCGGTACGTGTCGCCGCGGCTGGTCGACCTCGCGATCGCCAATCCCGGGATCCTGGAGTTGCCCGGGGACTGGCGCGAGGCGACCGTGCTCTTCGCCGACATCCGGGGCTTCACCCGCCTCACCGAGTCGACCCCGGCCCCGGTGGTGATCGGCCTGCTCAACGAGTACTTCGCCGAGATGATCGACGTCGTCTTCCGCCATCAGGGCACGGTGGAGCAGTTGGTCGGCGACGAGATCGTCGCGCTGTTCGGGGTGCCGGAGCCGGGCCCCGACGACGCGCGACGGGCGGTGCGGGCCGCGGTGGACATGGTGGGAGCCGTGCGGCGCCTGGCCGCGGGCTGGGCCGCGGACGGGCGGCCCGCCTTCGACATCGGGGTGGGAATCAGCTCGGGCCGGGTCCTGGCGGGGACGATCGGCTCGGAGCGGCGGCGCGAGCTCATCGTGGTGGGGCGGGCGATGATCGCGGCCGCGCGCATCCAGCGGATGACACGGCTCTTCGACGCGCATATCATCGTGGGCGAGGAGACATTCCGCCAGGTGATCGACGCGGTGGAGTACCGCGAGCTCGGCACGCCGCGCCTCAAGGGCATCCGGCAGCGCCAGACCCTCTACGAGGTCCACGGCCTCCGCGAGGCGGCGGGCGCGCCCGCCGCGTCCGTCTCATGACCTCCGGCCCGAGAGGCGCGGTGGACAAGACGACGGTCCTGATCGTGGACGACGAGCCGCGCGTGCTCGACGCGCTGGAGGCGATCCTCGCCGCCGAGTTCCGGGTGCTGCGCGCCGGCCACGGCGCGGAGGCCCTCGAGCGGCTCGCCGCCGAGCCGGACGTCGCGGTGATCGTCACCGACCACCGGATGCCCGGCATGACCGGTGTCGAGCTGCTGCGGCAGAGCCAGGAGCGCACGCCCGACGCGGTGCGCATCGTGCTGACCGCGTACACCGACGTGGACAGCCTGATGGAGGCGATCAACACCGGGCGGATCTACCATTTCGTCCCCAAGCCCTGGGATCCCAACGAGCTGCTCCTGGTGGTGCGCCGCGCCGCGGAGCGCTGGCGGCTGGCCCGCGAGAACGTCCGGCTCCGCGACGAGCTCGAGCTGGCCTACAACACGCTCCGGCGAGAGGCGGCGGCCGCCCGCGAGCACCCCGCGTCGTTCGAGGCGCTGATCGGCGCCGACACCGGGCTCCACGGCGCGGTCGCGCTGGCCCGCAAGGTCCTCGACGGCGACACGACGGTCCTGCTGCTCGGGGAGACCGGGACCGGTAAGGAGCTGTTCGCCCACCTCATCCACGCCAATGGGCCCCGCGGGACGAAGCCGTTCGTGGCTCAGAGCTGCGGCGCCCTGCCCGACACGCTGCTCGAGTCCGAGCTGTTCGGCCATGCGCGCGGGGCGTTCACCGGCGCCACCGGCGAGCGCAAGGGGCTGTTCGAGGAGGCCGACCGCGGCACCATCTTCCTCGACGAGGTGGGCGAGACCTCCCCCGCGATGCAGCTCCGGCTCCTGCGCGTGCTCCAGGAGGGCGAGGTGCGCCGGGTCGGCGGGGCCGCGACCCGCCAGGTGGACGTCCGGGTCATCGCCGCGACGAACGCGGACCTCGAGGCCGAAGTCGCGGCCGGGCGCTTCCGGCGTGATCTGTACTACCGCCTCAACGTCTTCCCGATCCAGCTCCCGCCGCTACGCGAGCGGGCCGAGGACGTTCCCGCCCTCGCCGAGCACTTCCTGCGCCAGGCTTGCCGGCACGCCCGGCGGGCGGTGCCCTCCGTGGGGCCCGAGGCGCTCCGCCTGCTCCGCGCCTATCCCTGGCCGGGCAACGTGCGCGAGCTGGAGAACGAGCTCGAGCGCGCGGTGGCGCTGGCCGACGACGGCCGGCCGCTCGGGCCGGCGCAGCTCTCCGAGCGGATCAGCGCTGGGGCCGCACCCACCCCCGCGGTCCGGACCCTCAACGAGGCGGTGGAAGCGCTCAAGCGGCGCATGATCGAGGACGCGTTGCGCGAGTGTGGGTCCAAGACCCGCGCCGCCGAGCAGCTCGGCCTCACCCGCCAGAGCCTGCAGCAGATGCTCCGGCGCCGCCAGACCTGATCCCGCTCGTGCTACTGTGCCGCCATGAAGTTCTCGACCCAGAACCTCCTGTCCCTGCGTGAATGGCAGACCCATGCCGAGGTGTATCGCGACGCGATCGCGGAGTGCCGGCTCGCCGACGAGCTCGGGTTCCACACGATCTGGCTCGCCGAGCACCACTTCTCGCGGTACGGGATCTGCCCGTCGCTGGCCCCGCTCGCGGGCGCGCTCGCCCGGGAGACACGGCGGGCCCGCATCGGGACCGCGGTGGTCATCGCCCCCTTCGAGCATCCGATCCGCATCGCGGAGGAGTGGGCGGAGATCGACATCCTCTCCGGCGGCCGGCTCGAGTTCGGCCTCGGGCGAGGCTATCAGCCGAAGGAGTTCCACGGTCTCGACGTCTCCATGGCCGAGACTCGCCAGCGCTTCGACGAGTCGCTCGAGATCATCCGCCGCGCCTGGACCGAGGACGAGATGAGCTTCGACGGCGTCTTCTACAAGGTGCCGCGGGTGCGGGTGACCCCGAAGCCAGTGCAGAGGCCGCACCCACCGCTGTGGACCGCGGCGGTCTCACCCGACACGTACCCGCTGGCCGCGAAGCGCGGGCTCAAGATCCTCACCTCGCCCGCCTTCACCCCGCTCGACATCCTGCGCAAGAACTACGACGCGTATCACGCAGAGTGGTGGGCCGCCCACGGAACGGGTGACGGCGCCGAGATCTGCATGAACAAGATCATCCACGTGGCCGAGACGTCGAAGCAGGCTCGCGAGGACCTGCGCGAGCCCGTCCTGTGGTTCTTCCGCACCCAGGCCGACCTGATCGCCGACCCGCACGGGGCGCCGCCCGAGCAGTACAAGTTCTACAAGCGTGTGCGCGAAAACCTGCTCTCGCTGACCGAGGAGAAGGCCCTCGACGTGGCCGCCATCACGGGCGACGCCGAGGAGGTGGCCGACAAGATCCGCATGCACCACGAGGCACTCGGCGTCACCCACTACATGGGCGCCTTCTCCCGCGGCGGCCTCGCCCACGACAAGGTCATGCGCTCGATGCGCCTCTTCGCCGAAAAGGTCATGCCCCGCTTCGCGTAGGCCTACGCTTTCTCCACCGCGGGGCGGATCGTGGCCGTGACCAGGTCCAGTAGCTCCAGCATCCTGGACAGGTCGTCGCGGCGGAAGTCGATCATGACGTGGCTCAGGCCGAGCCGCTTGTACTCCCCGAGCTGATCGATCGCGGCCTGCGGGCCCTGGGCCAGCGTGTCGGACAGGCTGTAGCGCACCGAGATAGCGATCGTCTTCATGTCGCGGTTGTGCTTGTCGGCGACCGCGCGGAGGCGGTCCAGGCCCTCGCGGAGCTGGGCGGGATCCTTCGACGTCGCGTGCCAGCCGTCGCCCAGCGTGACCACGCGACGGAACGCGCCCGGGCTGTCGCCGCCCACCCAGATCGGCGGGTGCGGCTTCTGCACCGGCTTGGGCGCGAACCCAAGGTCGCGGAAGCGGAAAAACTCGCCGTCCAGGCGCGGGTTGTCCTCCGTCCACAGGGCCTTGAAGGCGCGCAGAATCTCTTCGCCGTGCCGGCCCCGCGCGTGGAAGGGCACGCCCAGGATCTCGAGCTCCTCCCTCCACCAGCCCACCCCGACGCCGCAGATCAGCCGGCCGTTGGAGAGCGCGTCGATGCTCGTGAGCATCTTGGCCATGACCACCGGGTGGCGGTGCCCCAGGATGAAGACGGAGGCGCCGAGCCGCGCGCGGCTCGTGCAGACCGCGGCCGCGGCCAGCACGGTCACTGGCTCGAGATAGGGCTTGTCGGGCGGATGCGGGAAGCGCCCGCCCGGATAGCTGCCGGTGGCGGAACGCGGGAAGATGACGTGGTCGCTCACCCAGAGCGAGGCGACGGAGCGCTCCTCGGCCTCGCGCGCGAAGCGCACCAGCGCGTCGCCGGTGGCCAGTGGGCCCTGGTTGGGAAGGTGGCAGCCGATGTCCATGGATCGCTCCCTCGCGGTCGGCCGCCGGTCCTTGAACCGGCGGACGGGTCCTACTATTCTCTAGCGCGGCGCCGATAGCGCGGCCCCGACGATACCTCAGCCGAAAGGACACCGCCATGCCCTACCGGATCAACCACATCCATCTGAAAGCCTCCGACCCCCGCAAGACCGCCGAGTGGTACGTGAGGGCCTTCGCGTTCAAGATCGTCTCCGACGAGACGCGCGTCTTCGGCGACCGGTTCGTCCGCTGCCAGAGCGAGGACGGCACGCCGGTGAACATCTCGGGCGCGCGCACCAATGAGAAGCTCGGCCCCGGCGACGCCAAGGCGCACCACGGGCTCGAGCACTTCGGCTTCGACTCCGACGGCCTCGAGGCTGACATCGCGCGCCTGGAAGGCCTGGGCGCCAAACTGCTGGAAGGGCCGATCGAGATCCCGGGTGGCCCCCGTATCTGCTTCATCGAGGCCCCGGACGACGTGCGCGTCGAGCTGATCCAGCGGAAGAAGGCCGGCATCGCCGGCGGATGCTGCTGACATGGAGGTCGTCTCGATGGAACTTCAGGGGCAGACCGCGATCGTCACCGGCGCGGGCCGCAACATCGGCCGGGCCATCGCGCTGGAGCTGGCCGGGATGGGCGTCGACATCGTGGTGGCGGAGGTGGACAAGGCGACCGGCGAGCGCACCGTCGAGGAGGTGCGCAAGCTCGGGCGGCGCGCGCTGGCATTGCGGACCGACGTCACGCGGCTTGCCGACCTGCAGGCGATGGCCGACCGGACGGTGGCGGAGTGGGGGCGCATCGATATCCTGGTGAACAACGCGGGCATCCACCGCTCGATGCACACCGCGGACGTGACCGAAGCGGACTGGGACCGCCTGCTCGCGGTCAACGCCAAGGGCGTCTTCTTCGCGAGCCAGGCGGTGCTGCGGCACATGGTGAAGGCGCGGCGCGGCAACATCATCAGCCTCGCGTCGATGGCGGGCAAGATCGGGCTCAAGACGTCGCTGGTCTACGGCATCACCAAGGCGGCGGTGATCAGCATGACCAAGAGCCTGGCCCTCGCCCACGCCGCCGACGGCATCCGGGCCAACTGCGTCTGTCCCGGCATCGTGGAGACCGACATGATCTTGCAGGTGGACCGTGAGGCGGGCGAAGGGCTCATGGGGCTCAAGCCGGGCGAATACATCAAGCAGCGCGTGGAGCAGATCCCGCTGGGCCGCATCGAGAAGCCGGAGGACGTGGCCAATCTCGTGGGCTTCCTCGCCTCCAGCAAGTCGTCCTACATGACCGGCCAGGCCATCAACGTCACCGGTGGCCTGGTGATGCACTGAGGGTGACAGGAGCCACGCCACGCGATGAACGTCGGCATCGTCACCGCGAAGATCGACGAGATCGGCTACATCACGCACGCCGAGAATCTCGGCTATTCGCACTGCTGGGTGACCGACAGCCAGATGATCCGGTCAAACTGCTGGGCCGTCCTGGCCCTGGCCGCCCAGCAGACGCGCCGGATGCGCCTGGGCACCGGCGTGAACGTGCCGGGACTGCGGCTCGCCCCCGGTCGCGGCCAACGGCATCGCCACCATCAATCGGCTGGCCCCCGGCCGGTGCTTCATCAGCCTCGGCACCGGCCACACCGCGATGCGCACGCTCGGCCAGAAGCCGATGCGACTCGGCCCGTTCAAGGAGTACGTCCGAGAGGGGAGAGGGAGATCAGCGCGTGGTGAAGGTCGGCACCGGGGGGCCGCCGTCGGAGGGCGTCCACACCACCCGCACCGGCTGGCCGATGCGGAGGGCGTCGAAGTCGCAGTCCACGAGGTTGGTCATCATGCTGACGCCTTCCTCGAGGGTGACGTAGGCAATGACGTAGGGCGGCGACGCGCGCCGCATGACGCTGTACGAATAGATGACGCCGCGCCCGGAGGCCTCGCGCCATTCAGTCCGGTCGCTGCCGCAGAGCGGGCAGATCGGGCGCGGGTAGTGATGCGCGCGCCCGCAGGCGGTGCAGGTGCGCACGATGAGCCGCCCCTTGGCCGCCGCCTCCCAGAAGGGCGCGGTCTCCGGCGTCGGGGTCGGAGCCGGGACCTTCCGCGTCGCGTCGGCCATCGCCTCAGCTCCTCTCGAGGATGAGCGTCGCGCTGGCGTGGCGCGTCGCGAGCGAGCCGCCTGTCCCGTGCGCGAGGGCCAGATCGCAGCTCTTCACCTGCACCTTCGGATGCGCCTCGCCCCGCAGCTGGCGCACCGCTTCGATCACCTTGGTCATGCCGCCGCGGTTGGCCGGGTGGTTGTTGCAGAGCCCGCCGCCGTCGGTGTTGAAGGGCAGCCGGCCCACCCCCGAGATCAGGTTGCCGTCCGAGACGAAGCGGCCGCCCTGCCCCTTGGGGCAGAACCCCAGGTCCTCGAGGGTGATGAGGACGGTGATCGTGAAGCTGTCGTAGATCGAGACGTACTTGATGTCGGCCGGGGTGACGCCCGCGCTCTCGAACGCGGCCGGCCCCGACCAGCGCGCCCCGGTGTAGGTGAGATCCACCTGGCCGCCCATCTGGTGCTTCACCGCCTCGCCCGCGCCCCGCACCGTGACGCGCGGGCGTTTCAGGCTCTTCGCCACCTCGGGCTTCGCGACGATCACCGCCCCGCCCCCGTCGCTGATCACGCAGCAGTCGAGCCGGTGGAGCGGGTCCGAGATCATGGGCGAGGCCACCACGTCCGCCACCGTCACCACCTCGCGCAGCATCGCGTGCGGGTTGTGCTGGGCGTGCTGCGAGGCGGCCACCTTGATCCAGCCGAGCTGCTCGCTGGTGGTCCCGAACTCGTGCATGTGGCGCATGGCCGCCATCGCGTACTGGTTCACCACGGTGGGGGCGAACGGGGCCTCGAAGGGCACGTCGGGCGAGGTGGGGCCGTAGTTGCGGGGCGCGGTGCCGGTGGCCATGCCCTCCGCCCGCGGTCGACCGGCCAGCGTGATCAGGGCCACGTCGCAGCGGCCGGCCGCGATGGCCTCCGCGGCGTGCGCCACGTGGACGACGTAGGAGGAGCCGCCGGTCTCGGTGGTGTCGATGTGCCGCAGGCGCAGGCCCATGTAGTCGGCCATGGAGAGGCCGCCCAGGCCCGGCGCGTCGCCCGCGCAGAAATAGCCGTCCACGTCGTCCTTGGTGAGCCCGGCATCCGCGAGCGCTCCGTGCGCGACCTCCGCGTGGAGCTGCGCGAGCGAGACGTCGTCGGCCTTGCGGGTCGGATGCTCGTAGACGCCGACGATGAACGCCTTGTCGCGGATGCTCATGCTTGGGCGCTCATGGCTTGGCGGCCGCCATCACCTCCGGGTTCATCACGTTGATCGGCTTGCCCGCCGCGTAGGCGAGGATCTGGTCGAAGATGGTCCCGAACATCTGCTCGAGGCCATCCCGCTCTACGTAGCCTAGATGCGGGACGCAGATGCAGTTGTCCATGGACAGCAGCGGGTGCGCGCCGCCCACCACCGGCTCCTCCTCGTAGACGTCCACCGCGGCCATGCCCGGACGCCCGGCCCGGAGCGCGGCTTCGAGGGCGCCCGGCGCCACGAGGCCGGCGCGGCTCGTGTTGACGAAGACGCCCGTAGGCTTCATGCGGGCCAGGTCCTCCGCGGTCACCATGCCGCGGGTGGCGTCGATCAGCCGCACGTGGATCGAGACCACATCCGCCTCGGCGAAGAAGGCCTCGCGGCTCGAGGCCACCGCGTTGCCGTCGGCCTTCGCCTTCTCCCGCGAGCCCTCGCGGCCCCACGCGATCACGTTCATGCCGAAGGCGCGGCCGTATCCGGCCACCACCGCCCCGATCTTGCCGTAGCCCAGGATGCCCAAGGTCTTGCCGCGCAGCCCGGTGCCGATGGGAAAGGCCTGCCAGCGGCCCGCGCGCATCGCGGCCATCTCCTGGGGAATGCGCCGCACCGCCGCGATGACCAGGCCCCAGGTCAGCTCCGCGGTGGCGTACGACGGCCGGCCGGGCATCTGGCTCGAGGAGATGATCACGCCTCGGCGCGTGCAGGCCGGCGCATCGATGTGCGGGAAGACGCCGACCTGGCTGATCAGGCGCAGCCGGTCCAGCCGGTCCAGCAGGGGCCCGCGGATCGGGGTGCGCTCGCGGAGCAGCGCGAGGGCCTCCGTGTCCTTGAGGCGGGCGGCGAGCGCGTCCACGTCCTTGGTGTGGTCCTTCCAGATCGTGACCTCGTGGCCCGCCACTTTCTTGAAGCAGTCGAGCGTGCGGATCGTGTCCTGGTAGTCGTCGAGGATCGTGATTTTCATGCGTTGGCCCTCCGGGCGTCCCGTAGCCTACCATGCTACACTCCGCCCGTCGCCCATCATGTGAGGAGGCGTCCATGGCCGAGACGGCGAGGATGGCGGTATTCCACGGCGCGGGCAAGCCCTTCGAGATCCGCGAGTATCCGGTCCACGACCCCGAGCCCGGCGCGATCCTCGTCAAGGTGGCGATGGCCAACGTGTGCGGCTCCGATCTCCACTACTGGCGGGGCGAGCTCGACTACGTGAAGATGGGCCGGCCGCTGCCGCTGAACACCGGCCACGAGCACGTGGGCCGCGTGGCCAAGCTCGGCCCCCGTGTCGCCACCGACTCGGCGGGCCGGCCGCTCGCGGTGGGCGACCGCGTGGCCTACCGCTTCTTCTTCCCGTGCGGGCGGTGTCGCGCGTGTCTCTCGCGCCGGACGAAGTCGTGCCCGGTGCGTCAGGCCAACTTCCTCGTCTCCTGCGAGATGTGGCCGCACTTCCAGGGCGGCTTCGGCGAGTACTTCTACCTGCGCCCGAACCACACGGTCTTCAAACTGCCGGACGACATCACCGACGACATGGCCGCGGGCGTCAACTGCGCCTTCTCCCAGGTCTACGCGGGCCTCGACCTGGCCGGCCTGCGCGTGGGGCAGACCGTGGTCATCCAGGGCGCGGGTGGCCTCGGCGTCTACGCGTGCGCGGTGGCGAAGGAGATGGGCGCGGCGCGCATCGTCATCATCGACGGCGTGGAGGAGCGCCTGACCCTGGCGCGCTCCTTCGGGGCCACCGACGTGGTGGACATGCGCGAGCACAAGACCCCGGACGACCGCATCCAGGCGGTGAAGAAGCTCACCGACGACTGGGGCGGCGACATCGTCATGGAGCTGGTGGGCAACCCCAAGGTGGTCGACGAGGGGCTTCGCATGACCGCGCCGGAAGGCACGTACCTCGAGATCGGGAATATCAACGTGGGCTGGAAGGCGGAGTTCGATCCGGCCTGGATCATCTTCGGCAACCGCCGCATCCTCGGTCTCTCGCACTACGAGGCCGAGCACCTGCGCGGCGCGCTCGACATGATGACGCGCACGCGCGGCCGCTACCCGTGGGACAAGATCATCTCGCACAAGTTCCCGCTGGAGGCGATCGAGGAGGCGTTCGTCCAGCAGGACAAGGGCCACGTCACCCGCGCCGCCATCCTTCCGAACTAGCGCCAACCAGGAGACTCTCGTATGGCCGATCAGAGCTGGGCGAAGCACGTGGCGGACGTGCTGCGCCGCAACGGTATCCGGATGTTCGCCACCGTGCCGGACTACATCGTGGGCTGCGTGCTCGACGAGCTGTGGGCCGACCCCGAGTGTCGCGTCGTCACGACAACTCGAGAAGAAGAGGCCGTGGGGCTGCTGTCGGGCGCCTGGCTCGCCGGCAAGCGCGGCGCGCTGCTGATGCAGAACAGCGGCCTCGGCAACTGCACCAACGCGCTCGCCTCGCTCAACATGGCGAGCCTGATCCCGGTCGTGCTGGTGGTGAGCCACCGCGGTGACCTGGGCGAGTTCAACCCGGCGCAGGTGCCGATGGGCCGGGCGGCCACCCGCATCCTCGACGCGCTCGGCATCCGCTGGATCCGGCCGACGTCGATCGCGGAGCTGGAGCAACAGGCCGACGGGCTGATCAAGCTCTGCTACGTGAGCTCGCAGCCGGTGGCCATCGTGCTGCCCTCCGAGCTGACCGGAGGCAAGAAGGGATGAGCCGGCTCACCCGCGCCGGCGCCACCAGGTATCTTGCCTCCCGCGTGAAGAACGAGGTCCTGGTCTCCAACCTCGGCCAGGCCTCGCTCGATCTGCTCGCGATCGCCGACCGCCCGCTCAACTGCTACACCTTCGGGGCCATGGGTCAGTGCTCCTCCATCGGCCTCGGCATCGCGATCGGCCGTCCCGACGTGCGCGTCATCTGCCTCGACGGGGACGGCTCGCTGCTGATGAACCTGGGCTCGCTCTGCACCATCGCGGCCGAGGCGCCGCGGAACTACGTCTTGATGGTGTGGGACAACGAGGTCCACCAGACCACCGGCGGCCAGGCCACCGCGACCGCCAAGAAGGCGAGCCTGGTCGGCATCGCGCGCGGCGCCGGCATCGAGAAGGGGATCGAGGTGCGCACCCAGGACGAGCTCGCGCGCGCGGTGGACCGAGTGCTGAAGGAAGACGGTCCCTTCATCGTGGTGGTGAAGGTGGAGAAGGGACCTTCCACTGCCCCCTTCGACCAGGACCTCATCGGCCAGGCCAGCCGCTTCCGCAAGGCCCTCGCCGCCCTCTGATTGGGGTCAGGTCTTACATTCCGACATTCTGCGCGGCGAAATGTATGAATGTAAGACCTGACCCCACTTGAAACCCTTGCGCCTCCACAGCGTCGAGGCGATCGCGGTCGAGATTCCCCTCACGCGGAATTTCGGCGGCAGCACCTACGCGGTCCTCAAGCGCTCCACCGTGGTCACGCGCCTGCGCACCGACGATGGACTGGTGAGCGAAGTCTACAACGGCGACAACCGCGAGCACGGCCGCGAGATCGTCCGGTTGATCCACGACGAGCTGGCCCCGCGCCTTCGCGGTCAGGACCTCTGGCCGACCGAGCCGATCTGGGACCGCCTCTTCACCCTCACCCACGCCAGCCGCGACCGCAAGACGCTGATGGAAGCCATCGCCTGCGTGGACTGCGCGATCTGGGACCTGGTCGGCAAGGCGCAGGGGCGGAGCGTGTGCGACATGCTGGGCGGCCGGCCGGGGCGGCGGCTGCCCATCATCTCGAAAGGGAGGCGTTCGGGAGCGCGTCAACAACGGCGGCTACTTCCGCGACGACCCCTCCGCCCGGCGGGGTACCTGTTACCGGTTTCTCACCGGTAGGGCTCTCGTCGAGCGCGTTGACGCCGCCGCGGACCGGCCGCTTCGGGATCCACTTACCGTAGGTCCCGACGGTGAGGTTGATGCTGGCGTGCCCGAGCTGCTCCTGCACCCACTGGACGCTTTCGCCCCGGGCCAGCAGGACGCTGGCGAAGGTGTGGCGGAAGGAGTGCGGGCTCAGGTGCATCGGGAGCCCGGCCGCCTTCAGGACCCGCCGCATTGCCGCCCGGGGCTTGCCGGCGTCCAACGGGGTCCCCTCACGGCTCGTGAACACCCACTCGGGGACCTCGCCCCACCCGGCACGCAGCGTCCGCTTCTTCTGCTCGGTCAGGTGCCGCGCCAGCGCGGCCGCCAGCTCCGCGCTCATGTCCACGGTGCGCGAGCGGCCGCCCTTGGGCGTGCCCTCGCGGCCGCGCCCGATCGTGCGCACCACCGCGATCTGCCGCTTCTCGAAGTCCAGGTCCTCCCACTTGAGCCCGATGCACTCGCCGAGCCTGACCCCGGTCCGGGCGAGGGTCAGGAACAGCACGCGGTACCTCGGCTCCCTCGCCGCCTCACGCTCGAACGCCCGGAGCTGGTCGCGGGTGAACGCCTTCACCTTCTCGGGCTCCTGGTCCTTCGGGACGGCGAGCTTGATCTTCTTCGAGACGCCCGCCGCCGGGTTCGCCGCGATGATGTCGTCGTCCACGGCGGCGCCCAGCATCGCCCTCAGGACCGACACCAGGATCCTGACCAGACCGCGGGACGTGCCGCCCTGTATCTTGGACACCGCCCACTGCTTGACCTCGTTGCGGTGGAGGGTCCGGATCTTCCGCTCGCCGAACGCGGGCAGCAGGTGGACCCGCAGGTTCATCTCGTAGGTCTCGATGCTCCGGGGCTTCAGGCCCGACGCCTTGCCCTGCGCGAGCCAGCGAGCCGAGTACTCGGCGACCGTGACGTTGACGTCCACGGCCGGGTGGCGCGGGGTGCTCGCCTCCGCCTTCAGCCGCGCCCCCGCGACTGACGCCTCCTCCTTTGTCCGGAACGTCAGGACATGCCGGACGCCGCCTCCGTCCCGGTAGTCGAGGAGCCACTTCCCGGGGCGCCTGCGCTCCTTACCGTTGACGACCTTCACGCCGCCCTCCCCAGGGTCAGCGCCGCCAGCATGTCGCACGCGCACCCCTCGACGAGCCCGGCGAACGCGGTCAGCGCGGGGTCGTGGTCGTCGCGGGACAAGATCCACTCGATGAGCACCTGCTCCCCGCCGCACTCCTCCTCGGCCACCGCCGCCAGCTCAAGCGCGACCGCGAGCCCGATGAGGGTCGCCATCGCCGGGAAGGTGACAATCTCGCTCACGGGCTTCACCGCCTCCGCCCATTCTTCTCGGACTTCTTCGGCTCCAGCGTCGCTCCCGCCTCCTTGAGCGAACGGAGCATCGTGCGAGCCTGCTGTTCCAGCACCGTCCGCATCTTCGAGACCGGTGGCCGTGAGGCTGATGACTCCTCCGACAGGATCGAGATGAAACCGGTCTGGATGGCGCTGCGGAGCCGGGCCCGCGCCTTCGCCGACATGCCGGGCATCTCCTCCTCGCAGATGGCGCGGAGTCGCTCGTCGGTCGGGAGCACCCGGAGTAGGTATTCGATCGGGTCCATCAGGGCTCCGCGAGCAGGCCCGTGATCTTCTGCCACGCGCCCCGGTGAGGCTCCACGTCGGCGAACGTGATGTCCCACAGCGGGTTGACTTCTTTGTAGTTGGGATGTGCCCTCAGGTACTCTGCCCGAATCCGTCCCACGAGTGCGGTTACCTCATCTCGCGTCAAGATGAAGAACGCGGCCGCCGCGGCGTCGGCCGGCGGAGTTGGGAAGTCGGGGATACTGACGAATACCCACGCGCCCGCCTTGGGCCCGACCGCGGAGACCGGCCAACTGATGCCCGTCCTCGTGGTTTTGACCTCGACGGTCACGAGCCGGTCGCCTCCGAACGCGAGCACGTCGGTCTGCCGCTGGTTCCCGTGGGCGATGGTGGCGTGGACTTCCCGCCGCCGCAGCTCGGCAACGACGTAGTGCTCGCCGGCGAGCGACAGGTTGAGGCGCTGGTCCTGAGTCAGGCGTATCATCTCGCCTCCTTTTCGGCGGCGCGGCGCTTCCGCGCCTTCGCACTCCGCACCCTCGCACTCGCGGCAGCTGCCTTGCGGGCGATCTCGCTCCGGCGCTTGGCCGACAGCGACTCGGCGCGGGCGATGGCCCCGACCCGGCCCAGCATCGACATCGCGGCGGACACGACGGCGCTCTTGCTCCTCCGCTTGCTCATGCCCCGAAGTATATGGGCCGCGTCGCCGCAAAGTCCACCCAGCTTCCGCCAAGCTGTTTCCTCGGTCCCCATGCACCCTGTATGGGGTTACATACATTGAAGAAAGATGGTGGGCGATGAAACTTGGGCCACCGCCCCACCATCACAAGGTCAGGGAGTCAAATACGCGGTGCGGGGGAGGGGCGGGATGGCCGACGACACGGTGGGGGTAGAGAAGGACGAGCAGGAGGTCATCGTGATCCACGACGTCTCGCGCTACGAGAAGCGTCAGAAGGGTCTCGGGATCTCGGAGGGCGGCCCCGCCTACACCCTGGACGTGAGCGGCCGTCAGGCGGTGCTCCTCGATACGGGCGGGATTGCTGAAGATCGCGGATCTGGAATCGCGGTACCGCAGCAGGTGACCGTGAAGCAGCTTCAGGGAATCGCCGATCGGGTGAACCGGTCGGCGGGCATCACGTTCGAGTCGATCATCGAGACCGGCGAGCAGCTACTGGAGGCGAAGAAGACGGCCGGGCACGGCGGGTGGCAGAAGCTGTTTGACTCCGGTGCCCTGGAACGCCCTATCCGGTTCTCGGTCAGGACCGCCCGGAGGTACATGGCGATCGCCGGGAAGGCCGGAGACCTGAAGGTCGCTGCCCTCGCCAAATCGGACGACATGTCCGTTTTCCCGGCCTCGGTCACCACCCTAGAGGCGATCGCCAAGTTGCCCGACGAACTCCTGCGGCAGGCGCTGGCGGACGGGCGCATCAACCCGGATATGGAACTGTCCGATGTCCGCAAGCTCCGCCGGGAGACGAAGCGGGCCGCGTCGGTAGCGAGCCTTGCGATGGGCACCCCGCGCTTCGTCACCACCGAAGTCCTGAATGCGGCCTCCGCGGAGCCTACCACCGTGATCCTGAACGGAGGGGGGCGCTGGTCGCGCAAGGCGTCCAAGGACCGCTTCATGACCGCCGTCAAGCTGGAGTTCGAACAGTACTTCTGCTGCCGCGAGGACCGGCCCGATCTGTCCAGGATCCTACGCGAGCTGGCGGCCGACATCGACGCCGGGACGCAGATGATGGCGCTTCAGGGGAAGTACGTTGACGTGGCCTCCCTCCCCCAGGCCGACCGGGTGACCCGGATCCTGCCTGCGGTCGCGGAGAAGCCAGCACGCGCAAGCGCGTAGCGGCGCTCGCGGAAGTTGCTAGGCTACTTCTTTCTCGGACGGCCTGGCCTACGGTGCGGTATTGCCTTCTTTATCTCAGCGAGACTTCGATCAAAACCCTCAAACGCTTGGTGGGCGCCGTCCTTCTTGCCTTGCGCATACACTGCGTCTAGCACTTCGGAGAGCCTGACCCCGTCGTACAGGGTCATATCCTTGGAGATTTCGCGGAGTGCCTCGCCGACCTTAGGGCTAGCGTAGACCTTTACCGACTTCTTGCCCTTCAGAGGAATCGTCGTGATGCTATAACGTCCGGCCATTCAGTCTTCGCCTCCTCGCCTCTTAGCGTTCCCTTCGCCCGTGCTCCTGCATCAACTCGTGGAATCTCCGCCAACCAAGCTTCTTACCCCTTCTTGACTTCCACTTCTTGCGCCACACGATGGCGCCCTTCGACACTAATAGCTTCCCGATCACGCTACCGTTGCTCCGAACGAGGAACTCGATATCCGCGTGACCGAGCTCGCGTTCAGGTAGGGAGAAGGTGACCCGATGCACGATTTACCCTCCATTCCTGGGGGAGCCACGAACGGCCTTCCCCATGCTTCAAACATACGTCCGGCCGATTTTTTTTGTCGAGCAAGGCTTAAGTGCTCTTCTACTCCACGTCCGCTGCGCCGGGCAGTTGGATCTCGCGGGCGGCGAACAGCGCGGACAAGACGGCCACCCTGCATCGCTCTTCCCGCTCGCGCAGCTCGACCTGGTCGGGATCGTCGTCTACCCGGGCACCGCCCTGTGCGTGCTCCTGCTCCTGCTGGCGCAGCATCAGGGAGTGGACCGCGAGCCAGATCTTGTACCGCTCCGTGAAGGAGTGCGCCAGCGCGGCGTCACCGCGTTCGAGGGCGGCCACCTGGTTTGCATACCTCGGGAACACGGTCGAGAAGTAGATCACCAGCGTGCCGGCGTCCATCTCCGCCGAGGAGGCGACGGCCCCGACGTTTTCCGGCCAGTCAAGCGTGCTCCACATCGGGTCGTCGAATCCGTTCACCGGCTCGCACCTGAACGGCGGCAATGTGATTTGGCGCGCATCGGGCTTCACGGGCGGCGTCTCCACGATCCGAGTGTGGCGTTCGTCGGCGAGGGTCGGCCGCCCCGCCCGCGTCAGCTCCACTCGGATCGTTCCCGCCGCCTCCTTTGCCGCGTCCGTCGTCGCCTCGACGATGATCCGCAGGCGGCCGCCCTGCAACGGCGTCGAGCCCAGGGCCCTGAGGCCGGCACCGGTGACGATCACGTTCAGCCGCGACGCGGCCGGATTCTGGGCGTTGTGGTACTCGCTGCTCGCGTCGGTCTCGACCCGGAGGTAGCGGCGCTGCTGGGGGTAGAAGGTGATCTCGGCGCCGGGCTCCCATACGAGGCGGATGTACGTCGGCGGCTCGTGCAGTTCGATCGGCTGGGGCTTCGGGCGCGGGGGCCGGGGATGTGTTGGCCGCTCGCCACGGCCTTCCCGGCCCGTGGCCTCGCCGGCCGCCTCGGAGACGTTCAGTCCCTGAAGCCGGAGCAGGCGGGCCACCTCGCGTCGCATCTGCTGAAGGGCGGCCTGATCCTCCTCGCGGAGGTCGCGCTCCCTGGCCTCGTTGTTCAGCCGCGTCAGCTCGTCGTCCGAGCGCAGAACCCGGACCACTTCCTGCTTGATCAGGTCGTACACCATCCCGCGCCGGGCGTCCTCGCGGTTCGACACGAACAGAGCCCGCTTCGCTGTCGGCGTGAGCGAGTTGCAATCCACATGGCAGATCAGCCGCTGCCTCAAAAACGGAAGATCGGCGTCGTTCTTCACCAGCGTGACCGGAAGTTCCGCCTGGTTCTGCCCGTTGATGGTGAGGACGATCGGCCGGTTCGGATTCACGTAGGCTGCGGTCGGCTTCTTCTGCTCCTGGCCGAGCACCCAGTACTCGATCCCGATGTGCCCGAAGTCCGGCAGCGCCACGTAGAACAGCCTCACGTTGTGGACTAGCGCGGGCCCCCGGCCCTCGTCGCCCTCATCAACGGCACCGTTCAGCGCGTTCCGCGACCCCTTGATCACTCGGCGATAGTTGTGCAGGCGGCTGTCGAGCCACACGGGCATGACGGGGTCGAAGAGGACCTGGTTCAGCAGGCCGTAGAGGCTGGTGGGGCCGAGCGGCGACTGGTATCCGCTGAGGTCGTAGCCGACGTGCCGCACCACGGTGCCTGCCGGGAAGTCCGCGGCCGGAATCTCGGCCTCAAGCACCGCCCCGTCGAGGGTCAGGTAGACGTAGTGTCCCGTCTTGGCCTCTTCCGGAGGCACGTCCAGATACCGCACGACGGTGAAGCCGACGGTGGGGTGCGCGCCGCTACGGCTGGCCAGCACCGTGTACTGGCTCGCCGCGAACGTGCTCGATCCTCCCTGGCCGTAGGTCCCGGCCAGGTAGTGCTTCTGGATCTTGTTGCTCTCGTTCAGGCTGAGGATCGTGCCCGGCATCTGCTGCGGCGTGAGGCCGATGCCGCGGTCGATGACCTCGACGACCCGCGTCCCCCGTCCACCTCCTTCCAGCAGCCGCACCGTCACGCGGTCGGCCAGGCCGCGCCGCTGCCCGGTGGTCATCGCGCTCAAGCCTTCGTCGGGCACGTTCAGCCACGCACGCGCCGCCTCCTTCGGGGTCCGGCAAACCGGGAGGCCGCGGTGCCGGTCGTGCTCGGCCTCCAGCGCCGCGTCGATGCCATTCGTCACCCGCTCGACGAGTGCGCGCCCAGGATCCCCCGACACCTCGATGATGCCCCTGTTCCCCTCGCGGCCTCCGACCGGCACCCACCGGACCGCGGGCGCGTTGGCCGCCTCGAAGCGCCCCAGGGCCGCTTCAACCTCGCCGGGGTTCGCGGCTGCCTGAAGCGCGACGTACAGTTCTCGCTGGTTCATGGGGGGCTACCGGCCCCGCGCCGGCCGTGGACGGCGCTTCCAGGTCCTCTCGAAGCGGCCCCGCGAGCTGTCGATGTACTGAGCGTCCGGCTCGATCGACACCCACCGCCGCTTCAGCTGGTCCGCCGCCGCGCCCGTCGTGTTGCTCCCCCCGAAGGGGTCGAGCACGATGTCGCGTGGCTTCGTCAGGAACTTGATGAAGAACTCGGCGAGGGCTGTAGGCATCCGGGCCGGGTGCGGCGGGAGACGGCGCTCCTTGCAGTAGTCGAGGTAGCTGTCCGTGGCCCTCGTGTTCGCCAGGGTCAGGACGTTGGACGGGATCGCGCCGTGGTTGTCGCGGAGGAACGAGGTCTTGCCGATGTGATGCTGGGACGGCCGCCTGCCTGCGTTGTACTTCCCAGAGGCCAGCAGCTTCAGCATCGCGCCGCTGTACGCCTTCAGCACGCGCCGGTTGTTCGCCGCCGGCTTCTCCACCGGGGACATCCACCACACGTGGGTGTAGGCGTCCTTCACCCGGATGCGCTCGATGTTGACCCACTGGATCGGCGTCGGCAGGCGGGACGGGTTGTAGCAGATGAACTGCTGGCACAGGTGGAACGGGCCCGCCTTCAGGAGGTCCAGGAGCGCCTCAAGCGCCAGCGTGGACATCACGGGTTGCCCCGGCTCCCAGGCGTTCCCCAGTTCGATGACCAGCGAGCCATCCTCCGTCAGCATCTCGCTGAAGAGGCGCCCGAAGCTGGCGAGCCAGTCCACGTACTCGGGCCCCTGCAGGTTGCCGTACTTCTTCTTTCGGTTCAGCGGGAAGGGCGGGGAGGTGAGGATGAGCTGGACCTTCCCGCGATACCGATCGAAGTCTGACGAGAGCAGCGCGTCCTCCGCCTGCCCCGAGTACATAACCCCGCGACGGGTCCAGTATGAGGGCCGGACAGCCTGTAGCGGGGCGGGCGCCCACGCGCTGTGTCCGTTCCGCGACGGATGGAGGGGCGTCATCGGACAGGCTCGATGATAAGCGACGGAGCGAGAGAAGTGTCAGGGTATCTGCCCTTACTGCGTGGAGAAGGGCGGCATGGACATCCCCGCCGACCTGGCACACATTCGCCCGCTACGCAGAGTACGCGGCGGAAATGTTGCGGCTGAAGTCTACCCCGCAGCAGCGGGCGGTAGGTCTCCCTCGCCCGCAGCTGGCTCTCCCGCTGCGGGTTCTGGTTCCTCGGCAGCAGGTGGCCCAAGCTCCGCAGCGAGCACTTCTACCTCGCGCTCGCGCAGCCCCTTGACCGCATCCTCAAGGCCTGCCAACTCCGCCTCGCCGGCCTGCTTCACGCCATCCTTGTCGATGTGCCAGACGTCGATGGGCGGACCGAGGCCGTACGCGCCGACCTGGATCGCTTCCTCGATGACCTTGTACACGAGGAGCTTGGCCCGGTCACACGGCAGCACGATACCGTTGTACTTGCACATGAGGGCCTGGGCGAAGTGCTCTCCACCGCCGCTCGCGGCGTGGTGACCGTCTACCCACTCGGGCGTACCGTTCGCTAGGATGTGAAGTACCCGCGTCTTCCCCTCGCGGTGCTCCGCGAAGAGAAAGTCGCCAGGATGGAGTTGCAGGAGGGCCTGCGGGTTCTGGACGAAGAACTGCGTCCGGAAGTCCAAGTTCAGGAGTGCCTGCACGGAGTCCTTCACGAACCCAGCGAGGACATCGCGGGTCGCCGCGAGCGGCTGGTCGCGCTGTGGGTATCCCTCGATCCGCTCCTTCACCCGCTGGATCAACGCCAGCTCGCCCGAGGCCGCCCAGATCGCGGACTCGTTGAGCTTGAAGACCTTGTTGCCCGTGCTGCGGATCGCCCCGGCGGTGAGCTGGCTGTCGGACCCGAGCACCAGCCCGTCCTGAGCGGGCACGGCCACGATCAGCGTCACCGGACTGCGGCCCCTTCGCGCCTCAGCACGGACTTCGTGGCGAAGTCCGGGGCCTCGGAATAGACCTTCTCCAGCAGGAACCGGAACGGCTGCTTGCTGGTCCACGCCGCGATCTCGCGCAGCCGGGAGGCGGCTCGATCACCGAGGCGGCGTGCAGCCCGCGCCGCCTCGATCCGGCCTGCGTCGGTCAGATAGTAGTCGCCCCACCTGTCTATCGCGCTAGGGGCCCGCGCCACGAGCCTTCTGGCGAGGAGCCCGTTCAGCGCGCCATAGAGATCGAACGCGCACGGCCCATAAAGGTAGGGCTCGAAGCGGAAGGGCCCGCTCTTCGGCCGCCCGGCACGATGCCACGACAGGAAGGCCGTCTTCATGAGGCGCAGGCGGTCGAGCGGCGCGGCGTTTAGCGCGACTAAGAGGGTGTCTCGCTTCGCGGTATCGGTATCGATAACCATGGATTTTACCTGGGGCATGACTTCAACTACCTACCCTAGCATGATGCTCGGGCGGCGGCAGAGGATTCTCGCATTCTCCCATTCGGTGGCCGTACTTACTGTGGGCCGGCGAACCTTCCGCGTTGCCGGTCCCCGATGGGAAGGTCCTCGCGTGCGCGTCGGGCGGCCCGACAGGAGGGCCCGCGAGCCTCCTCGGAGGAAGGAGGCGCCGCGCACGCGAAGTCTGTTTGCTTAGTCCAGCCCGCTGGGCCCGGAGCCGGCCGCGATGTGGACGCCGCCGCGACCCTGCCGCTCCCAGTCCCCGACGGTATCGATCGCCAGCTCCTCGCCGTTGCGACGCGGATGATGCAGGGAGAGTCCACCGCCCGGCAGCGAACGCGAGACGCCAGCCCGCCGACTTCGCAGCGTCCACGACCGACGCGAACGCGATGGACTTCGCCAGGTCGCGGCGCTCGATGCTCTTGCGGATCTTCCCCTTGGACTCGGGGTCGCCCTCGGCATAGCGCCCGACGTTGAACCGGTTGTTCCTGGCCGCGTCGGGCCCGCCCTGCGCGGCTCGCCAGTACGCCGGCTGTTCGAGGAGCGCGACGAGCTGGTCGTGCTCGTCCTTCGTGAGGTTTACGTCCTGGAGGCGCGTGCGGATCGCCTTCTCCAGCTCGGGCCTGCTGAACAGCTTCCTCAGCAACGAGAACTCCAGTCGGCCCGCGTCCAGGTCGGCGAGCCTGCCGGTGAAGCCGCTATCCTCGGACTTGGCGATGCGGCGGAGGAGTCTGACCGACGCTTCGGTCTTGGAAATGGGCAGCACGACGTCGGGGAGTCTCGCGCCCGTGGTGGTGAACAGCCGAATCCGCGTGGCTTCCAATGTGGTCTCTCCTTACTTGCTCAGCCGGGCCGCGATCGCGTCCAGCTCGGCGGCGGCCTTCTTCAGCTCGCTCGGGCTCGTCTCCGGGTCCGCCGCGTGCTCCTCGTACGCCAGGCGCACCAGCTCCAGCCCGCCGCCCTTGCGGAGCATCTGTCCGTTGTAGACGCCCCGATCCACCTCGGGCCCGTCGAACATCGTGCGGTCCAGAGCCTTGTGCATCGGCTCGTGGCCCACGGTGTTGCCGTCCTCGTCGTACTCCACCAGCGACTCGCCGCCCTTCAGGGTCGCCTCGGGGAACAGGGCGAGGATGTCGCTGAGCCTGCCCCTGCCCGCGTCCAGCTCGGCCGCGGCGTCCACCGACTTCCGCATGAAGCCCTCGCGGATCTCGCGCAGCGTGGGCTCGTCGGTCAGGAGCGTCACGGTGCGCGGGAGCATCGCCTGGAAGGTCCCGCCGTTGAGGAACAGCTCGGTCGGGGTCATCTCGTCGCGCCCGACCTGCACGAGGTCCACGCAGGTCATGGCGACGGTGCGGCCGCCGGGCCCGCTCTTGCGGAGCGAGGCGTGGGGGTTGGGGAGCACCGAGACGTTGCCGTCGCGGTCCCGCGAAATATAGATGCTGCTGTTCATGGCGTCTCCCTTCTGGAGTCGGAGCGACTTCGTCGTCCCGTGGAACTTGGCGAGGTGCGGCCCCATCTCGTGGGGCTTGCCCTCGCCGTGGAGCGTCGGCGGCTTGCCGCCCGCGTGCTGCTCGTAGTGGCGGTAGCCCGCCGTGGAGGTCAGGATCACGTGGTCCGGGTGGTCCCGGTGGCCGTACTGCCGGCCGCCGCCCTTCGGTTTCCATCCGTGACTCTTGAGCGCGTCGTACATCGTCGGTCCCTCTCGTTTTGTTCCGTGGCCGCGGTGGCCCGGCCCCTGCGCCTCTGCGCTTCTGCGCTCTGGCGCCCTGGCACTCTGCCCCGCGTACCCGGTTCGCTATCCAGTCCAGCCGATCGTCTTCGCGGTCAGCGCGAGGTTGTTCGCGTAGCCTTCCTCCACGAGCCGGATATCCGGGTGCGCCGTCGGCTTCACCGCCCGCTGCACGAGCTGCCGGAAGTCCCACGGCTCGGTCTGGGGGCACGGGGTCGCCTCGCCGCCGAGCACGATATGCGAGTGCCCGCAGGTCTCGCACGCCTCGAACGAATGAATCAGGTCCTCGGGCGCGGCCTCCGCGACGCGGTCCGGAACCTGCCGGCCGGTCTTCGGGAAGACGCGCCACACGATCCCGTCGCGCACCTCCTCGTAGGCGCCGTGCTGGTCCAGCGCGGGGACCGGCGTGGAGCGCCGATCGCGCTCCGCCTCGCCCTCCGCGCTCAGCATCGGCTTGCGCAGCGCCAGCACGGACGCGCCGGCGACCGCGTTGATAAGGTCATCGTGCCCGCCCGGCGGGTGCGTGATGCTGTCCTTGCCCAGCTTCGACGTGCTCCGCTCCAGAGCGAGGAGCTGGCCGTTGGTCTTCTGGTGCTCCAGCAGCTCCACGCGCTGGCCGTTGACCAGCGGGAGGAACGCCCCGTAGTAGTCCGACTTCGTCATCGGCGCCACCTCGTAGGTGACGCCGTGGGCGCGGAACCGGCTCGCGGGCCAGTCGCCGCCGTAGTGGTCGCCGACGACGCGAGTCAGGCCGTACTCCTTCAGGACCTCGCTCGCCTCGGCGGCCGCGGTATCGGGGTTGAAGCGCGGCTTCCACTCCACGACGCGACACACGACGGCCTTCCCCTTCTCGCGCCGGGCGATCGCCAGCGTCATGCTGTCCTGCCCGGAGCCGCCCGCCGGGTCGCAGAACCCGAAGTGGCGGAACCTCGCGTCGTACGGGAGCGAGATCCGGCCGCGCACGACGACCGCGTCCACGGCCTCGGGCGAGACGTAGGACTCCAGGTCGGTCCGGAACTCGCCGCCGTACTCGGCCCTCGCGCCCTCGGGGTCCTCGGCGTAGGCGCGGTCGATCTCCTCGCGGTCCGCGCTCGGGTTCATGCTCAGGGTGTCGCCGCGCCAGACGAGCACGGGGTCCCCGTCCCTCGCCCAGTGCTGCTTCACCGCGTCCCAAAGGGGCCCCTGCCGCCGGTACGGCGAGCTGATCACCAGCAGCAGCGGGTTCTTGACCGTGAGCATCGCGGGACGGAGCGCCCGCAAGATCTCGCTCGCGGGGTTCAAGCTCTTTTCCGAGTCGTGCCAAAAGGCCAGCTCGTCGCAAATCGCCGCGACCACGGTCCGGCCCCGGATGCGCCGGAAGGAGGCGACCGCGATCCGAATCGTCACGCGGTTGGTCAGCCGGATCTCGTCGCGGCGGGTCGGGCCCTTGGCCTTCCGCTTCTCCACCATGCTGTTCAGCGCAGGGATGGTGTCGAAGAAGCCGCTGACGTACCCCATCACCTCGGCGGCCTGCTCCTTGTCGGCCGCGAGGACCAGCACGTAGGCGCGGGCGCCCGGCTTCAGGATCGCCGAGTAGTCGCGGACCGCGACGCGCACCGCCTCGCGGCCCATCACGAGCGACTTGCCGCCGCGCCGCCCGACCGGGACCCACGCCTCGCGCACCTGCCTGGTCGGCGCGACCGTGCGGCCCGTGCGCTCCCGGTAGATCGCCAGCTCGGCGGGCGTCATCGCCTCGCCCCACACGGCCTTGCTGAACGCCTTCCACGCGGACCACGAGGGCCCGGAGAACCACTCGCCCATGAGCGACGGGCTCGTGAGCCAGTCCTCGGTCGTCATCCGGGCGGCCAGCGCCTTCGCGGTCGCCATCACTTGGCCCCCGAGTAGATGCGCAGGCTCTCGGTCGGGTCGGCCGTCCACCGCCACTGGCCGGTCTTCCGGTCGTACTTCACGAACCCCGCGTGGGCGAGGCGGGCCAGGAGCCGCTCGGTCACCCGGGCGTGCCAGCCCAGCCGGCCGGCCAGCTCGGACGCGCTCTGGGGGCCGGAGCTGAACCGCAGGGTGGTCCAGACGTGGATCGCGCTGGGCGTCGCCCACGAGTAGTCCATCCGGGACCGCTGGTACGGCTTCGGGGTCTCGCTCTCCACCTTCCGCCTCCTCCTCGCTCTCCAGCCTCGGGGCCACGACTCGGGCATCAGAACTCCGGCACCTCGACGGGCTCGGGCTCGACCACGCCCCAGGTGCCCAGCACCCGCCTAGCTGCCTGGTCTGCCGCTGATGCGACAGCATCGGTCACGGCTCCGGCGTCGGCGGGCTCGGCCACCCGGGCCTCGGGGGCCTCGTTCCCCGGCCCGACGGTCACCACGCTCACGCCACCAGCAGACTCGACGGGCTCGGCCTCGTACCCCTGGCCGGAACCGGCCCGCTCTGCCCCAGTGGGCTCCTGCGTGACCACGCGCTGCTCCCGCTCTCGGGCCAGCCGCTCCGCAATCTCCTCCAGGGTGGGCGCCTTCGGCTGCGCCCGCTCCAGCCCGAGGGCGACCAGGGTCCGCTGGAGCGACTCGACCAGCACGAGCCGCTCCTTCACCACCGGATGCACGCCCTTCCGCCTGGCGTTGACCAGGCTGGTCTGGCCCAGGAGCCAGGCGTCGATCGCCTGCACGCACAGCCAGGTCCGGGTGGCCGACTCGGCCAGCGCCATCCGGGCCGCGGTCAGGCTCTCCTCGCCCCCGAGGTCGGCCAGCAGCTCGGATCGCCACGCCATCGCGGTGCGAGCCGCCACCATCCGGCGGTCAACCGACCGGAAACCGGCCAGCCTCACCCGGACCATCGCGGCGTTGCGGCCGTGCCTGGAGCCCTTCCGCCCGGCCATCAGTCCCGGTCCGGGATGGTGACGTCGCGGTGACCGACTCCATCGGGCCCTTCGAGTCCAGGTGCTTGCGGGCGGAGCCGAACTCCTGCTTCGGCGGTCAGGGCCCGTTCCGGCTCGGGGCCGCGGTCGGGCGCGGGCGCCCGGTGCTTTTCCATCCCTGCCCCCGTGTCCTGTCTCGCCGCGTCGAGGATGCCCGCGTGGTCGGGGTCGAGGTTGAAGTCTCGGGCTCGGCTGTCCATGCTGAACGACTTCCTCATCGCACCAGCCTCGGGCTGTTCAGCTGCGGGAACGCCCCCTGCTCTCGCGCCCGCCGCTTCGCCAGCGCGGAGCCGCTGCGCGGGATGCGGGGGACCGGCGCGTAGTACCGCTCGGTCGCCGCGGGGTTGGGGTCGGTGTCGCCCCACCCGTGGCAGGGGGGCCGCTTGAGGAGCCGGACCCACGCCTCCCGCGCCTGCCCGCTCATCGCGCCGCCCACCCGGCCTTCTTGGGCCGCCCCCGGTGCTGGTGCCCCGCGAGCGCGAGGTCGCGCTGGCGCAGCGGCTCCGCCGCCCGGCGGTTCGCGGCCCCGAGCAGCAGCTTCACCGTGAACGCGCTCCAGCGGCCGGCCTCGCGCAGCTCGCGGGCGCGGGCGACCTGCCCGTCGCGGTCGCCGCCATCACCGGTCAGGACCGCCGCGCACAGCCGGACGAACTCGGCCCGGCCCGGGTCCGCGCTGCACTCGGCGCAGGCTTCGGCGCCCGCCGTCTCGGCGCTGCACGTCTCGCAGAACGTCGGGAGCTTCGCCCTGCTCATTCCGGCAGGGTCCCGTCTTCGCGGGGGAGTATCTGAATCTCGCTCGGGAGCGCCGCGATGTAGCGCCCGTCAGCGGTCCGGATCACCAGGAACTGGTGGGCCGACTCCTGAGGCGCGGTGTAGACGACGCGGCCCCTCGCGTGCGTCCAGTCATTCGGGCCGACCTGGATCAGCATGTTGGGGCGGAGGTCGTCGAAGGCGAACTTGCTCAGTCGGACGCCCTGCTCCTCGATGTCCTCGTCGTGGAGGAGCGCCATCCGCTCCAGCTCGCGCTCGGGCACGGGCCGCATGTCGTTCCAGGTCGCCCTGATCTCGCCGTCCCTCGTCGCCACCGTCGCGCCGCCGGCGCCCCAGTCAACGATCTTGCCGAACGCCGTGCGCCGCCACCGCTTCAGCCGAACCTCGACCACCTGTCCGGCGTGCGGGATGAAGGCGTAGCGCGTGCGCGGCTTCTCGGGCGGAGTAGCGGCGGCCGCGTCTCTCGCCGCGTGGGCGGCCTGCACGGCGGCTCGGACCGCCCCGTCGCGCCGCGTGACTGACGACCAGCGCGAGATATCCACGCCCGCGAGGACCCGCTTGCGGGCCTCCTCGGCGGTCTCCTTGCGCTTGACGCCCTCGGCCTTGGCGAGCCGCTCGCTGATCGCCTTCGCCGTCTTGGCTTCCAGGTGCTGCTGCGCGAACGGTACGTGCTCGGTGCTCACTCGGGTCTCCTTGCCTAGATTAGAAAATGCCCTCTGGTGCAATCGCTACAGTTCGCTGCACCACTTTTCGATCGTGCGTCGGTTGACCTTGCAGAGCCGGGCGAGCCGCCGACACGACAGCCGCCCGCGGTTCTTCTGGAACTTCCTCCGGGCCTTCTCAAGCCGCCACTCCTCGGCCGTGGGAGCCCGCACCTCGTCGAGGACCGCGACCTCTGTCAGCTCGTCGAGCACGGACTTGGGCGGCTCGCCGCGCCCGCCGGCCGCCGACCATACGCGCTCGATGAACGCCTGGAACGTCACGGCCGCTCGGCCTCCAGGAGCCGAATGAGCCCGGCCTTGTGCTGGCGGATGCGGTCGCAGGTCTGCTCGTCCGGGGCCTCGGGGCCGCGCACGCTGACCTTGTCGCCGTTCAACGTCACCGCGTAGCGGAGCCGGAGCGCGGCCAGCAGTTCAACCGCGGGACCCAGCGCGATCGCGTCGTCGGGCTCGGCGGATTTGCGGCGCTCGGCCTCGATGCGGTCGGAGAGCCCCTGGAACCTGCTCGTCAGCGCGTTGGTGGGCTTGCTCTTGTCCATGCTGTCCTGCTCGTGCGGCTCCTCGCTCGCGGGCTCCCAGGCGGGCGCCTCGTAGAACACGCCCGCTCGTAGAATCCCGGTCAGGAACTTCACCTCACGGAGACCTTGTGCGGGCGGACCGCCCGTCGTATCTCGCGCCCGTCTCTCCAGGGGGGGAACGCGATGATGATCCGCTTCGGGGTGAACCCGACGACGGTCGCGGCGATCGGGAAGGATTCTCCGTTGCTGCGCTGGACCTCGTAGCGCACGAAGCTTCCCACTTCCACCGTCACGGCCGCTTCTCCTGCTCGCGCTTGTCCCATTCGCGGTTGATCTCGTAGGCGTCGTAGCGGCAGTCGGGCCTCAGCCGCCCGACGGAGTGAAGGATCCGGAGCCGCCGCTGGACCTCGTCGTCTCCACCGCCGCCGCCCGCCTCTACCTCGTCGGTCCACCGCTGGCCGTTCAGCCAGCTCGCGGGGTGCGGGACGTACTGGCCGTTGTCCTTCGTCCAGCCCTCCGACTTCACCTGACGCTCCAGGGCCACGCGCATCTCGGCCTGGACCGCCTCGCTCGGCTTCAGCCGGTTCCACGCTCTCAGGGCTCGGGCTCGCGCTACATGCTTCGGGTACAACGGCCAGAACCACTCCGTGAACCCAGGAGCGTCAGCGGCCTTGGAGCGGCCCGGCGCGACAGCGCCGGGGGCAGTGGTAGTTCTCCTATCCCTTCCCTTCCCTTCCGGCGGGACCTCTCCCGTGCTCGTCCCGGACATATCCGGGACCGGTCCCGTGCTCGTCCCGGATAGTTCGTGAGGCGGAGGCGGGAGCTTCGAAGGAGTGTAGTGATTCCGGTGGATTCGCTGGTGGTCTCTCCAGCTCGGGAAATGGGCGTAGAGCACGCCGTCAACCTCGTACAGCTGGATCAGACCAGGGGCGGCAATCTCATCGCGCCAGCCCGCAACTTGCTCATCGGTGATCTCGCGGTCGTAGGGGAACGCCAGTACGCGGAGCTGTCCGGGGTCGGCAATCTCGCGGCCGTCGTCGTCGGCCTGCGTGATCATCACGGTCCAGAGCTGCCGCGCTGGAATGGAGAGACGGCCAACCTTGCGGTGCGACCAGGCTTCGGGCTTGAGGGTTCGAATGCGGGGCATTGCGGGGGGCTCTCTTTCCGGGCAAAGAATCGGGACGGCCGGCTCTGGATTCCCGGCCAGGGCCGGCCGCGCACCGCTTCTCACGGACCGCCGTCGCGTGAGGTCGTACTCCGCCCGCCTTGCGGCGGGGGGTTTCTCTCACAGTATCGGATCAGCGAGCGCGGGAGTCCACTTCTCGCTCCTGGATTTTCGGTTACCGCGCTCTCACCGCTTCAACTACTTACCGACTACTTGCCGCTCTCATCTGGCGCGGGAACGACGGAATCGCGCTCCGCTCCGTCGGTAGCGGGGGTGAACTGATCGGTTGTGCCCTCTACGGGCGAACATCTCCATCGGGGGCTACTACCGCGAGGGGAAGACGCTGGCCGACATCGGCCGCGAGATGGAGAGCTACCGCGAGGCCGGCATGGCCGGCTGCAAGTTCAAGGTCGGCGGCCTCGCCCCCGAGGCGGACGCAGAGCGCGTGGCGGCGGCCCGTCGCGCCGCGGGTCCGGACTTCGTCCTCGCGGTGGACGCCAACCGCGGGTGGTCCCTGGAAGATGCGGTGCGGTTCGCGCGCCTGGTGGAGCCGCTCGACATCCGCTGGTTCGAGGAGCCGTGTCACTGGCACGACGACGCCCGCATGATGGCCGAGGTTCGGAAGGCCACGCGGATCCCGGTCACCGCCGGCCAGTCGAAGATCACCAGCCACGCGGTGCGGCGCCTCCTGGACGCGGGCGCGGTCGATCTCGTCAACTTCGACGCCTCCGAGGGGGGTGGGGTGACCGAGTGGCGCCGGGCGGCCGCGCTCTGCGCCAAAGCGGGCGTGAAGATGGCGCACCACGAGGAGCCGCAGATCGCCGGCCACCTGCTGGCCGCGGTCCCCCACGGCACCTACGTCGAGTGCTTCGCCGATCCGGAGCGCGACCCCGCCTGGCAGACGCTCTGGGCGAACCGCCCCGCCGTCAAGGACGGGACGATCGAAATCTCGGACGACCCCGGCTTCGGCCTCGTCCTCGACGAGGCCCTGATTCGCCGCTACCGCGTCTAGTCGGGGTCAGGTCTTGAATTACGACATTTCCGGCGCGCAGCGACTTGCCCACCCGGCTGAAAAATGTCGTAATTCAAGACCTGACCCCAGATCTA
>Ga0187892_10001383_pt1 | contig 55638 bp, 53 predicted proteins | sample MA1701073metaG_FD_139345 | JGI IMG/M metagenome (GOLD analysis project Ga0187892, IMG submission 139345) | Bio-ooze microbial communities from a basaltic lava cave in the Kipuka Kanohina Cave System on the Island of Hawaii, USA - MA170107-3 metaG ...
CAGCACGATGTTCTCGACATACGTGCCCGGCAGTATGCAAACTTCGCCGCCTGCTTTTGGAAGTGCGTTGATCGCATCCTGAATTTTTGTAAAATCTCCGTGCGAACTGACGCCGTCGCCTACACGATACGTGCAGCAGGTTTTCAGTTTTGTAAGCGGCTGGAAGATGCGACGGCAATCTTCGATGTCGTCGCCATCGACGACATTGTCGGTTTTCCAATTTAGCTCGGCGAGTGGAACCCGATGGTAAAAAATGCCCTGCGGCGCTTTGTTATCGACAAGCGGCGGTGTTGTCGCATCGACGCCTTGTCCGACTCGCACCTCGAACGTCCAATAATCCGAGGCCGTGTATTTGCCCGCACCTTCGGCATCGAATTTGAGTTTGATGCCGACCTTATCCGGCAGATCGGTTCCGGCGGCAGCGGTGAAATTATTAACGCGCTCGATACCATTCCACAGTCTGAAGAAGTGCAGCTTTTCTTTGCCACCCGAAGTTTTTGGCGGCACTGCGCCGGTAAAAACATTGCTCGCCGCCGCCGGCAGTGTCAGCGTGTTGTCGGCGTTGAGCGTTACGTTATTGACGCCGTAGATCACGCTCCAGCACCCGAGCATCGTGTCGAACTCGAGAGCTTCGAGATAGAAATTGCTTATGCCGCAATGCGCGATTGCGTTCTGATTTGCGCGAATCTCGACTTTTTTCGCAGCCGCGTCAAAAACTCCGCGACCGACGAGACCGCCGTTGAATTGCGACCATTTGAAATAACTGCCGACTTTTTTAGTCGGGTCGGTGTCAGCGATCTCGATGCGATACAGTCGATGCTCAAAACCTGTATAGCCGCCGCTCTCGACAACCGGACAATCGCCGCCGGTCTCGGTCATGTCGGCGAGCTTTGCGGTGAGTTTTCCCTTTAAATTGAAATCGTCCTTGAGTTTCGGAATGATCGAATCGCATGTTTCGCCGGCAGCCATTCGATACAGCCGAAAACGATATGCCGTCTGCACCCGCTCGGTCGTATCGACACCGCCAAGCGCCGGTTCGATAAGTAAATCAGGCACCTGAAACGGGCTCAGTTCCTGGAGCCACGTTTCGAGTATCACCACGTCGCGATGATTATTCGGAAGCTCGCCGACATTGCCGGGAGGCGGATTAAGATATGTTGCCGTGCGAACGGCGTCAGTGTCCGGCCAGGCGATAGCGTTTGGTTTCGGGTTATCGTCAAAAAGCTCAGCCAGCAAGCCGTCGGCCCAGACACGCCCTTTCTTTAAACCGATCTTGACGTGCGCGGGCGCGGTCGTTATCTTTTCCGCTTTTGTGACCTTAAAGCTTGCGCTCACTTCTGCCGGAACCGCCGCAACGCCCGCACCGAAGGCATCGCGCCCGGCCGTCTCCTGCCATTCGCCGATGACCTCGGTCTGCGCATTCCAGTCGCGGTCTAGTAAAACGCGGCCTTGCTGGTGCAGCGTGCCTCTGAAGTTTTGCGACCTGTCTTTGTTCCAGGCTGAAAAATCGCCTCTCATAATTGCCTCCGTTTCAAGTTACAGGGATCAAAAGCGGCCTGATCCCAACCGGCATGAACTCGCGAAATCTGATCTGTAAATTGCGCCACTTATGCGCCTCCTGCAAGAAGTTAAAAGCTCCCATCTGATCGTTGCCCGGGCCGTCCTCGAGAATGCGCCGATCGCATTCCAGCGACAACTGACAGTAAGCCGCGTTTCCAAAAAACTCGCTCGTGAAAATAAGCCGCGCGTCTTTTCCGCTGACGCATTTAAAATTTTGCGGCAGACGATTTTTGACCTCGTCGGGCGGCGGCGGACTCGCGACATCGTCCGCAAAATAGCCGTATTTCAAACAACCGACTTGCTGGTCGAACACCTCAAGCACATCTCGAAAAATACCGCCACTTCCCGAAATGCTCGCAACGCGCACGCGGCCGAGGATCGTGACGTTTTCGATCACGGTATCGCCGGCATAGCCCGTAACATTCTGACTCGCCCCGGTGATCGCAAACGGATCGAATCGAAAACCGCCGCCGCCGAGCGAAACCCGAACCGGTATCGACTCGATGATCGAGTCCGTGATGCAAAGCCTGTAACCTTCGTCGGTAAAACAGGCGCCGCTGATCGTGCGCTGAATGATAATGTCGGGCTTTTGTTTGAATGCGGTTTGCTCATTAGCAGCGAAAAAACCATAATCGTTGCCGAGCTTTATTCCCGCGAGCAGCGGCGCTTTAGTTCCGTCGTAACGCTCGAAACCGCCTGGATCGATCGTGCAATTCAAAATCTCGAGTTTGTTCAGAGCGGCTCGCGCAATAAGAGGCACGGCGAGCGCAAAACTAAGTCCGCGCGCAAGATAAAGACCCTCGAGCCGCACGAATAATTCGTTCATAAAAGCATCGAGAATTTTTTGGTTTGCCGGAACCGCATCAAAAACCTTCGCCGGTCGAAACGCGAGCGGTCGAGCCAGTTCGATGATCGGGCGTTGATTATCGGCGGCACGGATGATCAGCGGTGCGTTCAGTTTTATGCTGCGCAAACCACCTTCGTTGACAATGTCGGCCGCCGGAATTGCGTTGACATCGAGCGCGTGTGTGCGGCTGTCCGTAATCTCGATCACGATCGGCACCTTTCCGAGCTTTGTCGGGTCGAGTTGCACTGAGTCGCGTGCGGCTTTGAGAGAATCTTCAACAGCCTTTTGCAACGTCGGCCCTTGACGCAGATTCACCGTTTTGTAAATTACCGACGGCGTCTGCGTGTGATCGAATTCTTTCGGCAGCTTGTCGTATGAAATAGGATGAGCACCGACCTCGCCGACCGAGCCGTATGTAAACGTCAGGAGCAGGTCATTGAGTATCGCAGTCGCCCGGGTTTCCGAGCCTGCATGAGTTGTCGCGTCGCTCAGTTTGCCAAGGCCCATGCAGATGCGCCCGCGAACCGGATCGATCGCTATCTGCCGGTCGCCGAGCGGAGGATTGAGCCCGCGTTCCCACGCGCATAGATTTTCGCCGCGGAGCGTCCAGTTGCGCGCAGGCGCTTCGTGTAGCCAATCCTGACCTGGAAACGTCGAATTAGGAATATGAAGTTGCAACCCGACATCTGTGATTTTTAAATCTTCGAGGTTTGGATCGGCCTGGTTGTAGCTCGCAACCGAAACGTATTCATGCGGTGCGGTAAACGACGCGGCGGCAAACGCCTCGAATGGCTGCGGCGTCGGTGAGGCAAGCGATTTGTCATACGCGTCAGCAATGTCGAAATCGGAAATTCGTGACATCGGCATCGGCCCCGGCACTTGATCGGCTGTCGAGATACGCGGGCTAATCGCCGAAGAATTCAGTCCGTTCACCAACTCTTCGCTTTTCGCAAACAGCTCGTATCTATTTGTATTAAAGAGTGTTACGGGTCGTCCGCCGGGCCGATTGTCCTTCGCCGTAGCCGGCGGCGGAAACTTAACATATGGATTTGAAAGATTATTTAGCGGCACCGGATCGACGTTTACGCGCACGACGCGGGCAGCCTGCGCGCTATCCGGACTTTCGAGCGGATGAGCCACGGGCGTAACTTTTCTAATATGATTTACTTCAGGCTTTATCGCATTCAATCGAAACGCACGCAGCCGCCAGAGATAGATCGCGAGATTCGGCAGATTGTGTCGCACCTGACCGATCTCGTGCGGCGACGTGTCGGCGACGTGCGCAAACTTATCGAACGGCGTGTTGAGCTGCGCAAGCGCCGAAGGATCGCGCAATGTCACGGTGCCGCCGCGAATCGGCGTGCCTCTTAACACGGTGGGCAAACTGTATGGCGGAGCACCGCCCTCGTCAGGACGCTGATGGTTGAGATGTTGATTCCAAACCATGTTTTCGAGCAGCTCGACGCAATGCACGCCCCAACGGGTGTGAATAAACGCGAGCAACTCGATAGCGCCGAGCGTTCCCTTGCGGCGGCGAAGAGCGATCGTGTCGGCGACGTCCGCACGCAGCGTCCATTCGTCGCCGGAGAGATGCGTCGTTCCCAAGAGATCGCCGATGTAAGGAATAACCCACGCGTCGCACGTCTCGATAAACAGATCGTGATAGAGCGACTCGATATTCTCGTGGATCGACGAGAACATTTCCTCTACGGGCGCGAGAAACTCACGAAGTTGAAACGCCGCGACCGGCTGGCCGTCGTGCAGATATTGTTCGGGAAGACTTTCGTCCTTGATCCGATAAATTTCCGGTAAGCGACGATATAGTTCGACGCGTTTTTTGTTCGTCGTCATGCCCCACTACCTCCGCTTACCGCCGTCAATAACAAATGTTTGTCATAGAGACTGAGCATGTGAGAAAGGTCGCATTGAACGATCGCTCGACGCAAAGTAAAAGTTGGAAGCGATATTTCAGCCGGATCGTCGATGTCGTCGAGCTCTTGAAAAGCCATGACTTTCGCCCACAACACGCCATCGACATTTTGCGTCACGCCTTCGATGGTCGAAGCATATTCGCGCAACCCCAATCTTCGTCGTCTGAGGCTGAACAGCCCTGTCTGATTTTCGTCGTTTGTCGGGAGCGCAAAGTTTACGCCGAGCGCGCGGCGTATTTCAGGCTCGATGAGATCTGCGCGATAGCCCTGTTTTAATTCGTAATGAACCGTCGCCGTTACATGCCTTCGTTTTCCCAGTTCGGTGCTGACGGAAAATCGCGCCGCACCGCGCGAAGTGTTATAAGCGCGAAGCGCATCGGCGACCGCCTCAACCTCGCCGCTGCGACCCGTTTCCATCATCACGGTTACGACGACGCCCGGGACATTTTCGATTAAGGCCCAAGCTGCGGCTGCCGACGCAACGCCCGAGATCGCGATCGCTTCGGACTCGAAATCTTTAAGACTGACAATTCGTCCGAGACTTTGCACCTTGCCCGGTGCGGCATAGCGCGCATTCTCGCCGTCCTCCGGTTCGCTTCCGCCTGCGGCGACCTGCGGCATCTGGATCTTGTCGAGATTTTTTATTTTTGCACCGGCTTGAACTTTTGTATCGGCCTTGAGCTCTCCAAATGCGCCTGAGCCAAGTCGATATATCGCCGTCACATTTTTGACGCCCGTGGTCAGCCGAGCACCTGTCTTACCGTCGCCGAACTGCACCCACGAGTTGCCGGCTGCATCTTCGCGAACGATGTAAATTTGTTCGTCGGCACCGCGACCGAAGAAGCTGTCAACCTTCGTCCACATTCTTCCGTCCACGTAAATCTCCGCCTCGGGAGTTTCGGGCGGCGTGTTCTCCGCCACGATGTGATATGTGAGCGGCGGTTTTGGAATTTTGAAATTCTGAAAAACTTGCGTCGCGTCGCCGCTGCCGAGCACGGCCTCGGGCTGCGTCTTGCCCTCGTCGGCGTCGGCGAGATTTCCGTAAACGGTCACCGTTGGCGCGTCATTTGGAAAATCGGCATAAGTCAATGTGTCAGAGAGAGTGATCGAATGTAATTGAGCCGAGTCTGCGGTTGCGGCATCGAACACCGCCGGCACAGTTGTGACGGTTGAAATCAGCGGATCCTCGTCCGGCTTTACGATCATCACGCGACGATCTTTTAGCGTTTTGACTTCACCAGCTTTGCCATAAAAATAAAGTCGGTTGCCGGTCGCAGCGTTCGTGTCTCGTTTTGCGCGGCTCAGGCGAAATGCCGGTGATGTGCCTTCGTGAAATAGCGCGCCGTTTATCCACATCGTTGCGTTATTTCCCAAGGTCAAGCTGAGCTTATCGTTCAGTTTGATCTGACTGATCGTTCCGCTTATGCTGCCCCAAGTCATGTTTACCGTTCGCACGTCGGCGATCATTCTCACCACTGTCTGCGTCGGAAAAGGCTCGCCGATGTAATAAGCCATCATAGGGTATGTGAACGGCGCTTGAATGACGATCGGCGTATTTATCGCAAGATCATTTACCTCGGAGTCTATCGGAAAGTTTTTGTCATTGAGACTGACTCCGACCGGTGCTGTTGTCGTGCCGTTGACTGGACGCGAAAGCGGCACCGTTAGATATGGAATCGAGGCGGTAGTCGTTGTCGTCTGATTATTAACGGTCGCGGTTGAGGTCACTGAAGCATTCGTGTTCAAGATCTTGGGCGCGCTGTTATGTCCAAAGTGATGAAACGTCCGACCGATCTTGTAAGCAAACAAACTCGCCACGTTCGACGTGCGTTTGAGCGTGCCCTTTATCGTGTAATATTTTCGCCCATGCTGCTCGCGGATCGAGTCGATAATAACGATCTCGGAATTTGTCAACTCACCACCCCAGCCAAGGTAGAAATACATGTTCGTCTCGCCGATTAACAAGCGATCGCCAACTTTTAGATCGATCGGATTGGTCGATTGTTCTTGCCACGAAACATAAAACTCCGTGGTTTGTGTTGTAATGTCGCCGTCCTCAAGCGGCCTGTAAAGATTAAAACTACTTAGCCAAGGGTAGGCTGTGATCTCTTCCGTCGTCTCAAAGTCGGATGGTTTCGGCGGCGTTTCGAGTGTGGCTTTTAGCGGAAAGCCCGCGGGTATCACGATGGGCTCGTCCTTTTTTATCTCAAAAGCAAACGTCGCGTTGCCGCCCAACGCCGGCGACAAACGATAGCCGAGCAGCCGCACGAGATCGGCAATGCTCTCGCGCCATTTCGCGGTGCGAAGGAACGCCTCATTTGCGTAAGTCTCTTGATAAAACGTAAGAATATCACCGAGTATCGACGCACCTTCGAGCAGAGCGATGGCCGGATCGTCCGGCGTGCGATGAGTCCAATTCTTGAGCGTGGTCGTTTGGTTTATCTGATGAAACAACCACTCGCGGATCGTGCCGTAGCTGCCGATGCGATAATTGAAGTGCGACAACGCGGGACGATTGTCGGCGCTTACGAGATCATTTTCATCACAGCAAAAACATTCCTCGCCATGCATGGTCGGCGGATTTTCGCCGGGCCGTCGCGGAAACCGCAGCGGCGTCACGCATCCGTTTTTGCAGGTGTGGTCGCTCACTGTCGTCCTCCTTTTACGTCGAAGGTGATGATGCCGCGTTCCATGTGATCGGGGTCGTTTTGCACCATGATAATTTCGTTGTGACGAAGCTGCGTGAACGATTCGACCGGTGCGACTGGCGAATTCCAGCGCGTAATAAGCACGCTGATCGACGGTTGCGGCACGGCGTGTTCGACGCCCTTGACCTGCAAAGCACGACCGATTATCTGACTCGCATAAAGCGGCTGACCGAACGTCCACAGGTCGGGATGGAAAAATCCCATCCGACCGTCGGGCGTCCAGCCGTCGGAAAATTCTTGTTCGAGAACAAACTTAATGTCTTCGGGCCAAACGTCGGGGGCGGCGCAAAGTTTTACTTTTATTTCAAGCGGCACGAACATCGGCGGACGCACTTCCAGGTCCTCACCGATCAGGCGAACTGCGTTAAGCGACGCTTCGACATGTTTTCGCAGCTTATACGAAAGCTCGCTTGTGCCCACAGGGTCGATGGTTATTTGAACCGTTCGCCAACTGCCCGTCCACGCGTAATGCGCAGCCGCACGCGAAACGCCTTTGATTTTCTCGGCGCGGGCGACATAATCTGCAAGCGTCACGGCGCGAAGCTGATGTTGGCGATATGCTTCGGGCACGCGGCGAATTATCTCGGCCGCCGGCTCGCGACTCCGCGCCGTAGTCACGTCAAAAGGATTCCAACATCCGCGTACGATCAGTGACGGATCGCCCGAGACCGTAGCGGCGTCGAAGTGCACGATCATATCCGCACCGACATTGCCCTCGAGCGGCTCGCCGTATTGATAAACACATGTAACTATCGCGTTATCAGGCAATTCCATGCCGTTCTTGCCGTTGCCGAAACGAATAACGCTCGCTCGATTTTCGTCCGTCTCGACGACAAAGTGATCGCCGCCCTCGGCCGAATCGTCGCTGTGGATCAAGCTCGGAACCTCGTCCCAACTGTCGGGCGTTCCACCGGACGAAGTTTTTACGTCGAGCTTGATCGTCGAAATCGGCGGTATGTCGCCGCTCGGTTCGGTGTTTTTATAAGCGAGAAATTTTTCCGGCAATCGACACAGTGCGCCCCAGCGAGTGCGCTCGCAATAAAATTCGAGCGGGTCATTTACGTTCTGGCTGAGCAATGTACCGGCTTCTTTAAAGACACTCGTCATCTGTCGCCCGTGAAAAACTTCGACGAGATTGCCGTGAAAGAGCGAAATGTTATCGACCGCACCGGCGACGCTGCTGCCGACCGGACAATCGACCCGAAAACAATAATCGCGTTGCAGCGCGTCTTCCTTTTCCCAGCGGACGCGCAAGAACCACTCGCCTGCACCCGAGTTTGCGATCGGGTCGAACATCGTTTCCGCGCCGTCTTTGCCAGAAAGCAGCCGCAGCAGTTGGCGTTTTGAAGGATCACGACCCGCAAACAGACCGGTTTCGGGATTCAGATGTTCTTCGATCAGAAGATATTTAACATTGCCTTGGCGTACAAGGTCGCGAATTTTATCGACTTCGGTTTCAGTATTTATCGCGTCGATCGGCGTGCTGCCGTCGAGATAGAGACGGTTATAAAGTTTTAGGTCGGCGCGAGTGCTGTCCGCTTTTAGAGTCGTGATCGTGTTGCTCCAGGTGTAAAGACCGATGTTGTTTAGATATTGGTGAATAGTCTGCGGCTTCTCATGACGCGAAATGTAAACGATCGAATTATCGGTTTCCTTTTTCGGCGTCGTCGCCGTACTCTCGCCCGCCCAGACTTTTAAACCTTCGCCCAGTTGAAAACTTTTCTTGACGCCGCTATCGTTGCCTATCTCCAGCGCGAGCCATGTCGAGGCCTGATTGCCCTGATGAATGTGATAGTCCATCAGCCGCGAATGCCGTGCGAGCGAAACGCGCTTTCGCGTTGACCCGAGATACGCCTCGTTCATAACGCGATCCTGATAATCGCTCAACTCGTCAGCAGCAACCGAAAAAAGCTCGGCGAGCACCATGTCGAGATCGGCTTCACTCGTCGGCTGCCATTCGGGAACACGCTGCATCATCGCGGCGATCATCGTCTGGCGAAACGAGTTGTAATCCTTCGCCGTGTAATCGATCGCGGGTTCGGGCAGCGGCGGCAAAGCGGTTTCCCATTCAGGTGCACAGTTCGTGTTAAAGCAGCCGGGACGGAATTTAAAACTTATCTCGGCGAAGAGCGGATCGATCTTAAGAGTCGTTTCCGAATTTGCCGGCGGCGCAGGATTCGCAACCTTGTTCGCGACAATCGAAAGTTTATAAGTGGAATAATCGCCGATCGGTTTTACCGTGAGTTTCAAAACTGGTTCGGCGGCGATTTTTGAAATGTCCGTCACCTGAACCTGACCGATCGCCCCGCCGCCGCGGATGCGCGATCCGCCGGAAATCGCAAAAATCTGCGCCGGCGGCGTGACCGAGTTGTCGATCGCGTTCAGATAATTTTTATTAAAAAAATGCAGCTCGATCACGGCTCTGTTGTTTGGCTTATCGACCGTCACAACGCGCAGCAGCTTTATGCCGTTTGGCGCGCTTGCGGCGACAGGCGGCATCATGCCGCGTGCACGTTTCTCCAAAGGCTCGCTAAGAGCCAACTCTCTCAATGGTTTGTCGAGTTCCTCGTACACTAATTAATCGTCCCTGCCGCGCTGAAATCTCAGTACGCGCGAATCTTTTGTTCCCGCAAGGCGGTATCTGATATCGACCGTGATCGTCGAATCAGAAACCTCTGCATTCAGGTATTCGAGAACGACGCGGTGGCCGAGCCAGCGGTTTATCGCCTGCGTGATCGTCGCTTTTGCAACGGCCGCGCTCGCTTCGTCAGCCGACTCGAAAACCATCCTTCTGACGCCGCCGCCGAAATCCACGAGGAACGGCCGCTCGCCTAGATTCGTCAAAATTAATTGCACGATCTCGTCGCGAACGTGTTCGTCGAGCGTCTTCACCGTCGTCATTCGCCCGTCCTGGCCGACGCGAAAGGGAAATGCAAGATGTTTGCCGTTTACGAGTTTCATCCTCTTAGTTAGCTTGCGATTTCATCTGTGTCATCGCGATTATCGCAACGCCCTGCGTCGCGCCTTCGGCACTGATACATTTGCCGACGCTCGATTGAATCAGCACAGGCGTGCCGTCGGACTTACACGTCGTCGCTCCGAGCGACCACTCGATGCGAATGCATGGCGACGGCTTGCTCGGTGGAATAGTGAAGGCACATCCGGCGACCGAGTGAATATCCGACTCGAGCAAAGCCGGCGAGCCGTCGATTTTCATCTTCGTGTTCGATGTCGTCAGCGTCGCCGTTCCGCCGTGCGTGCACATTACCGTGCTTGCGGTTGTCAAAATGTAGCCGGGCATAAATTCAAGCTCCGATCTTCATCGCTCCGTTTCCGATATCGACGCCGCTCGACGTCAGCTTTACCGAGCCGACCGGACTCGCCTCGGTCGTAACCTGTGACGATTCGAGCTTGATCTTCGAGGTCGGTCCCGATTGCAGCGTGATGTCGCTCGCCGTCAATGTAATGCTCGATCCGGTGTCGCCACCGATCGCGATCTTTATTTCGCTGTCCGTCATCGTAATTTCCGCACCGTCCGCGTGAAGCAGCTTTACCTCGTTAGCGTCGTCGTCGAGCAGTAATTTGTGGCCCTTCGTCGTGATAAACGAGCGAACGAGCGGGCCATTCGGCTCGGGCATTTCGCCATCTGCCCACCAAAAACCGGTCCAGATCGGCGACGATTTATTCCCGCCTTCAAACTCGACCCAAACACCGTCGCCCTCTTCGGGAATCGCAACAAAGCCATGCTTGTCACCGGCGAAAGGACTGCACGGCCGCGCCTTTTCAACGACAAATTCATCGCCAAAAACGGCCGGCACCTTGACCGAGATAATGCCGAGACTGTCGCCTTCCTCGACAGAAACGACATAGCCGCGATACTTGCCGAAGTAGTGCTGGTTGCGCCATTCGACCAACTCGACCAACTTATCGCCGTAATCTGAATCACCGATACCCATCAAAAAATATCCACCTGAATATTAAAACTAAAAGCGGCTGCGATCCCCGCCGACGGCTGCGGCAGCGACGCGCTTGCGTCCGCCTCGGGTGCAACCGCATTTCCACGCACCGAGAAACTCTGCGTGTATTCCGAAATGCCAAGCGTGTGTGTGACCTTAAAGATCACATAGCCGCCGCTGTAACGGCTGTTCGAGAGGCGAACCGAAACCATTTTGTACGGACTTAAAACCGCGCTGTAACAAGCCGGTATCACCGAGCCGTCGGAGCTGAGCGTATAACCGGATTCTTCTGCCGCACCGATAGCGGCTTCGTTAAGATCGGTGTGATCGCCGATTCCCGGATCGAGTCGCCTGACGCGCGTGTCCGCCGGAGTTCCGCCGGTCGAAGTCTCGCCGGCGGTCGGCACCGCGTCGGCATGACTCGAGGTCACGGAGGTCACGCTTTTGTCGCTCATGCTGAGGTGCGAGCCTTCGACGGTTGCAGCCCGGGCGGAATTTCGCTGGATGCTAAAACCCGTAATGTTTTGATCCGGCCCGCTCAGATACATCGTCGGCAAAGCGGCATCCGGCTCGGTCGGAAGTTTCTTGAAAAAGACGTCGCTCGTTCCGACTTCGGTCCCCGGCTGCACATACGCATGAAAACCCGGATTGCGCGTCATGATCTCGCGAAGCATCTGCATCCGCGTGCCGCTGCGATTTGTAACTGCCTCGCCGTCGGCACCGGCGCTTACGTCTTCCACCTCGACATTTCCGCCGAGTGCGGCATCGCTGAGAATTGTTCGTGCAATGTCGCTGTCGGTTCCCGTATATGGCTCGGAACCTACGTCGCGATGTAGCAGCGTGGTGTCGTCGTGAACGATGAGCGTCACCGCGCTCAAACCGGGCGAAGCGTTGAGATCGGGTTGCTGCTCGACGATTCTGCCGTCGATCAACGGCACAAAAGCGCCGTCGCCGATCTTCGCCTCGATACGCACGCGCTCAAACTCGGCGTATGCGGGTTCGTTCTCGCTGTCCCATGAACCGTCCTCGGCGATGCAGACAGGAATCTTGATGCGAGCCTCCCACGCGCGACCGACCTCTTGCTCGACGACGATCTGCTCGATGGCGTCGAGCTGTTCTTTTGTCGCCGCTTCGGTACCGTAAAAAACTTTGAACTCCTTATCCATAACTTAACTTTCGGGTACGAGAATGAACGTCGTCTCTTGTTTCGCAAGCGGATTTTCGCCACGAGCATTTTCGACGAGATCGTTCGCCTCAAGCTCGGTGTTAGCGTCAGCCACGTGCCAAAACTTTGTGCCGTCCTTGTATTTGCGGTGAGCCATAATGTCGAGCCGGTCTGTGCCTTTGACCTCACTCAGATTGCCGGGAACATAAGGCAGCCGCCGCAGTTTTACTGCATTAACCTTTTTACCTTTCGTTGTCTCGACCTCGACGATCGGCAATTTTGCATAACGCGAATTTCCTTCAAACATAAACTCACCTCTTTCAAAACGGAATAAGCTCGACGATCTGCTCGGCGGTGTTGGCGAGGTTTGCCATCGCTTGTGCGTCCTTCGCCATATTCGAATAGGTCAACGCACCTTTGCCGACGTCGTCGTCCGAACATTTGTCGACCGCATTGACGGCCATCGTTATCGACACCTCGGCCTGAATCGGGTTTAGCAAAAAATCGTATTGCTGCTCGGTGATGCTCATCGATTCGAGCACGACCGGCAGGATTTTATACGGCCCCCAAATAAACAAAATTCGCGGCAGCTTTTGTCGAGGTATCGACTGACGCGGTTCATCGTCTCCTTCATCGCCGAGCCCGAGTGCTCCGCTGATCGCGGCTCCGATCGCTGCGAGCAGATCGTTTGACGGATAGACCATCTTTTCGAGCGCCGCGAGACGTGTGCCGACGCCGAAAAGTCGCGCCAAAACTTTGTTCTCACCGAATTCATCCGCCGCGCTAAAACTCGCCTTAAGCGTGATCTTTTCGACCGAAGGCTCGCCCGCCTGCGTCGTTTCGCGTGCCGTGGCCGATGCGGGGCGTGGCGGTATCTGCACCGTGCGCGTCAGCGTTTCGGGGTTGAACTGAAAGATGACGATATTCGGTATCGGCCCCATAAAATCAGAACCGTACTCGATCAGCGCACCACGCATAAAGAAACCGGCCATTATCCGCGTCCTCCTTGCTCGAAATTTTTCGCGACCTCAGCGAGAGCACTTGCCGCATCTCTCACGTTTGCCGAAAGTGCATCGACACGTTTACTGCCGTGTTGTCCGCGAGTTGTCTCGGCTAAGTTCGTGAGAATCTCACGACCGATCGTAGCGGCAATCGCGCGCTCCGAGCCTCGTGCGCCGTGCGGCAGTCGGATCGACAAACTATCGATATGTATGCGTCTCTTCGTCATCGTCTATTCCAAAGCTGCAATGTCAGTCGCAAAAGGGCCGAGTTGATCGAGGCTCATCGAGCGGTTCATCTTGTCGTATTCGCGTTTGACGGCAATCAAAACATCTTTCATTTGCAATTCTTTTTTGCCGTTACTGTTGTGCGCCGACTGCAGACACGCGTTAAAAACTATCGAGCGAATATGTCCGCCCGAAAGCGGAAACTGCCGTGCCAAAAAGCCCAGATCGATCGTTGAGTTTTCCGCCACGCCGGCCGGTATCACCTGTTGCCAAATCTCGTAACGCTGTGCCTCGTCAGGAACCGGAAAATCGATCACGTATCGCAGCCGACGCATAAAGGCTTCGTCGAGATCGCGTTTGCGATTCGTCGCGAGAATGGCGAGACCCTTGAATCGTTCCATGCGTTCGAGCAAATAACTGACCTCGAGATTTGCATAGCGGTCGCGCGAATCGTTGACGTCGGTGCGTTTGCCAAAAAGCGCGTCGGCCTCGTCAAAGAAAAGAACCATGTCCGAGATTTCCGCAGCGTCGAAAATGCGTTTCAAATTCTTTTCCGTCTCGCCGATATATTTGTTTACGACTTGCGAAAGATCGATGCGATACATCGGCAGCTTCAGCGTGGTCGCCATTATCTCGGCGGCCATCGTTTTGCCGGTTCCGGGCGGACCGGCAAAAAGCACCGTGATGCCGCCTTCGTTCCAGGCTCGCGCCGTTCCCCAGCCGTAATGAACTTTGGTAAGCGCCGTCATCGCGGCGAGCTGCTCGTCGAATTGCAGCGCCTGTTTTTTTGGCAAGATAAGGCGTTCGTCGGTAAAGCGTGGCTCGACGTGCACCGCCAATTCGCCCATGTCGATGCTGAGCTCGGCACGACAGGCGTTGATAAAGTCGTCCTCGGTCGGCTCATTCGGCAGCGCCTTGATCTCGGCGGCGATTTCTCGAATGGTCTCTTTTTCGTAACGAAAACGTCGTGCGATCTCGGTCAAGATCCTTCGATATTTTTTTTCATTGTCACGGAATTCCAATTTCCATACGGCGAGCCTTTGTTCGTACGAAAGCGACGGAATCTTTACCACAGGCAGCAGCAAGTCGCTCTCGATGTGTTTAATATTTCGCCTTTCCGCTATCGTGACGAAAAGCGTTGTCGGAATAGAGACGAGCGGCAATCCTTCATTACGTTCACGCGCTTTCTCGCCGTCGAACAATTCGTGTTTGATAAACAAATCTCTATCTTGCAGCCAACAAAGTGTGCCGAGCATGCTGAGATAATCGTCGCTTGCGAGCAACGCCGCATCGCCGGTGCATTCCCAAAGCCTGCGCCCGGCAACGCGCGAAATATCGATTGCAGTTTGGCGATAAGCCGAACGCTTATTGCCAAGCAGCGGCAAAACGCGAAGGTGCTCAGGTCGCTCGGCTCGCATTCTATACGCAATCATTTTGGCCGTTTCATCGAGTTCGCCTGCCTCTTTCTGATCAGGATCGATCAGGACGAGAGCCGCCGGTGCGACCGCATGTGACGCCAACATTTCGCGAGCGATGATCGAGGGCACGACGAGCGGCTGATCCCAAAATGTTTCCGCGTATTGCCGCACTGCGGCATAGCTTCGACGCAGAAGCCCAAAGCTAAACAGCGGATGCATCGGATCTGACAGCGCAAGCACGCGCTCTGGAACGTCCCACAGCCGCTGGATCAGCATCAGATTTGGATAAATGCGCGCATTGTCGTTGAGACAAGCCGAGATAACAGAACCAAAGCTCGCATCGAACGCCGACGCAAGACCGAGGCCGAGAGCAAATGCGGAAACATCGTCAAACGCGAGTTCATTGACAACCCAACTAAACGAACCTCGTCGTGCATTTTTGACGGCAGGCGGCTCAACGGCAAGCTGCTCGGTCAGATATTTTGCGGCTGCGTCGCTCGCGAAAAAATCGCGCTTCTCACCCCAATGACGGGACAGTTCGAGCGAATCGGATGCTTTGTCGATGACGGGCGGCAGTTCACCTCTCTCAGGAGATTTGACGCCGCGTTCGTGCCACGTCCACGCGATTTCTCGCCGCGCGCGAATCATCGCCTGCCGCATCCAGTAATTCGCCAGTTCGTCCGTCGCTCGCAGATTCGGCGAGAAGACGATGTTTTCAGCTTGTGCGATTCCAAGTGTCATGGATTATCCATATGTGCGATCGGGCTCATCGGAGACTGTTGTCCGTTCACTATCACGATTAAATTATGGTCGCCGGCCGTCACAGCATCGGCTGCGGGAATCGTAAATCGCAACGCCGTTTGCGCCGGCGCGTTCGGAAATGTGAGCGCGTCGAACATCTTTTCGACTTTGCCGTTACGGTAAAATGCGACGATCACGTCGTCGGTGTCTTTGCCTAAAAGTTTTCCGGTGATGTCGATTCGCGCGTGTGCCCTTTTCGGAATCGGCGGCGCGGCCGCGATAGTCGTAACCGTGTTTGCAACTGGTATCGCTGGCGGCGGAATATTCGGCAGAGCCGAGCTCACGGTCGGCACCAAGTTGCCCATCACCGCATTGCTTTTGCGTTTTTTTCCCGTACCGCTGAGAGTCAAGGCGACGGTTACCGGATAGCTTCCAGCCGAAATACCGGCGGCTGTGATAACGGCATCGTTAACCTTAAACTTCAAGCGATCGGGCTGCTGCATCGTTACGCCCAATTCCACCGAGCCGAGCATGACCGTCAAGTTTGCAAGGTGCATGTCCGTGCCGAAGATCGTCACCTCTTCGTCTAACTCAAAACCTTTTGGCTCGATGCGATCAATAACTGCACCCATCGAGGGAATGACATCGAGACCAACGTAATCTTTTTGCAAAACGGTTGGCGGCTGAGTGTAATCGACGCCGACAAGCAGCGAATAATCGCCCGGCTCGCTCGGCGCTATCATCACGGGTCGAACCTGAAACGCGATCGACAGCCGCGGCGTTTCATCCGTGCCTTGTGTCAGACGCGCGACGAGATCGGACGTCGATTCGTCGAATGTTACAAAAAGCGAACTCGGATTCGGCGCGAGCGGATCGGTGTCGATGGCCAAACCGTCGAGCTTGAGCAGATCGTCTTGTTGTATCGCGCGGATCGCCGCTCCGAGCAATTTGTGAGCGTCGGGCGAATCGCTGTCAGTCGTGCTCTCGAAAGCCGTCAGCAGATATTTCAGGACAAGCCACACCGGCGGTTTTTCGCCTTCGTTGAGCGAAGTATTCTTCAAATGCGGATCGAAATTAATTTCGTAAAGAAACAGATTCAGATGCTCGCCGCTCCCGCTCGATTGATCGAGCCGGCCCACGCTGACAGGCTTTCCGGTTCCTCGGCTCGGCGACTCGAGACGCTCCTTCAACGCCTCGGTCACGGCTCCAATTGCCCTCGATGTATCTGCAAGCGGCATAAAGTTCTACAAATAATGTCTGCTCAAACGCGAAAATTCTCGCCGGTCGGTCGTCGCAGTGTTTTGAGTATTCGCACGCGACGGCGGCTCGGGCTGTTTTGGCTTCTCGTCTTCGACGACGACGTTGATCGTGCCGATCGACAGCTCGAATGTTTCTTCGGCAACACTGTTCTTTGTCTCGATTTGCTCCTTCGCAAGGTCTTGTTGCGCAGGTTGTTCAGTGACGAATTTAGTTTGCTCCAAAGAGCTGCGGACAATCTGCTTCGTAATTTGCGGTGCGGTTTCTTCAACGACAATCTCAGAAACTTCTGTCTCGTCCGGCGAATCGGCCACCCACTGCTGAACTTCGCGAAAAATAATTTGTTGAATCTCCTCCGCCGGAACATCGCCGCGCTCGATGATCTCAGCCGTCTTTGCAAAGTAATTTTTCTTCTCGGCTGCGGGAACGCTTTTCTCAATGCTCGAATCTTCTAACGGTTCATTTTTACGTGATGCAGGCTCAGCCGAATCTGATTGCAGTTCGCCGCGAGTTTCTTCGAAGGTCGTTTGCTCGATAACCGGTTCGGCAAGTGATTTTTCTTGCCGCGATGCTTTTTGCACATTCCCGATCGCGCGTTTTTTAGGTTTGTGAGGTGCAGCTTTAACCGGTTCTTTCGGATTGAGATGTTGTTTCTTTTCCGCGTCTATCAGTGCTTCAACCGGCCTTTCTTGTGTGATCGGTTGATCGATTTTTGTAATATTTTTCGGAGACGCTCTTCTTGCTTGCGGCTCCGACATTACGTTTGCAGACGGCTCGTCTCGTTGCGTAGTCACACGCCGCTTGCTCGGCGCAGGCTCAACCATGACCGTCTCATCTACATCTATCGGCGCAAGAGTTTTGCTCGCAGATTCTGAAATCGTCGATCTGCGCTCATCCATCGCACCTCGCGAATAACGAAGTCCGCTTTGTTTTGCAATTCGAGAAAAGTAGCCTTTCATTTCTCTTATCTTCCTGCGGCGATCAGATCGAGGTATTCGCGTCGTCGCCAGTCAGGAATCGCGAAGATCTCTTTCTCGCTCCAGTGATAGCGCGAAGCGAGTTTGTGAATAGTAACGATCAACTGTTTTTGCTGACGTGCCAAAATACGAAGAGCAAAATCACAAAGATCGGTCGAGAATTCATTCTCTGCTCCGCAAGGCGAGCAAGTCACTTGAAGACGAAAATTCACAAGCGGATCTGCCTCGTCCAGAGCCTCGTCGATCGCGTCTAAATCTTTTGCACGAAGCCTCGGCGGCGATTTACGACCCTTGACGAGAGCACCGATCATCGCGGTCGCAGCTTCTTTTTCATCTCGAAAGATCGATTCCGCCCAGTTTTCCTGATCGTCTCCTGTCGGTTTGCGAAAAGTAACAGGTTCGCCGCCGACCTCGACGTTAATCGCTTCGCTCAAGTCGGCCTCACGCTGAATCGCGGCGATCTCGTCGAGAGTTAATTCGATCTCAAGTTCCGCGCCGCAACCGCCGCACTCGAACTGTAGATCGAATTGAGAACGGTCGCGGCCGGCAGCGAGATTTAGCAGGCATTCGAGACGTTTGCCCACCGAGAGTCTGCGAAAGAAATCGTCCGGCAAATCCGAGTCGGAAAAGACAACGCATTGTTCGAGCAGCTTTGTGACGAGCGCAGCAGAATTGCCGTCGCCAAAATCGATGCCCAGGTCGCTCTCAAAAACGCCAAACGGGCGCAAGCCCACCTCGCTGCCACGAGACAAGGCAGCGAGGGTCGGAGACAATTCCGGCAAAGGAATTGTTGGAGTTTCAGGGCAAGCCGAATTCACGCGTCACCTCCGAAGCGCTAACCTTGCGGAACGTCGTCGCTTTCCTTCGGTTCCTTGGTGTCGAGATCGCGATCCCAGCCCTCGAGCTCGAGTTTCATCGACTCGATCGCGACAGCATTCGCGTTCGCATTTAGCTCAGGCATCGACGTGTATTCGCTGACCCAGCAGTAATAGAGAAAATACCTGTAAACGACGTGGCCTTTTTCGTTCATCATCTCGAGGGTCAAATCTTTTTTGTACTCAGCGAGATCCATCGCCGTGTCACCGGCGTATGGATGAACTTTGTTTGCCCACTTTTCGAATTCAGGATCGTGCGTCAGTCCACGCTCCAACGTGATCGCGTCGTAGCTGGTGCGTCCCGGCGATTTGTGATCCGTGCTGTTGTCGCCACCGTCACGGTGCTTGACGACCTCGGTCGTGCGTTTTAAAGCGCTGATCTTGCTGACGCCGAGCACGGCTTTGCCATCCCACAAAATTCGGAACTTAAAATTTTTGTACGGATCGAACCGCTTTGCATTTTTTTCAAATCCTTTTGCCATTTCTTCCTCCTTTTAAGTCTATACATCCGGAATTTGCTGGATGGTGATGATGACGAACTCGGCCGGTTTGAGCGGCGCAAAGCCGACCTGGATATTTACAATACCCAGATTGCGGTCGTTTGCCGTCGTCGTTTCGCCGTCGCATTTAACAAAGAACGCCTTGTCGGGCGTGCTGCCCTGAAATGCCCCTTGTCTAAACAAACTCAGCATAAAAGCGTTGAGATTCATTCGAATCTTCGCCCACAGCGGCTCGTCATTCGGTTCGAACACGACCCACTTCGTACCGCGAAAAAGCGATTCCTCGATAAACAGCGCAAGCCGCCGGATCGGAATATACTTCCACTCCGAACCAAAATCATCGCTGCCGTCGAGCGTTCGCGCCCCCCAATTCACAATGCCGTTCGGGAATTTGCGAATGCAGTTGACACCAAGTTTATTGAGCACGCCGTTTTCGTTATCGGTCAGATTAAGCTCGACATCTAAAACACCGCGAAGATCGGCTTCGATTCCCGCGGGCGCCTTCCAAACACCACGCTGCGAATCGGTTCGCGCCAACAAGCCGGCGATCATGCCCGAAGGGCCGACTGGTTTGATAACGCCACCGTCGCTGTATTTGACACGCGGATAAAAAATGGCGGAATGCGTTTTGACAATACCGGCTCTGAGCGAGTTGACCTTTGCGGCATCGGCTTCCATTTTTTCGCCATTCGTCCAACTTGTCGGCGCGTCGAGCAGCAAAAACGCCCTTTTCTTTTCGCAATATGTGGTCGCCGGACCGAAAAGCTGCTGATACTCGCCTTCGTCGATGTCGCCATCTTGGGGGAGGATCATCAACGTAAACAGATCGACGCGATCAAGGGCATAAAAGCCTGTGTGATCGAGTGTGCTGCCGGTATAGTCGGCAACAGTCAGCGGTGTACCGTCGTCATCCAGTCCGATCTGACCGGGGCCGGTCTGGAACGCGCCGGTTCCGATGCTGCCGAGCGCATATTGGCGGACATTCGATGTGAAAGAGGCGGCAAGGTTCGTTGTCGTGCTGGTCAGGCCGTAGGTCGTATTTAGCATGCCAACCTTCGGTTTAAAAGCAAGATGATAACCCCAAACCTCAGCCGTGACCGGCGAATCGGGCGTGTCGTTTATTCTCTTTGCAATGATCTGTAGCTTCTCGCGAACACCGTCGCCGTGATTGTTGATGTTGTTCAACGCCGGCGGCAAGTTGTCCTTAAACCATCTGTCTCCGGCGGCCGTGGTTTCTAAAACGTTCGGAAGCGGAACATTGAAATCAACAGTGTTCGGCGCCGGTGCGCCGGTAAATGCAAACTGCACGATGTCGCTCTGAAGCAATGCCGCAAGTGCGTTAACATTGCCGCTGAAGAATGTTGCCGTCGGTACCGGACGATGATTTGCATAACGTGCTGTTTCGACGCCGCCCTGATCGATGCCGAGCATAAGCGGTCCGGCTAAATCGTTAGAACTCGCCCGACGAATCCTCACGCTCAGATTATTTCCCGTAGCCGAGCTGATCCGCAGCACACGAATGCCACTGCCCGCGTCTATTTCATCCAAGCTGCACGTCACTGTTACACCAGCCGGCAATCCGGGTGAGATCCTCGCCAAAATTTCACCTTCGAGCCCGGCTTTTGTTGCCGCAGCCAGCGGTGCCGGATCATTATCCCTGATTCTGATCTCGCTAAACGGTCCATCATTTACGCTGATCTCGAACTTACTAGCGGCGGTTGTAGCCGGAGGAGTATATATGAGCCCGTTCAGTTCGTCGCGAACATTAGCAAACGTCGTGCCCATAGCTCGGCGGCCCTCGCTATATCCGGTAGCCGGCACCGATTCGATACTGAATCCAGCAGGGAGTTGAGCATCCACTATTTTTGAGCTTTGCGTCACGAACGTCGGTGCATAACGCGAAGCCAGTGGATTCATCGAAAGACCGAGAAAGGATTCGCTTTTCACAACGGTGCCACTTTCCTCTTGGGAAACGACAAGATTGAACGTCTCGTCGGGATTGCTGGTATTGTAATCGACAGTCAATCTAACGTTGTTGCCCCACGTGCCGGCATCTTTCGCCAGAAATTGCAGAGCTCCGACGCCTGCGAGATTTTCGAGAGTGACGTTAGCTTTTCTGGCGTTATGAGCGAGCCGGACGATGTAACAGTCACTGCCGCCATTATCGAAATATTGCTTGACGCTTGCGCCCATTTCACTAGCTGAATGTCCGCCGTCAAACTCGCGCAGGAAGTCGGAATAGCTCAAACAGCGTACGGCTTTGTTGATCGGCCCTTTTTGCGCACGGCCAAAGAATGCGGCGATGGACGTGGCGACACCTGTAATTGTCCTGACGCCGCTTGAAACTTCTTGAATATAAACTCCCGGGTAGGTTGGTTGGATCGGCATAAGTTCCTCCTAATGACTGACCTTGGAAACACAAGTAGATGCTTCCGCCAAATACTCACAGGAAAGAAATTAATCGCGTGTGGATAGTCTCTAAATTTATATTTTAGAAAATATGCCGTTCGGGAATTCTGCTTACAATAACTTGCAACTATCGAAATCTACCGGCCTCTGAAATCCCAATTCAACGAATAAAAGTCCTTCATGGAGTAACCGTGTAATGCGATTCATGCTCGGGGAGACTTTCACGGACTGGAAGTGTTCCCGAGGCTATTGCCATTAACAATTTTCACCGACAATTAGTCGATAACAATTTCTCCGGTGAATTTCAATGAGTTGCGCGAAAAATTAAATTGTTTTCGTTAATCAGTAACCTTATTACACAAAGGCGGGAAAATCAAGGAGAGCTGGATTTTTGTTAGTGATGTAATTTTGTGTTTGAGAATTTGATGATGATTAGATACCGGTGAGGTCGCTATTGGTGCTGAGGGCGGGAATCGAACCCGCACGCCCCTAAGGACACAGGATTTTAAGTCCTGGGCGTCTACCAATTCCGCCACCCCAGCACGACGACAATTATAGAATGCACAACACACAGTGCACAATGCGGGTTTCTTTTCATTGTGCATTCTGCGTTGTGCATTGTGCATTGAAAAGCCGTATATTTGGACAGATGGAAAATTTCCTCTGGATACTTTGGCTTGTGCTCGGCGTCGGTTTGATAATCGCCGAGATTTTCACGCTTGGGTTTGTGCTGCTGTGGTTTGGCGTCGGTGCGATCGCGGCGGCGCTCGTCGGTATCATCTTTCCTCAGGGTGGATTCTTACTTCAATTTACGGTTTTCGCAATTGTGTCGATTGCACTGACGTTGGCGTCGCGAACCATCTTTGCAAATTATTTTTCGCATGCCGAGAGCGATCGTATGAAGAGCGGCGTCGATGCGCTGCCGGGAAAGGTCGGAACCGTCACTACTGCAAGCAAAGGAGCATTGCAGGAAGGTGCTGTCAAAGTTTTCGGTTCGACGTGGACGGCGTTTCCGATCGATGAGGAGACCAAGTTGATAAAAGGCGAAAAGGTCGAGGTTGTCGAGGTTAAAGGATCGTCGATTTACGTCAGACGAATTACAAAAGAGCTGCCGGACTGGCGCGGAAATTAGTTATAAAAAATTCTGGCTGAGTGCCAAGGCTTTGTTCCAGCGATTCACCAAACCTTTCCAAAACATGCTGCTCTCATCTCTGCCCACATATTTTCTTTCGTAATGTTCTCTCGCAACGCGGAGTCTTAAGAGCAGACCTTCCGTGTCATTGATCGCGGCTTTTGCAGCTTTCAGCGAGTCGGGGTTATGATCGACCGCCTTTTGAGAGAACGCCAGTTCGGGAAGCGAGAAGTTCTTCGTCAGTTTTATATTTGCAACGGGCATCGGTCGCAGGTTACGGAATTTCGGCGGTGTCCTCTTCGTCGATCTGATCCATCGTGTCGTGAATGCCGCCGAGGTCGATAAAATCGAGTTTGATTTCGCCGTCAACGGGATCGGGCAGATCGTCGCCGGTGAATTTTCCCAGCACAACTGTGATGTTGTCTTCGCCGCCGTTTTCGTTGGCAAGTTTTACGAGTTCGGCACACGCGGCCTGTAGGTTGTCGAAATTACTCGTAACGATCTGCTGCATATCGCCGGCGCCGACCTTATTCGACAGTCCGTCGCTGCAAAGCAAAAAGACATCATTCTTACACGGTGCGACACGCGCCGACACCGGAAAAATCTCGTTCTGCGCACCCAAAGCCTGTAAGATCACATTTTTCAGCGTATGCGTTTCGGCTTCTTCTGCCGAGATTTGCTCGGCGTCGATCAGTTGCTGAACCAGTGACTGATCCTTCGTGATCTGATAAATCTGTCCTTTGCGAACAAGATAGCCGCGGCTGTCACCGACCTGAATAATGTCCGCCGCTCCGGGCGTCAAGCACATTCCCGTAAACGTCGCGCCCATTCCCTGATATTGCGGATCCGAGCGGCCCTGTTCGTGAATCAAATGGTTCGCAAAAAGCGTCGCGTCGTAAAGACGATGAATAAGATTGTGATCTGCGTTATCGGCGGAAGGATTTGCTTCGTCGGCTTCGACATCGAGTAGCTTTTCGCTGACGGTTTCCACCGCCATCGTGCTCGCGACCTCGCCCGCGAGCGCGCCGCCCATGCCGTCCGACACCGCCATTACAAGTCCGTCGCTGTCGATCTCAAACTTCTGACTTTCGACAACGAATTCGCCATCTTCCTGCGAGCTCGTCCACGTCTTTTCACGCGCGATGTTTAGCACGAGATAATTATCCTCGTTGCCTTTTCGGACGCGGCCGATGTGGGACGTAGCATGTATCTCAACAGTGGACATATCGTAAAGTTTCTAGTTTCGAGTTTTTGGTTTCGAGTAAAAAATAAATTAGCACGAATTTCGATAACTGGAAACTCGAACTATCTAAGCGCTTGATCGAGATCTTCGATTATATCCTCCACGTCCTCGATCCCGACCGAAATTCGCACAAGGCCGTCGGTGATTCCAAGTTTATCACGTGTCTCCGCCGGAACGGATGCGTGCGTCATCGTCGCCGGATGCGAGATCAGCGATTCAACACCGCCGAGACTCTCGCCGAGCGTGCATAACTTGACTGATTCCAACACTTTACGAGCGTTGTCGAGCGAGCCCGTCTCGAACGAAACCATTCCGCCAAAACCACTTTGTTGCCGCTTTGCAAGCTCGTGCTGCGGATGCGAAACGAGTCCCGGATAATAAACTTTTTCGACACGCGGATGTTCGGTAAGAAAGTTCGCGACAACGCGACCGTTTGCGTCGTGAGCTTCCATCCGAACGGCGAGCGTTTTAGTTCCGCGCAAAACTAAAAACGAATCGAACGGCGAAAGAATCGCGCCGATCGAGTTCTGCACAAAGCCGATCCACTCGGCGTCCTTCTCGTCATTGAGCGCGACAAATCCGCCGACGCTGTCTGAGTGGCCATTTAAATATTTCGTCGTCGAATGGACGACGACATCGACGCCATGCTCGATCGGTCGCTGAAAATACGGCGACATAAACGTGTTGTCGCAGACGACCTTTGCACCGCATGCGTGAGACATCTCGGAAACCGCTTTCAGATCGGTTACCGTCATCACCGGGTTTGTCGGCGTCTCGACGAAAACCAATTTCGTATTCGGTTTAAATGATTGCTCTAAATTCGCGATGTCCGATGTGTCGGCGAGATCAAACTCGACGCCGTAGTCGCTCAATATTCGATTGAATAATCGAAACGTGCCGCCGTATGTATTGTCACCGAGAATAACGTGATCGCCGGCTTTTACAAGTTTTAATGCCGCGTCGATCGCCGACATTCCGCTCGCGAATGCAAAGCCGAATTTTGCGCCTTCGAGCGCGGCGATATTTTTTTCGAGAGCCGAGCGCGTCGGGTTCTGCGTGCGAGCGTATTCGTAACCTTTGTGACGGCCGAGGCCATCTTGAGCGTAGGTCGAGGTCTGATAGATCGGCACGCTGACCGCGCCGGTCGCCGAATCTGGTTCGTTGCCCGCATGAATCGCGGTCGTAGAAAATCCCATAAATCGATTTTAGGCCAATAAAATGCTTAGTTAAACGTAACTAATGGTAACTTGGCGCACCACAAATTGCAACGCGGCAGCCTTATGTAATAACCCGTTTATGAGTTAGAATGTGATTGAAATCGCAAAAGAATATGACTGACTTAGAAGCAACCCCGGAAGCGTCCGAAGCAGAAAGACGCGGCTCGGAACGTAAAAAACTTATTGTCGATGTGCGTTTCGACGGCGGCGACGGAACCGGCATCGCCAATACGCGCGACATCGGCGCCGGCGGACTTTATATGACGACGACCGCTCCGCTCGATCAGGGTGTGGCGATCGTGATGACGCTCAGCGTCGGTGCGCGGACGTTGAATCTTAACGGCACGGTCGTTTACGCAGATCCGGGTCACGGCGTCGGCGTGAGGTTTCGCGACTTGAGCGAAACGGACGCGCAGTTTCTCAACAGCGAGTTGTCGCTGAACTAGGAGCACGAATATGTTCGACCAATTTACACTCGGCATCGAAGAGGAATTTCAAATCGTCGATCCCGAAACTCGCGAACTAAAATCACACGTCTCCGAAATTCTCGACGAAGGCAAACTTCTGCTCGGCGAAAAGATAAAGCCCGAGATGATCCAATCGATGATCGAGGTCGGTACGGGCGTGTGTGCGAACATACAAGAAGCGCGAACCGACATCACGCAGTTACGCTGCATCATCTCGTCCTTGGCGCGAAAAAAGGGAATGGCGATCGTCGCCGCATCGACGCATCCCTTCTCTAAATGGTCTGAACAGGAGATTTACGACGGCGACCGTTACAAGCTGCTGGTGGATGAGCTACAGATGGTCGCGCGAAGTTTGTTGATCTTTGGCGTGCATGTTCACGTCGGCATACCAGATCTCGAACGGCGAATTCAGATCATGAACGCCGCGCGATATTTCCTTCCGCACATCCTGGCGATGACGACCTCGTCGCCGTTCTGGCTCGGCCATAACACAGGTTTGAAATCTTACCGCTCCGAAGTTTTCAAAAAATTTCCACGCACGGAAATTCCCGATCATTTCGAATCGTATGCGCAGTTTCAGTCTTATGTCGATCTGCTCGTAAAAATGAACTGCATGCAAGACGGCTCGAAACTTTGGTGGGACGTGCGACCGCATTACAAATTTCCGACACTAGAATTTCGCGTCTGTGACATACCGACCCGCGTCGATGACACGATCGCCGTCGCCGCGCTATTTCAGGCGATCGTCGCACGGCTTCATCAATTGATCGACGGCAATCTCGGTTTTCGCATATATCACCGTCGGCTCATTCTCGAAAATAAATGGCGCGCGATTCGTTACGGTCTTGACGGCATGTTGCTTGATCTCGGTAAACAAAAAGAAGTGCCGGTGCGCGACCTGATCCGCGAACTGCTGGAATTTGTCGATCCCGTCGTCGATCCGCTCGGCTCACGCAGCGAGATCGAGCATGTTCACACAATGCTCGATCGCGGCACGTCGGCCGACGAACAGCTTCGCGTTTTTGAAGAATCGGGCAGCGACTTTAACGCCGTCGTCGATATGCTGATGGTAAACACGCTCGAAAACGTGCCGGAAAACTGTTTTGAATAAAAGGTTTAGTGTTTTAAGGCAAGCCGGAGAAAATTCTCAAACAATATACGGCCGTCGCGGCTTTCGTTCGGGTGTTCCCAGCGTGTGGGATTTTTTGACCAATCTTCGAAAGACTTTTCGAGGTGGAACTGTACGCAGTAAATAAGCTGGTCGTCGGATTTCTTCACCATCATTTGATTCTTACAAAGATATGACGTGGCTAGAAGATTAAAGCCGTCGGGAATACCGTCAACCTGCACGCCGTGGTTTTGCCACACGCGAAGGATGTCGTCGTTCTTTGTGTAGTCCTGCCAAATGCCCGACGCCTGATCGTCGTTGCCCTCGAAGATCGGATCGTTTTTATCAACGATCTTTACAAAGCGATATTGATATTCGATCAAGCGATCGACGCGCTTTTCGGCAAGTTCGAGATCGTCAAGCGTTTTTAAATTTGCACCGAAAGCTAGAGCGACGAGCTGATGTGCACCGCAGATCGCGAGCACGGGAATTTTTGTCTTTTGAATAAATTTTGTGAATGACGCAATGTGTTCGGGATTGTAGTAATCAAAATCCGCAAATGTTCCGCTCATCACGATCGCGTCGGGGCGAAACTGCTTTACGGCATCGGCGATCTCAGAGAGATGCACGGTCATCGTCTTTGGATTTTGGACGAGCCGCAGAACATTTTTCGCGATGTTGTTGCACGCCATCGACGAAACTTTTCGTTCAAACTCAAGCTTTGTCTCGGTCGTGCCGTTCCACTCATCGCGTGCGAGATCGGATAGGTCGGATTCGTAGCGAAGCAGATCGTTGACGATCAAAACCTTGCACGAAGCAATTCGTTTTTCGATCGGCTCGTAATTACAAAACGTGCTCTTATTGTAAGGAAAAGGCAGCCTCTCGGGCTCGGTCGCCTTTGTCACGGCATCAAACATATCGGCTTTATCTTGATCGTCTAGCGTTGCAGGAACGCGCATTTGCAAATTATAGCGAACAGGCGTTTCGGGCGCAATGCGACCGAGCTGTCAGCGTTGACGGGTAGTGTCCTAAACTTGTGGTGTCCGATGACTTTTCCCTTTGTGTTCTTTGTGTCCTCGCTCGGTGCACTCTGTGATCACTTCCGGTTTTAATCACAGAGTTCACGAAGGCAGGACACAAAGGGCACAAAGGCTGAACACCACAGGATTAGGAAATTACTCGTTGACGCGTCTCGCGATCAAACAGCGGCATCGGCTCGCCGGGGCCGATCGCTGTGATCTCGTTGCGCATTACTCGGATCAGCGAAGTTCGTGATGCATCTTTTTTTTCAAGCAGCAATAACGCTCGCTGCCAGCTTGTTTCGAGTTCGTCGGCTATTGCAGAAATCTGTGATATGTCATACGGAACCGCGAATTTACGGACGCCGATACGAGCGAACACGCGTAAGTATCGGGCGGTCGCGAGATCGGGACAAAAGAAGCGTCGCCGCCCGACTTTCAATTCAATTCCGAGAAGCGTGTATTGTATTGTCGCGAGATTTTCGCGTGATGAAATGTCTAAAGAATGTGCACGTGTGCGTCCCGATCGCACACGAGTTTGATAAATGTGCGGCAGCCAGTCGTCGCCAAGCTCTGTTTTAATTTCACTGACGATCTTAGACATTGTCGATCAACTCCTGAAATCGGTTAAAGAATTTACCGACGTGAATGCCGTCCATGATCGCGTGATTCGTTTCGACAGACAGCGGCATTTTTTTAGCCGAGCCGTCGTCAAAAATTTTGCCGAACACGATTTTTGGAATCGTCAAATCGCGGTCCATGCGGCTTGCATGTTTGAAGCTCGTAAACGAAACCCACGGAATTACCGAGTAATAAATAAGATCGAGTCGCTCAGTCTCGACATCGAAAGTTTTTAGAGCTTTGTATTTCTCGACCGCCGCTCTCCCGGCCGCGACGAATTCAAAAACGTCCGTCTTCATCTCGTAGTAGGAGAACGAAAACGTCTCGTCGTCATTCAAGATCGTCTGAGTTGCGTGTATGCGGTTAAATTCGACAAGGCGTCCGTCCATCAGGCGAATTCTAAACTCGCGAATTTCGTTGGCGGCAGCGAGCGTGTAATAGAGAGCGGCGAGCGAGAACGCAAGATCGTTTTGTTTACAAAAAGCATAGAGCCGCGTGACGTCGATGTTTGCGGTGAAATTAAAAAAAGGATCGGCGTAATCGCGAAAAAAGTCGTGCGTCGCCTTTCGCGGCCACGTTGATGTGTCAAGCTCGGTAAACATCTTGCGTTAACGCGTCGCGATCCGCTCCGTGTAAGTTGGCGATTTAGAAAAACGCTCGATCACGTCGTTGCTAAAAAGTCCGAAATACAAAACGCCGACAACCGTGATGACGAGTGCGACGGCGAGGCCTGTAGGCATCTTAGGTTCGCGCCATTCAACGGTGCGTTCGCGGAAAAACATAACGACGATCAGCCGCAGATAATAGTACGCCGAGATCGCCGAACCGATAACCGCAACGACGACGAGCACGGTGACGAGCGCATTGCCGGTGCCGAGAGCCGAGCCGAACACGAAGATCTTGCCCATAAAACCGGCCGTTAGCGGCAAGCCGAGAAGCGAGAGCATAAACAGCGAGAGCGAAAATGACAACACGGGCGATTTGAATCCGATGCCGTTATAATCTTCGAATTCGCAACGGCGGTCGTTCTTTTGTGCGAGCAAAGTGACGATGGCGAACGCGCCGATGTTCGTCACCGCGTATGTCAGCATATAAAACGCAACCGACGCGATTCCGGCGTCTCGCTCGGCATCCGATTTGGCCAAACCGGCGCCGACAAAGCCGACGAGAGCATAACCTGCATGAGCGATCGACGAATAGGCGAGCATTCGTTTGACGTTATTCTGCATGATCGCGGCGACGTTGCCGACGATGATCGTTACACCGGCAAGTACGGTGAGCGCCGTGATCCACGACTGATGCAAAAGCGCCGAAGCCGACACGCCGGCGACAAGCGGAAAGCCGAGCACGAAGATTCGTAAAAAAGAAGCGAATGCAGCGGCCTTTGGCCCGGCGGCCATAAAGCCCGTGATCGGCGTCGGCGCTCCCTCGTAAACGTCCGGCGTCCAAACGTGAAACGGCGCCATCGCGATCTTAAATCCGAAGCCGATGATCATCATCGCCGCACCGACAAGCAGAAGAGCGGGGAAATTCGGATTCACGATTCTTTCCGCTATTTGCGTTAGGTTCGTCGAACCCGTCGCGCCGTAAACGAGCGCCATTCCGTAAAGCAAAAAGGCAGATGCGAACGAGCCGAGAATAAAATACTTCATCGCGGACTCGTTGGATTTGAGATCGGATTTGCGCAAGCCGGCCATCACATACGTTGCGATCGACAGCGTCTCTAACCCGAGGAAGATCACGACCAAGTCATTGCCCGCCGACATCATCATCATTCCGAATGTCGCGAATAATAACAGCGCGTGATATTCACCGACAGGAACATTCTCGCGCTCGACCCAAATTGTCGAAACAAGAACCGTCATCGCCGACACGAACAAAAAGACGAGCGAAAAACTCAGCCGTAGATTGTCGTGGGCGATCATTCCATTCCACGAAGTCGTCGGACCGACGCCCCACATACTGACAATCAGAATTCCGGCAAGCAGCAATCCAGCAAGCGAGATCATGCCGGAAATTGTTTTTTGCTTTGGAAAAAAGCTGTCGTAAAGCATCACGATGACGCCCGCAGCCGCGACTACAAGCTCCGGCATTATCACGGCAATGCTCGTGTTCGGCTCGATCAGATCTGTAAGAAGTAATGAAATCATTAATCTAAATATTTATTTCTCAGTCGCAACCTCAGCTTTTTCAATGTCACCGCCGGCGCGCTGCATAACGCGCTCTTGGAGTGCTTTAACCGGTTCCTCGCTGCGTTTTAAGAATGGTTTTGGAAACACGCCCATGTAAACCATCAATATCAACAGCGGTATCATCAGCCCGATCTCGCGCCAAGATAGATCGACGAGCGATTTGTTTTTGTCGTTCGTAACTTTGCCAAAAAATACTCGCTGCACCATCCAGAGCAGATAAACCGCGGCAAAGATCACGCCCGTTCCGGCGAGCATCGTTGCAACATAATTCCAGTTCACAGATGACGTGACGCTGAGCGCGTGTGACTGGAACATGCCGACCATTATTAAAAATTCACCAACAAAACCGTTAAGAAAAGGCAGGCCGACCGACGACAGGACGGTGATGATAAACACCGTCGCATAGATCGGCATCACGTTTGCGAGACCGCCGAATTCGCTGATCTCGCGTGTGTGACGGCGTTCGTAGATAAAGCCGACGAGCAAAAAGAGCGCGCCGGTCGAGACGCCGTGATTGAGCATCTGATAAACGGCTCCCTGCATTCCCATCTCAGTGAACGAAAACATTCCCAAGATCACAAAGCCCATGTGCGCGACCGACGAATACGCGACAAGTCGTTTAACATCTGGCTGCACCATCGCGACGAGCGCGCCGTAAATGATGCCGATGATCGCGAGCGTGATAAATATCCACGCCGTCTCTCGTGCCTGATCGGGGAACAGCGCAAAATTAAATCGCATCAATCCATACGTTCCCATCTTTAGTAAAACCGCTGCGAGGATGACCGAGCCTGCAGTCGGCGCCTCGGTGTGAGCGTCGGGCAGCCACGTGTGAAACGGGAACAACGGCACCTTGATCATAAACGCGACCGCAAACGCCCAGAACAGCAGCATTCCGGTTTGTGGTGCGAGCACGAGTTGGCCGGTCTTCATGGCGTCGAGTATCGCGACAAAATCCCACGAGCCGCCAAGCCCTGTTTGGTCTGCGTAGAGATAATACATCGCGATGATCGCGACGAGCATTAGCAAACTGCCAAGCGCGGTGAAGATAAAAAACTTGATCGCTGCGTAAATGCGATTTGCTCCACCCCAGACGCCGATCAGAAAGAACATCGGCACGAGCGACGCCTCAAAGAAAAGATAAAAGACGAGCAGATCAAGCGAGACAAAAACGCCGATCATCGCCGACTCTAGCAGCAGCAGGAAGATGTAGAACGCAGTTCGCTTTTTCTCGACCGCGTGCCACGTCGAGATAACGGCGATCGGCATTATGAACGTCGTCAAGATCACGAGCCAAAAGCTCAGACCATCGACGCCGACGTGGTAATTTGTGTTGATCGCCTTGATCCACGGCACGGTTTTTTCAAAAAAGAAGCCGCTCGGCCCTGGGCTCCCTCGATCAAAAAACAAAAACAGCGAGACGACGAAATTCACCAACGTAACGCCGAGCGTCAGCCATTTGATCTGATCTTCCTGCTTCCAAAACATCTGATGCCCGAGCGTTAGCATTGCACCAAAGACTGGCAGCAGGATCAATATCGTTAATAGGTTTTCGCTTATGAAATTCATAAAGCTTGCACTCTAAACTTACGCGACGAGCTTCAGCCCGTAATAAATAAAATAACCAAGCAAACAAAGCGCGCCGAGCAGGATGATCGCGGCATAACTGCGCACAAAGCCGACCTGAATGCCGCGCACGAGATTGCCGACCTCCATCACAAAATGTCCGATGCCGTTGACGATGCCGTCGATAAAACCGAGATCGAAGCCTTTCCACAAACCGCGTGTCGAGAGATTTGTGATCGGATCGACGATGTAGCCGTTGTAAAATTCGTCGAGACGCCATTTGTCTTCGAGTATTTTCGGCATCTTGCGAAGCGGAGTTTTTAGGAACAGCGCAAAGCCGGTCACGATGCCGATCACGGCGAGCACGACCGACAGTCCGGCGAGCGTGCGTTCTTTTTGCACGACTTCGGGTGCATGTGATTTTGCAGCCTCGCGGGCGACGACGGCAGTAGGCATTTCGGTTTCGGCGACGACGGGTTCGAGCACGTGCTCGAAGGTATTTGCGTCTTTCACGCCGACCAGCGAGCTCATCGCATACGGCACGCCGACAAGACCGCCGACGGTCGAGAGAAAAGCGAGGATGATCAGCGGCACTGTCATCACCCATGGCGATTCGTGCGGTTTGAAATCTGCCGTAATGTGATGATGCTCTTCTTCGTCGTCGTCATGGACGTGAGCATGTGCATCTTCATGTGCGTCGTGATCGTCGGCGTGATGTTCGCCTGCGATCTCGTGGTGAAAACGCTCATTGCCGAAAAACGTCATCACCATCATTCGGGTCATGTAAACGGCGGTCAGGATCGCGGTGAAAACGGCAACGCCCCACAAGATTTCTTCGCCCGGAAAAGCTCCGGCAGGGAAATATTTATCGGTTGCAAAAGTTTTGTAAAGTATCTCGTCTTTCGAGAAGAATCCAGCCCAGATCGGTATTCCGCAGATCGCGAGCCAGCCCATCGCCATCGTGATGAATGTGATGGGCATGTGCTTTTTCAAGCCGCCCATCTTGCGCATATCCTGCTCGTGATGCATTCCGTGGATGACGCTGCCCGAACCCAAAAACAACAAAGCTTTGAAAAACGCGTGCGTCATCACGTGAAAGATCGCGACTACAAAAGCGCCGACGCCGGCGGCGAGAAACATAAATCCAAGTTGCGAAACGGTCGAATACGCGAGCACCTTCTTGACGTCGTTTTGCGCGATGGCGATCGTCGCGGCAAAAAGGGCGGTCGCTGCGCCGATGACGGCGATGATCCACATCGCGGTCGGCGAAAGTTGATAAATGACATTCGAGCGGACGACAAGATAAACGCCGGCAGTGACCATCGTCGCCGCGTGGATGAGCGCCGAGACCGGCGTCGGTCCGGCCATCGCGTCGGGCAGCCATGTTAATAAAGGAATCTGCGCCGATTTGCCGGTCGCTCCTATAAAGAGCAGCACGCCGACCGAAGTTAAGCCGCCCGCGACTATCGCTCCCCAAGTAAACGGATCGGCGTTCATGTGTTCGAGCACGAAGGTGAAAACACTCTGCACCTGCGTGTCGCCAACCGACTTATCAAAGAACGAGATCGAGCCGGTTAAAGTAAATATAAGGAAGATTCCGATCAGCACGCCCCAGTCGCCGATGCGGTTCATCACAAACGCTTTCTTTGCGGCGCGACGGGCCTCGTCGAGCTTTATGTAATAACCGATCAGCAAATACGAGCACAGCCCGACGCCTTCCCAGCCGACGAACATCAGCAGATAATTGTCCGCGAGCACGAGCGTCAGCATCGCGAACATAAACAAATTCAAGTAAGCGAAAAAGCGGTAAAACCCTTTGTCACCGTGCATGTATCCGGTCGCGAAGATGTGAATAAGCAAACCGACAAATGTAACGAAACACGCGTAAACGCCGCTCAGCCGATCCATCCCCAACGCAAAATCCGCACGAAATCCACCAACCTCGATCCACGTCCAAATGTGATCGAGAATAGGTTTATCGATAAACAACGCACCGCCGCCAGCGACAAACGCGAGATAAAACGCAACAATCGTCGAGACGGCGATCGAAGCGCACGCGACAAGACCGCTGAACATCTCGTTCTTCAACCTGCCGCCGATGAGCCAGTTGATAACGGCACCGGCGAGCGGGGCGAAGATGATGATACTGAGAAGGTTGTTTTCAGTCATTCTTAAAACTTAACGACGTTTCTTTACCGGTCGTTTCTTAACCACACGAGCCTTATTTGTTGAGCCGCTCGGTTGTTTTTCAGCTATCACAGGAACTGAGAAATCTTCAGGCACACTGATCTTATTTTCGACTACGAGTCTTTCCAAAAGTAGCTTTTCTTTTCGCTCTTCGAGTTTGTTCCGAACGTAATCCTTGACCGGCATGTCGCGACCATTTGTATCAAGAGGGTCTTTATAACTCGTTGATATCAAAATGTGACGCACATCATAGATTTGTGTCGCCTGGCCAGACGTATCTTTGCGGACACTTTTCCTCTCCAACTTTATTACGTGATACCCGAAATCCGTTTCAACTAAACTTGGTGCAATTTGTCCCGGTTCCAATGCAAGAGCAGCTTTTTCAAAATCGGCGACCATCCTTCCTTGAGGGACGTCAACATAGAGGCCGCCTTGCAATTTACCATTCGGCCTTTTATTCCCCGGATCTTCTGAAAACCTATTAGCGATCTCTGCAAAGTTTTCTCCCGTTTTGACACGATCCAAGATGCTCTGCGCCCTCGCCTTTTTAACCGTTGTATCGAGCTCAGAATGTTCAGCAATATATTTGGCGATCTCATCATCTGTAACGTTTATTTTGTCAGCGATCTTTTCATTGTACATTCGTGACAAAAACTGAGCCTGTTGTAGCCGTACCTGAAGATTGACCTTTTCAATAAAAGACCTTTTTAATTTGCCTGCTGCTACTTTCTGCTCGTATTCGGCATTGTAAATTTGAATCCGTGCGAAAATGTCGCGGGCTTGGTTTTTTTCGTCCACAGTCACTTCCCGATCTTTCATTTCGGGGTTGTTCGCCCGAAGAATATCTATCTTCGCATTTAGAAATTCGTTAAACCTATTCTCGTGCGTATCGTCGGCCCAGTAAGCGGCTATTTGTTGATCGCTAATACCCCCGAACGGTGGCATGGGTCGCTTATTCCTATTTATTTCGCGGTCGTAATTTACAGCAATTATTTCGGCACGTATGCTGTTTAGCTCTTGCCGGGTTGTCGGCTCATCGGCGATGCCCTCACGCTCGGCCTGGCTTGCATAGGCAAAAAGTTGTTTCAAACTCTCAAGTTGTTGCTTCCTCGACTCCGCATCATTGACGAAACGTTTCAAGCTATTCGGGTTCGTTTTGGCTACGTCCGCCAACAAAATCTCAACTTCCGTCTTACTGATACCGTTGAAAAACGTTTTAGTGGTCTCTTGACTAACGGTCAATATACTTGTCATCGAAATACAAGCATACAGGGCAATGAAAATCTTAATTCTACTTTTCATTTACACAGTTCGTTCGCGTTTTTAATTCTTCAAAATACTCGCGTCGTCCACCCAGACCGAAAGCCGCATAAAAATCGAGCTGAGACCTACTATTCATAACTCAGGTCGTCGTCCTCGTCCTCAGCGACGAGTTCTTGCTCGACCAGCTCACGCCAGAAACTTCGTGTCTTTTCGTTGGCGTTTTGTTTGGCCAACAGATCCGACACAGTTCCTTTTACCTCTTTTAGCTCCGGAAAGCGCCGCAACAAAACAGCAAGATCACGACGGTCGGTCCAGGATTTGTCTTTTCCATATCTCGAAATAAACGATGTAACCTTGCTCGCGATCAATTCGTCTGGTGTGAGAACATTAACTCCCTCAATCGATTGGCTCTCAGGAAGACCGGATAATATTCGGACATCGGCGAGATGCCGGTTGCCTTCCTTTCGCACCTGATAGATACGCAAGCCTTTATCTTTGACTTCACGAATACGCACGGCGATGTGAAATTTTTCGCTCACGTGTAAGCGCAACTCCTCAGCAAATTCGTGAGCACGGTTCGACATAATATCGACATCCTGAGTGGCGCGCGGCTCATCGACGTATGCGTTGACGGCCTGAGCTCCGAACAGAACTGCATCGTCGCGTCCCTGCAAAAACTCGAGGACGGCCTCCTGTATCTTTGAGAGCGGCAACGGTTCGCGCATCACAAACTCACGAAATGAAATGACATCTGCATTCAGCATCAATTCTTCAAAATACTCGCGTCGTCCACATCGATCGAGCGACTGTTGCGGAAGAACGCGATGATGATGCCGAGGCCGACGGCGGCTTCGGCGGCGGCGACGCTCATCACCATAAATACAAAAAGCTGCCCCGTAGTGTCGGCGTAGTAACGCGAGAATGCGACAAACGTCAGATTCACGGCGTTGAGCATCAGCTCGATGCACATAAACATGCCCAAAGCATTGCGCTTGAATATTACGCCGACCGCACCGATCGTAAAAAGTATTCCTGACAGTGCGAGGTAACTCGCTAAACTCGGTTCCATAAATTGTGAATTGTAAATTGGCTAATTGTAAATTGGGAAAAGACGGTATCTCGTCCCAATTAACGCTTTTACAATCGACCAATTTACAATTTCATTCGTCCTCGTTTCTCAATTCCAATTCGTGCTCGACGACCAACTCGAGCTGCGGCTGTGCCAGCCGCCGTGCCAAAATTACCGCACCGATGATCGCCATCAGCAGCAGAATTCCCACGATCTCCACCGGCAGCAGATATTCCGTATACATCGCCTGGCCGATCGTCAGAGTTTTACCGGCTGTTGTGTTCGGATCGACCTGGGCCTGCGGAGCACGCATAACTGCGTAAAAAATAAACAGCGTCTGCGCTAATAAAATCACGCCAAGCCCGCCGCCAAGTGCATAAAGATAGCCGAGACGGTTTCGTCCGGTGTCGTCCTCGAGATTGAGGAGCATGATCACAAAAACGACGAGCACCATTATCGCTCCGGCGTAGATCAAAATCTGCACTGCCGCGATAAATGGCGCCGCAAGCGTCACATAAATGCACGACAGCGAAATAAATACGCCGACCAGCGAGATCGCGCTATAAAGCGGATTTTTGTGATAAACAAGCGAGATCGCGCACATGATCGCGAATCCGGCGAATAAAAAAAATAATACTGTTCCAACCATAACGAGCACTTTCAACGCAGAGGCCGCTGAGAACGCAGAGAAAACCAATTTATCAAAACAAAGAAACAGTATTTTTATCTCTGCGTCCTTTGCGATCTCTGCGTTTAAATCATCTATTCAAAAAATACACAACTATGATCGTCAAGATCACATTGCCCAATGCGACGGGCAGCAAAAACTTCCAGCCAAAGTTCATCAGCTGATCAAAGCGAAATCGCGGCAGCGTGCCGCGCACCCAAATGTAAAAGAAAAGGAACGCGCATATCTTGCCGATGAACGCCGCATGACTCACAAGCGCGTATGGAATCGATCCCGGATCGAATAAGTGACTCAATCCCGGCACATACCAGCCACCGAGAAAGAGTACCGTGCACAAGACCGAAACCGTAAACATGTTCACGTACTCGGCCATAAAAAAAAGTGCGAATTTGAGCGCCGAATACTCGGTATGAAAACCGGCGACTAGCTCGGTCTCGGCCTCGGGCAGATCGAACGGCACGCGGTTGGTCTCGGCAAAGGCAGCGATCAAAAATACTACAAAGCCGATAAACTGCGGAATGATGTACCAGCGAAACGGCGACTGAACCTGCGACATGATAATGCCGTTAAGATCGAGCGTTCCGGCGAGCATCACGACGCCGATCACGCTCGCGCCCATTGCGAGCTCGTAGCTGATCATCTGCGCAGATGAACGCAATCCGCCCATCAAAGAGTATTTGCTGTTCGACGACCAGCCCGCGAGTGCGATGCCGTAAACGCCGACCGACGTGATTCCCAAAACAAACAAAACGCCGACGTCGATTCGCGCGATAGTGAGCGGCAGCGCTTTGACGCCTTCGCCCAAACCGTATGGCAAAAAGCTCCAATCTACGCTCGTGATCGTCGGCCCGAACGGATAAACGACGATCGGCATCAAGGCACATACAAGCGCGACCATCGGCGCGAGATAATAGATGAATTTTGTCGATTTGTCGGGGACGAGATCTTCTTTAAAAATAAATTTCAGCAGATCGGCAAACGGCTGCAGCACGCCCCAAGGCCCGACACGATTTGGCCCTATTCGTCCCTGAATCCAACCCAAAACTTTTCGCTCGGCGAGCACCGTGTAGGCGACGATCATCAGCACGCCCTGAAACGCGAGCAGGATCGAGACGCTGATCACGACAAAGGGAAATGCGTTTTTTACAACAGCTTCCATACCAAAGAATCTACAACGGCTCTGCCTTGTTGCAGTGCGGTGGGGCTTGCCTCACGGTCACGGCCCATAAAATAATCGCGAGGCTCTGCCTCCAAATGGCGGCGTAGCCGCCTGTATCTTTTTTTCGCGGCAACGGAGAAGCATAGCTTCTCCGCACTGCGATGCGGCAAGCCGCAATGAATCACCTCCCGCCGGGATTCGAACGATCACCCGCACCAACCGCGACAGCATCTTCGCGCGCAGTGCCGTCCAGATTAAATTGAGCAAGCGGCGAGACTAATAAATTCTCTGGCTTTGGATTTCCAGCAGCGAGCAAGTGAAACTGATTCGTCTTGCTGGTCATCGTTGTAAGGCGATGAAGTTTGTGGCCGACACGCGGCGTGACGTTATTCTTTTCGCCCGGCGTCATTTTATCGACAGCTTCAATTAACGCTTTAACATCGGCTTTTGCTCGTTCGGTTATCGCGTGTTTGACCTGAACGGGATTTGATTCGTCTTTGAGAGCCGGATAACGCAAACCTTCGTATGCCGAATGCGAATCCGCGATCTCGCGAAATATCGCCGACGCCGACCAGTCTTTTATAATCTCGACGCCCATCTCGCGAGCGATCAGCGCCGTTATCATCCAATCCGGTTTTGATTGATTGAGCGGCTCGATCGCCTTGCGGACACGCTGGACGTTGCCTGCGTTGTTTGTAAATGTGCCGTCAACCTCTGCAAAACTCGCTGCCGGGAACACGACATCGGCGTGATCGGTTGTTGCGGTTAAGAACAACTCCTGAACAACCACAAACTGGCCGCCCGCTGACGCAGGCGGTTCTGACAAGCTGCCGCCGATAAGCAAGGCTTTAGAATTTTTAATAACTTCATCGAGCGATTTGCGACCGGCCGTCATATCAAATGCACCGACCGAGTTGTTGTGTTTTGCGAGCGGATGCAACAAAACTCTGCGGCCTTCGACGGCAAAGTTTGTTGCCGACGCTGCGATAGCTGCTTGAGCATCAAACGACAAGTCACCGCCGAACATGACCAAGGCATCTCCTTGAGTTTCACCGATAGTTTTTAGCGCGGTGTCGATTTCATTTTTATCGACTGCCATTTTTTCGGCGACAACTTTTGCCGCGCCCGTGTCCGCGAACGCCAGTGCGAATGAATTGACAGTTCCCGGTGCGGCATGAATAAACTGCGTCGCGATTCGCGACAGATTGATCGGCATGTCGTTTACGCAAATAAATTTTGCACCGCCGTTTTTTACTGCTGCACGAATTTGTTTTGCGGTAAAAGTCTGTTCTTCTTCAGGCTCGCCGCCGATCAACACAATTGTCGCGGCGTGACGAATGTCGCGGTGCGTTGCGAGCGGGACGCTGAGATTGTCGAATATCGGTGACAAATCATGCGAGTCGGAAACCGCAAAACTGTCGGAGGATACTCGCAGGCTGGCAGCCTGCGTTCCGACAGTTGTTGCAAAGTTTCTCAGTGTGAATATCGATTCGTTTGTCAGTCGCGGGCTTGCGACGACACCGACGGAGCCAGCTTTTTTAAATCCGTCCGCTGCAAATTTTACGGCTTCGTCCCACGTCGCGGGAATCAGCTTGCCGCCTTTTGAATAGCGGATCATCGGCGTTTTTACGCGGTCGGCGTGACCGATGAATTCGTGCGCAAATCGCGCTTTGACATCGAGAAACTCGCCGTTCAATCCGTTGACATAACGATCACGAGCGACGATGCGATGAACCTTGCCGCCACGCGAGCCGATCGATATCTGCATTCCGTCCGACGAGTAAACGTCTGTCGAAATCGTTTGTTCGAGCTCCCACGGCCGCGTTTCGTGACGATAAACTCCGTCGAGCAAGGTGCCGGTCGGACAAACTTCGATGCAGTTTCCGCACTGCGAACAGCCGAGCCAGCCGCCGTATGTGCCGATCACGGAATTGACGCCGCGATTGCCCGCCTCGATCGCGTCCTCGCCCATCCACTCGCTGCAGACACGCGTGCAGCGTTTGCAGAGAATGCAGCGCTGCGGATCGTTTGCGACAATGGGAGACAAATATTTTTCGGGCGCGACGTTTTTGCGTTCAGAGAAACGTTCTTCGACATCGCCCCAATCGAAGATGACCTCTTGCAGTTCGCACTCGCCGCCGCGATCGCACACGGGGCAATCGAGCGGATGATTTGCGAGCAAGAATTCGCCCATCGCGCGCTGCGCCTTTTCGACTTCTTCGCTCTGCGTAGTGACGACCATGCCGTCGGTGCAGGTGATCGTGCACGAGGTTTGCAGCTTCGGCATCTTGTCAATACGCACGAGACACATGCGGCACGAAGCCTGCACCTCCAGATCCTTGTAATAACAGAACGCCGGAATGCCGTAGCCCTTTTCGCGGCACACGTCGATCAGCCGCGAGCCCTTATCGACCTCGTATTCCTGTTCGTTGATAGTTACTTTTATTTGTTCTGCCATTAAAAATCGTCCCGCTGACTAGCATGCAAAATCGTTAAGCCCACAACTTCGTCACCTTCGTAACGGATGATAACGTCGTCATCGGTTAGTTCGCTGTCCGTCGCAACACTCGGCTTCTTAAAATTTACGTACAAAACATCCGCCTCAGCATCGTAGGACGACCACAAATATTTATACGGGGTCGAAAGAACGGCAGGAGCCAATTTCAGATAGTTGTTTATTTCGACGGTGACCATATCAGATTTCTCCTTTCGAATAAGTTGCTCCTTCGCGTGATGAAAGCGGTTATGATAAATCCGTCGGGTTCGTCTTCGCGGTAAATTACTATCAAAAACTTGCCGGCCTCAATTTCTTTGACGGCAATCGATTCACCGAGACCGCCTTGGTAAATCCCTCGAGGTTGAGAAACCGTCTCTAGAACGTCGAATCGCATTCCCGCTAGTTCCGAATGCTCTTCGGTAATATGAGCCCAACGCTCGTCGGTAAGACGAATTTTAACGCCGCGATAAGATTTTACAACGTCGGCCATTCATTCAGTCATTCATTCTCGTGTACCGTGTCTCGGTCGCTTTTGCCACTTCGCCGGTCGCCTTTTGACTCGGCAAATTTCATTATTCAGTCGCAGCTTCTTCCTCTTTGGCCGCAGCTTCCGATTCCGCATTCACTTCCGGTGTTTCGTCGGTCGAAGCGTTTGCCATTTCTTCGGGCGCCGATTCTTCAGGCGTCGATTCGATTACCGTTTTGGGCATTGGCTCGGCAACAGTTTCCGGTGCGGCTTCTTCGACGACGGCTTTCTTTTTAACTTTTGCTTTCGGCTTTTCTTTCACGGCCGGTGCTGCTGCTGCGGCCGGTTTTTCACTTGGCACAAATGCCGCGTGTTTAGGTCTCAGTCGTGTTTTTCCATAGCTACCGGCAAAAATCTTGCCGCGTCGCGATCTCTTATCACCTTTTCCCATTAAATTCTCCTACTTAATTTTTGTTTGTTGCGACCGGTTTCGGCACAGTTACTCTACCTGCTAAAACTTTGATCACGTAATCTTGAATAATAGAATTCGTCGCTTGTTTGTTGTGATCCTGACAGATCAATTTTATTTCCTGAGCGTCATATATCGAAGCGGTGCCGGCGCGTTCCGACTGTGTTTTTGCTTCGAGTGAGCGAAGCGCCACGATGCCGTCGCCCGGCGAATAGATAACTTTCTTCAAATCGTCGTCCGTGAATTTGTAACCGTCCGAGCGTGTAAAACCTTTTGCCTTGAATTGCGTTTTCCACTTATCGGCTTTTGCGTCGCGATATATGACGACGCCGTCGGGCGTTTCTTTTTTACAGTCGCAGCCGACGGTATAAAATTCAACACCGACCGACTTGCCGTTTGCGGCCGCGAGCGCTTCGTGAAGCCGCTTTGCCCGCGCGAGAGCGTTGGCAAAATACTGACCGGCGTTTTTTTGCTCGGCTAAACTGAATTCCGACGGAAAATCTTTGTCGTCTCTCACGTCCCAGCCATATTTCTTCCACGTTTTTGTATCGTAAAGGTCGATCTCGATCGGTTCGAGCCGGTCGTCGAATGCACGCAAACTTCCGGGTGCGGGAAGTAGCTGGAACGACGACGGCACGCTAAACACGAGATATTTCGACGTGTCCTGTACGAACGGCAGATCGAGACGCAAACCGCCCAGCGAAAATCCGTTGACGAGGCTATTGAGCGAATTGACCGCGCCCTCGTTCGGCGTGCCGATAAGAATGATGTTGTCGAAGTATCGCGCACCTACCCAAGTCGGTTGCAGTTTGCCATTGCCGCCGAGCACATCCGCGTCGCCATACATCGCGGCGTAACGCGAGATGATACCGCCCATCGAATGTGCGACGATGTCGAATTTCAGATTCGGCTTCTTAAAATGTTTTCTCAGGCGCTCGAGTTTTTGCACGAGCAGCCGTGCGTTGACGACATTATCGAGCCGCCAGTCGTAGGCAAAAACATAGAGCGAATCCTGAAACCCATCGGCGGTCGGCGCGTCAAATTTTTCTTCTTTATAACCGCCGCGTATCTCCATCGCCTTGATAAATCCGCCGTAGATGTCGTAACCCGGAAACACGCTGATCTTAACCTCGCGCAATACGTCGGTCGCGACGAGCTTGTCGCTCATCTTTGTCGGGTCGGCGAGCAGCGGCAGCCGCAGATCTTCGCTCTTTGACTTAAAAGTTTTGAACCAAACGCGCTCCTTCGTCTCGGAATGTCGCAGCTCGGAGCCTGAAAGACCCGGAATCAGAATCAACGGATTCTTGCCCTGAGCAACCAGCGCGCAAGAGCACAACGCGATCATCATGCCGATGCGCAAAATCGATTTGAACGAGTTGTTTAGCTCTCGCTTTAGCATTTAATTCGTGACATTCGGTGCGACCGTGCCGTTTGCCTTGCCCGACAGCCACTTTTTGAAATCCTCAGGGAATTGCCTGATCGCCGATTGAATCGGCCACGCGGCGGCGTCACCGAGCGGGCAAAACGATTTGCCCTCGATGTTGTCGCAGATGTCGAGAAGCAGCTTTGCGTCCTCGGGCCGGCCCTCGCCGATCGAGATGCGGTTAAAAATTTTGACGAGCCAATCCGTTCCCTCGCGACACGGCGTGCACCAACCGCAACTTTCGTGTTTATAAAACTCGGTGAGGTTTTTGGTCGATTCCATAATATCGACCGTCTCATCCATCACCATCATCCCGCCCGTGCCGAGCATCGAACCGGCGGCGACGAGGCCTTCGTAATCGAGAGTGACGTTTTTGCCGACGATCTGACCGGCGTTCATTATGTAAACCGACGAGCCGCCGGGAATGACAGCTTTTAATTTCTTGTTATCGCGAAGCATTCCGCCGCAGTCTTCCATAATGAACTTTTCCATATCGGCGTAGCCCATCGGCAGCTCGTAAACGCCGGGCTTTTTGACGTGGCCGCTGATCGACCACAATTTCGTCCCGCCAGATTTTTCAGTTCCGAGATCACGCCACTTGATGCCGCCCATCTCGATGATCTGCGGAACTGAGGTAAACGTCTCGACATTGTTTACGATCGTCGGACACGCATAAAGACCCTCGACGGCAGGGAACGGCGGCTTCATGCGCGGATGCCCGCGGAAACCTTCGAGAGAGCTGAGCAGCGCGGTCTCTTCGCCACAGATGTACGCACCGGCACCGGTATGCGTGTGAATATCCATTGAGAACTTTGAGCCCAAAACGCTCTTGCCCAAAATTCCCGCGTCGCGACACTCGCGAAGCGCGCCGTCCATTATGTCGATCAGGTATTTGTACTCGCCACGCGTGTAGATGTAGCCCGTGTTCGACCCCAACGCAAAGCCCGCGATGATCATGCCCTCGATCATCGAGTGCGGATCGAATTCCATCAGATAGCGATCCTTGAACGATCCCGGCTCCGATTCGTCGGCGTTGCAGACGACATACTTCGGTTTCGGCGAATCTTTGGGAACGAACGACCACTTCATCCCGGTCGGAAAACCTGCACCACCGCGCCCGCGCAGCGCAGAATCTTTTACTTCCTGAATGATCGCATCCGGCGTCATCGACAGAGCCTTTTCGAGCGATTTGTAGCCGCCCGTTTTTTGATACACCTTCAGCGTGTGGCCGTCTTTCATACCGATTCGCTTTAGTTGTAACGGCTCGCAGCCGATGGCTTTGATTTCCATCTCGACTTTACTTCGGCTTATCTAACAACGCCCCTCGTTGACATATTCCATCAAAGAGCTTCTCGAAAGCTGTATCTGGCTGAACCTCCTCCCATTTCGCCGCAGCATCGCTGAGGCCCGACTTTTTAACATTGTCATTGTCATCGTAATCGGTGTGATCTTTTATTCTTGATCGCCGCAACTTACAATCAGCCTCGAAAAGAATCATTCGGTATCCGGGTTGCCATTTCTTATCCTCGAACTCATAAGTCCGAATCCAGAACTTATAAACGTTTGTCGCAATAGGCACGATACTGTTTTTGCGAAAATAGAACAGCGTCATGGACTCATCATCCACACTCGTCGATGCAAGTTCCCACTTTTCTGGCTCTGGTTTAGGAGGTTTTACCTGCGCGGCAGCAGTAAATCCTACCGTCGCAGTAACTAGGATTAGTAAGGCGAATATTTGAACTCTCCTTTTCATATTTTCTCCACGACAAGGCTAGACACAGGAATCCAAAAGTTTATCTGCCTTCTCAACAGTCAGATCCTCGTGATAATCAAACCCGATCTGCATCATCGGCGCGGTGCCGCAGCTTCCCAGGCATTCGACCATCGTGACGGTGAACTTGCCGTCGTCGGTCGTCTCGCCCGCGTGAATGCCAAGCTTCGAGCAAATATGTTCGGTGATTTCGGGCTCGCCCATGATCTTGCACGACAGCGTTTTGCAGATCTGGATATGATGACGACCGACGGGACGCAGGTTGAACATCGAATAGAACGTCGCCGTCTCCCAAACGTCCGTCACTTCCAAATTCAAAAACTTCGCCAAAAAATTGATACCTTGATTATCAAGCCACCCGCCACGCTCGCGCTGAACGACAAACAGCAGCGGTATCAGCGCCGAACGCGTCCGGTCCGCCGGATACTTTGCGACGTGTGCCTTCATCTCGTCGATCACGGCAGCCGAAAACTCCGCCACCTCGCCGGAGACGATGACCTTGTCGGTATAACTTGTCGGTGTTGCTGCTGCCATTCTGTAAATTATTAAGGAACAAAGTTGTACGTGATAACACCGCTGACTTTAACTGGCTGTCCGCACAATAACGTCGGCGAGAAACTAGACCCGCGAGCGGCCGACTCCGCAGCGGCTCGCAAAAGCGGATGTCCGCTAACCGGAGTTGCAGAGATCACACTTCCACTTTCGGATATCAAAACTTGGACGCTAACCGCACCCGACGCCTTGACCGCCCGTGCCGCCGGCGGGTAATCAGGTTTCGGCAGGCTAAGAGCCTTGCCGTTCAGAACGCCGCCAGATACCGTTCTGGGAAAGGGACTTTTGCAGGGCGTTGACGTATACGACTCGCCCGGCTGAATAACTCGCGCGCCGGTGTCACTATCACCAAGCTTCGTAATACGGTCAAGCCGCATCTCTTTTACTTTTATCGGTTCAATAATCTTCGAGCTAGTTACAAACTGACGCGAGCTACCTTTCCACATTTTGATCCGAAATATGACAGGTAAATTATTATCAGAGCATGAAAAATTGACGCGCTGAACTGTCGTCTTATAGCTCGGTTTACTTAGATATATACTGTATCTGCCTTCAGGTATCTCGCCAAAAAACCTAAATCCGTCTTTCGGTACAGACTGATATTTTACTTTCGTTTTTTTATTGACTGCGTACGACGAAACATTTTTAAGCGCGATGTGTGGCGACTCAACATCGTCGAAGCCGCTAACCTGTAGTTCGCACTCCTGCGACCTGAGAGTAGCTGCTCCAGTCAGCAATAAAACGATTAACATTATGGAGTGGGTTGTCGATTTCATCTATCAATTTCTCCTAACACAATATCTAAACTCCCAATTATTGCCACCACATCCGCGACCATTTCGCCTTCGCTCATAACGGGCAGAGCGGACAGATTAACAAAGCTCGGGCCGCGGAAGTGAACGCGCTCAGGTTTTGGGCCGCCGTTTGATTTCATATAGACGCCGAGTTCGCCTTTTGACGCTTCGATCGGCATATAGACTTCGCCCGCGGGGACGTTAAAGCCCTCGGCGACGATCAGGAAGTGGTGAATGAGCGAGTCCATATGCTTTCGCATATCGTCGCGGTCGGGCAGCACGACCTTTGGCGCGTCGGCTTTGATCGGGCCGGGTTTTAATCTGTCCAAAGCCTGGCGAACGATCTTGTGCGACTCGTAACACTCGCGCATGCGCACGCGGAATCTTGACCACACGTCGCCGTCCGGTTCTGTCGGTATATCAAAATCGTAGGTCTCATATCCAGTGTACGGATTGTCGCGACGAAGATCGAGATCGACGCCGCTGCCGCGAAGGCACGGGCCGGTCAGTCCCCAGTTGATCGCTTCTTCGGCCGAGATAACACCAATTCCTTTCGTGCGGCTCTGCCAAATGGTGTTACCGGTCGCAAGTGTTTCAAAAGTATTGAGTGCGGCCGGGAAATCAGCCATAAACTGATTGCAACGCCGCTCAAATCCCGCGGGCAAATCCATCATCAGACCGCCGATGCGGAAATAGCTCGGCGTCATTCGACCGCCCGACGCGGACTCGATCAGGTTGAGGATCTTTTCCCGCTCTTTAAAGCAAAAGAAAAATATGCTCATCGCACCCAGATCGAGCGCGCTCGTGCCCAGCCAAACCATGTGCGACGCGATCCGCTGCAGCTCGCAAAACAAAACGCGGATGACCTGTGCGCGCTCGGGTATTTCGAGATCGAGCAGCTTCTCCGCCGCCATCACATACGCGAGATTGTTGCCCAGCGGATTTAGATAATCCATGCGGTCGGTGATGACGATGCCCTGCTGATATTTTTTGTATTCGAAAAGCTTCTCCATGCCCGTGTGAAGATAGCCGATGTCGGGAATTGCCTTGATGACAAGCTCGCCGTCAAGCCGCAGATCGAGCCGCAAAACACCGTGCGTCGAAGGATGCTGCGGTCCCATCGACAACGTCATTTCGGACTCGAGCGCTCCGTCGAGAACCTCTGAGTTGGCCGGAATGTTGTCTATCGCAATACTCATCTAATTGTTAATTGTTAATTGTTCGATTGTTAATTGGTAATCAAATGACCAATTTACAATTTGCCAATTTACAATTGACGGTTTAATTCAAGCTGTAAGGCTCGTAGCCTCGCAGCGGATAATCTTTTCTGAGCGCATGTCCGTCAAAATCCGAGGGCAGCAAAATTCGACGCAGATCGGGATGGCCGTCGAATATCACGCCGACGAGATCGTAAGTTTCGCGTTCGTGCCAATCGGCGGTTTTCCAGAGCGTTGTCACGGTCGGGACGTGCGCATCGTCTTCGCTCAATAAAACCTTCAGCCGAAGACGGTCGTGATGCTTTGTTCCGAACAGGTGATAGTTAACCTCGAAACGCGGATCATCCTCAGGCCCGCGATCGCCGCCGCAGAGATCGGCGAGCATGTCGAAACCGTGATCGCTCTTTAGAAACGCACACACATCGACTATCGATTCACGCGGCACGACAACTGTAACTTCGCCGTGACCTTCGCTCACGCTGGTGACCCATGACGCGTTTTTTTCTTTTAGCTTTTCCACATAAGCGTGGAGCTTTTCAGTCATAAACTTTTACACCGCAGAGACGCGGAGTCGCAGAGAAAGCAAATTGTGAAACCTCTGCGTCTCAGCGTCTCTGCGGTTAAATAACATTCAAGAACTTCGTCGCTTCTCGTGTCGCGACGGAACTGAATATGGTCGCGAGGTTTCGCCGCGTGCGACTTCGACTTCGGTTTCGCGTTCGAGCGCAGTGCCTTCGGTCACGGGCAGCGTGCCAGGGACGATTGATTCGCGTGATTCGACCTCGAATGTATCGCGGCGATCTTTGACCGATTCCTTCATTATTTTGTCCTGAAGCATCGTGATCGCATGCACCAGCATTTCGGGTCGCGGCGGACAGCCGGGCACATAAATATCGACCGGAACGACCTTATCGACGCCTTGCACGATCGCGTAATTGTCAAAAACTCCGCCGCTCGTCGCACATGCTCCCATCGAGATAACCCATTTAGGCTCAGGCATTTGGTCGTAAATTCTCCGCAGCACCGGCGCCATCTTTCGCGAAACGCGACCCGAGACGATCATCACGTCGGCTTGTCGCGGGCTGGCTCGGAAAGTTTCTGCACCGAAGCGCGAAAGATCGTTTCGCGCGCTCACCGTATTCATCATCTCTATCGCGCAGCATGCGAGGCCGAACGTCGCCGGCCACAGACTGCTTTTTCGCGCCCAGTTGACGACGGCGTCGAGCTTGACGGTGACGACGTCGGGCAGAGATTCGAATAGAGTGTTTTCCAGTCCCATGATTAAATACAGCTGACAGCTTTTAGCTACTTTTTAAGCGGCCCGTTTCATTTCACGACGTTGCTGAGCCATCAGTTTCGCTTCTTCGCGGGCCTCGGCGCGAGCTTGCACGCCCCAGTCGAACGTGCCTTTTTTCCAAACGTAAATGTAGCCGACGACCAGCGTCGTGATAAAAACAAGTATCTCGATCAGCGCGATCGTGCCGTAATAAATGCCGGTGCTTGCCTCGGCGGCGATCAATGTTTTAAATGCGACGGCGAACGGAATGATGAACAAAACTTCGATATCGAACAGCAAAAATATTACTGCAACGGTATAAAACTTTATCGAAAACCGATCACGTGCGCCGCCGATCGGGTCCTTGCCGCATTCATACGGCATCAGCTTGACGGCAGTGCGTTTGCGCGGGCCGATAAGCTGCGTCACGAGCAGTTGGCTGACGCCAAAACCCGCCGCAACAAGGAACATTATGCCAATCGGCACGTAATCGAAAACGTTAAATTCCGACATCGATCTAGATAGCTAAAACCGTAAAAATTTTAACGAATGTTGGGCCACTCGACCGCTCCAAACGGTATTATTTGCACGATTTAATCGTAATTGACGTTGTTGGAGGTGTCAAGGCAATCGGCAAAAACGCGGGGCGTGTAAGGCGCTGACGCAAAAATTTACTCGTTGACCCGTAAAAAGTCCGTGTGATAACTTCATTAAAGCGGTTTTCGCACCGCGAGCATCTCAATCCCGCGCCCGTTTGGCCAAGTAATTTTAGTGATCTCAGGTTTCAACACAGATGTAGAAAGCGCCGGTACCGTGTATCACGTGCAGACCGAAGATAAAGGTGCACCCGCGCACGTCATCATGTCGCTCGTCTATGACAAGGGCACGATCCTCGCGAGTAAGCGCGTTAGCTATGAAGATCTGGCGAGCGCGGGTGATGTCGATGCGAAAGCGCTCGCCGAGCGCGTGTCGCGTCAGCACAAACTTATTTGCGCCGCGGTTCAATCGGGCCGTATCGAAGAACTGAAAAAAATGACGGCAAACGCGCGACGCGAAGCCAAAGCACCGGCCGATGCCGTCGCCGTCACGGAGACATCTTCCGGAACTGCGAACGGTTTTACACCGTCGCCGGTGTCTGAATATCCGTTCGATGGCCTGACGATCATCGACGACGTTCAAGTTCTCGACGATCTTCACGACATCCTGCCCGCCGAGGCCGTTGCGGTCGTCAGCGAACTTTCCGGACAGGAGCGAAAATCACACAGCAAGCTCGATATTCAGATGCTTGGCGAACCAAAATTCAAAGGCGGCGACCGTCGCACCGTCAATCTGATGGTCTGTCGCGGCACGGCCAGCAAGGTCGTCGAGAACGCGCAAATAATGGTCAAAGTTTTGGGATCGAGCTTTCGGCCCGTGATCTTTCACGCGCGCTCCGACGCAAACGGCCTCGCGAACGTTCATTTGCAACTTCCGAAATTTAGCGCCGGTCGTGCGGCATTGCTCGTGCGTGCAATCGCCGACGGCGAAGAGATCGAACTGCGGCGAATCGTTACGCCCGGCTAAATTTCTTTTTGATTTCAAATTTGAAATTTGAAATGTGAAATTTGAAGTTTGAAGTTTGAAGTTTGAAATTCGTGCGGCCAAAAGAGAAGATTTTATCAATGGACGCGATCAACATTTTACTCAACGGCGAGCGCCGCAAGGTTCCAACCGAAGTCGATCTCGACAAACTGCTGGAGCTTTTTTCTTTGCCAAAACAGCGCGTCGCTGTCGAGCTGAACAACTCCGTGGTTCGCCGCGCCGACTGGCCAAAAACTATTGTTCACGAAGATGACAAGCTCGAAGTCGTGCATTTCGTCGGCGGCGGTTAACTTGTCCCTGATTACGCGCATAGTGTTATACTCGTTTCCGCGCGCCCGTAGCTCAGTGGATAGAGCGCTTGTTTCGCAAACAGCAGGTCGTGGGTTCGAGTCCCACCGGGTGCGCCCTAGGTATTCCAATTGTGCAACCTAATGGTTGACTTTGAACCAAATTGGTTGACACTGGTTGTTTTGTAAACCATAATTAGTATTGCGAAACAAGCTCGTTCCGCCGAGTTATCGGGAACAGAACGCAGCCTGCTGAAGATTAGGCCCGACCTCGTGTTGGGCCTTTTCATTTACTTGTCTTCTTTCACTTTGCGTTCTCTGCGTCTTTGCGTGAAAATTTCTTCATAGATGTCGGATAATTTTGTTCTTGCTGGCACAACCTTTACTTCCCGTCTGATCATCGGCACGGGCAAGTATCGTTCATACGATGAAATGAAGGCGGCGCACGCCGCTTCGGGTGCTGAGATGGTGACGGTCGCAGTCAATCGCGTGCCGCTCGACGGCTCAAGCGAATCGTTTCTCGATCATCTCGATCCGAAGATGCGAATTTTGCCGAACACGGCCGGATGTTACGACGTCGAACACGCATTGCGCACCGCGCGTCTCGCACGCGAAGCTCTCGACACAGAGTGGATCAAACTCGAAGTTATCGGCGATCAAACGACGCTCTTACCCGACAACGAACAAACGCTCGAAGCCGCGCGCGTTTTGGTTAAAGAAGGCTTTATTGTGTTGCCGTATTTCACCGACGATCTGATAATGGCGAAGAAGCTGCTCGATGCCGGCTGCCCGGCCGTGATGCCGCTCGCCGCTCCGATCGGTTCGGGAATGGGCGTCCAAAATCCTTCGAATTTGCGCATAATGCGCGAGCAGCTTCCCAACGCAACGATCATCGTCGATGCCGGCGTCGGCGTTCCAAGCGATGCGGCGATCGCGATGGAACTCGGCGCCGATGCGATTCTGATGAACACGGCAATCGCCGAATCGCGCGATCCCGCGCAGATGGCAACGGCAATGCGCCTTGCAACGCAAGCCGGTCGTCTCGCATACCTCGCAGGCAGAATGCCAAAACGTCTTTATGCGTCAGCCTCGAGCCCGATCGAAGGCGCGATCAAATAATATATTATGTCGGTCCGAATCCTTTTCTTTGGCGCAACCGCCGACGCCACCGGCAACCGGGAAATTGTCATCAACGAGAACGGTTTTCCAAATGTGAGTTCGATACTCGATGAACTCCGCGAAACTTATCCCAGTCTCGCTTCGCACCGCTTGCTCTTTTCGATAAATCAGCAATACGCAACCGGCGACGATTCGGTGAAAGATGGTGATGAGATCGCAATCTTCACTGCCGTTTCCGGCGGATAATTCGTATTATCTGAACTGTTATGACGGGCAAACAATTTTTCGATTGGCAAACCCTCGGCGGCACGGACGACGTGATGCGCTTTGTCGATGCTCTTGAGAAGGCCGACATCGTATGGTGCGCGATCGGCGGCGTTGCGGTAAATCATTGGGCGGCCGAGCCGATGGTTACGCAGGATCTCGATTTTGTGGTCACGGCCGAATCTATCGATAAAGTTGTAAAAATTTTGACCGATGCAGGTTTCACATCAGAGCGATTCGACTGGTCGATCAATTTTAAAGGTAAATCAAAAGTCAGCCTCCAACTTTCGACCGAAGATTTTTACCGAGATTTCGCCGAGCGAGGTGTCGCCGCCGATGTCCATGGCATTTTGCTGCGTGTAGCCGGTCTTGAAGACACACTGGCCGGCAAGATCAAAGCTTGGAGCGAGGCGACTCAACGGCAAAGCAAACGAGCGAAGGATTTTACGGATATTGTCCGCCTCGTCGAAGCACATCCGCATCTGTGGGAATTCCTTACGGATGAGCTGAGAGAGCAGATCGACTCACCACCGCGTGCACAATAAATAGGACGACAAGATGATCGAGACGGAAGAACCAAAACACATCGGCAGCGGCTGGATCAGCGGCGTGCTGTCAACGTGTCTTGGTGCGATCGGTCTCATGGCCGTGCTTTGTTTTCACTTTCCCGACGTGTTGACGATGCCGGAACTTCGGGCGGTTTATCCGGTCCCGCACGTTCGGGTTTTGCTTTTCGTGATACTTACGACCGCGTTCGTGCTTGGCGGCATCAGCATCTACCTTCGGCGCTCACGGTCGATCGGCGGAATCGGCATTTTGCTCACAATGATCGCTGTAATGTTCGGTGGTTGGTCTGTTCCGATCGATGGCGAATTTCGTAACGGACCTTTCTTGGGCCTCGACTGGTTTCTGTTGAATATTCTTGCGTTTTCGATGGTGTTTGTGCCGATCGAGCAGCTTTTTCCGCTCAGACGCAAGCAGCCGATATTCAGAGAGTACTGGAAGACCGACCTCGCCTATTTCTTCGTCAGCCATCTATTTATCCAGTTCATAACGATCGTCACGCTCAAACCGGCTCTCACCTTTTTTGAGTGGGCGACGATTCCTTCGGTTCGGGCGTTAGTCGGCGGTCAACATTTCGTCGTTCAGTTTTTGGGAATACTCTTGATCGCCGACCTCACCCAATATTGGGTGCACCGAGCGTTCCATTCTTTTCCGTTCCTCTGGCGTTTTCACGCCGTCCATCATTCTGCGCAGACGATGGACTGGCTCGCCTCGTCGCGGCTTCATTTTGCGGACATCGCGGTCACGCGAGCACTTTCGTATCTGCCGATCTATCTGCTCGGATTTGGCGAAGGGCCGTTGTTCGCCTACATCGTTTTTGTAAGTTTCCATGCGACATTTATCCATTCGAATTTCCGCATCGGTTTCGGCCCGCTAAAGTGGTTTTTCGTCACGCCGCGATTTCATCATTGGCATCACACGGCTGACCTGAACTTTGCGGATAAGAACTTCGCCGTTCACTTGCCGTTTATCGATCGGGTGTTCGGCACCTACTATCTACCTGTAGTCGAATGGCCGGAAAAATATGGCGTAAACGATGCAGAAGTACCGCCAAGCGGCTTTTTCGCGCAACTCGCTTATCCGCTCGGCAGAAAAGCGAGCACTCCGGATTCCGAACATCCGTAGATCAATATGGATTTCTGCGAACTCACAACCTCGTCTATCGACATCACGAGCGTTGCGCGGCGCGTTGTGCCGTCAGAATGCGGAGCTACGGTGACGCTTGACGGATACGCGCGACAATTTACAAAACAGAAAGACGGCGAAGTGCGCGAAACGCTTTATCTCGAATACGAAGCTTACGAAGAGATGGCGATCAAAGAGATGCGCAAGCTGATCGACGCGGCGAAAAAACAATTTGAGATCTCTAATGTCGGCATCGTTCATAGAACCGGCCGGCTCGAGATCGGCGAAACCAGCGTCGTCATATCCGTCGCCGCGCCGCATAGAAAAGCCGCATTCGCCGCCTGCGAATGGCTCATCCGCGAGTTAAAACGCACCGTCCCGATCTGGAAAAAAGAGGTGTACGCTGACGGCGAGGCGTGGGTTGAAGGCGAAAGGCTCGCCCCTTATAATCAGGAATAATCAGGACGCGAAAAAATACTCGGAGGCGATAATGAAAAGTTTCACAACCATAGGCTTGCTGCTTTCCCTGGCTGCGATCTACGCGAGCGGCCAACTTCGGACATCGGGGCTTTTCGGCTTTTTGTCAGAAGAACCATCCGTGCCGGATTTCGTCGTCTCGTTTGAACACACGACATCGGCCGCCACGATCTCGGCAAATTCAAGCAAGCTGGATCATCCGTCGTTGAACGGGAATGCGGACGCGATCTTGATAGTAGCCCCGATCGGGGACGCGTTAACTAAGAATTACAATGCCATCGGCGTTTGGTACGACGGCAGCACCTGGCTGATCTTTAATCAGAACAGGGTGTCCATGCCGGTCGGCGTGACTTATCGGGTGACCGTTTATCGAAGCGAAGAAAAGACTGTGTTCATCCATCGTGCCGACGCGCAGAACACAAACGGATCCCAAACCACGATCCAGCATCCGCAGCTAATGAACAAGCCGAAGGCGGCGGTTAACGTGACCCAGAACTGGAATCCCGGCGGGCAGGGAGGGATCTATAACGACAGTTCGGTCGTTGCGGAGCGGCAGGGCTCGGTCTGGGCGATACGCAATATGAACGGCAATCCGATCCCAACGGGCGCCGCCTTCAACGTCGTCGTAATTCCCGAAGGACAGGTCGATCTTATTACCGCGATCACGGCCGATAACAAAAACTACATTCCACCGAAGGTCGATCCCAATTCCGTCAATTCTTCCGGCGTTCCGAATGTCGGCGTCGCGCGACCGATTCGGAAGCCGCCGGTAAATGACGTCGATTTTACGAATTGGGGGTTTGAAAAAGGCAGCGAAGGCTGGTATTTCGACGGCGATGGAGATGCATTCGTCGGGCAGCCGGTGTGGGGCAACAACGTCGTTTCCGAGCGTGTTTTAGCGAATATGAATTACGCGAACGGCGGCATCGGCGGCGATTACTGGAAAAAAATCCCATATCCGATCGGCATCAAGGGAAACTACTGGATCGGCACATATGAGCAGCAAGGTCTAATGGACGGCCCGGTCGGCCCAACGCAGGGTGACGCGCCCGTCGGGATCCTCGCATCCGAGGACATCGTCATCACAAAGCGTTGGGTCGAGTTTCTGCTCGGCGGCGGAAGCGATCGGACGAAGCTTCGCGTCGAACTACAGATCAAGCAGCCCGACGGCACCTATCAAACCGCGCTGACGAGGACAAATTTTCGCAACAGCGAGCTGATGTTCCGCGAGAACATCTCGCTGGGCGAATTCGCG
>Ga0187892_10001384_pt1 | contig 55618 bp, 46 predicted proteins | sample MA1701073metaG_FD_139345 | JGI IMG/M metagenome (GOLD analysis project Ga0187892, IMG submission 139345) | Bio-ooze microbial communities from a basaltic lava cave in the Kipuka Kanohina Cave System on the Island of Hawaii, USA - MA170107-3 metaG ...
CCGAGCTCGATCGCCGGCCCGAGCGTCGCCAGCGACTCCTCGCGGGCCTGGGCCCGCAGCTTGGCGGGATCGAACTGCGCGACCTCGACGGACTTCTGCTTGAACCACTCGTGATCGGAGACCGGAACTCCGAGCAGCTCGGCGATCACGGTGGTCGGGAGCGGCGCCGCGAAGCCGCGCACGAGATCCACCTCGGCCCGTCCCTCGAAGGCGTCGAGGAGCCCGCGCGCGATCTCCCGGATGCGACCCTCGAGGCTGGCGATGCACCGCGGGGTGAAGGCGCGGCTCACGATGGCGCGCATGCGCGTGTGGCGCGTCCCGTCCATCATGATGAGCAGCGGCGCCGCGAGGGGGCCGGACTGCTTGAGCTCCCGCAGTCCCACCGTGATGCCCTGCCCGGAGCAGTAGGTTTCCGGATCGAGCAGCCCGGCCTTCACGTCGTCGTAACGCGACAGCGCCCAGAACGAGAGCTCGGGGTTGTGGAAGACCGGAAACTCGTCGCGCAGGCGGCGGTAGACCGGGTAGGGATCCTCGTGCAGCGTCGGCGAGTACGGATCGAAGTTCATGGCGGCCTCCGGCGTGGGTGCGATCCGACGAGCGGGACGAGCCTACCGGCCAGGAAACAGAACACCAACCTCGGAGCCGCGACGAGGCCGACGTCGGGTGAGACCCCTCTGCCCGGGAGATCCGGGGCGGGACCGGCGCAGGGCGGCCGCAGCCGCGCCGTTCTCCCAGATCGCTGGCGTTAACCTGCTGTGGTTGCAGCGGATTCCCTCGCAGCCCCGGGGTGCGATTCCCGCCGCCTCCACCCGGCATCACCTGCCCGCGTTCGGGAGCTGTGGGGTTCGCGGGGGGCAGGGTCCAGGCATGGCTCCGGGAGCTACTCTGGTGGCGGATGACCGCGCGGGGCTCTGGCGGCCCTCGGGGAGATCTGGCCCGATGCGTCGCAGCAGCTCCCTCGAACCACCGTGCGCCGAGCCCGGGGCGCCAGCCGATGAGCCAGCGGAAATCGAGGCACTGGTTCCTGGCGATCCTCCTGTCGGTCCTGCCTGCCGCTGCCTTCTGGTTCTGGCGTTCGTCGCCGATCGGGGAGACCAGAGACGCTCCCCTCCTCCCGGCCGGCCACCGAAGGATGCTCGCTCTTCTCCAGCAGATCGCGGACCGCACTCCCGATGAGCATCCCTTCTACGGAACCCTGAGAGCCCGCCAGCTGCGCCAGAGGCTGGAGAAGATCGGTGAGTCAGCGGACGCTCGGACTCGCTGGCAGCTCCATTTCGAGATGGGAGACGCCGAGCTCCGTCTGGGGAACCTCCCGCCAGCCATCGAGCAGCTGACCAAGGCCCATCAGCTGGCAGGCAGCCTGCCTCTCGATGCGGGGGCCGGAGATCCCACAGCGCTGACCCTGGGGATCGCCTACATGAGGTTGGGCGAGACCCAGAACTGCATGGCACGCCACACGTCGGATAGCTGCATCATGCCGATACGGGGCGGCGGACTGCACACCAACAAGGAGGGATCATCCAAGGCCGTCCAGCATTTTCGCGAGGTATTGCGGAACAGGCAGCCGAGTGAGCAGCCCTATCTGATCGCCCAGTGGCTGCTGAACATCGCGTACATGACGATAGGGGGCTATCCCCAGGACGTGCCCCGAGAATACCTCGTGCCGCCAAAGGCCTTCGAGCCCGAGATGCCGTTCCCCCGTTTTTCCAACATCTCCCAGGTGGCTGGTCTCGACATCTCCAACCTCGCCGGCGGCGCCATCGCCGATGACTTCGACAACGATGGCCATCTGGATATCGTGACCTCCACGATGGACACCAGGGGGCAATTGCGGTTCTTCAGGAACGACCGCGACGGCACCTTCTCCGAGCGGACCAAGGAGGCGGGGCTGACGGGACTCTATGGCGGCCTGAACATCGTCCAAGCGGACTACGACAACGACGGGAACCTGGACATCCTGGTGCTGCGCGGCGCCTGGCTGAGGGACGCTGGGCAGCACCCGAAGTCCCTTCTCCGCAACCATGGAGACGGCACCTTTACGGACGTCACGTTCGACAGCGGACTCGGGAAGGTCCACTACCCGACACAGGCGGCGGCATGGGCCGACTACGACAACGACGGCGACCTGGACCTGTTCATCGGGAACGAGAGCTCTCCAGAGTTGACCGCGCCGTGCCAGCTGTTCCGCAACGATGGGAACGGCACCTTCACAGACGTGGCGGCTCGAGCCGGTGTGCAGTGCCTTGGCTATTTCAAGGGCGTGGCCTGGGGAGACTTCGACAACGATCGTTTTCCAGACCTCTATGTCTCCAATTACGCGGGCCTCAACCACCTCTACCGGAATGATGGGGACGGCACCTTTACCGACGTGGCGCAACGGCTGGGCGTGACCCGACCCTGGGTGAGCTTTCCGACCTGGTTCTGGGACTTTGACAATGACGGAGCATTGGATCTGTTCGTCGCCAGCTACACGGGCAGGGTATGGCACGTCGCGGCACACTACCTGGGTCGGCATACGGATCATGAACTGTCCCGTCTGTACCGAGGAGACGGTCGGGGTGGCTTTCAGGACGTGACCACCGAGCAGGGCCTGGCCCTTCCGATCCTGGCGATGGGGTGCAACTTCGGCGACCTGGACAACGATGGATATCTGGACTTCTACCTCGGCACCGGGGATCCGGATCTGGCCAGCTTGATGCCCAACCTGATGTTTCGAAACCGGGGCGGAACGGGGTTTGCGAACGTCACCATGGCGGGTGGATTCGGTCACCTTCAAAAGGGACATGGCGTCGCCTTCGCCGACCTCGACAACGACGGCGATTCCGACGTCTTCCAACAGATGGGTGGTGCGTATCGCGGCGACGAGGCGGTCAACGCCCTCTACGAGAATCCTGGCTTCGGCACCCATTGGATCCGGGTCAAGCTCGTGGGGGTCCAGTCCAACCGGGCCGCGATCGGTGCGCGGATCCATGTCGAGGTCGTCGACGAGGGGGGAGAACGGCGGTCGATCTACCGACACGTCACGAGTGGAAGCAGCTTCGGCGCCAACCCCCTGGCTCAGACCGTGGGCCTCGGCAAAGCCAGGGCGATCAGCCTGCTCGAAGTGTTCTGGCCCACGACCGGACGCACCCAGGAGTTCCATGACGTCCCATTCGACCAGGGCATCGAGATCGTGGAAAATCGAGGATATACGCCACTCAAGCCCAGCAAGCTGCGGTCTCGCACCAGGCCCGGAATCAGCAATTCGGCCCAGCTCGAGGGAAAGGTGGGCCTGCCCCGGCCCGGTGGACACTCCGGTCACGCGAGAGTGCGGTAGAAGTATGTCATGGAAGATGGAGAAGCCTGGCCACAGCGGAGAACGAGGATGAAGAACCTGGTTGTGTCGATGTCGACGCTCACCCTAGCTGGGCTCGGCCTGGGCCTCTGGTGGCATTCCGGCGGGACTGCCACGAGCCAGCCTGAACGGAGCGGCGCGTCCAGCCTCACAAGTCCGCTCCCGCAGAGCGGCGCGACGAAACCCCTGACATCGCCCGAACTGGAGCAGCTGACTCGCCTTCGCGAGACAACCGGTCGGCTCGACGAGACCGTATGGGCGAAGGAGCTCCAGGCACAGAAGCATGAGAGCGTGTTCGTCAAGCTGTGGGATGATCTTCGGAAGAGTTCGGATCGATTCGCGGTGTTGAAGGGATTTCGGTTCGAGAGCCTGACTCTGGGAGAGCTGACGGAGAGCGAGACCATCGAGGATGGGGTGGAGCTGTCCCGGCGCAGAGGCCCTGGGAAGGTGATCTCGTACCAGGAGTACCAGAGCCTTCTGGATGGGTTGAAGGGCCAGGGTTTCCGCATCGTTCAGACCGAGTGGCACCACTCGACGTTCGATGCCGAGCCCGACCGAGCGCCTCGTTCGACGTTCTCGGTCCTGATCCATGCGACCGATGCCGACGGAACGCACCGTTATCAGGTGGAAGGGAAACTGAATGTGCTCTGGAAATCCTCGGCTGACGCGTCGGCTTCCCCCGTGGTCGACACCCTGGAGGCGGCGGACGTCACCGTCAAGGAACGAATCGGTCCGGATGTCTTTCAGGAGGGAATGGCCGAGCGATTCTCCACAACCGCAGTCGAGTATCCGGGGAGTTTGATCGCCTTCGATCTGAACGGTGATGGTCGCTCGGAAATCCTCCTTCCCAGCATGAATCGCATCTACTGGAACCGAGGTGGTGGGAAGTTCGAAGAGGGAGATCTGCTCAACCATCCCCCCTCATTCGTGGTGAACGCCGTTCTCTCCGACTTCAGCGGGGACGGCGCCCTGGATCTGCTCCTGACCAGCGACGTGCCCGAAGAGCCGGATTTGCGGTTGCTCCTGTACCGTGGGGATTCGAAGGGCGGATTCCCCTTTGAAGCGGAAGACCCGCTGACGACGCCGCTGGCAGAGCTCAAAGGAGCCTTCGCTTTCGCAGTCGGTGACGTGGAGGGCGACGGGGACCTCGATGTCTGGATGGGCCAGTACAAGCAGGCCTACATCGGAGGTCAGATGCCCTCGCCTTTCTTCGACGCGAACGACGGTTTGCCCTCTTATCTGCTCTTGAACAAGGGCGATGGGCGGTTCGTTGATGCGACCGAGTCGGCGGGTCTGGCCAAGAAGCGGTTTCGCCGCACCTATGCCAACTCCTTTGTCGACCTGGATGACGACGGGGACCTCGATCTGGTCGTCGTGAGCGATTTCGCCGGGGTGGACGCCCATCTCAACGATGGCCGGGGAAGGTTCTCCGATGTCACCAGTACCGCTGTGGACGAAAAGGCCAACTTCGGCATGGCCTTGGCGATCGCGGATTTCAACCTCGACAGCGAGCTGGATTTCTTCGTCACGGGCATGTCCTCGACAACTGCTCGCCGCCTGGAACACATGGGGTTGGGGCGCGAGGACATGGCGACGGTGGCCCAGATGCGGATGAAGATGGGCTATGGCAACCGCATGTACATCCGAGAGGGACCGGGCAAGTACCGCCAGGCGCGGTTCAATGATCAGGTGGCGAGATCGGGGTGGTCGTGGGGGACGGTGGCGTTCGATTTCGACAATGATGCCGATTCGGACATCTACGTGAACAATGGCCACATCAGCGGTGAATCGGCTACCGACTACTGCAGCATCTTCTGGCGTTGCGACCTCTACACGGGCGACTCGAAGGAGAACCGGGTCACGGCGGCGTTCTACGAGACGAACTTGCAGAAGCTGGGCGCGATCTCATGGAACGGCTACGAGAAGAACAAGCTGTTCATGAACCGGACGGGGAACGGATTCACCGAGGTGTCGTTTCTGATGAATGCCGCGCTGGAATCGGACTGCCGCCATCTCGTGGTGGACGACTTCGACCTGGACGGACGAGCCGACCTCCTGCTCGTCGAACGGGGGAAGGGGGGGCAGACCCTCCGGCTCCTGCTCAACCGCTTCCCCGGAAAGAACAACTGGATCGGGCTCCGGCTCCGGGAAGCCCCGGGCTACCAGGCGCCCGGGGCGAAGGTGACGGTTGCCTATCCGGGGGGCAAACAGACATCGGTTTTCGTAACCGGTGACTCGTTCATGAGCCAGCATTCCCTCCTCAAGCACTTCGGGCTCGGCGAGGCGGATCGAGTCGACTACATCGAATGGCGCTGGAGCAACGGTGACGTCGCGAGGATCGAGAATCCCAAGATCAACCAGTATCACGAGATTGTTCCTCCTGCGCGCAAGGCCCTGTACTCGAGGGCTCCGTAGGTCGCCGAGGGGAGGAGGAGGTCTGCCCGTTCCGTTGCCTCTTTCTCGCCCCGGGGACGTCAACCTCATGGAAGGGTCTCGGCATGCGCGCCTCGCCTCCCTGGATTCGCCTCGCGCTGGCGGCGCTGGTGCTGGTCGGCTTCGGCTACGGCGCGTGGAGGGGAGCGCAGTCCCGCCAGGCCCAGGGCGACGGGGGTCCGGGAGCCACGGCGCACGCCTCGGGCGCCGCGCCCGCCGCAGAGCCCGGCTCGCCGAGATCCCCCCAACAGGCCGGCAACCGCCTGGCAGCGGAGGCCAGCCCCTACCTCCAGCTCCACGCTGGCAATCCCGTCGACTGGTATCCCTGGGGCGACGAGGCCTTCGCGCGAGCCCGCGCCGAGGGAAAGCCGATCTTCCTCTCGATCGGTTACAGCACCTGCTACTGGTGCCACGTCATGGAGCGCGAGGTGTTCTCGAACCCCGAGATCGCCGCCTCCATGAACGCGCAATTCGTCAGCATCAAGGTCGACCGCGAGGAGCGCCCCGACCTGGACGCGATCTACATGGAGGCGACCAAGCTCCTGACCGGGTCGGGCGGCTGGCCGAACTCGCTCTTTCTGACTCCCGACGGGCTTCCTTTCGTCGCGGGAACCTTCTTCCCTCCGGAGGACGGCCCCGGGACCCCTGGCTTCCCTCGCGTCCTGCGGAGTGTCCACGAAGCCTGGAGCTCCGACCGCGAGCGCATCCTCGCCGTCGCCGACGAGGTGGCGCAGAAGATCCAGCGCCTCGCCGATCTCGGGGGCGGGGCTACCGGGGCACCGCCGCCCACGCCGGTGCTCCTGCGCCAGGCCGTGGATGAGCTCGCCGGTGCCTACGACCCCGACCACGGGGGCTTCGGGTCGCCGATGAAGTTTCCCCGACCGCCGGCTCTCGAAATGCTCCTTGCGGCCTTGGAGCGGGAACGCGATCCGAGGGTCGAGGCGATGCTGACCAAGACCCTCGACGAGATGGCGCTCGGGGGGATGTACGACCAGCTCGGCGGCGGCTTCCACCGCTATTCCACCGAGCCCACGTGGTCGATCCCCCACTTCGAGAAGATGCTCTATGACAACGCGCAGCTCGTGGGGATCTACGCAGGCGCTTACGCGCTTCTCGGGCGGCCGCTCTATCGGCGGGTCGTCGAGCAGACCGTCGCGTACCTCGACCGCGAGATGAGCCATCCCGAGGGCGGGTTCGCCTCGGCGCAGGATGCGCAGGTCGACGGCGAAGAGGGCGCCTCCTATGTGTTGAGCCGCTCGGAGATCGAGCGAAGGCTCGGCCTCGAGAGGGCGAAGGCCTTCCTCTCCTTCTACGAGCTGACTCCGATGCGGGAGAAACCCGCCTTGGGCGTGCTGCGCGTACGCTTTCCCGTGAACCCGGCGCTCGAGCGCGCGGGGGCTGCGGATATCCCCGCGCTCCTCGCACGCTTCGACGAGGAACGGGTCGCGCTTCTCGCGCGCCGGGGAGAGCGCCCACAGCCGTTGCGCGACGACAAGGTCCTGGCTGCGTGGAATGGCCTCGCGATCCGCGGCCTGGCGCAGGCCGCCAAGGACCTCGGACGGCCCGACTACCTCACGCGCGCCGAACGGGTGGCGGACTTCATCCTGGGGCGGCTCCGCACCGAGGACGGCTCCCTGCGCCGCTCCTACATCGCCGGGCAGGCCCGCGAACGCGGCGTGCTCGACGACTACGCCTTCCTCGCAGACGGGCTCCTCGGTCTACATGGGGCGACGGGTGACAGCCGCTGGCTGGCTGCGGCCCGCAGCCTCGTCGACCTCATGCTCGGGAGCTTCGAGGATCCGGCCGGAGGCGGCTTCTTCCTCACGCCCGAGGGCTCGAGCCTGCTCATCCGTCCCAAGTTCTTCGAGGACAACGAGATCCCCTCCGGGAACGCAGTGGCGCTCCGCGTCCTGCGCATTCTCGCGGCGGAGACTGCGTCCGAGCGTTATCGCACGGCTGCGGCGCGGACGGCCACGGCGGCTTTGCCGCTCCTCCTCCGGGCGCCGTCGGCGCTGGCCGCGACCGTGGCGGCGATGGCGGGCGAGCCGGAGCCCTCTCGCACCGTGGCGGCGATCCACGCCGGGAGCAAGGCGGTGGCGGAGCCAGGCTCGCGCCTCCCGCGCAGCGAGGACCACGTTCGCGCCTCCCTGGCAGAGGCCGCGGGCGACTCCTCGCGTTTCGCAGTGCGCCTGGCCATCGACGACGGTTGGCACGTGAATGCCAACCCCGCCTCGATGGCCTTCCTCGTTCCCACGCAGGTCGAGCTTCACGGCGGGAGTGCCGCTGAGATCCGCTACCCCGAGGGCCGCGACTTCCGGCCGACTTTCGCTCCGGAGGCCATCCGCGTCTACGAGGGGACCGTCGAGATCGGAGTCGTCATGGCGCCGGGCTCCGCTTCACCCCGGCAGGTGGCCCTGCGCTTCCAGGCCTGCGACGAGCGCGTCTGCCTGCCTCCCGCGCGCACCGAGCTCGCATTCGAGGGGAAGGGGGAACGCACCCTGGAGGCCGGTCCATGATGGGCCTGGCGCTCGGCGCTTCGGGCTTCGGCACCGCGGAGGGAGCGAGGCTCGCCCCGGAGCCGCTACCGGATCCACCAGCGACGCGATCGTCGCCACCGAGCTTCCTCGCGGCTTGGCTCAGTCGAACCTTGTGGAGGGCGGGATCGCGGGCTCGAGCCCCAGGCGCCCGGCGCCGCGCCGGTCGAGGTGGACGTCGGCGGCTCGCGCCTGCTGTGACGCGTTTCCGCCGGTCGCGCGGAGGTGCAGATGCGGATGGCGCCTCACGCCTTCAGCCGGTCCTTCCGTCGATCCGGGCACGCGTGAGGATCGACGCATAGAGGATGGCGAAGAGCCCGAAGGCCCCTGCCCAGAGCAGGCCGCCGATGAGGAGCAGAGGGGCCTGAAGGCTCCCTGGCAGGAGCCCAGCGCCGACTCGAGCTGCCGCGCCGGCGTGGACCAGCACGTACGAACCCAGGGCTCCCCTCGGAAGCACCAGGAGTCGGCCGGTATGTCCGAGGCCCACGCGCGTCATGACCGCGAGGATCATGGAGCCCATCGCGCCGGCGGTGAGGGCGTGGAGACCCGCGCTCGCGGGGACGGATCGGCCGAGGTCTCCGACCCCTACGAGGAGGAGACCCATCGCGACCCAGGCCATTCCGGCGTGGAGGGACCATACCAGCGGATCGCGCCAGGTCCGGAGCGTCTGCCAGCCGACCATGCGTAGTGTCACGGCCAACCCCGCCGCGACTGCCAGTGCGCCGCTCGCGACGCCTCGCGGAGCGGCGACGTCGACCCCCGCCAGAAGGGCGGCGGCGGCGACGGCGAGGCGGTCGAGCCACGGGCGCGACCGGGCCCGCGCCGAAACGCCGCGCCGGAGCAGCGCGTTCGTGGTGAAGCCAGGCGTGATGCGCCCCCCGATCACGACGATCAGGACGACGACCGCGTCGGCGGTGAAGCGCAGCGCACGGGGAGCGGATCCCGATGCAATTCCCAAGGCCTGCGCGTGGATGGCCGCGTTGGCGAGCGCGAGCAGTCCCACCAGGGCGACGACGCCGTAGTTCCGCCGCTGACCCGTGCGCCAGACGGTTCGAACCAGGACCAGTGCGATCCCGGGAAGGAAGGCAAGGTCGATCGCCGCGACCAGGCCCGCCGGGAGCGAGCCGGCTGCGAGCATCGCGAGCCGTCCCAGCGCCCAGAGCCCGAAGAGCGCCATGAGCGGCCGCCCGCAGAGTGCCGGGCGGCCGGTCCAGACCGGCGCGGCGGTCAGCAGAAAGCCGGCGATCGCGGCCGCCACGAGACCGAAGAGCATCTCGTGCCCGTGCCACCAGGCCGGTGCGAGCCAGGCGGGAGTGGGCAGCGCTCCCCGCCACATCGCCGTCCAGGCTGCGCCCACGAAGGCGCCGTAGATGCCCACGCCCAGGAAGAAGGGCCGAAAGCCCCTTTCCCAGAGCGGGCGCGACCGACCCCTCCTCCCTACCGAGCTTCTCCGATCCGAAGTCACGCATCCCGGTCCATGCACTCCTTGGATCCTATTGGGTTCGCATGGGACGCACCAGACCGCGGGTGGATGGATCCGATCCCCCCGAGCCTCCGAGCGCGAGGGGCCGCGTCCGGGAAGGGGGTAGAATCGGAACCGTGGCAGGAGCGACGCGCCTCGCGTTCGGCATCGCATTCCTCGCCGCGCTCGCCGGATCCGCCGCTCGCGCTGAACGGGGCTGGCCGCTGTACGCGGGCGATGCCGGCGGCCAGCGCTTCTCGCCACTCGAGCAGATCGACCGCTCGAACGTCGCGAGCCTCGAGGTCGCGTGGCAGGTCCGCACCGGCGACCTCGACGCCGAGCCGGGCCCGCCCGCTCAGATGGCCTTCCAGGCGACACCGATCCTGGTGGAAGGCCTGCTCGTGCTGCCGACGCCCCTCGGTCGCGTGCTCGCGCTCGACCCGGCGACGGGGAGCGAGCGCTGGCGCTTCGACGCCACGGCGAAGGGCCACGCGTACCCGGAGTACACCTCGCGCGGCGTGGCCCAGTGGCTCGACGCCGCCGCGGAGGCGGGCGCTCCTTGCCGCCGGCGCATCTTCGCCGCCACCGTCGAGTCCCGCCTCTTCGCCCTCGACGCCGCCAGCGGCGCGGTGTGCGGAGACTTCGGGCGCGGCGGCGAGGTCTCGCTGAAGGAGGGCGTCGGCGGGATCCGGCCCTGGAGCTACACGATCTCCTCGCCGCCGACGGTGGCGGGCGACCTCGTGATCGTGGGATCGGCGATCGGCGACAACGGCCGCGTCGACGAGGCGAGGGGCATCGTGCGCGGCTACGACGCGCGCAGCGGCGCCTTGCGCTGGAGCTGGGACCCGGTCCCGCGCAGCCGCGACGACCCGGCCTACGCGGAGTGGCCGAGCGAGGGAGCGGCGCTCACCGGCGCGGCCAACGCCTGGTCGATCCTGTCCTACGATGCCGCCCGCGAGCTGGTGTTCGTGCCCACCAGCTCCCCGAGCCCGGACTACTACGGGGGCGTGCGGCTCGGCAACAACCGCCACGCGAACTCGGTCGTGGCGCTGCGCGCGACGACCGGCGAGCTGGTCTGGGAGTTCCAGAGCGTCCACCACGACCTCTGGGACTACGACGTGCCGGCCCAGCCGGTGCTCGCCACGCGCGTGCGCGGCGGCGCCGAGATCCCGGTGGTGGTGCAGGCGACGAAGACGGGTCACGTCTTCGTGCTGCACCGCGAGACCGGCGCGCCCCTCTTCCCGGTGGAGGAGCGGCCGGTACCCGGCTCCGACGTGCCCGGTGAGGTGGCGTCGCCGACGCAGCCCTTCCCGGTGCTCCCGCCGCCGCTCGTGCCCCAGAGGCTGCGCCCGGAGGATGCCTTCGGTCTCTTCTCGTGGGACCGTGCGCGCTGCCGCGAGAGGCTCTCCGCGCTTCGCAACGAGGGCCTCTTCACGCCGCCGAGCCTCGGCGGAAGCGTGGTGTATCCGGGGTCCGCGGGCGGCGTGAACTGGGGCAGCCTCGGGATCGACCCGCGTCGGCGCGTGGCGTTCTACGAGGCCACGAATCTCGCCTTCCAGGTGCGCCTGATCCCGCGCGCGGACTACGAGCGGGAGAAGGCCGAAGGCGCCGGGCGGGCTCGGGAGTTCGCGCCGATGCTCGGGACGCCCTACGGCATGGTGCGCGGGCCCGTGCTCGGCCCGTTCGGCCTGCCCTGCACGCCGCCGCCCTGGGGCGTGATGGGCGCATTCTCCCTCGACAGCGGCGAGATCCTGTGGCGCGTGCCGCTCGGCGCGACGCCCGATCGGAGCCCGTTCACGCTGTTCGAGAAGGGCCTGCCGAGCCTGTCCGGCGTTCTCGTCACCGCCGGCGGGATCGTCCTCAGCGGTCACACCATGGACGGCTTCCTGCGCGCGCACGACGCCGAGACGGGGGCCGAGCTGTGGCGCGATCGGCTCCCCGCCGCCGGCGCCGCGAATCCGATGACCTACGAGGTGGCGGGGCGCCAGTACATCGTGATCGCCGCGGGCGGTCACGGGAAGCTCGGCACGCGCCGCGGTGACTGGGTGGTGGCCTACGCGTTGCGGGTACCCTGAGCCGCCGGCGCGCCGAAGGGCCAGGCGAGGGGCGCCGCGGGAGTCGTGTAGAATGCCCGCTGTCGGACCTGAGCCCCTGGGAGGCTCGAGCCGTTTCCCCCCTCCAACCCCGGAGTCCACCATGGCGATCTCGATGCACTCGGCGAGCGTTCCCATCTTCGTGCGCATGCTGAGCAACATGCTGGTGTGGCTCGACAAGGCCGAGGCTCACGCCCAGGCCAGGAAGTTCGACCCCAACAGCTATCTCGTCCTGCGCCTGGCCCCGGACATGCTGCCCTTCTCGAGGCAGATCCAGATCGCGAGCGACGCCTGCAAGGGCTGCGTGGCGAGGCTGGCCGGGATCGAGGCGCCGAAGTGGGAGGACGACGAGGCCACGCTCGACGAGCTGCGGGGGCGCATCCGAAAGACGATCGACTATGCGCAGTCGGTGCCGGCGGCGAAGATCGACGGGTCGGAAAAGCGCGAGATCATGCTGCCGATGCGCAGTGGCGATGCGCTGCGCTTCACCGGTGAGACCCTCCTGAAGCACTTTGCCCTGCCCAACTTCTTCTTCCATGTCACCATGACCTACGCCTTGCTTCGGCAGGGCGGCGTAGAGCTGGGCAAGGGCGACTACCTCGGAGCACCCTGAGGCCCTGAGCTGGAAGAATGGACACCCGAGACCACGACGCTGTCGTCCGGCGATCCTTCGAACGCCAGGTGGAGCTCTTCTCCGGGCCGGACTCACCGTTCGCCAGGAGGCCAGAGGGCACTCTCGCGTGGCTCGAGCCCCTGTCCCGCGACATGCTGGTGCTCGACGTGGCATGCGGCGCCGCCCATGCCGCCGAGGCGGCTGCGCCCTACGTCCGTCAAGTCGTCGGTCTGGACCTGACCCCGGGCCTCTTGGAGGTCGGCTCGAGAAGGCTCCGGGAGGCCGGCGTTTCCAACGTGCTGCTCCAGGAGGGAAACGCCCACTCGTTGCCCTTTGCGGCGGAGTCCTTCGATCTCGTCTTCTGCCGCAGCTCGCTGCATCATCTGGCCGATCCGGAGCGCGCTGTCGCCCAGATGGTCCGCACCTGCCGGCGCGGTGGCCGAGTCGTTCTTGCCGACTTGATCGCCCCGTCCGCAGGGACTCGCGACACCTTCGATCGCCTTCACCGCCTGCTGGACCCTTCGCACCTCCGCGCCTTCCTGGAGAGCGAGCTCGCAGCCCTGCTGCCGGGCTCTCTCACGTTGACCTACGCGGATACATCCGCCATTCGCCTGCCCATCGACGTCGCTGCCACGGATCAGTCCGACCTCTCGGCGGTCCTGGGAGCACTCCGAGCCGAGCTGGACGGGGGCGAGCCGACTGGCTTTGATCCGCAGGAAGGGAACGGCCGCCTCGTCGTCTCGTTCCTCAACTGCGTCGTGCATGGCACGCGCGACTGACGCGGGCCTCCGACGCGGCCAGGAGTCGGGAGGGCCCGGGCGCCCCGCCGAGTCCACGTCGTGGATCCATGCTGCCCTGCAGCCCGGCGTGGTTCGCCGCTCGCTGCGGGTCGCGGGACTGGTCGGAACTCTCCTCGTCTCGATCAAGTACGCCGACCGGGCGCTCGCGGGGACGCTCGTTCCCGGCGACTGGCTCAAGATGGCGCTCACCTACCTGGTGCCCTATGGCGTCGCCACCTACGCAGCGGTCCAGGCGATCCGGGCAGAGCGGCAGATGCGCCGCGGGGAGGAGGCGGACCCCGGCTCCCGGCCGGCCGGCTGGCGCTGACCAGCCGCCGCGAGCCTGGGCGACCGGGCCACGTCCGCGCCACCCCCGACGGCACGTTTCCTGCAGCGCTCGATGCCCGGGGGTTCGCAGTGAGAGGCTTCGGGCCGAGTGACGCGAGCGTGCTCACGCTCGACGCGGCGGTCGAGCGCGCGCGCCGCTCGGCCGAGACGGGCAGCGAGTGCTTCGCGGAAGGGCCTCTCTGGCGGCTGCGCCTGTGGGGCTTCCTGCCCATCGATTGGCTCGGCAACCTGTCGCTCCACTGCCACGCCGCCCGCGTCAGCATCGTGAGCGGAGACGCGCGTCACCTCGGCGGCTCGCGCTGGGCGGCCTCGCTGCTCGTGGAGCCGCTCGCGCCCGGCGTCGACGCCCGCGCGCTCAACTTGCTCGGCATGGCGCGCCACCGGCCGGCGGTGATCGCGGGCTGGCTCTCGCTGCGCGTCGAGACGATCCGGGTCTTCAAGGCGGACGGCCAGTCGCCGGTGCTCGCCGTGTCGGGGCGCGACCAGCTCGGCTTCGTCGCCTGCGTGACGAACGCGCTGCTGCGCTGCGGCCTCTACGCGGACCAGCTCGCGATCCGGACGCGCGGCGGCTGGGCCGAGGACTGGTTCGCGCTGCGCGGTGTCGGCGGAGTGCCGGCGGCGGCCGCCGCGATCGCGCGCCTGCGGCGCTCCCTCGAGAGCGGGTCCTGATGTCCCCCGGAGCTTCGCTGCCCGGCACCCGGCTCGGACGGCCCGCCGGGGCTCAGCTCCCGGCGGCAATCGCCTCCCGGGTCAAGCGGGCGACGATGCCCGAGGTCGAGCGCAGCAGGTTCTCCAGCAGCTTGACCTGGACCGTGCGACCGGGGCCGTCGAGCGAGACGTAGGCCGAGCGCTCGAGGACCCAGCATACCGCCGGCCGGTCCGCGCGCACGAAGGCGGTCCGGGTGGCTTCATCCGCCAGCGAGGCCTCGCCGAAGCCCATGCCGGGCGAGAGCGTCGCGAGCCGGTGGAGCCGCCCGTCCTGCGCATCGACCAGCACGCTGAGCTCCCCCTGGACGAGGAGGTAGAGCGCATCGGCCGGCTCCCCTTTTCGGACCAGGAGCTCCCGGGCCGCGAACTCGCGCCGTCGCATCGCGCGCGCCAGGAGATCGAGCTCGGCGGCGTCGAGACCGCGCGCGAACTCGTGCTCCGCGAGGCTCAGCTCCCGAGCGCCGGCGCGGGAGAAGCCCTGTCCCGCCAGGAGCTGATCCTCGCACCACTCGAGCGCCCCATCGAGCTCCTGGAACTCCACCAGCCGGACCGAGTTCTCCTGGCAGACCTGCTCCGCGAGGAAGCGCTGCAGCCGGGGGAGGCGATGCAGGCCGACGAGTCCCAGGACGCGGCCCTTCGCGGCGAAGCCGCGCAGCAGCTCGAGCAGGATCCGTGCCGCGGAGGCATCGAAGTCGATCACCCGCGCGAGGTCGAGCAGGACGTAGGCGGCGTCCGGGGACCCCTCCGCGATGCGCCGAACGGCCAGCTCGGCCGCCGCGAAGGCGATGTCGCCTTGGAGCTGGTAGACCACGGCGCTGCGTCCCGAATCCGCCAGGATCCTCCGCTCCGGGTCGGTCCGCCTCCGCTTCGAGCCGATCTCCCGCAGGCTGAAGCGGGAGCGCACCACCGAGAGGCAGGCGCGCGGCGCTTGCAGGGAGTGCAGCCCGAGCTCCTCGGACATGGCCTCGCAGACGGCGACGCCGCGCGCGCTGTTGCCCCGCGCGTCGAGCGGGGGCGAATAGACCGCGATGCCCAGCTGACCCGGGAGGACGGCGAGGATGCCCCCGGTGACGCCGCTCTTGGCGGGCAGACCCACCCGGTAGAGCCACTCGCCCGCGTAGTCGTACATGCCGCAGGTCGTCATCACGCTCAGCACCTCGTCGACGTGAGTCGGATCGAGAGCGCGTTCGCGCGTGATGGGGTTGACGCCACCCGTCGCCAGCGTCGCCGCCATGACGCTGAGGTCGCGACAGCTCACCTCGACGGAGCACTGGCGGAAGTAGAGATTCAGCGGGCCTTCGGGATCCTCCTCCAGGATCCCGAAGTTGCGGAGCATGTGACCGATGGCGCGGTTCCGGTGGCCCGTCTCGCGCTCCGACTCGTAGACGACCTCGTTGAGCTCGAGCTGCCGCCCGGCGTAGATCGAGAAGAGGCCGAGGATCCGACTCCACTTGTCGGCGTGGGAGCGGCCGGCCACGAGCGAAGTGGCGGTGATCGCTCCGGCGTTGATCATCGGGTTGAAGGGGCGCCCCGTGTCGGCCTCGAGGCTGATCTCGTTGAAGGCGTCCCCCGTGGGCTCGACGCCGATCCGCTCCAGCACGGCCTGCTTGCCGCGATCCTCCAGCGCGAGCCCGTAGGCGAAGGGCTTCGAGATCGACTGGATGGTGAAGGGGATGCGGCTCTCGCCGACCTCGTAGACGTGGCCGTCGACGGTCGCGACGCAGATCGCGAACGAGCTCCGGTCGGCCTTGGCGATCTCCGGGATGTAGCTCGCCACCACCCCGTCGTCGAGGCTCCGGAAGCGCTCGTAGAGCGACGCGAGGTAGCGCTCCACGGGCCCGGTCTCGAGGGGAGCGGGCAGGCGAAATTCCACGATTCGGGGAGGGAGCAAGGATCGTGCCGATCCCCGGGGAGCCCGGGGGCGCGGTTTCTGGATCCGCCGTGACCAGGGGCCGAGCAGCCGCTGCTCGAAGGGCGGGCAGGTTCCGCTCCTCGAGCTCCGCCAGGAGGGCATCGGAGAACCGGCGCCATCGAGGCCCGGAGCCCCGCCCCCGCCCGGGAGGCTTGCACGGGCCGTGGACCCGGCCCACCCTCGCGCCGGGTGTGACCGCCCTCGACGGAGCGGGGCCGCGCGAGAGCCATGAGCCACACGGCGGTTCGAGACTGGGAGGCGGGAGGCCGGCGCATCGCCACGCCGCAGGGCGAGGTCTTCGCGCGGGACGTGCCCGCGGCCGGGGTGGAAGCCGGCGCTCCGATCCTGGTGCTCCACGGCTTCCCCACCTCCTCCTTCGACTTCCGGCGCGTCGTCCCGGCCCTCTCGCGGGCGAGGCGCGTGGTGCTCTTCGACTTCCTGGGGTTCGGCCTCTCCGACAAGCCCGACCGCCGCTACAGCATCGAGCTGCACGCCGACGCGGCCGAGGCGGTGGCCCGGGCCCTCGGACTCGAGCGCGTGGCGCTCCTCACCCACGACATGGGCAACACGGTCGGCGGAGAGCTCCTCGCCCGAGATCTCGAGGGGACGCTCGGCTTCGAGGTGGCCTCGCGCGTCCTCACCAACGGGAGCATCTACATCGGCATGGCCCAGCTCACGGCCGGACAGCAGATGCTGCTCTCGCTCCCCGACGCCCGGCTCGAGTCCGGGGCCGACGGGGCTCTGTTCAAGGCGGGCGTCGCCGCGACCTTTCGGCCGGAGCAGCCACCTGGCCCGGAGGAGCTCGACGCGGCCTGGCTGCTGGCCGCGCGCCAGGGCGGCAACACGTTGCTCCCGCGCACGATCCGATACATCGAGGACCGACGGGCGCACGAGGCGCGCTACACCGGCGCCATCGAGAGGCACCCCTCACCGCTCGGCGTGGTCTGGGGCCGCTGCGACCCGGTGGCGGTCCACGCGATGGCCGATCGGCTCCTCGCCGCCCGCCCCGGCACGCCCCTCGTGACCCTCGACGACGTGGCCCATTGGCCGATGATCGAGGCCCCCGACCGGTTCGCCGAGTCCGTGGGGCGCCTGCTCGCCGCCTAGCCCGGGGGCCCGGGGGGGCTCGCCGCCGCCCCTGCCCACCTTCTAGGCAGGGGCCGGCGCCTTATTGGGCACGATCGTGGGGCGAGCCAGGTCCCCGACGGCCCGGAAGGCAGGGGCGGCGCTCGCGCGAGCGAGCCCCCGATGGCACGCAACTTGCGAAGCGCCCCGGTGCCGGGCCGGCGCAGCGACGCGGACCCGGCGGACAACCCGACCCGGTAACGGGGGACGAGAGGAGAGATCCGATGCGTAGCGAGCACCCCGCGCTCTCGCCGGCAAGGCGCGCGCTTTCCGCACTCGCCGCGGGACTGGCGCCCGTCTGGCTCGCGGCGTCGGCCCTGGCCGAGGACGCCGCGGAGTCCCCCGTGATCGATTCGGGCGACACCGCCTGGGTGATCACCGCGTCCGCGCTGGTCCTCATGATGACGCTGCCGGGCCTCGCGCTCTTCTACGGGGGCCTGGTCCGCGTGAAGAACGCCCTCAACGTGCTGGTGCAGTGCTTCTTCTGCGCGGCCGTGGTCGGCGTGCTCTGGATCGTCGTGGGATACAGCCTCGCCTTCGGCACCGGCAACGCCTTCATCGGCGACCTCTCGAAGCTGGGCCTCGCCGGCGTGACCCTCGACTCGGTGACCGCGAACTTCGCGACGCCGCCGCGGAACATCCCCGAGTACGTATTCATCATGTTCCAGGCGATGTTCGCGATCATCACCCCCGGCCTGATCATCGGCGCGGTGGCGGAGCGGATGAAGGTCTCGGCCTTCGTGGTCTTCGTCGCGCTCTGGGTGCTCCTCGTCTACTGCCCGATCGCGCACATGGTGTGGTCCGGCGAGGGCTGGATCTTCAAGGCGGGCGCCATCGACTTCGCCGGCGGCCTCGTCGTCCACATGTCGAGCGGCTTCTCGGGGCTCGCGGCGGCGATCATGCTGGGCAAGCGCCGCGGCTTCGGGAAGGAGCCGATGCCGCCCCACAGCCTCCCGCTGTGCCTCACCGGTGCGGGGCTCCTGTGGGCCGGCTGGTTCGGCTTCAACGCCGGGAGCGCCCTCTCCGCCAGCCCCCTCGCCACGCTCGCCTTCCTCAATACCGGGACCGCCGCCTCCATGGCCACCCTTTCCTGGGCGGCGATCGAGTGGATCCACCGGGGCAAGCCGACGGCGCTGGGGCTGGCCACGGCGGCCGTGGCCGGACTCGTCGCGATCACGCCCGCTTGCGGAAACGTGAGCCCCATGGGCGCCCTCGCGGTCGGCTTCGGCGTCGCGGTGGTGTGCTACGCCGCCGTCACCTTCCTCAAGCCCGCCCTGGGCTACGACGACTCGCTGGACGCCTTCGGCGTGCACGGGGTGGGCGGCATGTGGGGTGCCATCTCGGCCGGCCTCTTCGCGACGACGCTCGGCTCCGGAATCGAGTCCAACGGCCAGCAGGTCTGGGTGCAGCTCCAGGGCGTCGTCTTCACCGCGGTCTTCGCCCCGATCGGCACGGTGGTGATCCTCGGCGCTCTGAAGCTCGTGTTCGGCTCACTGCGGGTCGAAGAGGAGGAGGAGCACGAGGGCCTCGATCTCTCCCAGCACAGCGAGAGCGCCTACGCGCTCGGCGGATCCGGCGCCGGGACGGGCACGCTGCTCGAGAGGGCGCATGGCGCGCCGGCGGCGGCGAGCGCGCCCCAGCGCAGGCACGCCTGACGGGTCGCGAGCCCGCCGGGTCCTGCGCGTGCGCAAGATCGAGGCGATCATCCGGCCCTCCCAGCTCGACCGGGTGAAGGAGGTGCTGGGCCTGATCGGCGTGCAGGGCATGACGGCGACGGAGGTTCGGGGGTTCGGCCGGCAGAAGGGGCACACCGAGCTCTATCGCGGCGCCGAGTACGCGATCGAGCTCCAGCCGAAGGTGAAGCTCGAGATCGCCGTGGAGGACGACTTCGCCGATGCCGTGGTGCGCCGACTCGTGCAGGCTGCCCACACCGGCCACATCGGCGATGGGAAGATCTTCGTGCTCCCCCTGGAGGACGTGAGGAGGATCCGCACCGGCGAGCGCTGCCGCGACGCCCTCTGACGCCCCCCCGCCCCTCCCACGCCACCGGCCCCGCGTCGCCCGGCTCGAGCGGTACCTTGCCGGGGCTCGGGCGCGGAGGGCGGGGAGTGGGGGGTGGGTTCGTGGCGCGGCGCGAGGCCGGACGCGCAGGGCAGGCGGGGATCGGCGTGCTCGCGCTCCTGGCCGGGTCCCTGGGGCCTCTCGCGGTGCGAGGCCAGACCGAGGCGGAGGGGATCGCTCCCGGTTCCGGGCGCGCGCTCTTCGAGGCGCGCTGCGCCACCTGTCACGGTGCGGATGGACGGGGAGCCCCGGGGCGGGTCGCCTTCGCCATCGAGCTGCCCGACTTCACGGACTGCCGCTTTGCCGCGCGCGAGCCCGACGCCGACTGGCTCGCGGTGATCCACCAGGGCGGCCCCGCGCGCGGCTTCAGCCCCATCATGCCGGCCCACGGCGCGTCGCTCTCGGAGGCCCAGCTCGCGGCCATCCTCTCCCACCTGCGGGCCTTCTGCGGGGATCCGCGCTGGCCGCGCGGCGAGCTCAACCTGCCCCGGCCCCTCGTCACCGAGAAGGCCTTTCCCGAGGACGAGGCGGTCGTCAGCGCGCTCGCGAACGCGAACCGCGAGGGCGAGGTGGCGACCGAGCTCCTGTTCGAGAAGCGCCTGGGAGCGCGCAGCCAGGTCGAGCTCTCCCTGCCCATCGGGGCCCGGGAGGAGCCGGGTCCCGGGGACTCGTGGAACGCCGGCGTCGGCGACGTGGGGGTCGGCGCGAAGCACGCGTTCTTCCACAGCCACTCCTGGGGCTCGGTCGCGAGCCTCGGAGGGGAGGTGAAATTTCCCAGCGGCGACAAGGGCGATGGCCTCGGGAAGGGGACGGTGCTCTTCGAGCCCTATCTGGCGGTCGGCCAGATCCTGCCTCGGGATTCGTTCCTCCAGCTCCAGGCCCTGGGCGAGATCCCCGCGGACCGCGACGTCGCGGACGAGGTGCAGCTGCGCGCGGCCCTGGGCACCAGCTTCGAGCCGCGGCGCTTCGGGCCGGTGATCTCGCCCCTGCTGGAGGTGATCGGGAGCTGGGCCTTCGCAGCGGGCGGCGTGGACGCAGGCTGGGAGCTCGTGCCCCAGGTCCAGGTCCCCCTGAACGTGCGCCAGCACGTGCGCCTCAACGTCGGCGTTCGCGTGCCGGTCAGCGACACCGGACGGCGCCCGATCCGCGCGGGCTTCACCCTGCTCTGGGACTGGTTCGACGGGGGGCTCCTCGACGGCTGGTGACGCGAGGGCGCGCCCCCGGCAGCCCGCGGGCATGCGCTCAGAGCTTCTCCGGCGCCTCGAAGCGCCCCTGCATGCGCTCGATCCACATGGTCAGGAGCGCGCGGCGGGGGAGCCCCAGGGAGCGGAGCGCCTCGGCCACGGGATGGCGGCCCAGCTCGAGCCGGGCCCCGCCCAGGCGGAAGCCCGCGCCGTCTCCGCCCTGGGCGAAGGGCGTGCGGTGGGGGACGCCCTCGATCAGGCTGTAGGTGACCGTCGGGGCCAGCGGGAGCGTGCGCGTGCCGCCGCGCGGAACCTCGAGCGTGAGCACGTGCTCTCCGTCCATCTCGAGCCGGCAGGTGACGCGCTTCTCCTCGGTGCGGAAGTCGATCCGCTCGACGCTCTTCGGGAAGCCCCAGATCGTGCGGCCCGCCTCGCAGGTGAAGGCCTGGTCCACGGGCAGCCTCCAGATGAAGGTACCGAGGCGACCGCGGATCAGGTCCCGCAGCGCGCCGAGCCAGGGGGTCCCGCGCGGCGCCCCGCGCGGCCGCACGAAGCACGTGATCGACACCTCGTGGTAGTCGCCGAGGTCGTTGTCGCGGTAGTCGATGATCGCGATCGCGAGGGGCGTGCGGCCGGGGAGCACCGCGGCCGCCTCGAAGCCCTCCGGCAGGAGCCGCTGCACGGCGCGCGCCGGGACCAGCCAGGTGGCGGCGCCGGCGGAGGCGTCGCGCACCGCCACCGGGAGGCTCACCGGCCGCCCCTGGATGCGGTATTCGCCCGTCGGCGTCGACATGCGCGGGAGCATACACCGGGCGCGCGGGAGGAGGAACGCCTCCGCTCACGGGCTCGCGGCGGGCACGTACCAGATGGGCGAGGTCCAGGCGCGCTCCTGGATCGTCCTCGGGACGCCGGGGTCGCAGCAGGCGGCGAGCTCCGGCGGCAGCGAGCGCGCGGCGGAACAGTCGACGGCGTGGGCGTTGCAGACGCGCGTGTGCCAGCGGCAGGTCGGGTTCTCGAGCACGCGGGCGTAGTAGAGGGCGTGGGCCGCCGGGTCGAAGTCCGGGTCGCGGAAGACGCCGCAGAGCGCATCGAAGCCCGCGCCCCGCGGCTCGCAGCTCGCGGGGTCGACGTCGGCGCCGCTCTGCGGATCCCCGGCGACCTCGAAGACGCGCTCGCGCGCCGCGCCGCCCCGGACCCAGAGCTTCACGATCTGCACGCGCTGGAGCGGCGTCCCCGGTGCGCTGCGGGTCCCCGGGTCGCGGAGCGCCGAGACCGCGAAGCGGGGCGCCGGGCCCGGGACCCCGGGCGGCGGCGCGGGGAGCACGCCGCCCATGGGGACGCCGCCGGCGTAGCCCCGCGCCGCGAGATCCGGTCGCATGCAGAGGTCCTCGGGATGGTCCCAGCCGCCGAAGAAGCGCAGCGCCAGGCGCGGGCCGCTCGTCCCGAAGGTCTCGCGGCGCAACAGGGCCTCGAAGAGCGCGTCGCGCGAGTTCTCCTCGGCCCAGACCCCGGCCAGCCCGCCCGGGTTGAACTCGGCGAAGTCGGGGAGCCCCTTCGGAAGGCCCGAGAGCGGCGGGCCCGCGCCGCCGTGGCCCGGGTGGCTGCGCTCCTCCGCATAGCCCGCTGCGCCCAGGTGCGTGTCGGTGCTGGCCAGGAGTCCCAGCCAGAAGGGGTTGGCGCCGATCCGCGCGTGCCAGAGCAGCCCCTCGCCGAGCGCCGTGCGCACGAAGTTCCCCGGCGCGGGCCTCGAGCGATGGCCGCGCGTGGGGCCCAGGAAGGTGTCGTAGGGAAGCACCTCGAAGTCGCAGAGCTCGTCGGAGGTCCCGAGGCCCCGCCCGCACTCGGAGCTCCCCTTGTGCTGGAAGACCTCCACCAGAGGCTCGGCGCGGGCCCGCCGCAGCGCGTCCTCCCGGGAGAGGGGCGAGCCGTCGGCGCTCGCGGCCTCGAACATCCGGCCGCCGCTCAGGTTGGAGTTGTGGGGGATCGCGAGGAACTGGCAGTCGGGCCCGGCGGCGGCGCAGCGCGCTCCGACCTCGCGCCAGAGCGCCTCCGGGGTGCGCGCCTCGACGAAGCTCACCGGGAGGTCGGGCACCCGCGCGCTGCGGAAGATCACGTTGCGGTGCAGGTTGCCGGCGTCGCTCGAGACGTTCGCGGTCCACTCGTAGCCCACGAAGCTCGTGAAGCGGCAGCGCTCGCTCCGGTCGTAGGCCTCCTCGGCGGCCTCCCGGACCTCCTGCCAGGGCCCGCGGGCGGCTGCCAGGCAGTGCGCGCCCGCCGGCCCGCAGAAGCCGTAGCGCTCGGCCGCCACCATGGCGCGGCTGTTCATCAGGAAGAAGGCCAGCCGCGGCCGGTGGCGCAGGATCCGGCACACGAGGGAGTCATGGCCCTCGAGGCCCGGCGTGCGGCAGATCGCGGTCTCGCCGAAGAGCTCGGCGTGGTCGGTGACCGCCGCGAAGTCGAGCGGGCGCTCGAGGACGAGGCTGCGAAGCGGGCGCCCGGCCTCGTCCCAGGGCTGGATCCCGAGCCGCTCGCCCCGCGCGAAGCGATAGGCGTCGCGGGGCCGGCTGCGCGTGTCCTGGGTGCTGGCGTCGAGGGAGAAGGCCGTGTGCACGTGGAGGTCGCCGAAGAAGGGCCGGCGCAGGGGGTCATGCTCGGCGCAGGGCGCGCGCGCCTCGGTGCGCTCGAGGGCATGCGCGCCGGTGGCCGCCGGCGCCAGCAGCAGGAGCAACCGCAGCGCGAGGGCGCGGGCGGTGCCGGGGCGGCGCGCGGGCATCGGACCGGTCAGTCCAGGACGTGCAGCAGGTTGCCGCGCGAGCCCGTGCTGGAGAGCGGCGTGCGGTAGAGGGGGAGGAGCGCGACGGCGAGGAGAGCCGCCACGAGGGCCAGCGCCAGCGGGCCCCGCACCGGCCCGCCGCGGCCCAGGAGCCTCGTGGCGAGCCGCGCCAGCGCGTAGAGGGCCAGGGCCCAGCCCAGGCCCTGGCCCAGGTGCAGGAGCGCCAGGAGCCGCGACATGGAATCGGGGTCTCCCAGGGCGACGCCCGCCGCGAGCGAGCCATAGAAGAGCAGGTGCAGGACGGGGGCGAAGCCCGGCTGGACCGAGAGGAAGGGCACCGGGAGCGCCAGCAGGAACGCGGCGAAGAGGAGCCTCCGCGATGCCTTCGGGGACATGCCGGGCCTCCCGCTTCCGCGCGCCATCATCCCGGACCCCCCGGGCCCGCGCAAGCGCGCCCGGCGCGCGAGCGCCGGCGGCGCGCCGCTCCCGCTTCGCTTACAGTCGGGCCGGTGCGGATCGCCACCTGGAACGTCAACGGCCTGCGCGCCCGCCTCGACCTCGTCCGGCACTGGCTGCGGGAGCGTCAGCCCGACGTGGTGGGCCTCCAGGAGCTCAAGCTCGCCGACGAGCAGTTCCCCCACGACGAGCTCCTGGAGCTCGGCTACCGCGCCGCCGTCCACGGCCAGAAGAGCTGGAACGGCGTCGCGGTGCTGAGCCGCGCGCCGGCGCAGCTGCTGCGGCGCGGCCTCCCGGGACAGGAGAGCCAGGGCGCGCGCCTCGTGAGCGTCGAGGTCGAGGGGATCTCCTTCACGAGCCTCTACTGCCCCAACGGGAAGTCGCTGGACCACGAGGATTTCCCGCGCAAGCTCGCCTGGCTCGACGAGCTCTCCCTCCACGTCGCGAAGCACCACTCGAGCCAGCGCCCGGACGTCCTGTGCGGCGACTTCAACGTCTGCCCCGGGGCGCTGGACAGCTGGGACGAGGCGCGGCTCGCGGGGCAGATCTTCCACACCGAGGCCGAGCGCATGCGCCTGGGGCGCCTCCTCGAGGGGGGCTGGGCCGACCTCTTCCGCGAGCACCACCCGGGGCTCCAGGCCTTCTCCTGGTGGGACTACCGGGGCGGCGCCTTCCACCGCAAGCAGGGCCTGCGGATCGATCTCCTGCTCGGAACGCGGAGCATCCTCGAGCGGGTGCGCGCGGTGGAGATCGACCGCGACTACCGCAAGAAGCAGGAGGGGCTCACGCCCTCGGACCACGCCCCCGTCTACGCGGACCTCGACTGATGCGGCGCCGACGCGCCGCGGAGCGGAGCCGATCCCTCCCATGACCCGGAAGATCCCTCCCCTGGAGCCGGATGCCGACGCCTGCGAGCGGCTCGCCGAGGCGGCGCGGCGCGTGATCCTGGAGGTGCGGCGCGCGGCGGCGCCCGCCGAGACCCTGGACGAGGCGGCGGCGCTCCTCGAGCGCGCGGCCGCGCTGCTCGAGCCCCACGCGCACCCGGGGCCCTTCGCGCAGTCGGGGCTCGACGCCGGTCGCCCCCCCGGGCCCGGGTTCCTGCGCGGCACCCCGGCCGAGACCTTCCCCTACAGCCCGGTGATCGGCCCGCGCAACCCGCTGGCTCCCCCCGTCCACTGCGAGATGCGCGACGGGGAGATCCACGCCCGCGTCCGCTTCGGGGCCCCCTACGCCGGGGCGCCCCAGCTCGTGCACGGCGGCGTGATCGCCGCCGTCTTCGACGAGGTGCTGGGAGTGCTGAACGTGATGAACGAGCAGGGCGGGATGACGGGGATGCTCACCATCAAGTACCGGGCGCCGACGCCGATCGACCAGGTGCTGCGCCTGGTCGGTCGCCACGAGCGGACCGTCGGGCGCCGCGTGCACGCGCGCGGGCAGCTCTTCTGGGGCGACACGCTCACCGCCGAGGCCGAGGGCCTCTTCATCCGGGTCCCGCCCGGCCACATCGCGCTTCAGCGCGGGCGCGCGCGGTAGGCGACCGGGCAGGGCCGCGCGGCGCGCGCCACGGCGCCGAGCTGGCGCCGCCGGGGCGCGGCGCCTTGGAACAGCGGCTCCAGTTCGTAGCGCTCGAGGAGCCGCCGGATCGAGACGCGGATCGCCGAGATCGAGAAGCGCTGGGCCGGGCACGAGTGGCGCCCGTGGCCGAAGGTGCTCACGAGCTCGCGGGCCGGGAGCGCGACCTCCGGCGCGAGCCGCCGCCCCTGGTAGTGGCGGGGATCGAAGCCCTCGAGCCCCGGCGCGGCGCTCGCATTGGTGACCGAGAGCATCGTGGCCACGAGGGCGCCGGGGGCGATCCGGTAGCTCGCTCGCTCGTCGCGGATCTCGATGGGCCGCAGCACCTCCCGCAGCGTGATCGAACGCTGGGCGAGCCGGATCGACTCGTTCGCGCACTGCTCGAGGAGCGCGTCGTCCCCCGCCGCGACGGGCTCCAGGTGCTCCGGGTGGAGCAGCAGGTTCACGAGCGTCCAGGCGAGCGCCGCGAACAGGTTCGACTGCGCGCCCATGTGGATCAGCATCACGTCGCGCGCCGTCTGGACCTCCCGCGAGCCGGGCGGGAGGTCCGCGAAGGACGCGAAGATCCGGTCGAGGAAGTCCCCGGATCGCCCGCCGCTCCGCTCGCGTTGGCGCAGGATCTCGCCCAGGATCTCCTCGATCCCGGCCATGGCCCGCCGCTCGCGCGCCTTGCGGGTCGCGAGGGCCAGGAAGACTCGCGCCGGCCGCACGAAGGACTCCGAGCTGTCCAGGCGATCGAAGAGCGGGATCAGTCGATCCAGATTCGCCGGCTCGGCGGCCTCGGCCCCCGCCCAGCAGGCGAGGCCCAGCCGGTGACCCAGCCGGCGCGCGAAGCCGAAGACCTCGAAGCTCCCGCTGGCCCCGAGCTCGTCGAGGGAGCCCCGCACGGCGCCCTCGAGGGCGTCCAGGTAGTGCTCGACCTCCTGGTTCCCGAAGAGATCGTGGGGGCGGTTGCGGCGCCCGAGCGCGAGCTCGAGGGGGAGCTTGTGCTGGAAGACGAGCCGATAGGTGGCGAGCCCGAAGCTCGCCTCCTCCTCGGGGAGCGCGTAGAGGGCGCGCACGCCGACGGGCGAGAAGACGCAGAAGAGGCGGTACCCGAAAGCGTCGACGACGAAGGTGTCGCCGAGTCGCTGGCGCGCCGCGCGAAAGAATTCCGTCGGATCGCGCAAGAGCGCGAGCCCGGCCCCGAGCCACGGGAAGGCGCCCCCCGCGGCGGGCGGCATGGGCTCGATCCGGGGCGGTCTGCGCCGCGCCTTCGGCGCCATGGTGTGGCCGGGCCTCTGGTAGACTGCGCAGGCATGGCGCTCCCCGGGAGACTGCCGCAGGAGCCCGCGGTTGTCGCCGCCGGCGCCGCGCGCCTGCCCTGGGGCACCCTCGCGAGCTACGCGCTCCCCGGCGCCGGAACGCACTTCCTCCTCATGCTCTTGATGGTGACGTACATGAACTTCGCGTCGGACGTGCTCGGGATCTCGACCGCCGTCGTGGGCTCGATCCTCTTCGCCTGCAAGGTCTGGGATGCCGTCTTCGTCCCGGTGGTCGGCCACTGGAGCGACCGGACCCGGCTTCGCTTCGGCCGCCGCAAGCCCTGGCTCCTCGCCGCCGCCGCCCCCCTGGCGCTCTTCTCGCTGATGATCTTCGCGCCCCCCGCCTCCCTGGCGGGCCCCGCGCTGGTTGCCTGGATCGCGGCCTCGGTCCTGGGCTTCTACACGGCCTTCACGGTGTTCGACGTGCCGCACATGGCGCTCGGCGCCGAGCTCACCCAGGAGGTGCAGGGCCGCAACCGCGTCTTCGGGATCCGCATGCTCGTGAACCTCCTCGGGCTCCTGGCGGCCCTGGTCCTCGGGGCCAACGTGCTGGAGGACCTGGCGAGCGCGCGGGAGAACGCCTTCTGGCTGGTGGCGACCGCCGGCGGCGCCACGGCGCTCCTCATCGCGGTCTCGGTGGCTTCGCTCCCGCCCGAGCGGCTCGACTACGCCGGGCGCGGCGGCCAGAGCCTCTGGCGCTCGCTGCGCGATGTGCTGCGCAACCCCCACGCGAGGCTCCTCCTCCTGGTGCTCTTCATCGAGACCATCGCCATCGGGGGGATGAGCGCGCTCATGCCCTTCGTGGCCCGCTACGTGGTCGAGATGCCGGATGTGATGGCCGAGATGTTCCTGGTCTTCACCCTTCCCACCATCGTCTCGATCCCCCTCTGGATGTGGCTCGGCCAGCGCTTCGAGCGGCGCAAGCTGTGGCGCTTCGCCATGGCGCTCTCCGCCCTGGGAATCAGCCTCCAGCTCTTCCTCGACCGGGGGACCCTCGGGATCATGGCGGTCTCGGCGCTCATCGCGGGGACCGCCATGGGCTGCGGCGCCACCCTGGGCGACGCCGTCAAGGCCGACGTGATCGACTACGACGAGTACGCGACCGGCGAGCGCAAAGAGGGCGCCTACTTCGCGACCTGGCAGCTGGTCCGGAAGCTCGCCACGGGCTTGATGCTCGCGGTGGTGGGCATCGGGCTCGACCAGGCGGGCTTCGCCCCGGCGGCCGAGCAGGCCGAGTCCGTGCGCGACGCGATCCGCTTCCTGATGGGCGGCCTCCCCGCGCTGGCCCTCGGGATCGCGGCCCTCCTCCTGGGCCGCTTCCGCCTCGGCCAGGCGGAGCACACCCGGATCCTCGCGCTGCTCGAGGCCCGGCGGGCGCTGCGGGAGGGGGCCACTGCCTGAGGGGGAGCCGGGCGCCAGGACCCGAGGATCACTCCCGGTTGTCGACGGGATCGGGCTCGACGAGCTTCCGGGTGCGGATCTCCTTCGCGACGAGCGCCGCCACCCGGGCGTAGCCGCGGGGGCTCAGGTGGTGGTCCTCCCGGTCGAAGAGCTCGGCGGGCTCGGGGTGCTCGAGGAACGCCTCGCGGACGTCGAGGCTCGGGATCCCCTCCGCGGCGCAGAGCTCGACCACCAGCTCCTCGGCGTAGAAGAGCCGCTCCCGCGAGACGCCGCGTTCGGTGAGCAGCGGGCTCACGAATTGCTGGTACGAGGGCAGCACCACCACGAGGAGGGCGGCTCCCGCCCGGCGAACCTCGTCGCGCACCTCGCGCAACACCCCCTGCATGAGCAGGCGCTTCTCCCGGGAGGACCGGGAGTCCGGGTCGAGGAGCAGATCGGTGTCGTAGCGGTCGCCGAAGAAGGCGCCGAGGAGCGCGGGGATCCAGGCGGGCTGGTGGACGGGCGGCAGGCGGAGGGCCACGGGAACGGCGCTCCACAGGGCCGGAAGGGCCTCGTGCAGCACGTTCTCCTCGCGCTGGCGGATGGCTCCGTGTTCGCCCGCGGGCTCGAAGATGCGGTTCCTCGCGAGATCCGCGAAGTCGTTGGCCGGGAAGACCGTGAAGACCACGAGCTCCGGGGCCAATTCGCCGAGGCTCCGGCGCAGCAGGAGCAGGGACTGATCGGGCCCGTAGCCGTGCACCCCGAGGTTGGTCACGCCGAACTCCGCGGGCAGGCGCCGCTCGAGCCTGGCGGCGATGGACTCGTGGGGAGCGACGTTGCTCCCGAACGCGAAGGAGTCTCCCGAGAGGAGGATCCGGCGCGTGGCGCGAGGGCGCCCACCCCGGGGGTCGAAGCGGCGTCCGCGCGCGTCGAGGTCGGGGCGGCTGCCGGGCTTCAGGCGATACAGGAGGACGGGATCCAGGACGAAGGTCCCCGTGGGCGTCCGGAACGCGATCGCGAGGGCGCCGGAGCGGAGCGCGAGCTCGAGGACTCCGAGCCCGCCGGCCAGGCACGCGAGGAGCCAGAGGGCGAAGACTCCCCGCCGCGCGAGCCGGCGGCTGGTCCTCACCCTCCCCTCGCAACGCGGGCGGCGCGCGGCGCGCCGAGGTGCTGAAGGGAGAGGGCGATCTGGAGCAGCACGTTGGCCCAGAGCAGGCAGCCGGCGGACCCGTACGCCACGCGATCGCCCACCGCGTTGAAGAGCAGCGCGCTGGAGAGCACCAGCGAGAGGAGGACGAGCGCCAGCGAGAGCGCGCCCCGCCACCGCCCTTGCGGCCCGTCGCCTCGCAGGGCGCTCCGCGCGAGGAAGAGCTGGATCGGGGGAAGGGTGACGAAGTAGTGCGGCCAGGAGGTCGGGAGCGCAAAGGGCAGCGAGAGCAGGAGCGCGCTCAGGGAGGTGTAGCCGCCCTCGCGGCGCCGGGCGGCCCCCACGGCGACGGACAGGTTCGCGGCCACGACCGCGTAGCCGAGCCAGCGGGCCCAGGGAGCCTCGTCCTGCGAGAGGAGCCGCGCGAGGACGTGGGCGAAATACTGCGAGTTGGGGTTGTGCGTGACTCCGGATCGCGCGAAGGGGTCCGCCGGATCGAGGAGCTGGTAGAAGCGGAAGGTCTCGGAGGCGCCGAGCGTCGCCACCGGGAGGGCGACCATGAGGGCGAGCGCAGCGGCGAGGGTGAGCGCGACCGTGCGGGTGTCGCGCTTCAGGAGGAAGTGGAGGAGCAGGATCGCCGAGTAGTACTTGATCGAGATCGAGAGCGCCAGGACCAGCGCCGCGAGGCCGACCCGGCCGCGCTCCTGCAAATGGAGGCTCCCGAACATGCAGAGCGCCATCAAGACGCTCAGCTGACCCCACTTGAAGTTGGCCAGCACGGGGAGCGACGTCAGGAACACCAGGAGATAGGCGGCGGTCCAGAGCGGGGAGCCCCCGCACAGGCGGCGCGCCGTGACCCGGTAGAGCAGCAGCGGGGCCGCGACCTGCAGGGCCGCCCAGGCGGCGCCGGCGACGGCGCCGGGGAGCCGCGTGAGCGCCCACATCCCGAGCGCGAAGGAGGGCGAGTAGTAGAAGCCCCAGCGCGGCTCCCGGGTCTCGAAGAGCTCCTGGCCCATCCGGGTGAAGTGGAGCGCGTAGTCGCAGAACAGGACCGCGCAGTGGTCGATGGCGACCACGAAGGCGCCGAGCGTCGGCCAGACCGCGCGGAAGTACGCGAGCACGACGGCGGCCACGAGGCCCTGGGCGAGGACCCCGGCGCCGGCGGGAGGCGGGGAGCCGCGGGCGCGCACCATGCGAGGGCCTCCGTCCACCGACTGCGGGTTCGGGCTCGAGTCTAGGTCACGGCGGGTCGACCTCTCCTCGCCACGGGACGGGCACCCAGCGAGGCGCGCGGCGCCTGGGCTAGAATGCGCGGGCGCGGGCGCCCCGGGCGCGCGCGGTCCGGGATGCCGCCCGAGATGCCGCCCTTCCCCCAAGCCGCTGCGTCGCGCCTCGTCGCGTCCCTCGCCCTGCTCGCCGCCGACCTCGCCGCGCCCGGGGCCGCCCGCGCCCAGGGGCTCCTCGTCGTGAGCCAGGGGACCGGCCAGGTCCTCGAGTACGACGCGGCGGACGGATCGTTCGTCGCGGCCTTCGTCGAGCCGGTCTCCGAGGGCTTCCAGAACCCGGGCGGGATGGCGCTTCGCCCCTCGGACGGCGTGCTCCACGTCTCGAGCGCCGGGACCGGCGAGATCTGGCGCCACTCCGCGGCGACCGGGGCCCCGCTCCCGCCCGCCGCGGCGAGCGGCCTGATCCAGCCCGGCGGCGTCGCCCTCGACGCCAGCGGCGCCTTCCTCTACGTGCTGGCCGCCGCGAGCTCCCTCAGCAGCAGCACGGACTCCGTGCAAAGGCTCACGCTCTCCTCGGGGGCGCTCTCCACGCTGGTGACCGATGCGTCGGCGAGCTTCAGCGCCATCGCGCCGAACGGGTCGGACCTCTACGTGAGCGACACCCTCGCGAGCGGCGTGCGGCGCTACTCCGCCTCGGGCTCGGGTGGCGCGCTCGCAGTAGCCGGCCTCTCCTCGCCGGCTGGCCTCCTCTTCCCGGCGCCGGGCCAGATGCTGATCGCCGACGCGGGCAGCGACCAGGTCCTCGAGTACACCCTCGTCGGGAGCGCCTGGGTCTTCTCCCGCGTGGTGCTCCCGGCGAGCGCCGGCGTCGATGGGCCCGCGGGCCTGGCCCTCGCCCCCGACGGGCGCCTCAGCGTCTCGGGCCAGCTCTCGGACCAGGTGGTCGCGGTGGACCTCGCCACGCTGGTCGTCTCGCCCCTGGTCGCCGCGGGTGCCGGGGGGCTCGACGGCGCCGGGGACGTGGCCTGGAGCGGGGGCCAGCTCTTCGTACTGAGTCGCGCCACCAACTCCGCGATCCAGTACGACGCGGCGGGGAGCCCCACCGGCGTCGTGGCCCGCGGCATCACGCCCCCGGCGGACAGCGGCATGGCGCTCTCGCCCGCAGGAGACCTGCTGGTGGGGAGCCTCTCCGACAACGACCTCGCCGAGTACGACGGCCAGGGGGGCGGCCTCCTGCGCCGCTTCTTCGACGCCTGCCCCACCTCCTTCGCCTCTCCCTTCGACGTGGCCTTCGGACCGGACGGCAACGTCTACGTGAGCTGCAGCGGCTCCGAGGGCGTCTTCCGCTTCGACGCGGCCTCGGCGAGCCCCCTCGGCTTCTTCGTCGGAGCGGGCTCGGGGGGCCTCCAGGCGCCGCGGGGCCTCGCCTTCGGTCCGAACGGGAACCTCTTCGTCGCGAGCGGGCTCACGGGGGAGGTCCTCGAGTACGACGGGGTGACGGGGGCCTTCGCCGGCCTGTTCGTCGATGCCAGCGGCAACGGAGGCGGACCCGTCGATCCCCACGGGCTCGCCTTCCACGGGGGTTCGCTCTACGTGGCGTCCTTCTTCCCGAGCCAGGTGATGGAGTTCGACGCGGACAGCGGCCTCTTCGTGCGGGTCTTCGTGGCGAGCGGCGCCGGGGGACTCTCGGGGCCCACCGCCCTGGCCTTCGGCCCCGGCGGCGACCTCTTCGTGGCGAGCTTCGGCGACGACGCGGTGCGCCGCTACGACGGCACTAGCGGCGCCTTCGTCGGGACCTTCGTCGCCTCCGGGAGCGGCGGCCTCGACGGGCCCATCGACCTCGCCTTCCGCGGCGCGCCGGCCGCCGTGCCGGCGGCCCCGGCGGGCGTACGCGTCCTGCTCGCACTGCTGCTCGGCGCGCTCGGACTCCTGGCGCTCCTCGCCCGGCGGGAGCCCGCGCCCGGGCCGGCCCCGGTGCCGATGGGGAGCACGGTCGAGCAGGCGCTCCCGGATGCGGAGGGGAGACCGGAGACCTGGAGGCTCAGCAAGCGCACGCTGTCGCGCGAGGAGCTCCCGGCGCTCGTCCTGCCACGGCCGGCGCCGCGCCGGGCTCCGCCGGGGCCGGCCACGGAGTCGGCGCGCGCGCTGGCCGGCCAGGCCCTCGAGGCCTGGAAGCACGGGGAGATCGAACGCGCCCTCGAACTCTTCGAGTCGGCCGTCGCGGCGGATCCCGAGGACGCGCCGCCGCGCTCCGACTACGGGCGCCTGCTCATGCTGATGGCGGACTACGAGGCCGCGCTGCCCCAGCTCGAGCGCGCGGCGGAGCTGCGGCCCGACGATCCGCGGGTCTGGGTCGACCTCCTCACCTTCTACGAGCGCACCCACCTCTTCGAGCGGGCCGGCCACGCGCGGCGCCGGGCCGAGGAGCTCGCGGGCGGGCGCAGTCTCGAGCGCGACGAGACGGGGTTCTGGGTGCTCGAGGGAGAAAAGATCTTTCCCTGACGGGGAAAATCTTTTCCGCGGCGCCGGGGCCCCCGTGGGATGGCGGCGGCCCGCCCTCGCCAACTCCCCGGAAAGCCGGAGGTCTCGAGCTCCCAGGAAATCCGCGCCGCTAGGTACGGAACTTGCTCGAAATTCTCCCCTCGGCGTCGCTCCCCCTCCGGCGCTCCAGGCGGCGAGCCGGGCCGGGGCGACTTCGTTTTCCGGTACCTCTCCGCGGAGGGTGCCGGGGGGAGGGGAAATCGAATGCGGCGGATCGCGCTCGTCCTCGCACTCCTGGCGTCTGCCGGCGCACCGGCCTCGGCTCGCGCCGACACGGTGCTCGACGGCAGCACCGACGGCGGCGCCTTCTTCCGGATCGTGGTGCCCACGGCCTGGAACGGCGATCTCGCGATCTGGAACCACGGCTTCAGCCTCTCGCCGATCGGGCCGGTCTCGGACCTGGGCCCGCTGGCCGCGCTCCAGCTCTCGCAGGGCTACGCGGTGGCGGCCTCGAGCTACCAGCAGCGGGGCTGGGCGCTCTTCAAGACCAAGAACGACCTCCAGAACCTGGTGGGGGTCTTCAAGGCGAACTTCGGGGCCCCGGGCCAGGTGCTGGTGACCGGCGCCTCGCTCGGGGGCATCGTCACCGCCGCGGCGGTCGAGAAGGCGAACCTCGGGAACCTGACCGGGGCCTTCACCTTCTGCGGCGCCAACGCGGGGAGCCGCAACTGGGACGGCGCCCTCGACCTGCGCCTGGTGTACGACGCCATCTGCTCCTCGGTGCCCGGTGCCGCCATCCCGGGCGGTGCCGAGGGCCTGCCGGCGGGCTCCACGCGGACCGTCAACGACAACGCGCTCTCCGCCCACGCCTGCTTCGGGATCCTGGCGCCCCCGGCCTTCCGGACGCCCGCCCAGGCGGCGCGCCTGGCCCAGTTCCTGGCGGAGACGGACATCCCGGAGAACTTCGTGGTGACCGACGTGGCCTTCTACACCACCCTCGGCATGGCCGACCTGGTGCACGACCCGGCCAAGCTCGACGGCCGCGTCGGCGTGGGGAACCTCGGGGTGACCTACGAGGATCCCGCCATCGACGCCGCGATCGCGCGGGTCGCGGCCCAGCCCGGCGCGGCGAACCGGCTGCGCAAGAACTTCACGCCGGACGGGAGCGTCGGGGCGACCAGGAACGTGGCCCTCTACACCGACAAGGACGGCCTCGTGATCGTGGAGAACGGGAGCGAGTACGCCTCCGTGGTGCCCGCCGCGAACCTGAGCCTCGCCGTCGCCGTCGAGGCGGTGCCGACCCACTGCGGCTTCACGAACGCCGAGGTGGCGTCGGGCTGGGAGTCGCTGCGCGGCTGGGTGGCGGGCGGGCCGCAGCCCACGCCCGCGAGCCTCCAGGGCACCTGCCTGGCCCTCGCGCCCTTCTTCGGGGGGCCCTGCCGGATCGCGCCGGCCTTCGCGATCCCCGACATGGACGGCCGGATCCCGCCGCGCTGATCCCCGGGGCTCCGGGCCCGGGCCGGACCGCCCGGGCCCGGGACCCGGCGGGCGCCGTAGGCGTCAACCGCCCCCGTCCGCGGGCCGATGAAGGGCCTCATGGCGGCCCGGCGCATCCTCGCCCATGGCGCCCTTCTGCTCGCCTCCCTGGGCTTCGCGGGGGCGCTGCTCGAGGGCGCCCTGCGCCTCGTCTACCCGCCGCCTCTCCACTTCCGATACCCCCAGGAGTTCTACGACTTCGACCCGGAGATTGCGCACGCCCTGCGCCCGGAACAGGAGGCCTTCACCCACGACCAGCCCGTCTCGGTGAACTCCCGCGGCCTGCGCGACGCCGAGTACGCGCGCGAGCCGGCGGCCGGCGTCCGCCGGATCCTGGCCCTGGGCGACTCGCAGACCTTCGGCAACGGGCTGCCCCTGGCCGACACCTGGCCCAAGCAGCTCGAGCGCCGGCTCGGGGCGGCGGCGGCCGGGCCGCTGCGCTGGGAGGTGCTGAACGCCGGCATTCCGGGCACGGATACCTGGCAGCACGAGATCCTGCTGCGCCGCCTCCTCGACGCCTACCGGGCCCAGGCCGTCGTGCTGGCCTTCTACGTGAACGACGTCTCCCCGCGCTGGAAGCCCGAGCTGCGCCCCGAGCGGCCGAGCCAGCGCACCAACAGCGGCGAGAAGCGCCTGGCCTACGTGCTCAAGCGCAGCGTGCTGGTGAGCCTCGTCCTGGAGCGCCTCCAGGTCCTGCACCGGGGAGCCGAGGCCGAGCAGGGGCGCGACTTCGAGGCCTACGTGCTCACGGGCGAGCCGGCGCCGGAGGTCGAGCGGGGCTGGGAGCAGGTGGAGCGATCGCTCGCCGGCATGAAGGCGCTCTGCGACGCGCGCGGGATCCCCCTGCTCCTGGCGGTGCTCCCGCGCCGGGACCAGGTGGCGAACGCGCAGCCCGCGCGCGCCTACAACGAGCGCATCGCCGCGATCGCGGCGCGCCAGGGAATTCCCGCTGCAGACCTCCTGCCGGACCTGACCGCGGCCTTCGCGGATCACGGCCCGGCGCTCTTCCTGGCCTGGGACGGGCACAACTCCGCCCTCGCGAACCGGGTGATCGCCGAGGGGCTGGCGGCGCGTCTCGAGGGCCTCTTCGCCCGGGTGGCCGCCCGGTGACGGAGGCCGCGTCCCGCGACGCCTCGCTCCCGCCCGCCCTGGTGGTGGGCGGGGCCGCCAACGCGCTCTCGGTGGCGCGCAGCCTGGGGCGCATGGGCGTCCGCGTCTTCGCGCTCGCGGCCGAGAGCAAGAACGTGCATCGCTCGCGCTACGTGGAGTGGATCCGGCTCGGGGGCGAGGAGGGAAGCGCCGCGGCCTGGGAGCGCTTCCTCCTGGGTGCGGAGTCGGAGTTCCTGCGCGGCGCCGTGCTGCTGCTCTGCTGCGACGAGGGCCTCGAGATCGCCGGCCGACACCACGCGCGCCTGGCCGAGCGCTTCGTGCTGGAGGAGGCGAACCCGGAGGCGCGCCTCTGCGTGCTCGACAAGCTCAGCACCTACCGCGAGGCCGCCGCCGCGGGAATCCCGACGCCGCGCTTCTGGGAGCTGGAGGACGAGCTGGACCTCGAGCCGATCCGGGGCGAGCTCGTCTACCCGCTGCTCCTGAAGCCGCGCCTCAGCCACCAGTTCGAGCGCGTCTTCCGCCGCAAGTACCTGCGCGCCGAGAGCGAGGGCGAGCTGCGCGGGCAGCTCCACGAGGTCGCCGCCCACGGCATCCCGGTGGTGCTCCTCGAGTTCATCCCGGGCCCCGACGACCGCCTGTGCAGCTACTACACCTATCTCGACGGGACCGGCGAGCCGCTCTTCCACTTCACCAAGCGGATCCTGCGCCGCTATCCGCCCAACATGGGCGGCGCCACCTACCACATCACCGACTGGAGCCCCGAGGTGGCGGAGCTCGGGCTGCGGCTCTTCCGCCACGTGAAGCTGCGCGGCCTCGCCAACGTGGAGTTCAAGCGCGACGAGCGCGACGGCCGGCTGAAGCTGATCGAGTGCAACGCGCGCTTCACGGCGGGGAACCCGCTGGTGGCGGCGAGCGGCTTCGATCTGGGCGCCTTCGTGTACAACCGCCTCACGGGCCGCCCCCAGGCCCGCCTGCGCGAGTACCGGCGGGGCCTGCGGCTCTGGTCGCCCTACGAGGACTTCCTCTCCTGCCTCGAGCTCCGGGCGCGCGGGGAGCTGACCCTTCCGGCCTGGCTCTGGAGCGTGCTTCGGCCCCAGACCTTCCCGCTCTTCGCCTGGGACGATCCGCTGCCGGCCCTCGCCACCGCCTGGGCGCGCCTGCGCGAGCAGGCGGGCCGCCAGCTCGACCGCCTGCGCGGGAGCTAGGGCGCCTCCGTGCCGGAGCGCCGGATCGAGCGGGTCGCGGTCCTCTACCCCGGCGAGATGGGGAGCGCCCTCGGCGGGGCCCTCGCCCGGGCGGGGCTCTCGGTGCGCGCCTTCGTGGCGGAGCGCAGCCTCCGCACGCGGGAGGCCGCCGCGCGCGCGGGGATCCTGCCCCGCGAGAGCCTCGAGGCGGCGGTGGCCGACGCGGACCTCGTGGTCTCGCTGGTCCCGCCGGAGCAGGCCCTCGCCACGGCGCGGCGCTTCGCCGCAGCGCTGCTCTCGGGTGAGGGCCCGCGCGCCCCGCACACGGCGGGGTCCAGCGCGCAGGCTCCCCTCTACCTCGAAGCCAACTCCATCGCCCCCGCTGCGGTCCGCGAGGTGGGGCGGGCGGTGGCGCGGGCGGGAGCCCTCTGCGTCGACGGCGCGATCCTGGGCTCGGCGCGGGACCTGCCCACCCGGGGCCGGCTCCTGCTCTCGGGGGAGGCGTCGGCGCGCGTCGCCCGGGCCCTCCACGGGGCCCTCGCGGTGCGCGTGGTGGGCGGCGCCCTGGGCGATGCCTCGGCCTTCAAGCTCTGCTTCTCGGGCTTCAACAAGGCGGTGGTGGCGGCCTTCCTCGAGAGCCTGTGCGCGGCGGCCCGCGCGGGCTTCGCGGAGGAGCTCCAGGCGGCGCTGCGCGACTTCTACCCCGGCACCCTCGAGGCCCTGGAGAGGCAGGTCCCCAGCTATCCGCGCCACGCGGCGCGCCGCGTGGCCGAGATGGGGGACGTGGCGGCGTGGCTGGCGGAGCTCGGCCAGGCCCGCAGCCTGGCCGAGGGTGCGCGCGCCACCTTCGCGCGCGTCGCGCGGGCGGGGCTCGAGGCCGGGCGCGACTGGAGCCTCTCCGAGGTGGTCGCGGAACTCGCGCGCCGGGGGGCCCTCGCCGGGGAGCCGGGCGCCGCGGGCCGCGGCTAGCCCGGGGCGGCCCATGGAGAGGGCGAGAGCGCGGAGCCCGGGAGGGCAGCCCCTGGGGCGCCTGTGGCGCGAGGCCCTGCGCGCGGGCCTCGCCCTGCGGCGCCGCCTCACCGCCCGGGACGACGGCGCGCCGGACGCGGGCGACGCCTTCTACGGCCGCCTCTGGCGCGAGGCCGCCGCGGCCCTGGGGGCCGAGGTGGAGGATCTCGGCGGCGGCTTCCTCGAGATCCGGCGCGCCGGCCGCGCCACCCGCGTGCGCCGCAAGGAGGTGATGCTCGACGACCCGGTCACCCTCGAGCTCGCCGGCGACCGGCTCACGGCCCACCGGCTCCTCTCCCGGGCCGGGATCCCGGTGCCGCGCCAGGCCCTCTTCTCCCTCCACGACCGCTCCCCGGCCGAGGCCCTGCTGCGGGCCTCGGGCGGAGCCTGCGTCGTGAAGCCGGCGCGGGGCACCGGCGGGGGCCGCGGCGTCACGACCGGCGTGCGCACGCGCCGCGAGCTGCGGCGGGCCGCCACCCACGCCTCGCTCTTCTGCCGCGAGCTCGTGGCCGAGGAGCAGGTGCCGGGCGATGTCTATCGGCTCCTCTACCTGGAGGGCGAGCTCCTGGACGCCGTCCGGCGCCGACCTCCGGCGCTCCTGGGCGACGGGAAGAGCAGCGTGCGCGAGTTGATCGAGGCGGAGAATCGGCGGCGCGCCCGCGCCGGTGCGGAGGGCAGCGGAATCGGGCCGATCGAGCTCGACCCGGACTGCCGCGCGGCGCTGCGCCGCGCCGGCCTCTCCCTCGCGAGCCGGCCCGCCGCGGGCCTGCGCGTCCCCGTGAAGGGGATCTCGAACGCGGGCGGCGAGCGCGACAGCGAGTCGGTCCGCGCCCTCATTGGCAAGGACCTGCGCACCGAGGCGGGTCGCGCGGCCGAGGTGCTCGGAGTCCGACTCGCGGGCGTGGACGTGATCACGCCGGACCCCGCGCAATCGCTCCACCTGAACGGGGGCCGGATCGCCGAGGTGAACAGCACGCCGGGCCTCGGCTGGCACTACCGGATCTGCAACCCCGAAAAGGGCGTGAGAGTCGCCCTCCCGATCCTGGCGAGGCTCCTCTCCGGCGGGGAGCTTCCCCGATGAGCGCCACCAGCGTCGGCAGCCGCCCCTCCGCGGAGGGGCGGCGGGTGCTCCGCAACACGGCCTATCTCGGCGCCGGCAACGTCGTCCGGATCGCGCTCGGCCTCGCCACCACGATCCTCATCACCGATCAGCTCGGGACCGAGTACGGGCTCCTGCTGGGCGCCCAGCGCTACGTCGACTTCTTCCGCAACATCGCCATGTTCGGCCTGAACGCCATCCTCGTGCGCGGGCTCGCGGCGGGCAAGGAGGATGCGGGGGAGCTCTTCGGGAGCGTGCTGGCGCTGCGCGCCATCCTGAGCGCGCTCTTCGTGGTGACCGCCTTCGCGAGCGCCCTCGCGACCGGCTACCTGCCCGGCCATCTCTGGCTCGTGGCGCTCTTCCTTCTCGTCGGCCTCGGGCTGATGGGCGTCGAGACCATGACCGCCTATGCCGAGTCCTACGAGCGCATGGACCGGACGGCCACCCTCCCGGTCACGCGCGCGTTCTTCATGCTGGTGGGCGCCGCCCTGGTGCGCTTTCTCGGGGGAGGTCTCCTGGAGATCGCCCTCGTCTTCCTCGTGACCCAGGTCCTCCAGGTCGCGCTCATCGTCAACCTCTCGCGAGACCTGCTCCGGCAGCTGCGCCTGCGGGTGAGCCGCGCCCGGATGGGGGCGCTCCTGCGCGAGGGCCCCCACTACATGGCGATCGGCTTCGCCTACGCCACCCTGCGCTCGGCCAGCGTCATGATCCTGACGCGCTTCTCGACCGCCGAGCAGGCCTCGATGTTCGGGGCGGCCATCAACTTCATCGACGTGCTCTTCGTGGTCCCGCTCCTGGCCCAGCGCGCCTTCCTCCCGGTCTTCAGCCGCGAGGGGAAGGGCGCCAGTGAGGTGGGGCGCGACGGCCTCCACACCTTCTCCGCGGTGCTGACGCCCTGCGCCGTGGGGCTGGCCCTGCTCTGCGAGAGCGCCGTGGCGCTCTACCCGAGCGGCGAGTTCGCCGCGGCGGCGCCGGTGCTGCGCATCCTGGCCCTGGGCGTCGCCTGCTCGGGCCTCTCCTCGGTCTGCACCACCTTCCTCACCGGGCGCGGGCGCGTGGGGGCGATCCTGCGGGCCTACGCCCTGGCCCTGCCCGTCCAGGTGGGCCTCGGGATGCTCTGGGTGGGCGGGCACGGAGCCGCCGGGGTGGCGGCCGCCACGGTGCTCGCCCAGCTCCTGCTGTGCGCCGCCAACCTCGGCTCCGCGGCGCGGCTCGGCATGGCGATCCCGTGGGCGGCGCTGCTGCGCCACGCCGCCGCGGCGGGCCTCATGGGACTGGCCATCTGGCCCGCGCGGGGGCTCTTCGTGGCCCTGCCCGCCGCCCTGGGCGCGCTCGTCTACGCCGGGCTCCTCCTCGCCCTCTCGCCCGCCGGGAGCCTCGAGCGGCGCGGGCTCGCGCTGCTCTGGGGCCGGGCGCGCGCGGGGAGGGCGCGGGCGCGCGCCGCGGGGGAGCGCGACCGGATCTAGCCGGCGGACGCGGCGGCTCCGGGGGTGGTATAAACGCGCGAGGGGACCAAGCCCGCGCGTCCGGTCGAGCGGGCCGGCCAGATCCCCGGCAGGAGGCCCCCGTGAGCGAGAGCCGCGAGCAGTTCATCCAGTACGAGACCGAGGGCGCCGTCGCCCTCATCACCCTCGACCGCCCGGAGGCGCGCAACGCCCAGCACCCGCCCTTTCTCGAGCAGCTCGACCAGGCCTTTCGCCGCGCCGAGGCGGACCGGGAGGTGAAGGTGATATTGCTCAAGGCCAACGGCCCCCACTTCTCGGCGGGGCACGACATCTCGCGGGACGCCGCCGGGCATTTTCGCAGCGCGATCCGCAACCCGAAGGGAGTCGAGGACCACTACGAGTGGGAGCGCGAGCACTACCTGGGGCTCACCCGGCGCTGGCGCGACATCCCGAAGCCCACGATCGCAGCGGTGCACGGCGCCTGCATCGCCGGGGGGCTCATGCTCTGCTGGCCCTGCGACCTCATCATCGCCTCGGAGGACGCGCGCTTCAGCGATCCGGTGCTGCGCATGGGGATTCCCGGCGTCGAGTACCACGCGCACCCCTGGGAGCTCGGCCCCCGCAAGGCGAAGGAGCTCCTCTTCACCGGGCGGGCCATCGACGCCCGCGAGGCCTGGCGCCTCGGCATGATGAACCAGGTCGTCCCCCGCGAGGAGCTCCTGAAGACGGCCCTGGAGCTGGCCCACGAGATCGCCCGCATGCCCGCCTTCGCGCTGGCCATGGCAAAACGCGCGGTGAACCGCAGCGTCGACGCCCAGGGGCAGTGGAACGCCATGCAGGCGGTCTTCGACCTGCACCACCTGGGCCACAGCCACGCCAAGCTCACCAGCGGCGACGCCATCAGCGGGATGGACGTCGAGAAGATGAAGCGCGCCGGCGGGTGACCCCCGACTACGTCAGCTTCGGGATCTTGCGCGCCGTCGGCATGTCCGTCACGAGGTGCGACCAGACCTTGAGCTTCGGCGAGCGCAGGAGCGGCACCAGGGCGTCGGCCCGGCTGCGGTGGCAGATGCCGCACGGCGGGGAGACGAGGATCACGTAGCGGTCCTCGCTGCGGGCGAGCTTCACCAGGTCGGCCAGCTCGAAGAGCGTCACGGCGTGGTTCCCGATCGGCTCGGTGATGGGCGCGGTGCTCGAGAAGGGCTGGTGCTGCACGTCGCCCGCGATGTCGAGCTCGGCGAGCTTCGCGCGGGCCTCGGCTCCCATGAAGCTGCGCAGGTCCCCGTGGTCGTCGTGGGTGCTCGCGAGGGAGGTCACCACGATGTCGATCTCGTGCCGGACGGCGAAGGCCTCGCGGACCCCCGCCTGCTGCCGGGCGCGGTCGTAGTCGTCCCAGGCCACGTAGGGCGGGCCGAAGAGGCCCACGCAGCGCATCCGGGGCTCCACCCTTTCGATGAAGCCGAAGCGACCGGCGAGAGCGCTCCCCGTCGGGGACGACCCGCGGGGTACTTGCCGCGGGCGCCGGTTCGCGACTAGCATGCTCGCCATGAGCGTGCAGCGCCTGACCCATCTCGGACTCTGCGTCTCCCACCTCGAGCGCTCCCTCGCCTTCTACGAAGAGGTGCTGGGCTTCCAGGAGGTCGGGCGTTTCTCGGGGGACGGCGAGCCCTCGGCGTCGTTGGTGGAGCTCCGCGATCTCCAGCTCCGGGCCATCTACCTCGAGCGCGATGGCTGGCGCCTGGAGCTCCTCCACTTCCCCTCGCCGGGGTCCATCGGGACGGGCGAGCGCCGCCCGATGAACCTCCTGGGACTGACGCACCTCTCGTTCCGGGTGGCCGACCTCGACGCCGTCCTCGCCGCGGTCGAGTCCCACGGGGGCCAGGTGCTGAAGCACACCTGCCTCGATTCGGGCACCGGGGTGCGGGCCATCTTCGCGCTCGATCCCGACGGCACGCGCCTCGAGCTGATCGAGGGGCCCGGCGACCCGAACGCGATTCCCGGCTCGGGCCGTTGAGCCCCGGGGCCTGCGAGGGGATGCCGTGACCGCGAAGCGCTTCCCGGTCGAGGCCGGCCAGATCCTGCTGTTCGCGCGCGCGATCGGGGACCCGAACCCGATCTACCGCGACGAGGAGTACGCGCGCGGCACGGAGCTCGGGGGCGTGATCGCCCCGCCCACCTTCACCCAGGCCGCCGCGCACTTCGACCCCGACTTCCCGCTGCGCCCGGAGCCCGGCAGGCCCTGGTTCGGCTCCGGGCGCGAGGACGCGGGGGGGCGGGGGCCCGGCAGCGAGGGCGGCGGCATCGGACTCTACGCCGAGCACCACTTCGAGTACCACCGCCCCCTGCGCCCCGGCGATGTGCTCTCCGGAGAGGACCGCCGGGGACGGAGCTGGGAGAAGGTGGGGCGGCGCGGCGGGAAGCTCCGCTTCCAGGAGTACGTGACCGACTACCGCGACGCCGCGGGCGAGCTCGTGATCACGTCCACGGTGGTGGGTGTCACGACCGAGAAGCCCGTGGGCGAGGCCTAGGAGGGTCGGCCGCCGTGGCACTTCGCGCCAGCCGGCTCCGGGTGGGAGAGACCTTCGAGAAGGTCGTGGTCGACGATCTCAAGCGCAGCCAGATCGTCATGTACGCCGGCGCCTCCGGCGACTTCCACCCGGTCCACAGCGACGAGCGCTTCGCCCGCGCCACGGGGCTCCCCGGCGTCTTCGCCCACGGCATGCTGACCATGGGCATGACGGGCCGCGCGCTCACCGACTTCGTGGGCGACGGTCGCCTCGGGAGCTACCGCGCGCGCTTCGTCGCGCAGGTCTGGCCCGGGGACACCCTCACGGCGCGGGTCACGGTTTCGGCGATCCGCGAGGAGGGTGGCGTCCCCTGGGCGGACCTCGCCCTGCGCACGGTCAACCAGAACGGGGAGGAGGTCCTCTCCGGCAGTGCCACGGCCCGCCTCGACCCCTGAAGCCCCGCCGCGTCGGGCGCGCCCCTCAGCGCGGGCGCGGGCCCAGGAGCTCCTGCACCTGGACCGGGTCGAAGGCGCTCTTGAGGTGCAGGCGCGGGAAGCGGCGCCGCGCCTGCTCGACGCCCTGGGGCAGGTACGCCAGGAGGTAGTAGTCCTCCCCCAGGTGGGCGAAGTGCACCTCGGTACCCGCCTCGAACCAGGGCTCCAGGTGGTACTGGAGCCCCGGGTCGCCGGGCTTCCAGAGCAGGTGCACCGGGTGCACCGCCCAGAGGTCGACCCCCTTCTGGCGGGCGTAGTCGAGGCTCGCGGCCTTGCCGTGCCCCATGAGCTCCGGCTGGTAGAAGTCGCTGCGGGCGACGTGGGCGTCGGTGAGACCCAGCCGGTCGAGGATGCGGAGGTTCGAGTAGTAGGGGATCGCGCCCACCGAGTCGATGGCCAGGTGGGTGTCCGGCGGGAGCGTGCCGCGGCGCACGAGCTCGCGCAGGATGCGCGCCTCGGTCAGCACCTTCTCCATGAAGACCCGGTGCTCCTCGGCGCGCACACCGACGAAGTGGCCCGTGGTCAGGAGGAGCGCGCGGCGGTGGAGCTCCGCCAGCGGGCGCAGCCCGGGGAGCCCGTAGAGCCAGCTCCGCGCGGGGTCCAGGAAGTCCTGGCTCTGCTTCGAGACCTCGCTGCCCGGGAAGCCCGGCGTGTAGCTCGGCGGGAACTCCCGGTGGGAGCGCCAGGGGATCTCGACCAGCAGGACGAGACACGCGAGGAGGCCGGCGGCGACGGCCGCGCTTCGCCCGGGGCTCCCGGCCAGGGAGCGGGCGCCGTCGTAGAGGAGCAGGCAGGCGAAGGGAACGCTGAGGTCGAGGGGGCGGTACTCGAAGTGATCGCCCCCGATCGAGACCACGTAGGCCGCGTGGGGGAGGACGGCGGCGGCGAAGAGCAGGGGCACGTGGCCCGTCCCGCGCCGCCGGTGGAAGCGCACGCCGGCGACCCAGAAGGGGAGCCAGAGCGCGAGCCCGTATTCCAGGGCGAACATCCCGAGATAGGCCAGGCCCATGGAGGGCCACAGGCGCCCCCCGACCTTGGCGTGGAAGGTGTTGGGGACGAGGTCGCCGTAGTAGGCGAGGCGGAAGGCCAGGTGCGCGCCCACCAGGAGGAGCAGCGGCAGCGCCGAGTGGAGGAGCCAGCGGCACGGCCGGGGCCGGACTGCCAGGAGCGCCGCCCCGAAGAGCGAGGCCGCGACGAGGAGGCCGTCCGGGCGGGTCAGGCAGGCGCCCGCCAGGAGCAGCGCCGCCGCGGGCCGGCCCGGCGCCGCGCCGCGCCGCAGGCGGCCCACCTCGGCCGCGAGGCGCAGCGCGCCCGCCAGGACCAGGACCTCGAAGAGGCGCGTCTCGAGGCCGCCCGAGGACCAGACGGCGACGCTGCGCGTGGCGCAGAGGAAGAGCGGGGGGACGACCACGAGCCAATCCTGGCCGCGGGGAGGGCGGTCGCGCAGGGGGTAGCCGGCCACGAGGGCCCACAGCGCGACCGTGGCCAGGAGCGAGAGGGCGGGGGCCAGGCTCTCGGGGGCGAGCTTCAGGGCGCTCCCCGCCGCCAGGATCAGGACCCACAGGAAGTTCGTGTAGCCCTCGACGGGCGCGTCGCCGGGATTGAAGACCAGCCCCGCCCCGCTGGCCAGGTTGCGCGCGTAGCGGAACGAGATGTAGGCGTCGTCGCAGACGAAGAAGTAGGCCCGGGCGTGGAGCAGCAGCAGCGCGAGGGTCGCGAGGAGCGCCGCGCCGAGCGGGAGCGAGACCGGAAGGGTCCGCGCGCGCAGGCCGGGCGCGCTCACGCGCGAGGATCGGCGGGCGGGAGCGCTACGACGCGCCGCTCCCGGCGTCGTTCATGCCGTACTTCCGGAAGGGGCCGAAGAAGCCGTGCTCGTGGAGCCCGTAGCCGATCTGCCCGTCGTACTCGAAGCGCGCCGCGTGGTCGACGATCCCGTACTGGCCGAGCTTCCCGACCTCGTCGTGGTCGAGGTCGAGCCCCTGCACCACGAGCGGCCCCTGGTACATGCCGTGGCGCCAGTCCGCCTCCATGCCGTAGCCCGTGCCCACGGCGACGAAGCAGTGCGTGAGGGGCGTGACGCCCACCTCGAAGCCGCCCCCCGGCGCCTCGGGGAAGGCGAGCCTCGACTTCTCGATCATGCGCGTCCCGGGCACCAGCACGTGCTCGTACTCGGGCCGCCCCAGCCACTCGGGCTCGCGCGCCGGATCCGACCAGATCCGCACCGCCTCCTCCAGGGGCCGCTCGCCCGCGTCGGTCTCCTGGAGGATGTAGAGGATCGCGTGGTCGCGGAACTGCATGGGCGAGTAGTTCCACATGCCGGTCAGCTGGCCCTCGCTTCCGCGGATGCCCGGGGGCTCCGCCTCGCCCACGGGCCGGATGCCCCAGGAGCGGTCGCGCGTGCCCCACCAGCGATCCGGCGTGACGGAGAAGCGCTCGTTGCCCACGCGCAGCGTCCCCGACCAGCAGCCGGTCTGGGCAAAGCGCAGGCTGTCGAAGAGCACGCGGCCGCGCTTGCGGATGTACTGGCGCGGCTCCTCGAAGGCCGGGATCGAGCCCTCGAAGACGAGGTCGCAGGCGATCCCGTGCCCGGCCTCCTCGAGCCGGAAGCGCAGCCGGCGCAGGGGCTCCTCCACCTCCACGCGGAAGGGGCCCACGCTCGTGTCGCTGCGGTCGCCGAGCTCGCGGGAGGCGCGCACCACCCGGTGGCGCCCGCCGCGCTGCACCACGGCAAAGGCGTCCTGCACGGCCAGGTTCGGGTACTGGCCCAGCCCCATCACCAGGAAGAGCTCGCCGCTCGACGCGTGCAGGTTGAAGTAGTAGCGGTCGTAGAAGTTGCGGTCGCTGGTTCCCACGCAGCGGATCGGGTCCGGGATCTGGTGGACCGGGTAGTCGTCCCAGGACGAGAGCATCGCCTTCTCCTCCGGAGATCATATACAATCCGCCCGCGTCCGGGCGCGGGGGGATCGGGTGTCGACCGGCGAGCATGCCAGCGCGGGCAACTTCATCCGCGAGATCGTGGAGTCGGACCTCGCGGCCGGCCGGCACGGCGGTCGCGTGGTCACGCGCTTCCCGCCCGAGCCCAACGGCTACCTCCACATCGGCCACGCCAAATCGATCTGCCTCAACTTCGGCATCGCCCGCGATTTCGGCGGCCGCTGCCACCTGCGCTTCGACGACACGAATCCGGTGACCGAGGAGGTCGAGTACGTCGAGTCGATGAAGGAGGACCTGCGCTGGCTGGGCTTCGATTGGGGCGAGCACCTCTACTACGCCTCCGACTACTTCGAGCAGCTCTACGAGAAGGCCCTCGAGCTGATCCGGCGCGGCAAGGCCTTCGTCTGCGACCTCTCCTCCGAGGAGATCGCGGCGCGGCGGGGAACGCTGACCGAGCCCGGGCTTCCGAGCCCCTTCCGCGACCGACCCGTCTCCGAGAACCTCGAGCTTTTCCAGCGCATGCAGGCGGGGGACTTCCCGGCCGGTGCCCGGGTGCTCCGGGCCAAGATCGACATGGGGTCGTCCGTGCTTCCCATGCGCGACCCGGTCCTCTACCGGATCTCGGCGCCGGTTCCCCACCACCGCACCGGCCGGCGCTGGAACGCCTACCCGATGTACGACTTCGCCCACTGCCTGTCCGATGCGATCGAGGGCATCACCCACTCGCTGTGTACCCTGGAGTTCGCCGACCACCGGCCGCTCTATGACTGGGTGCTCGAGGCCCTCGACACCCCGAAGCCGCGGCCCCAGCAGATCGAGTTCGCGCGCGGGAACCTCTCCCACACGGTGGTGAGCAAGCGCGTGCTGCGCCGGCTGGTGGAGGAGGGCCGCGTGCGCGGCTGGGACGATCCGCGCATGCCCACCCTCGCCGGGGTGCGCCGGCGCGGGTACCCGGCCGCCGCGATCCGGAGCTTCTGGGCCGAGGTCGGCGTGGCCCGGCGGGACAACCTGATCGAGCTGGCGCGCCTGGAGGCCGCGGTGCGCGACGAGCTGAACCGCACGGCGCCCCGCGCCCTGGCGGTGCTGCGCCCCTTGCGCGTCGTGCTGGTGAACTACCCGGAGGACCAGGTCGAGGAGCTGGAGGCGGCGAACCACCCGGAGGACCCGGCCTCGGGCACCCGCAAGGTGCCCTTCTCCCGCGAGCTCTGGATCGAGCGCGACGACTTCCTCGAGGACCCCCCCAGCAAGTTCCACCGCCTGGCCCCCGGCCGCGAGGTGCGGCTGCGCTTCGCCTACCTGGTGCGCTGCGAGGAGGTGGTGAAGGACGCGCGCGGCGAGGTGGTGGAGCTCCGCTGCCGCTACGACCCGGCCACGAAGGGCGGCGACGCGCCCGCCGGCCGCAAGGTGAAGGGCACGATCCACTGGGTCTCGGCGCGCCACGCGCTGCACAGCGAGGTGCGGCTCTACGGGACGCTCTTCCGCGACGCGGACCCGCTGGGCCACGAGGGCCGCGAGTTCACCGAGTTCTTGAACCCCGCGAGCCTCGAGGTGGTGCCGGACGCCCGGCTCGAGCCGAGCCTGGCCGCCGCGCGCCCCGGGGACCGCTTCCAGTTCGAGCGGATCGGCTACTTCTGCGCCGACCCGGACTCGCGCCCCGGGCACCTGGTGTGGAACCGCACCGTCACCCTGCGCGACAGCTGGGCCAAGATCGCCCGGCGCGGCGCCCCGGCCTGACCGCCGCTCACGCAGCCCCCCCCGCGGGCTCCAGGGCCGCGCCGAAGCGCTCCCGGTAGATGGCGAAGCGCGCGCCCAGGTCGGCCGCGTCGAGGCCGAAGTCGGCCAGCCGGTAGCGGTGCTCGCCGTGGCGCCCGCGCGGATGCGCCTCGGCCCAGGCGCGCATGCGGGCCCGCGCCGGCGCGCGCAGGGCGATGCCGAGCCGTTCGCAGGCGCGCTCGGCCGCGGCGACCGGGTCCGCGAGCAGGTCCCGGAAGGGGACGTCGGCGAAGCGCGCCTCGCCCACGCAGTCGCGGAAGCGCAGCGCGCGCTCCAGGGCCAGGACCCAGAGCTCGGCCTGGCCCCGGCCGAGCTCGCGGGGGTCGCGGCGATCGCTGGCGAGGCTCCGCATGAAGGAGATGAGGCTCGCCGAGGAGGCCACGGCCCGGGCGGGGTCGCGGTGGGTCATCACGAAGCGGGCGTCCGGGTAGATCCGGCCCAGGGCTTCCAGCGACAGCAGATGGACGGGCGCGTGCAGGAGCCAGCGGGTGGGCGGGCAGCGCCACTGGAGGAGCGCCAGGGTGCGCCGGTGGAAGCGGTAGGCGGGCTCCATGTCACACTCGCGCTGCCAGGCGTCGTAGCGGGGCACGCGCCAGTCCCCGCAGAAGTGCCAGGTGCGGAACTCCATCCCCAGGAGGTCCTGGCACTCGGTCGACCCGGTGGCCGAGGCGTCGTACATGGTGCGCATCTCGGGGCGCGCCGCGTAGGTGGCGTCGATCCCGGCCTGGACCCGGGCGATGCGCGGGTCGCCGTGCTGCGTGGCGGCCTCCGGCGGCGGGATCGGGTGCGCCGACTCCCAGGTCCGCAGCGCGCGCGTGTCCGGGTCCTGGGCCAGGAGCGTCGCCAGGGCCGTGGTCCCCGTGCGCGGGAGCCCCACCACGAAGATCGGGGCCTCGACCGGCTGCGCCTCGATCTCCGGGTGGCGCCGGCACCAATCCACGATGCGCAGCCGGTTCTTGAGCAGCGCCAGCAGGCGCCCGCGAGCCGCGCGCTGGCCCGTCGCGTGGAGGTCCGCCTCGGCCTCGAGGGCGCGGGTCAGGACCGAGAGCCCCTCCCGGAAGCTCTCGCCCCCGAAGTCGGAGAGCCCCGTCTCCCCCCGCGCCGCCTCGACCAGATCGAGATCGTCGAGATCGGGGACGTTCCTTGCGTTTTTTCGATTTGCCCTCCGGGGGGGCATTTCGGCGTACCTCCGTCTACCCTCTTCCTCCCCGGTCCCGAGGATCTGCCATGCCTCGCGGAGCGCGGGTGGACGCCCAAGGCGCCGCTCATCACGTGATGATCCGAGGGATCGAGCGTCGCCTGATCTTCCATGACGACCGCGACCGGGAAGACTTTGCCTCCCGGCTCGATCGCCTCGTCCCAGAGCTCGGCTTCCGGTGCTTCGCGTGGGCATTCATGTCCAATCACGTGCACCTTGCGCTTCAGACCGGGCCCGTCCCTCTGTCTCGTCTCATGGCGCGCTTGGGCACAGGATATGCCGCGGCCTTCAACAGGCGGCACGGGCGGGTGGGCCACCTTTTCCAGAACCGCTTCCGATCGCGCATGCTGGCTGGGGAGGGGGATCTGCTGGGGGTCGTGCTCTACATCCACCGCAACCCCCTGGTCGATGGTCTCGTCCCCGATCCGGCCATCCTCGAGACCTTTGCCTGGTGTGGCCACGGAGCGCTGACCCGCGCGCGAGCCCCGCGTCCGTTCGAGAGCCCCGAGGAGGCCCGCAGGCTCCTGGCCGACGACCCGATCGAAGCCATCCGGTGCCTCCGCGGATGGATGGAGCACCCTGATCCAGCTTCTTCGATTCGGCCACCTCCGCCCGCCGCGTCCTCGAGAGCCTGGTGCGTTCGATCCGGCGGCGGCGACATCGAAGACCTGATCGCGGCGGTCTGCGCCGAGCGCGGGATCGCGGCGACCGCGATCCTCAGCGGCAGGCTCCAGCGGGATCTCGTTGCAGCGCGCCGCGAGATCGCGCGGCGCGCCGTCACGGAGCTGGGCATCGCGGGCTGCGAGGTGGCTCGGGCCCTTCGACTCTCCCCCGCCAGCATCAGCCGCGCACTCGACGCGACGCCCCTCTCTGGATGAACCCGGGCCCCCGGAGCGTTCCGGCCTCCCACGCGCGCATGCGAAAACGAAATTTCGCAAGGAACGTCCCCGTCAACGTCCCCGTCAAGGTGGTCAGGCGAGGCGCTTGCTCACGTCCTCGCCGGCGGCGATCTTGCGCGCGTACTCGTCCAGCCAGGCGTGGAACCTGTCGGACCCGGCGCGGTCCGCCTCCGAGCGGGGCAGCGCCGGGAAGTCGTAGTCGGGGGCGGGCAGCGGCGGATGGTCCCCGGCGGGCTTCCGGGCCATCACCTTCTCGATCACCGGAGCCAGGCGGCGCGCCTTCTCGGCCGCGCGCCTGGCCTCGCGCTCCTGGAACTCGGGGAGCACCTCGCGTGCGAAGAGCTCGAGGCTCTCCATCACGTGCTCGTGCCGGTTGCGCCCGGTCTGGCTGGTCAGGATCACCTGGTCGACGCCGCACTCCTCGTAGCGGCGCAGGTAGTCGCGCACCTGGCCCGGCGTCCCCACCGCTCCGCGCAGCCCCGCGACCCCCTGCTCCACGACCCGCGCCCCGAGCCGCCCCGGCTGCTCGCGGGCGGCCTCCAGGGCGCTCGGGTCGTAGCCCGCCTCGGCGCGGCGCCGCTCGTACTCCTCCCACACGTTCGTGACCCCCGGCCGGTGGCGTCCGAAGACGTAGTAGTGCCCGAGCGAGAAGCCCAGGAAGTTGGCGCCCACGGCCCCGCGCGCGATGGCCTCCGCCTCGCTCGCGTGACACAGGAAGGAGGTGACGCAGGCGAGCTCTGCGGTCACCGCGTCGCCGATGGGGACTCCCTCGGCCTCGAGGGTCGTGTAGTAGTCCCGGACCCAATGCTGCGCCTCCTCCGGGTCGAAGAAGGCGAAGGCCAGCGCGCCGATCCCCTTCTGGGCGGCCAGGTGGATCGTGTCCCGGCGCGTGCAGGCGACCCACACGGGCGGGTGGGGCTTCTGCCAGGGCTTGGGCACCACGTTGCGCGGCGGCACCGTCACGTAGCGGCCCGCGTGTCCCGTGAAGGGCGTCTCGGTCAGGCAGCGCAGAGCGACCCGCAGCCCCTCCTCCCACATGGCCCGCTTCTCGGCCGGATCGATCCCGAAGCCCCCGAGCTCCGCCTCCGAGGACGACTCGCCGGTGCCGAAGTCCACGCGGCCCTTCGAGAGCAGGTCGAGGGTGGCCAGGCGCTCCGCGACCCGCACCGGGTGGTTGAAGGGGGGCGGCGTCTGGACGATCCCGTGGGCGAGGCGGATGCGGCTCGTGCGCTGGGAGGCGGCGGCGAGGAAGACCTCCGGCGCACTCGAGTGGCTGTACTCCTCCAGGAAGTGGTGCTCGACCTCCCAGAAGTAGTCGATCCCGAGCCGGTCGCAGAGCTCGCACTGCTCGAGGGCGCGCTCGAAGACCGCGCGCTCGGAGTCCTCCTCCCAGGGCCGCGGCACCTGATGCTCGTAGAAGACGCCGAACTTCATCGGGCTGCCCGCCCTTCGATGTAAAAGCGAACATATACTTGCTAGAATCGCCGCGTGTCAAGAGCGGCTTCCCGGGCTCCCCGAACAGGCCGTGCCGGTGCGCCGCGCAGGCTGCCGCGCGCTGCGCGTCGCGAGGCCATCCTTCGGGCGGCCATCGAGGCCTTCGCGGGCGCCGGCTACGCCGCCACCTCGATGGCCGACGTGGCGCGCGCGTCGGGCATCACGCAGCTGATCGTCTATCGCCACTTCGATTCGAAGGAGGCCCTGTACCGGGCCGCCCTCGAGCGGGTTCGCGACGCCCTGTCGACCGAGTTCGCGCGGGGCCCCGAGTCCGGCGGCTTCGGCCTCGGCGCCGGCTCGGTCTTGAGCGCGGCTCGGCGGGACCCCACCGGCTTCCGACTCCTCTGGCGTCACGCCGCTCGGGAGCCGAGCTTCGCCTCCTACGCCTCCGATCTGCGCGAGGAGGCCATCGCCGTCGCCCGCGCGGCCCTGGCCGAGCGCGTTCCAGCGGACTCCCTGGAGTGGGCTGCCCACGCCGTGCTCGGCTACCTGGTCGAGGCCGTCCTCAACTGGCTCGAGTTCGGGGATCCGGCTCACGATGCCCGTTTCGTCGCCGCAACGAACGCGGCGATGCGCGCGGGAGTCCGCGTGTGGTCGAGCGCCGATCGCCGCGGTCCGGGCAGGATGCCGCGTTGAGCTGGCGCGCGGTCGCCGGGAGAGGGTCTGGGACTGCGCCGAGAGAGGAGGACGAGGCATGGCGACATCCATGACGCCGCAAGAGATCCAGACGTTTCTCGAATCCGAACGCACCCTGATCCTCGCCACCACGAAGAAGAGCGGCTCGCCCGTGATGCACGCCCTCTGGTTCACCTACCTCGACGACGCCATCTACATCAACATCCAGAGCGGAAGCTTCAAGAACCGGAACATCCAGCGCGACAACCGGGTGTGCTGCCTCGTCGAGGCCGGGGAGAGCTACCTGGAGCTGCGGGGTGTGATGATCGAGGGCCACGCCCGGCCGGTCGACGATCCCGAGGAGCTCGCTCGGGTGCAGGCCGCAGCAGATCGCAAGGCCGAGCAGATCGGGAGTGGCATGGAGGAGATGCCCGCCTATTTCGGCCAGAGCCGTCGGCGCCGCCTCGAGCGGGGCGATCGGGTGATGCTCCGGATTCCCCTCGAGCACGTCCGCACCTGGGACTTCGGCAGGGTCCGCGAGCACTACCAGAAGGCGGAGCCGAAGAGATGACCGAGGATGGCGAGAAGCCCGTCGTGATCGAGGTCGGCCTCAACGAGGCCGTGACGCCCGAGGAGAACCCCTGGGTTCCGATCTCACCGCAGGAGATCGCCGAGGACGTGCTGCGCTGCGCCGAGGCGGGTGCATCGATCGTCCACTTCCACGCCCGCGACCCCGAGACCGGGGAGCAGCGCTGTTGCGACACGGGGCTCTACCGGGCGGCGGCCCTCGCCGTGCGCGCCGCCGGCTGCGACATCCTGATGTACCCGACCTATGCCCCCTTCCTCTCCGGCCGGGGGGATCCCCTGACGGAGCGCTTCGCTCACGTGCTGGCGCTCGCCGACGAGCCCGCCCTCGACATGCGGATCGCGCCCCTCGACATGGGGTCGCTGAACTTCGTGATGTCCGAGCGAGGCGCGCTGCGGCCCGCCGACGCCTCGCTGCCCCTCGAGCTCAGCGTCTACCAGAACCCGTTTCCGCTGCTCGAACGCATGGCGAAGGAGTGCGATGCGAGGGGAATGCTGGTCACGCTCGCGATCTTCGAGCCCGGTCACCTGCGGGCGACGTTGGCGTTGATTGCTTCGGGGAGGGTGAAGCACCCCTTGCTCAAGTTCATCCTGAGCGGCCGCTGGCTCCACGGCCCGCTGCCGGAGCCCGCGGGCCTCGACGTCTATCTGCACATGCTCCATGCCCTGCGAGGCGATCGCGAGATCCCCTGGCTCTGTGCGCCGAGCGGGATCGATTCGCCCGGGCAGGTGGAGGCCCTCTTGCGCGCGGCCCTCGAGCGCGGGGGCCACGTGCGCGTGGGCGTGGGAGACAACCCCGCGGCCGCGGACGGGAGATCGAACCGCGAGCTCGTGGACGAGGTCGTGTCCCTCGCCGCCGCCTGCGGGCGCTCTCCCGCGCGCCCCCCGGTGGCCCGGCGCCTCCTCGGTCTTCCGTGAGGAGCGCGGGCGCGGCCATCGGTCCCGGCTCGTCCCCGCCGCGGGCCATCTTCTTCCTGCTGCAGCCGCTGCTCCTGGTCCTGGTCTTCGCGGCGGGCTGTGTCGCGGGCGCGACTCCAGGACTCTCGGCGGGGGTGCTGCTCTGCGCGCAGCTGAGCCTCGGCCTCGCGGAGTGGCGTTGGCCGGCCCGGCGCGACTGGGTCCAGCGGCCCGCCGAGAAGGTGCTCTGCGGGGCGCTCTTCGTGTTGTTCACGGCCGCCGCGGGTGGCGTGACCCTGCTCTACGAAGCGAAGCTCGCGCCGAGCCTGGCGCTGACTCGGCAGGCGCTGGGTCTCCAGCTCTGGCCGCAGGGCTGGCCGCTCGCGGCGCGGGTGCTGCTGGCCTTCCTGGCGAGTGAGCTCCTCTGGTACGGGCTGCACCGCAGCGAGCATCGCTTCGCACCGATCTGGCGCGCCAGTGGCCACGGGGTTCACCACTCCTTCAAGCGGCTGAACGCGCTCAATTTCAACGCCAACCATCCCATCGAGGCTGCCGTCATCTGCCTCCCAGCGGTCCTGGTGGCCTTCCTGCTGGGCGCCGGTGAGGAGGCGCGGGTAGCGCAGCTCCTGGTGATGGTGAATGCGTCCTGCGTCCACGCGAACGTGCGCATGAATTCCCACTGGATCGGCGCCGTGTTCACGACGAATGCCCTCCATTTCCGGCACCACTCCGCCGTCTTGGAGGAGAGCAACACGAACTACGGATGCGCGTCGATCGTCTGGGACCGGCTCTTTGGGACCTTCGCCGAAGGGGAGCCGCGAGAGGCCGGCGTGGGTCCCGTCGAGCCGGGCTTCGGGGCGAAGCTCCTGATGCCCCTCCGCGAGGCGGAGCAGGTGGCGATCGCCCCGTAGCCGGAGCAGCGCCCGCAACGCGCACGGCCCAACGGGTTCGGGCCTCAGTGCACGCGCATCCCCCCATCGACGTTGAAGGCCTGGGCGGTGATGTTCCGGGCCCGCTCCGAGCACAGGAAGACCGCCATCCACCCGATGTCCTCCGGGGTCTGGGGGCGCCGCAGGGGCGTCAAGGAGGCCACGGTCCGATCGAACCAGGCCTTCGGGTCGTCGCCCGCCACCGCGGATCCGAACTTGAGCGCGATGTGCTTCCAGAGCGAGGTGGCCATGTCGGTGAAGACGAGTCCCGGCAGGATCGCATTGACGTTGATGTTGTAGGGGCCCACCTCGCGGGCCAGAGCCTGCGTGAAGCTCAGCTCCGCAGCTCGCGTGCAGTTGTACGCCACGTGCGCAGGGAAACCCTCCGGGGCAGCCACCGACGAGACGTTGACGATGCGTCCGAAGCGCCGCTCCTTCATCGAGGCGAGCACCGCGTCGGAGGCCCAGACGCGGGAAAGCGTGTTCACCCGGAACGCCTTCTCCCAGTCACGGGTCTCCTCGGGATGGTGGTCGCTCCAATCGTCGTCTCCGTGAACCCCCGCGTTGTTGACGAGGAGCTCGACGGGCCCCCAGGTCCGCTCCACGGTCCTGACCATCTCGCGCACCTGGGCCTCGACGGAGACGTCGGTGGGAATGGCGAGGGCCTCCGCTCCGGCTGCCTCGATCTCGCGGCAGGTCTCCGCGAGCCCCTTCTCGCTGCGGGCCGCCACGGCTACGCGGGCACCCTCGCTCGCCAGGCAACGGGCGATCCCGACTCCGATCCCGCGGCTGGCGCCGGTGACGAGCGCGATGCGCCCCAGGAGAGACTGGTCCACAACGGACCTCCTCGATGGACAAGGATACCCGCCCCCGCTCACCCCGGCTCGCTCGCCACGCCGAGCACGATCGAGACGGTCGAGTTGTAGACGACGCCCGCCGTCCCCATGCACCAGTCGATGTCGTTGCTCTTGTGGGTGTAGTAGACG
>Ga0187892_10001385_pt1 | contig 55596 bp, 51 predicted proteins | sample MA1701073metaG_FD_139345 | JGI IMG/M metagenome (GOLD analysis project Ga0187892, IMG submission 139345) | Bio-ooze microbial communities from a basaltic lava cave in the Kipuka Kanohina Cave System on the Island of Hawaii, USA - MA170107-3 metaG ...
AAATATCAAATTTTTTGGGCATCAGCCTGATCCGCATACGGGAGCCAGGAAGGACCCAAAACGTTACAGATACTGACGGGTCATGTCTTGCATCACCATTACTTCATCCTCTTGCTCCGTACTTACTCGATAGAAGCTTCCATTAATTTCCACAAGTTTTCCGGTCCCAGTACCGGTTGTTAATAATCTGTGAATCGGACAATAGCCAGTTCGGCTATGTTGTTTACTCACAGTAGAACACAGCGGACATATACGATTTTTCATGGCTTTCTCCTTGTTGGTTGTTTGTTCAACTGCTTAATGTTTTGTTCACTCATTTACACGTGCCATCGGTACGGGCCTGGCCTGGTACCGCTCTAAACCACCCCCACAGGCATTTTAGTCACCTAAAAACAAGCCATCAAGCGTACACTAGAAATAGGTAGTAATATAATCTTTTATATATTTCAATTAGTTATATACTTAGTTTAATAAACTAAACGATTGTTATATATACCCACCCACTTTTAGTGTTTGCTGTATTCAAACCCTGTAGGGGCTATCATCTCCATCAAATCCCGTATCTCGCTGGCAAAGAATAGGGCCAACTGGTCTCTTGCTTTCTCATTCTCTGTTTGAATCAGGCTACAATCTTCTCCCGTCATGTTTATTCCCCATTCATTTTTGTTTAATAATCCATGCTTTGGCTATCCAGGCGGGCCCATGGTAGCCGCCTGTGACAGGGTGGTCTTCAATCAATATCCGGTCCCCCTCGGCCATGGCTACACGCCCTCGACACAGGCCAAACAAGGGGGAATTCCATTCGATCCAGGCGCCGGGGAGGATCTCGGCTTTGCCTTCGGGTAGTGGTTCCGGGTTGGGTTCTGGTCTGGGTAGATCCGGGTCAGCCTGTGGTAGGCCGCCTTTGGCCCTGATCCGGTTCAAAATGGCATTTAGTGTAGATTGATTCACCGCCACAGCCCTCTTTGTGTATACCCAAATAAAAAACTACACAAACTGCACAGCGTCTAAAACTAACAATTTATCAATAACTTATGCGGTGTATATTTTTGCAGTGTAGTTTATGCAGAGCTTTCTAACTCTACACCTCCGTACCTTTTCTGGATGTCTTGAACTTTTGCGGCCTCGACTCTATAACGCATCCCATCATGGTCCCTGGGAAGTTTTATAAATCCGAGCCGCTTTAGGATGTGACCGACTTTTTGTGGCGTGATATCATTAACTCCTAACCGATCCGCTAACACAGGAGCGATCTCTGCGGGTCTCATCTCAATCCATTCGCCTGTCAGTCGAGCCTCAATTATTGAAAGAACTTCTTGAGCCTCTGGGGTTAATCCCTCCCGTTCGGAGACCGATTGTTTGGCTAACTCAAGAAGGTCTCTAACAACACCAAGGTCCGCTTCATTATCAATCAGAAAGGCAATCGCAAGAAGTGGTTTCCATAGCTCCCTATCCCTGCCGTTTAACCAATCTGGCAGATTCAGGGTATCTAGGGTTTGCACCACCGCAGAAGTTCGCATTAATGCGAGCCGATAGCCAATCCCCCTGACCTTTGTCATTGTAAATTCATCCGCGGCAATATCTGTGTTTAGTTTCGCCCGATCACATCCACGCCGCATGGGGATGTAGATTGATCTGTCAGCCGTGGTGGGGTTGAGCCCCTTGACTCCCGATAGTGATATGGGACAATAAATTTCATAATTGACCGGTATATTCTGGTCACCCTCACACCGATCAATCGCCCCACCCCGTTTGTAGCCTGAGTTTAGAAGGCCCAGAAGCTCTCGTTTGTCATCAGCAGAAAGAGTGTCCATTTCATCAAGACAAAAGGTTGGTCTATAAACTTGAATGATTCTAAAAAGGCTGGCAAGGGTAGGATTAATCCGTAGCAAGCCATTAAACGCGGTGCCGGAAATGATTTCCTGTAGCTTGCTCTTCCCACTACCAGGTTCTCCGTTAATGTGCTGCCGCGGGAAAGAGCTGAAGGCCAAAAAGAAATAAGTAGCCAAGATGTATGTCGCCTCAAAAGCGACGCAGGGTTCGCTGATTTCTATGTGTGTGCGAATTAAATCCACTAAGAGAGCGAAGACTTCAGAAAAAGGAGTCGTGGTCTGCATTAACAGAAATGCTTTCAGATCGCCCTCAGACCATCGGCTCATGAATGCTAAATACTCAAACGGTTTTACACTCATAAAGTCAGCAACCGAATTGATTGGAAACCACACCGCTCCGGTTTGCGGATGATAGGCCATAACCCCGTACCCTCCAGGCCGCAAGATCCCGACAGATGCAAATCCGGTGTGCAGATCAAAGTCAATTGCAGGGTGAATTAGCCTCTCTGGCCAATGTGCTGGTCGCTTCGACTTTTGTTCTGTACGTCCATTTTCGGGTGGTGTTGATTGTTTACGCCTAGCTTTAACATCTCGCATGAGCGTCTCGAAGTCGACCCCAAGCTTTTCTTTAACAAGCGGGGCCAGCTCCATTTTTATTAGGCCGTCAGTTAGGCCGGTTGCCCAGATAAGCACAGACTCGTAAAGTCTGGACCGATCGCCAGTGCTGGGCTCAAATGTTTTAAGTTTGGCTTGGAGCTCCTGAAGCTCCATGGCATGAAGTTCCTGTACTCGCAAAGCTTCGCCGATTGTCATCGTTTGTCCCGCTGCTCCATAATTTTTTCCCGCCACAGTTTCGCGGCCTCGGCGGTGATTAATTTTTTCGCGCCCAGATGCGAAACCTGCGGGCCGCGGCCCTCCCGCTGTAATTTATAGAAAAAATTTCTGCCGATACTGTGAAATTTACAAAATTCTGAAATTGTGTAAGCCAATTTCAATGTGTCCATGCGACCTCCTCCATTCGCTTGAGTTTATTTAAACACAAGATTACACGAGAATGACGGGTTGACGCGGGACCCTTTTCACGATTAAAGAGTCCCTATGAATTATTCAGGCTATTCGTGCTTTTTGATTAATTTTTGGATTTGGGGGAGGCTTTCGATTCGATGCAGGGAGCCGATCATAAGCAGTATCACCTCGGATCTCCGGTAACGCGCGGGGAGGTCATTCCATCGGTGCATAATATTTTTAAACCATTCATCCTCCGAGGGATAGGGATTGCACCGACAGGGGATATCGGTTAAAGCTCTCCAAAGATCGGTCTTATGTTTTTTAACCCATTCCTTTTGGGTTGACTCATTACGGACCTTGACCGGATACTTGCCTTTATCAAAAAGAAAGCCCAGGAATTCTCGTTGAAACTTCAGCATACTTGGAGTGTGAAGGGTCCGATCAATCGATCCATTGGAAATCCTTTCCAGTGTCTTTTGCTGATGCTTGTAAATCAGCCTAGGATCGATTCCTACAGCGGATTCGATTCCGAACAGGCCGTGAATCTCTTTTTTACAAATTGCAGCCCATACGGGATGCAATTTCGCTATCCGCATTAAAAGGGCCTTGATGATTAAATCTTTCAAATCAGGATCGCTGGGTATGTAAAGGTCAATCTCATTTCTCACCGAATCGCCCTCACTTTATTCCGGTGTTTTTTCCCAAAGGCGGGGAGGTGTTTTCTGATCGTTTCAGCGATGTGATCCGGTTGCAGGTGAGCATAGTGTTTCCGAGTCATGCGCATGTCACTGTGACCCATAACTTCGGCAATCACCTGTAAAGGGACACCTTTCTGCGCCAAAATGCTCCCATAGCTGTGTCGTAAATCATGAAATGAAATGGGCGGATCAATTTTAGCTAGTTCACACGCTTCTTTGATTCTTCGGTGTTGTTGGGACTGACCCCATGGTGTTTTGTCATCCTTCAAAAACAAGGGTTCATCGCCAGGGCGCCCAGCGGCTATCGCTTCAAAGAATTTCTGTCCTTCGTCTGTTAGGGGAACGTGATAACTTTTACCGCTTTTGGTCCCTACAAGCTGGACCGTCCCTGAATCTTTGTGATAGTCCCTAACCTGTAGCTTGATAAGGGACCCGTAGCGAGCGCCGGTATGCAATCCCGCCTGGATCAGTGGCCTAAATTCGGGATCGGCGCTATTAATGAGCCGTTCACACTCTGCCGTTGACAGGTGTCGCAACCTGGCACTGTCTACATCTTTAAATTTTTTCACCCTTCGCCAGGAACTATCATCCTGAACTCGTCCATCTTCCCAGGCGCGACTCAAGGCTGCCTTCAATATGGCCAAAATTCTATTTGCCGTGGTCTTGCGCTTTCGTAGAATCTCAGGATCAGTCAGGTCGTCTTTTCTTTCCTTGCCTCTAATCCTTGCTCCGCGGTTTGCCAGATTTAAAAACCATCGCCGTATTCTCGCGGTGGTCAAATCGGATACCAACACCTGACCCAATGCCGGAAAGATGAAGGCATTAATTTTATAGTACGCATCTTTGCTACCCTTGTTGTTTACCTCGGCCCATTTCAAGTAGTCCTCCATAGCATCCCGAACCCGGTAGGCTGGGGTTGGGGTCCCTGCCTCATCCTTGACTTTGATATCAGCCATTTTCCTGGCTTTCTCTTGAGCTTGGTAGTAGTCAAGGACATCGAGTCCGTTGGGATCTCGAAAGTCGTCTGCCTGGCCGATCACGGCCTTATGATATTTCCCCCCTGAATACACCCTAACAATCCACTTGCCGCCGTTTGAGCCTTTGCGGTATCCCAGGCAAAGCCCCCGTCCGATCCCTCTCCAGTAGGGTTCATGGTTTAAGCGTAGCGTGGCCCTGGCTGACCTTGTTTCAAGTTTTTGATCTCTAGTAGCTCGTGCCATTGGTTATCGAATTGCAGGGCTGTATCCGCGTTTCCTAAGTGTTACCTAAGCCATTCCGTAGACATTCCGTTACAGCTATGTCATGTTTTTTTGGGCGTTTTTTTAGTTTTTTTTAGTTTTTTTAGGTAACTTTAGGTAAAATACAGGGAAAAACAGAGAAAGTCAAGAGAAAAACACAGAAGGCACTAAAAGTGGGGTATGACCCCATGAAAACTGGGTGTTATGTGTGTCCCTCCACGGTATGTCGGTGTTTTGTCAAGGTCACTTTCAAGGCTGTAACACGGGTTCGAATCCCGTTGGGGACATTGAGATTTTTGGTGTTACAGCCTTGTTTGGGACAACGTAGGGACAACGGGAAGTTCAGAAGTTAAAAAATAACAATGCACTTTATAGTGTCCCCTATGTCAGTCATGGGACAACCACAGGATAACGGGACTCTATACTCTTATAATTGTTCGTAATCCTCCGTATCTCTTTGTAATATAATAGCAGCGTCAATTGATATCAATCTGAGTTAACTTGCCTGTGTTCTCCAAACAGTTTCTCAAAAGAGAGTGGTGATTCTTTTCAACCCAAACTGTTTTTTGGACCTAGCCAGCACAGTTTATGCTTATCGTGGCTATGAATCCCTGAAGTGAAAATGCCTCTTCGTTCCCAATCCAAAAGCTACTCTTTGAAAAGCCCCAGCAGTTGCGCAGCACTCCTCCTGGTACAGCAGGATAGCCGGTCCTTGAGTGCTGCAACGTAATGGAACGTTGCTCAGTTGAATCACTGCATTTGTGTCTAAGTCAAATCGCGCTTGCGATGCTTGCTAGGACGCACCACAGGACAACGAACAGCGCAGACACGCGCCACGCGGCCAGTAGGGTGAAACCAACCAGAGCGATTGCGATGTCGATCGGGCCGCGTACCGCACTCATCCACACCGGATCGTAAAGGGCTGCGCTGAGCAACCCGACCACGGCAGCGTTGATGCCAGCCACCGTGTGGGCGGCACGCGGATGTACGGCGATCGCGCGCCATATTGGAAGCACACCAGCAACGAGCAACAATCCTGGCAAGAAGATTGCGGTGAGTGCGATGGAGGCGCCGATTGGCCCGCCTTCGTTTCCAGGCAGACGTGCGCCTAGGTAGGCTGCAAGCGTGAACAGCGGCCCGGGCACCGCCTGTGCAGCACCATATCCGGCCAGAAATTCATCTTTGGAAATCCATCCAGGCCTAACCACCGTTTCCCCGAGCAGCGGCAGAACAACGTGACCGCCACCAAAGACGAGAGCGCCTGCCCGATAGAATGCCTCCATGACCGCCAAAAGGCCGTTGCGACCATGGGCCAGGACCGGTAAGCCGACGAGTAACAACGTGAACACCGCGAGCAGCATCCAGCCACACGCCAGCCCATAGCGCACATGAAGACCACCATCGGGGACCGGCTGCGTACTGCGGCAGAACACAAGGCCTGCAATCGCCCCGATTGCAACCACCAGGAGCTGCATCCACGCCTGCCCGGACACGAGGAGGATGGCCGCGGCTAGTGCGGCAATCGTCACATGCGGGACATCCGGACACAACTGCTTCCTCATGTTCAGGACAGCCTGTGCGACGACCGCCAGGGCGACCAGTTTCAGGCCGTGGATCGCAGCACTCCCCGTTGTACTGGATAGTTGGGGGATCAGTATAGCGACAGTGAAGAGCAACAACGCGGAAGGGAGGGTGAAGGCCATGAACGCCGCCAGCGCGCCACCCCAGCCAGCACGCAACAGTCCAAGACTAAACCCCAGCTGGCTGCTCGTCGGCCCAGGCAGAAACTGGCACAGTGCGAGCAGTTGTGCATACTGACTTTCGCTGACCCAATGACGCCGCTCGACAAGCTCCTGCCGTAAGTAGCCGAGATGGGCAATCGGGCCTCCGAACGAGGTCAGGCCAAGCTTGAGAAATGCTGTGAAAACTTCAAAGACAGAGCCAGTATGAACTGTTTGCATCTGTGCGGCCTCCTGCTGCGTTTTCAAACCGGTCATACGCGGCCAGCCCAAGATCAAGCCGTCGCTTCCTTGGGGCATGGCAATTCAGGCTATGAATAGCGGACATACTTTGAAAAGCTTCCTGCAATCCTGAGATGACACTGGCCGTTCAGTTGTTTCACTTCTGAGCTATTCAAGCCAACTTCTTCCTGAATGCGCAAATCCTCCGTACATCTTTCTTCTCTACTTTGGAGTGGCTAGGAACCCACCTTACGGCGTTTCTGTCTTTCCGCCCATAAAATCAAACAGGAGAATGAACAAGATCGTAGCGACTAGGCAATTAATGAGCATAATCAATCCGCCGGGTTTCAACACCATTCAATAGCGGTCATGGCAAAGAGTATAGTCCTTCGAATGAGAAACTCATAGCCTTATTTATTCGGGGTCAGCGGTACTGCTTGTCATACCCCAGCAGATTCGGGAAAATAATTCTAATTGAGATATTCACACCTTAGACTTCAGCTGTTAAGTATTCCTTCTTCGCGGCTGTCCAAACCTCTCGAGCCGCATCGGCGTTCATCGCGGCTATACCGAGCCCGACGACGAGATCAGGCCAAGCCGACTGGGTAGAGGCTGTTATCAGCCCGGCAACGATGATCGCGACGTTGGCGAGTGCGTCATTCCGAGCGGATAGAAAAGCGGCTTTGGTCAGACTTCCCTTGTGATGTCGATGACGGGACAACACAAAGGCACAGATGAGATTGATCATGAGTGCACCACCTCCTGCAAGTGACAGCGGCATCGAAGCTGGCGGTACCGGTGCCACGAGCTTCTCCCACGCTGTCCAGAGGGTCGCCAGACTCGGAGCGAGCAAGATACCGGCAAGTACCATGCCAACACGCGCGCGCCACAGTGCCGACCAACCCAGTGCGATGAGGATCAGGATATTGATTGAGGTATCTTCGAGAAAATCGATGCTATCGGCGAACAAAGAAACTGAACCGATGGCCGTCGCGACGGCAAACTCGACGCCGAAGTAGGCGAGATTCGCAAACGCGACAAATCGAACGGCCCGCCGGAATGCGTCATCCGGAAAAGGTTTCATGTCCATGCCTCATCTTGTCATACGATCGAGATGGAATGAAATTCCGCCTCGTAGAGCTTAGCTAGATCAATTGCCGTGATCAAGGCTTTTTTGGCCCCCCTCCGAGCCGTCATTGGCGATCAATATTTTACGAAACATGAGAGCCTTCCTCCTTTGCAACGGGCGTTCCGGATGCTGAGGTGGTTCTGCCTTTCCGACCATCAGTTGGAAACGCGCCCATGGCTTGCGATAATCCACCATTGGGGTCGAACCACCGCTCGGCAATCAGCGTGGGGACCACCGCGCTCAGAATGACCACGGTCACCAGGACCGTGTATTGCTCCTGCGTAATCAACTGATGGCTCAAGCCATACAGCGAGGAAATTGTCCCGAAGGTCAGGCCGGTGGACATGAGCAGGGTGGTGTACATGCCCTCCCGCCATCCAAAGCGAAAGGCGTGGGTTAGGGGCCAGACCCCGAAGAATTTCGTGATCATCTTGACCCCCAGCAGCACCAAGATCAATCCTGTCCCGGTGATCGCGGCGTGAAAATCCACCAGCACGCCCGCTTTTAAGAAATAGAACGGTGTCAGCAACGTAAAGGTCATCATGCGCATGCGGTGGGCCAGCGTCTTGTTAGCCAGAAACACCGGAGCCAGGACCATCCCGATGAGATAGGCGGGCAGCACCGCCTCGCTTTTCGCCGCTGTCGCCAGGGCGCCGAGGCCGAAGAGGAGAATCAACAAATACTTGGTCTCGGGTTCGCTGATGTGGCTGCCCGCTTGTGTAAAGAACCACGGGGTGACGCGTGGGATGAGATAGAGGGCTGCCCCCATGATGGTGACAAAAATCAGCAGCCAGCGGTCATAGCTGGCGAAGAGAAGCCCCAGGGCCAGCACCGTCCCGATGTCGTTGATGAAACAGGCGGACAGGATGAGCTTGCCCAATTCTGTTTCATTGTACCCCCGCTCTACCATGACCGCATAGACGACGGCCACGGAGGTCGTTGACAAGGCGAGCCCTGCGATCTGGGACGCCGGCAGCGACCAGCCGGCCACCCAGTAGGCATAGGCCATCGCGCCCAGAAAGGGGGCAAGGAACGCGACACAGCCGATTGACAAGCTGGCTTTCCACTGTTTGCGCAAGACCTGAGGATCGATCTCGGCCCCAGCCAAAAAGGTGAGCACGACGCTGCCGAATCCGGCCAGCACATTAATCCAGTCGGTGGGATGGGTGCCAAAAAGATTTCCTCCGAGCGATCCAACAAGTATTTCTACAAGGGCCACAGAGACCCCGATCCTCACTGAGATCAGTGAAGCAAGCAGGGCCAGCGTGATCCAGATTGTGGCCACGATCCAGGTCTGTTCCATGCTACTTGACCTCCTACTCGTACCTCATCGTCATCGGGCCATAAAAAAAGCCCCTGCCGGATGCTCTCCGGCAGGGGCTTCCAATCAGGACAATAAAAACCCCTACCACAGCTATCCGGGTAGGGGTTATCAGTCCACGCGTTATCTCGCGGGACGGTTAACGGCGAACCCCATCGCCAGCAAATGTTACGTACAAAGTATACCATACCTTTATTCTCCCTGTCAAAAAATCAGAGAGTGGGGCGCCTATTGAAAATTCCAGTAAATTCCGCTGTCACTATTATCGGTATTATTCTTTTTCAGGGTACTTTTTACCCTGTTTCTGCTAAGATAAGCATATCCATTGGAAAATCTATCTCTGATAACGTGTCTACTCCAAAAAGGGAGATGTAGATACGCGATCACTCTCGCCGTGTGAACACTTAAACACGTAGCATGATTTCTTTTGAGAGGAGGAGAACAAACGATGTTGAAAGAATTTAAAGAATTCGCGATGCGGGGAAGCGTACTGGACATGGCTGTTGGCATTATCATCGGCACCGCCTTCGGCAAGATCATTACCTCCACGGTCAATGATGTCTTAATGCCACCGCTCGGGCTCCTGGTTGGCAATGTCGATTTTTCCAACTTGTTCGTCAACCTGTCGGGGAAACCGTACAGGACCTTGGCCGAGGCTAAAGCAGCCGGGGCCGTCACGATGAACTTTGGCGTATTTCTCAATACGGTGGTTGATTTCATCCTTGTGGCCTTTGTCATGTTTATGCTCATTCGCCAGGTCAATCGATTGAAGCGCCTGCCGGAATCACCACCAGCGCCTACAACGAAGGGCTGTCCGTATTGCTCAAGTGATATTCCTTTGAAGGCCATCCGCTGCCCTCACTGCACGTCTCAACTGGAGGCTGTAAAGCACTAACGGGTTGCTGAAAAATCAGCGAAAAGTCTGAGGTTTGTGGGGTGTCTGCACTAGGGTATGGACTACAAATACCGTTCCACTTCACAAATTTCAACGAACAAGGAGGTCTATATGAAAGGTCTCATAAGGATGGCAGGGACTCTCATCCTGTTAGGAATGATCCAAACGCCCGTGTTTGCCCAGGATGCTCCCTGGAGAGGGAGTGTAGAGCTGTCCTATTTGCAGACATCCGGGAATACGCAGTCCCAAAGCCTCGCGGCTGGAGTGAAAGTCGAAAGGACATTTTCGAGCTCAAAGTTGACAGGTGAAGCGAAAGGACTCTATGGGAAAAAGGGGAATATTACATCTGACAAAAGTTGGATCACCACTCTAAAGTATGATCAGAGCGTTACGGACAGAATCTCCATACTGGTATTAGAGACGGTCGAGCGAAACACACTCAAGGGGATAGAATTCCGATACATCCACCAGGGCGGTATGGGTTATTATTTCGTCAAGACCGCAACCGATACGCTCAAGGGAGAAGCGGGCGCCGGTTACATACAGGAGGACCCGGTCCAACCCTTTAAGGACCGGGGGTTCCCAAGCGCCCGCGTCTTCGCAGATTACGTCCACTCTTTTACAGAAAAGAGCCGTTTTGAACAGACGGTCGAATATCTTTCAGATCTGAAAGAGACTGAAGATTACATGATTAATGAGGAATCGGTTCTGATTACTAACTTAACGGGTGATTTTGCTCTGAAGATTTCGTTTGCAGTCACCTTTGATCATCAGCCGCCCCCCGGATTTGGGAAAAGTGATCGGCTCTTCAAGACGGCTCTCCTCTACACGTTCTAAGTGAAGGACTGTTAAGGCCCCGGTTGCTTGAGTGCAGGCTTAGCCCGACCTATTCACCGGAGATATAGTCTGCTCCGGTGTTGGACGGAAAACGGGGACTTGACATTTTTCTGACCCCTGCTATATTTGAATTTGGAATATACAAGGGGTAATTCGAAGAAACGTAATGGCTCTGATTGACATCCCCGTTGTTCACTAGACCGCCTTTTATACTACTTAGACCGATTCCTGTACTCCTTGTTCTTAGCATCGATCGCGGCTGTGCACAGGCCAGCGATCTGCCTATGAAAGGGTTTTAACATGGAACGTTTTGTTCTCACATACACTTTCACAGCGTTACTGCTTGGGGGCGGCTATCTTTCTGTTCCACTCGCCGCTGCTGCAACGACAGGAGAGGTCACGATCTCGGGCAACGTGCCGATTGCCTGCGATCTGCTGGTACAGCAGGAAGCGGGCGCCGACAACATTCCCGACATTTCCGCCGGCCATACCAACCGGCACGTCGCCACGGTGACTGAAACCTGCAATAGCCCCGATGGCTATACCGTCACCCTGACAGGGTCCAATTCGGGCGATCACACCGGTATGTTCGTCGATATCGTCAGCACGGACTCGCATCCCTTTACGATCAGGTACAACGGTGTGTCGGTTCCGCCCGGCGGTGTCGTGACGGACAGCACCGTCATCACTTCCGGCGTGCAGAAGAAGATCGATATCACCTATCCGGCGGATGAAACCCTGACCGGCACCGTGGCCAACACCTACGAAGAAACATTGACGTTCACCATATCAGCTAAGTAGAGGTGCTTATGCGTCATATCCTGTCTTTTGTTTTTGTCCTCATGTTTTCTGCGGTGGTCGCGCAGGAAGCACATGCGTTCCGATTCTCGCCGTTCCGGGTAAAATTCGAGCCGTCCGGCGCGGGCGCGAACCAGCTCTTCACCGTGGAGAATAATTCGAATGCGCCTACGTCGGTCCAGATCCGCATCATGACGCGCGAGGTCGATGTCGACGGCGGCGAGAAAAACGCCGACGCCGAGAAGGATTTCACAATTTTCCCGGCGCAGATGGTGCTGGAGCCGAACGCTAAGCGTTCGGTGCGTGTCCAGTGGGCGGGCGATCCCAAACTCAAAGAGGAAAAAGCCTACCGTATCATCGCGGAACAATTGCCGGTCAATCTCGACAAGGAAAAACCCAAAACCAGCGCCGTCAAGTTTCTGGTCTCCTATCGCGGCGCGCTGTTTGTGACGCCGCCCGGCCTCGCGCATAACGTAACGCTCGATTTCTCCGGCGCGACGCAGGATGCGACGGGCAAGAAGATGCTGGAAATTGTGTTACACAATCGCGGTACCCAGCATGCCTTGCTGCGTAACCTGAAACTCGATATTAAGGACGATAAGGGCAACACCGTCAGCCTTGCCGGTGAGAATCAGCTCAAGGGCATCACCGGTGAAGGTATTTTGGCCAAGCACCGGCGGCGATTCATGATCCCGTGGCCCAAGGGCCTTGCTGGCAAGCTGAAGCAGATCGACTTCGCATTTGATAAGCAGGCGTTTTAGATGGCGTCATGCGGTGAGAATCGCTCGAATCTTTTTTGCCCGGCTCGTCCTGGCATTGTGGATCTTGCCTAGCGCCAGTAGTTTGGCGGCCGACTTCCCGCCTCCAAAGGCTGTTCTGATTTCCGTGCCGCTCTATCTGGCCCAGCGCCAACTGGGCATGGCTCAGATGCTGATCATGCCGAACACGGCAGAAAGCTATGTGCAGGCCGCACCGGTGCTGGCGATGTTGAAGGATCTGGTGCCGGAAGAAAGATTGAAGGCTCTAGAGACCGCCGTCACGCAAGGTTTTCTCCAGTTGAAGGACGGGGCTCAGGGCGGCATCGACTTGCGGTTCGATGAAACGCTGATCGCTCTTGTCGTCATCATACCCTCGGAAAGCAAGAAACAGCGCTCGTTGCGGGTACGCCCCGATTTTGACGTATCCAACAGGATCATCACACCGCCGGGCGCGGTGTCGGCGTACCTGAACGTCTTCGGTGCAGAGGACTACATCCACAGCGACCGGCCGTCGCAGAACGAAGGGCGCCAGCCTTTCCGCATGAGTATCGACGGCGCGCTGAACATGAACGGCTGGGTGCTGGAAGGCAGCGGCGATTATATCGAGAACGATTCGCGTCCGTGGCAACGCGGCGACACGAGACTGGTGCACGACCTGCCGGACCACATGATCCGCGCCGCGCTGGGCGACCTGTCCTATCCGGTCGAGGGTTTCCAGAGTTTTCAGCCGATGCTCGGCCTGACGGTGGCGCGCAATTTTGATTTGCAGCCCTACCGCGTATCGGAGCCGACCGGGCGCACTTCCTTTTTCCTGAATTCGCCGTCGCGCGTCGATATTTACGTCAATGACCGCAGGGTGCAAACCCTGCAGCTGGATTCCGGCCCGTTCGACATCACCGACTTTCCGGTGGTCAACGGCAGCAACAATGTCAAGTTGGTCATCACCGACGCGACCGGGCGCGTGGAGATCAAAACTTTCGACATTGTCAGTGACACCAACCTGCTCGCCGCCGGACTGCACAAGTTCGCGTACAACGTCGGCGTCATCTCCACCACCGCGAACCGCGAAACGGATTATGATTCCGACCAACCGGTTTTATCGGCCTTTCATCGCTATGGTCTGACCGACGACTTCACGCTGGGCAGCAATCTACAGGCCGATCGGATGCAATGGATGGCCGGCGTCGATGCAACCGTGGGCGGCGCCTGGGGTGTTCTTCGCGCCGACGTGGCCGGCAGCCGTCTTGAAAGCGGCGACAGCGGCTTCGCCTGGCAAACCCAGTATCAGATTGTCGATCGGGGCGGGATCGAAGACGACGGCACATTCAGGGGAACGAGGAATTTCACGCTGCTGGCGAATTACCGCAGCGAGAAATTTGCGCCGCTCGGTCTGCTGCTGCCAAATAATGTTTACTCGTATCAACTGATCGCGCGTTACAGCCAGCAATGGTCGTCGACAACCAGTCTCGGCATCGGCGGCGGCTACCGGATCGGCCGCGAAGGCCAGCGCGACGACTGGAATTACGTTCTGTCGCTGAGCAAGCGACTGCCTGCCAATATCCATATCAACGTCAATCTTCAAGAGCGGGCCATCGAAGGCTACGGCATGTTCGTGAATCTGAGCTGGACGCCGCGGGATTCGCGCCAGTCTGTTAACAGCAGCTACAACAGTTTCAGCAAGACCGCTCGCGCCGACTGGAACTACGCGCAGGAAGGCCGCGCGCAAAGCGTGAGCGGCTCGGCCGGCATCGTGCGCACGCAGGACCGCTATGACAGCAGCGGCCGCGTCACGTACCACGGAGAGCGCGGCGAGGTGACGGTAAGCCACGACATCGTCACACCATTCGGCAACGATGACGGCGCGTCGAACGCGACCGAATCGCGCAGCGAGCTGCGCTTTGCCTCGGCCATGGTTTATGCCATCGGGCACCTGGCGTTGTCGCGGCCCGTCAGCAACAGCTTTGTGATCTTTGCGCCCGATCCGTCGATCGAGGATTTTCCTATCGGCATCAACCCGCAAGGCCGCCGAAGCGAAGAGCGTACGTACGAAGCCACAACCGACGGCTGGGGCCCGGTCGTGCTGCCGGATCTGACGCCTTACCTCTACCGCACCGTGCGGGTGGACGCGAGCCGCCTGCCCCCCGGTTTCGATGCCGGCACCAGCACGTATACATTCTATCCGACCTACCGCAGCGGAACGTTCGTGCGTCTCGGGAGCGACGCCAACGTGCTGCTTGACGGCACGCTGCTATACAAGGACGAGACGCCGGTGGCGCTGCAGGCCGGAAGCATCAGCCTTGTCGGCCAACCCGGCGCCACGCCGGAAACCTTCTTCACCAACCGCGCCGGCCGTTTCCGAATCGAAAAGTTGAAACCGGGCCGATATGTGATGGAGCTTTACAGCCTCCCCGGCGTTACGCTTCCTCTGACCATCCCTGAAAACGCCGCGGGGCCGACACCGGCCGGAATATTAACGCTCCCCGTCACGCAGGACGAACAGCAATGAAACGCTTCATCGTATTCCTCTGCCTGCTCTTACCGCTTCCGCATGCGGCACACGCGCTCTGCATCAATCTGACTTTCGGCACCGTGCCGTCACTGGTGACGTACGAAGGCGGCATCGGCGGCTATGCGGTCTACGATCCGCAGGAACACATGCAAACTGTCAGCTTTGAGGTGCGCGGAGAAGCGACCGGCGCCACCTGCGAGTACTTCGTGACATTAAGTACCGGGCAATCGGGCGATTTCGACCAGCGCCAATTATCCGAGATGACGAACCGGCTGAACTACAACGCCTATACGGATAGCGACAAGAGCAATGTGTTCAAGGCGCTGCCGACCGCGACGCAAGGCCAGGTCATCGCCGGCAGCTTCCCTGTGGCCATCGCGTTGACCCAGACCAACACCCATGACTTTTTCTGGACGGTTAATCCGCAACAAGTGGTTTCGGCCTCCGGCACGCCTTATACCGACGTCAACCTGACATTGAGCCTCTACAGCGGCCTGCTGTTTCTCAGTCCCACGCTGGAGGCCACGAAAACCATCACCTTTCAGGCGCGCGTGGACAGCAGCGTTGATGTCTCGCTGGTCGAATCCGGCCAGCGCTTCGACATTGGCGAAACGACGCAACTTGTCGATTTCGGTACGCTGGAAAGCGGCGAACAGCGCGGCTTCGACGTCGTGGTACGCAGCAACAACGGCTACGTCGTCACCATGCAATCGCAGAACCGCCAACTCCTGGTCCATGCGCGCGCGCCGGCGATAACGGATACCGTCTCCTACAGCGTCATCTTCAACGGCGGCGGCGTCGATCTTTCAACCGGAGCGCCCGTTCAGGTCATCGCCGGTACCGGCACTACGCCCGCGACCGGCATCGCCTTTTCCATCGAATTTACAGTCGGTACGCTTTCCGGCGACGAGGCCGCTGGAACTTACTCCGATGTCATCAATGTCGAGGTCACCGCAAATTGATACCTCAATCCACTGTTTGATCGGAATAGATCTCAATCCTTGAAATAAAAATTTATCCTTTTATATCAATCACTAAGGTAGAAATCAGCCGAATTGCAAAGAGTTCTGCTTTTTGTTATTTTAGGGTTGCCAAGGCAAGGGTCGCTGAGCGCCATTACTAAATTGTTTGTGAAACGTTCCGCCTAAAGAAGTGATAATCCCACTTAAATTATTCTAATTTTGGGACAACCTAGGGACAACGGGAAGTTCAGAAGTTAAAAAATAACAATGCACTTTATAGTGTCCCCTATGTCAGTCATGGGACAACCACAGGACAACAGCTGATTCCACCTCAATTTTACCAGTGATTCAGGCACTCTACTCCTTCCCATGATGCTCCTCCTTCGAAGTCATATCTTAAACGTTCTTTTCATCATACCCTCATTTAACAGCCTTGCCCTGGCACAACGCGGCTTCAAACCCGGTTCCCTCTCCAATTTTTCAACCACGTACGAAATTTCAAACCTCACAGATTTCTCAATTGTGACAGATTCTCACCGAAGCTTTTCATCTCTGCTCCGGTGATTTCCTGTGACCGAATTGTGACATGCCCTTTTCGAGAATTTTTTCCCTGCATTCAACCAGTCAGTGCAACACCTGCGGACTTGAAGACCTCCGCCGGTGTTTTAAATCCGAGGCATTTTCTCGGCCGGTTATTGAGCCAACGCTCAACCGATTGAATCTTGTTCTTTGAGATCGTAGCAAAGTCGGTCTTCTTTGGGAAGAACCGCCGTACCAGGCCGATGGTGTTCTCGACAGTTCCGCGCTCCCAACTGTGGTAAGGCTCGCAGAAGTAAGAGCGTGTACCCAGAACCCGATTGGTGCGAGAGTGTTCGGCATTCTCCGAACCGTTGTCGTAGGTGATGGAACGCCTCATGTCCAACGGATAACGGCTTAATCGGCGCGTTAAAGCGATACTCATCTCCCGTGAACCTTTCTGCTTGAGCTTGGCCAGCCGGGTGTAGCGGGTCTTACGCTCGACGGTGACTTGGAGAGCGGCGAGGCTTTTGCGAGAGATCGCCGTGTCCGTCTCCCAATGACCAGTCTTGAGGCGTTTAAGCACGTGTTGAGGACCCCTCCCGATGGGAACTCTCTCGGGAATATGGTTCTTTTTGTGCCGGCGGGAGTACCCTCGGTTCTTGCGCCTTCGGTGCGCGCGTACCAGGAGCGGAATGAGATGCCGCGCTTCCGAATAAACCCATTGGTAGATCGCCTCATGGCTAATGGAATGACGAGGATGCTGGATCTTAAGTCTTCCGGCGATAAGCTCGGGCGACCAACCTCCTCGGATGCGGTCCTCCGCATAGCGGCGGATGAGGTCATTTTTAAGGCGGCGAGGGCTCCATGCTCGGCGGTTCCGTTCGTCTGAACGCTTCTGTGCTTTGTGGGCGAGGTAGTAGCCGGTGTGAACCGGAGGGGCGTTGCGCCTGAGTTCCCGTGAGAGAGTTCCGGGATTACGCTTAAGGGCTTTCGCGATCTGGCGAAGCGATTGGCCCTGACTTTTGAGAACAGCGAGCAAATCACGTTCATGGTTATCGAGGTGTTTATAGGTTCTCGGCATAGTCCGCGTATCTTAACGCGGAAGCCTTCAAACTTGCCAAGTGTTGCACTTCGTTATTGAACTGGGTTTCAAGAATCTATCATGCAATCCTTTAATTCCACAGCTCTGTTCGGCTAGGAGGACCTCTGTTAGAATTTCATTTCGAAGGCGAAACTTGGTTTGAGGGATCTAAGCCCTGACCTTCGTTCAAGAAAAGCGAGGGTCATTGTATGGAAAGAGAATGACAATATGCTGGCCTGTCTCCACTGTGGGGCAGGAGCCAATGACGGCGCGCTTGGTCTCCACTGGGACTTAGATGAGCATTGCTGGCGGTGCATCATGTGTGGCTCCGGCGATACGAGCACGTACTACGGTCAAAGAGTAAGGCTGAGATTGTGCAGAGAGAATTTTGGAGGGGGTGCTGGAGGCAGTCGACAAAGAGGAAAGTAGGCACAGTACACTTTATCAATGCCAATCAAGGTCCGGAACAATAACCGCGTAAACTATTGATACGCTGCCCCTTCGCCGATTAACTTGACAGACCGACCCGGTTTCGATTATTCTTTAAAGAAAGACAGGGAGTCGCGATGCCCGTTAAATTCAGTGGCACAAAGCATGTGATCTGTCTGTTCCTCCTTACGTGGGTGGTCACTTTCAGCCTGTGTGGAGTTGACGCCTTCATTCCAGCCTTTCTTGGACTTCCACATCATTCTTCACATTCCGTGAACGTTGAGTGCGAGAAGGCCTGCCTGGCCAGCAGCATAACCCATCACGATGCGGTCATCGGGCAAACAGCGGGACTATCATTTCAGACCGGTGGTCAGTCGGCCGTCAGTGTGATTCATGCGTCCTCTGAGGACACTGTAGGCTTGTTCCATCTGGGTGATACGCCAACTCGTCACCCTGCCTCTGTCAAACGCTACCAGCTCCTTTCTACTTACCGTCTTTAATACTTTCACGCCCTTCTTAAGCGGGAATCCCTTCTCTTGAGGGTAAAACCTGCTTAAGCCGATCAGGCTTTTCGTGTCATAAAATTCCGTTTTGAGGTTTAGAGGTTTATTAGAATGATTTCAAAGAAGAAAACAAGTTTATTTACCGCGGCTATTTTGCTGGTGGGTCTTTTGGCTTTCCTTGTCTGCCAGCCCCATTCTGCCATCGGGGACGAGCATGGATCGGCTGCCGGGACTGATGAGTCTTGTCAGGTCTTAACGATTCCCTCCGCTGCCATGAGCGTGCCGCTCCTTGCCGCGCCGTCCCAGATCCCTGGCCAAGCGGATAGCCTGTTTCTTTCAACGTCTGCCCTGGATATTGAAGGGGTCTTTTCGTCCTGCGTTTCTGGAAATATTGGCTCTCTGATCCTTCCTCTGTGTACTATCAAACGATATCAGCTAATCTGCACGTACCGTCTTTAACCGTCTATCTCAGATCGCAGGCCTTTTCTGGTTTCACAGTATTGCAGACGAGGATGTTATGCCGTTTTATCCCATTGGAGATCGGAATCATGAGGAGTGAATTGATAAAAGCGCTGTTTCATCACGCTCCAGTAACTTTGCTGTTGGTGTTGTGGCTCTGGGCTGGGCCAGTCATGGCTGAGGAGCCGGTGGATAGATCCATCACTTTGGAGGAAGCTGTTCGGATGGCCCTGGAACAGAACCCGGGGCTCAAGGTTCAGGAACAGGATTTAGAAATAACCCGCGGCGATCTGCTCAAGTCCAAAGTGTTTGCCAATCCGGAGCTTGAATTGAGTGGGGAGACGGATGCACTATCCGCGAATGAAGGCGAAGGGCGCTATTCAGTTGGTCTCGGTCAGACCTTTTTTGTCGGCCCCAAACGCCGGTATCGCATCGGGATTGCGGAGCTGGGCCTGAACAGAACAGAGAAAGCTATTGAGAATAGCCGGCGGCTACTGGTGGCCGAGGTCAAGGAGGCTTTTTATACCGTCCTGCTTCTTCAGGAGCGACTGATGCTGGTTGAGGAGCTCATCGAGATTAATGAGCGGTTAGTGCGGCTGACCGAGGGAAGATTCCGCGAAGGATTTGCGCCGGAGCTGGACGTCAATCTTGCAAAGATCCAGCTCCAGCAGGCCCGGCTCAGCCGCACGGAGATCGAGAAAGCTCTCTCCGTGAACATGGCCAGCCTGAATCTTCTTCTGGGACGTCCGGCCCAGACATCCTTGATCGCCCGAGGAATATTTGCCGATCAGGAAATCCCTCTGGACCCATCCCGATTGAGGGAGATAGCCCTCACTCAGCGGGCTGACCTGAAGGTCCAGGAAGTGACCATCAATATCGCAGGAAAAGAGATCGATCTCGCCCGGGCAGAGCGCATCCCGGATGTGACGCTTTCCCTGGACTATACCCAGGAACGATCGGTCTTCTCTGAAATTGATCTTTCGGACCGCTCCCGGCTGGCGGGATTGAAACTCTCGGTGCCGCTGCCGTTGTTTGACCGGAAGCAGGGAGAGATCGTCCAGGCAAGAGCTCAACAAGAGAAGGCGGAATTTGAGCTTTCTCTACTGCAGGCCGTGATTGAGAAGGAGATCACCAGTGCCTTTAACCGAGTTCAGGCCGCTCAGCAGGCCCTTAAGCTCTTTGGCGGCGGGATCCTCCCGCTGGCTGAAAGCCATTTGAAGTTGACTCAACAGGCGTATGAACAGGGGCAGGCCGGTATTCTTGACGTGATGGAGGCCCAGCGGCGCTTCTCTGAGACGCGATTGGGCTACCTTGAGGCCCGGTATGAATTCAACTCAGCCCTCGCTGAGGCGGAGCGGATTATTGGAACGAGCTTGGCCGGCCCGTCAGCACCTGAACGTTAATGCGGTCTCATTGAGGAGGGATGAAGATGTCTTGGGTTAAAACATTGCAGTTTCGCAGGCGATGGCTGTGGCTTGCATTCTTCGGAATAGTGGGGCTTGTGGCATATCTGACCTGGCTGTTCCTGGATGGGATAGACCAGAAGGCGGCCGGACCGGCAGCAACCGCGAACTCCGGGATGCATACCGAATCCGCCTCAGGCGGAGAGGCCCCTCACACAGAAGGGGAGGAGGAAGGGATTGCCTTAAGCGAGGAGGCCCGACGCAATATCGGGCTTATGGTGGAGCCAGTGGAGTATCGCATCATCCAGAAGGTCATTCCGGTGAACGGCATCGTCAAACCCAAGCCAGGGCTATTGGCCGATGTGAGCCCGCGGATTGAAGGGATCGTGGAGAAGACCCATGTGTCACCGTTTGACTGGGTCAAGGCGGGCCAGCTCTTGGCCGAGATTCGGAGCCGCCAGTTTGGTAATCCCCCTCCACTCGTATCACTGACGGCTCCCCTATCCGGGTTAGTCATCCAGTGGAATGCCAATGTGGGGGAGGCGGTGGATCCCTCCAAGGTCTTATTTCAGATCGTAGACCCTTCGCTGTTATGGGTCGAAGGTGATGTCCCGGAGCAGTTTACTGCCCAAGTAAAGCCCGGCCAGCCGGTGAGGGTCAGCGTAGTGGCTCTGCCGGGGGAGCTTTTTACCGGCAAGATCATCCGGATGAGCGGGATGGTGGAACCGGAGAAGCGCACCGTCCATATCTGGGTGGAGGTGGCCAACCCGAAGTTTCGGCTTAAGCCCGAGATGTTTGCCGAGCTGGCTGTGGTGGTGGGCAATTCCTCAAAGGTGCTGGCGGTCCCAATGAAAGCGATCTTAAAGTCCGGAGGCGAGACCTTTGTCTTTGTGGAGAGTAGTGAGCACTATCTCCGGCAGAATGTGGTGGCAGGGGTCTCGGATGACCGCTATGTCGAAATCAAAGAGGGCCTGTTTGAAGGGGATCGGGTGGTGACCCAGGGCAATTATGAGCTGATGTCCTCTATTTTTATCAAGGGTGGCGTGGGAGAGCACACTCACTAAAGCGGAGGGAATACCATGTGGTCAAGAATCGTTGAGTTTTCTCTCAGGAACTGGGTCTTGATCCTAGCCGGTACCCTTCTATCGCTGCTGTCGGGCTATCAGGTCCTCACCCGCATGCCAGTTGATGTCTATCCCGATATTACCGATCCCCGGGTGACCATTCTTACTGAAGCACCAGGCTGGTCTCCTGAAGAGGTGGAGACATTAGTGACATTTCCAATGGAGAGCGTCTTTAACGGCATGCCCTATGTCAAACGTGTGCGATCCTCTTCCGGGATTGGTCTGTCGGTGGTGATCATTGAGTTTGTCTGGGGAACGGACATCTTCCGCGCCCGTCAGGTTGTGGCGGAACGCCTGGCCACGGTGAAACTTCCCGAAGGGGCCGAGGCGCCGTTTATGACCCCGATTGCTTCCCGCCTCGGTGAGATCGTGGAGTTTGCCCTGGTGGATGAGAATGCCGATGAGCAGAAAAAACTGTCGCCTTTGGAATTGAGGGATCTTGCAGACTGGGTCGTCCGCTTCCGGCTCCAGTCGGCCGGAGGGATCGCCAACATCTTGAACATGGGCGGGTTCGTCAAGGAGTACCAGGTCATGATTCACCCCAAGCACCTGATTCACTACCGGCTGACACTCAAAGAGGTGTTTGAGGCTCTAGAGACCAGCAATATCAACGCAGCAGGCGGCTTTGCCGAAGACTTTCACCAGGAGTACCTGATCCGTGGCCTGGGCCGGATTCAGGAGATTGAAGATATAGAAAACGTGGTCATCAAAACACGGGCCAATGGCGTGCCGATCTATGTGAAAGATATCGCCCATGTGATGGTCTCAGGGCCGGTGGTCCGCCGGGGAGCAGGAAGCCTTAATGGTGAGGAGGCGGTGCTGGGCCGGGTTGTAAAGCAGCCCGGGACAAACACATTAGAGCTGACCGAAAAGATCATGAAGATCTTCGATGAACTCAAGAATGCCCTTCCCGAAGGTGTGAAGATGAAGCCGGAATATCTTCAGGCTGAGGTGATCCGGCGGGCGATCCATACCGTGCGTCAATCCTTCTTGGAGGGAGCCATCCTGGTCGTGGCGATTCTCTTTCTCTTCCTTTGGAACCTGCGGGCCTCCTTCATCACCCTGACCGCCATCCCGCTTTCTTTAATACTGGCCGTGTTGTTCATTGCCTTGCAGGGGATGACACTTAATGTCATGACCTTAGCAGCTTTGACGATCGCCATTGGCCTAGTCGTGGATGATGCGATTATCGTGGTGGAGAATATCCATCGGCGTCTGAAAGAGGCTGGTGTTGAGCAATCCGGGGCTGGAAGTGACGGTAACAGAGAGATCGTGCTGTCTGCCACGCAGGAGATCGTGGGCTCGGTGGTGTATGCGACTGTCATCATCATGCTGGTCTTTCTCCCGATCTTCACCCTGACTGGGCTTGAGGGCAGGCTCTTCTCGCCGCTGGCTATCACCGTGATCGTGGCCATGGGGGCCTCGCTTCTGGTGTCCGTCACCCTGAACCCGGCCTTGAGTTTTCTCTTTCTCGCAAGAGGCAGAGAAAATCCTCATAGGGAAAGCCCCATTCTTTCATGGATCAAATGTGGCTATCGGCCCTTTCTGGCCAGGGTGCTGCGCTGGCGGTGGGCTGTGATTGCTGGTCTGATTGTGATCGTCGGGGCGGCCCTGGCGCTCACTCCTTTTGTCGGCAAGGAATTTCTGCCCATCATGGATGAAGGGACGTATGTGATCAACGTCCGGATGTTGCCAGGAACCTCTCTTGAAGAATCTTTGAGGATTGGCCGCCAGGTGGAGAAAGCGCTCCTTAAAGTTCCGGAAGTGGTCTCCACCTCCAACCGGACCGGCCGGGCCGAGCAGGATGAGCATGCCGAGGGCGTCAATGTGAACGAGATCCTGGTGAATGTTCTACCGCCGGAGAAGCGAAAGATCCCCAGAGAAGAACTGCTTAGGAAGATCCGTGAAAAACTGGAACAGTTCCCTGGCGCAGTGACCTTTGTGGGCCAGCCGATCCAGCACCGGATTGACGAGCTGCTCTCTGGGGTCACGGCTCAAGTGGCGATTAAACTGTTCGGGCCGGATTTGGAAGTGCTGCGTTCCAAGGCCCAGGAAATCGCCGCCGCGGTCCGCTCCATCTCCGGGGCGGTGGATGTTTTAGTCGAACAACAGGTAGAGATCCCGCAATTACAGATCCAGGTAGACCGCAAGACCGCCGCCCGGTATGGGCTTTCGGTGGGGGAGATCTCAAAATTTGTGGAGACGGCTTTCAAGGGCGAGGTGGCCACACAGGTGATTTTAGGCCAGCGCACCTACGACTTGGTGGTGATCTTAGACAAAGAGTTTCGCAACGATCTGGAGAAGATGCGCCAGCTTCTCATTGACACACCGGCTGGACCTCAGGTACCGCTCGAGCGAGTGGCCCGCATTGCCTACGGCAAGGGCCCCAATACCATCAACCGGGAGAATGTCTCCCGGCGAATCGTGATTCAGTCCAATGTCCAAGGACGGGATCTAGGCAGCTTTATCGAAGATGTCCAGAAGGCGATTTCACAGCGGGTGCAGATGCCGGAGGGATATTACGTGGTCTATGGGGGACAGTTTGAGGCCCAGCAGGAGGCGATGCGCCAGCTCCTGCTTCAGGGAGCCTTGATCATCGTGGCGATCTTTTTGTTGCTCTATATCAGCCTGGGCTCAGTCCGATCGGCCGTGATGGTGATGCTCAACCTGCCCTTTGCCCTGGCCGGTGGGATCTTTGCCGTATTCCTTTCGGGCGGGGTGCTTTCCATCCCATCGGCCATCGGGTTTATTCTGCTGTTCGGGATTGCCATCCGAAACGGGATCATCCTGATCATGCACATTAATCATCTTCGGTCCCAAGAGGGCCTTCCTTTGGAAGAGGCCATTTTGACCGGTGCCGAGCACCGGGCCAGCCCGGTGCTGATGACGGCATTGGCGGCGGGGATCGGGATGGTCCCCCTGGCACTCGCCACCGGATCCGGGGCGGAGCTCTTAAAGCCCCTGGCCACCGTGATCGTGGGCGGTATGGTGACCAGCACGGCTCTGACGCTGCTGGCCCTGCCCACCCTGTATTACATGGTGGAGAAGAGAAGAGTACGGGTTCCAGAAGCAACTTAACAATCTTGAAAGAGGAGAACACACGATGAGGACAAAAATCGCATTGGTGATTGCCATGCTGGTATGGGTGTTCTGCAGCACTCTTCCGGCAGCTTATGCGGAGATGGACATGAAAGATGCCCATCAGAGTATGGAAAGGGTGATGCGGGACTGCGGGGCGCTGAGCCAGAACCTCAAGGCCATGTTTGAGCAGTCAGAACGAGCAGGCGCGGTGAGCTCTCCCCAGCAGACGGCCGAGATCCAAAAGCACCAGGCGATGATGAAGCGACTATTAGATGAAATGACCGTACACATGGAGGCCGAAGTGAAGATGCTGGAGGAGATGAAGGCCAACGGCCTCTGGCATGACGGACACCATTAGTCCTGGCTTAAATAACTATGGAGGAATCCGTATTTAAATGAACAGTGGGAGCCGATGACAGTTTATGAGGAGGTTATTTCGATGAAAGAAGGAAAAAAAGAAGGGAAAAAGGTAAGGGTAAAGGTGAGAACGATCTATGCCACCTATACGGGCGACCTGTTTATCCCGATGATGCGCAACCGCCTTTCGGACGTGATGAATGAACACGAACCGATCTTCATAAACCTGACCCGTGTGGAGGTAGAAGGAGCTCCGGACAGGATTGAACATCTTGCGTTAAACAAATACCTGATCGAGTCGATTCGAAATCTGGAGAAGTAAGATAGCGTCAAGCTGCTAAGTCAGAAATGAAGAGAACACTCTTTTTTTCCCCTCAGGAGGAGCTATTTTGGATTTCTGAGGGCAAGGAGGTGAATCCCATGAAAGCAAAGGTAGGAGTAATCGTGTTTTTTCTGGTCGCCGCTCCATGGCTTCTGGGATGCGGCTCCACAGTCGCCCCTGGAAAGATGGGCCTTAAATGGCACCCTCTGACCATGGGCTTAAGTGCCAAGCCGGTCCGAGAGGGTTTCTACTGGCACCTGCCATGGAATGATGTCTTCACCTACGCGCTCCAGTGGCAGAATTTTACAGAAAAGGTTGAGGTTCTTACACGGGATGATCTACACATTCAGATGGAGACCTCTGTGGTGGCTAGGCCATTGGCCCAGGAACTCTACCAGTTGCAGTTGGAGATTGGACCTGACTTCTATCCCAACATTGTAAAGCCTGAGTTTCTTACTGTGGTCAGAAACACTGTAGCGGATTATGCCATGGTGGAGATCCCAGAAAAAAGCCCGGAGATAGAGGCAAAAATTCTACAGGCGTTGAGAGATCGGGTTAAGGGGAAACATATTGAACTGGATAACGTGACCATCAACCACATTGACTTCACAGCTGGAATGCTTCGGGCGATTGAGACAAAGCTGGCGAAGGAGCAGGAGAGGACTCAGAAGGACTTTGAATTGGACATTGCAGTCAAAGAGGCCGAGATTGCTAGAGTCAGGGCAAAGAGTGAAGCTGATGCACTTCAGATCAGAGCTAATGGGGAAGCCGAGGCGCAGAAGGTTCGGGCTGCTGGCCAGGCGGAGGCTCAGAAGAGCATTGATCGGACCCTTACGCCAAGATTTCTTCAGTTCAAGGCTTTTGACAGCTCCAATACCAAATTCATCTATGTGCCCATAGGCAAAGACGGACTTCCGATCATTGTCAGCCCGGAGGGCAGATGAAGCGAGTATCAACCGTAAATAAGGGCACTATGGGAGGAGGAATGAAGGTGACCACTAACCGCACTCAAAAAAGAGCCGTATGGCGAACAGCCTGGTATCTGCTTTCAGGGCTGATTATCGTCGGTTTACCTTATCACGTGGCCTTTCCCGACGAAGGCCATCCCCATAAGGAGCTCAAACCATCCGGTGACTCGCACAAACACCAGGCTCCCCATGGCGGCACGATGGCAACTTTGGGATCGTATCATGTCGAGGTGGTGGTTGAAGCCGGCGTCGTCAAGGTCTTTCTGTCCGACGACGAAGACAAGCCTGTTCCGGTGAAGGGGATCAGCGGGCAGATCCACCTCACCTACCCGGACAACCACCGGGAGAGTCTGGAGCTTGTGATGGCGGCGGATCAAACCCATCTTTCAGCCAGGATAGGAGAACAAGGCCATCAAAATTTCAAGGCGGTTCTCAGCCTGCTGATCAATGGCCAACGTCACAACATCCGGGTCAACCTTTAGGGTTGAGGCAGTAAGGGGAAATGGGGAATGTTGTGGGGTAGATGATATGGAAAGGGACCCTGCCAAGCGCCCTAGCTGGTATCAAGCACTCAAGACGCAGAGTCCCTCTCGTGACGTTTGGTAGATCTGGTGTGATTGATCAGACTTTGCCGAGTTCACCGTGCTTGATTTTGTCTACCAGGTCATTCCATGTTGCCTTGTTGAGCGTGATCACCTTTAGGATCTATGCCAATCACCTCCTCTCTGGGAGTTCTGTGATGTGTTGGATTGACATCCCATCCGGCATGTTTTCGTGAAATAGCCATCTAATCCTGAGGCGATGAACGCTGTGGCAATACCGATGCCCACCATGAGACCCGAAAACCACAGCCAGGACAGAATGAGGGGGGAAGTCAATCGGTTTTTCCTGCTTCCTTGCTCCTCGAGCATATGAAAGATCCCTTCAGCTCTTTATAACCGCTTAGCCGTCTGGTCACGCTTCGCGACGAATCGGCTTTCCGACGCTGAGCATCTTTAAGATGTCCAGCCTGGTTCGATCGCCCAACGCTTTGAAGAAATGCGCTCGGGCTGTCTGTAAATCCCCGCCGACCATGGCGATCAATCATTAATCAACAAATCAATTATAATTGATATTGATATATTAACGTGTGTCAAGCGGTGGCGACGAGATGACTCAGAAGGACTGAAATTCGAACACCAAGATGCGATCATGGGCCGTATCGGTGGCAAAGACCCGGCCATCCGGGCCCACCGCCACGCGGTTAGGTGAGAACAGCTCGGTAGGGAGATCCAGATCCCACTGATCCAAAACATGACCTTTGGGGGAGAGCGCCACCATCCGGTGGTTCGCGCTGTCGGCCACAAAGATCCGACCTTGACGATCGACCGCGATCCCTGAGGGCACCCGAAACCAGCCCTTCCAGGAGGCCGGGATTCCCCAGCCGAACATGCCACCCCACTTGTCCCGGAACTTTCCTTCCGGGGTAAACTTCTGGATACGGTTGTTATACGCATCCGCCACATAGATGTAGCCCTCTTCACCAACGGCCGCATCCGTAGGGTAGTTCATGGCCCCACTCCAGACCCTCCCCGGCTCTCCGATCTGAAACAGAAACGTTCCGTCCAGGCTGTAGGCCTCCACCCGCTTGTTATAAAACTCGGCAAGATAGATTCTCTCTCCCTTCCGATCAATCCCCAATCCGGCCGCGACAGTGAATTGCCCTGGCTCCTTGCCACTCTGACCCCATTGTTTGAGGTAACTTCCCCCTGAAGTGAAAACCTGGATCCGATCCAAATCGTAGTCGCTCACATAGACGTTCCCTTCGGCATCTACTGCGACATCCACCGGTTTGGAAAATTCTCCTTGCCCGTCCCCCGACCGACCCCAGGCTAGGAGCACGTCTCCGTCCTGTGTGAACTTCTGAATCCGGGCGTTACGGGTATCGGCCACAAACAGATGGCCTTCGGGATCAAAGGCCAGCCCCATGGGCTCACGAAATTGGCCAGGAGCCTCACCTGTTTTTCCCCATGCCATCACAAGCTTAAAGCCCCCTTGATCGCCTGCTCCTGCTGAGTCCAACCAGATAAAGAGGCCCAGGACTGTGAAAATGGAAAGAGCCACTGCCACAGCTAGACGGTAAGCCACCCCTCTCATTGTACAGACCCCCTTGGCCGGATCACTTCAGGCACCAGTTTGAATGGGGCACCCTGGGCCTCCTTCGCGATGGCGGTCAGGATCACCTCACGGCCCACAAGTTCTTTTGTCTCTTGAACGACCGAGTTGGCTTCTACCGGAAAGCTCTGCCCGGTCTCCGTCACCTGGAAGCGATACCCGTCATTCGTCTGGGTCAGTCTTCCCGCCAATTCGGCCTTAATCTCACGGGGTGAAAACCCGGCGTCGTGGACATACTGCTTCAAGGTCTTAACATCCAGGATCGGTTTGCCCTTGATAAACCCGACCTCCACCACGCCTTTCTTCATGTCCATGTCATACCAGGCGATCTTACCCGATTGCTTGAAGAAACGCTCCATGCCATAGGCGCAGAAATAACAGGCCAGCCCATCGGCCCGAATATAGATTTTGTTCTCCCCCTTCTCTGCCGATGGGCTGATGACCTTCGCCTCAGCCATGGATGAGGTGAACACGATCCCAGCAAAGCTACATACGAGAATGGTTCTGAGTTTCATGGCTCTTACACCTCCTTTTCCTCGTTAAAAACGGACCTCAACAGCTCCCTTGAACGTAAAGTCCTTGGGCTCCTGTTGCCCGTTCAAGGATTGAAGAATCGGAATCTGCACACCACCCCGCAGCATGACACGATTGGTTGGGGAGATCAGGATCTCTGGGGAGAAGAATAGAAAATCCCCTCCTGTGTTATGATTGGTCACCCCATTGACCTCGGCCTTTCGCTCATGGAGGTAATTTAATTCAAAGAAATAGACGATATCCGTCTCTTCCAGGCCCCGAAGTACAGGGCGCAACCCATAGGCGGCATCGAAATAGAATCGGTCGCCGGGCTTGGTGTCATTATCCTTCACATGGTACAGGTAGCGCGCATCCACAAAATAGTACCAATGAAGTCCCTCACGCCCATGGGCCAGGCCTCCGAGTATGCTTGGCTGATCACGACCGAGCCTTCTATCTCCCTCACCCACCGGAATGGTGGATTGAACGACTGCGGCGACGGCATACTTTGCACCTGGGAGGTCTTTGTCCCAAAACCGCCACTTGAGGCGTACTTTCGGATCGCCTAAGCCGTTCTGAACGTCTTGCCCCGCAGAAGTGGTATCCTCCTTGCGGACAAAAGGAATGGAAAGTCCGACGGCCAGGTCCCGCGTCAAGCCGTAGGTGAATTCTTGATCCACCTCAAGCTCCCGCTCATCCCCCTGCCGCTCGTGGGTAACCTCTGTGTGAACATCAAACGCCCCTTTTCCCGGAGCCTCATGGCTTATCATAAAGATGGGTTCATGGGCCTCAGCCATCCCAGGATAGGCTAGGCTCATCAGCAGAAATAGTGTCACGAGCCATAATGGTTTAATGGACTTGAACATGAGTACCTCCTCCCGATCTATGAAAGATGGTTCCAATATGTGACAACCGCCCAACCGTATTCGGTAAAATGGAATCACACCTGGATGGACGGCACAACTGTTGGCCATGAAGGGCTCAGGGTCTTGCCCTCGTTGCTGAGTCACCCATCAGACTTTTCCCAACTCGCCCCTCAAGATCCACTCCACCAGGTCATTCCATTCCGTTTTCTTGAGCACCGCTTGGTTTCCGGCAGAGTTCAAAGATCTGGCGAGTCTCAGGCTCTTTGCCCTCCGGATAAAGTTCACCCTGTCCAATTCTTTATGACTGCTTAGCCTTCCTGTCACGCTTTGCCATGAATCGGCTTGCCGACGCTGAGGACAGCATTGAAGAATAGGGATGGACGCCCCCAGAGTGAGTTGAAGAAGATGGCGGTGACGCTGGTTGCCATGGCCGCCATCGCCCAGACCGGATACACGAGACCGGTTGCCGCAACGGGAATGCCAATGCCGTTGAACAGGAAGGCGAGCACCACGTTCTGGAGCATTTTACGGTAACTGCGCCTGCTGATTTCCCGGGCGATGAGCACGGAGTTCAAACGGTTCCCAATAATAATGATATCGGCCGACTCGATGGCGATATCGGTGCCGCCTCCCATGGCGACGCCCACCTCAGCCTGCATCAGGGCCGGGGCGTCGTTGATGCCGTCGCCGACCATCGCGACCTTTCCGCCCTGCTGCAATCGCCGCACGATTTCGGCCTTGTCGCCGGGCCGCACACCCGCATAGACCTCATCAATGCCGACTTCACGGGCAATCTGATGCGCCGCGCGCTCATTGTCGCCGGTCAGAAGAACCGTTTTCAGTCCCTGTCTTCGCATGGCGGCGATGGTCTTGACCGCATCGGGCCGCAACCGGTCGCCCAGGGCCAGAATCCCGAGCAGTCGGTTCGCCCGTGCAACGGCGACCACCGTGCAGCCTGCTTCCTCCAGCCTGTGTATGTCGGCGAAATGGCTAGCCAGTTTGATGCCGCGTTCTTCCAGAAAGCCTGGGCTGCCAACGAGGACGGGTTCGTTCCCGATCCGGGCAGAGACCCCTCGACCGGGTACAGCCTCGAAGGAATCCACATCGGGGAGACTGATCTTGCGCTCAGACGCCGCGTTCACGATTGCCTGTGCCAGCGGATGTTCCGATGTCGCTTCCGCAGCGGCTGCGACCGAGAGCAGTTCCGCCTCGGTGGAGTGAACAGGAACAATGTCGCGAATCAGCGGGCGGCCCTCGGTGAGCGTGCCGGTCTTATCAAAGACGATCTGCGTTACCAGGCGGAACGCCTGAAACGCCTCTCCGGTGCGCATGAGAATGCCGTGTTCCGCCGCTTCTCCCGCGCCGCGGACGATGGAAAGGGGCGCCGAAATCCCTACGGCGCAGGGGTAACCCATGACGAGGACGCTCAGACCGGCAAAGACCGCACGCACCATGTCCGCATTCCAGCCGAAGATCTGTGGCCCGATGATCCAGCCGATGAACGCGAGGCCGGCGACGATGAGCACCGTGGGCGTATAGATTTTCAGCACCCCGTCGACGAGATGCAGGAGCCCGGGTTTGAGCGCGCGGGCATCCTCCACCTGACCAACCACCTGCTGGAGAAAACTTCCCTCTCCCACGGCAGTGACGCGGACCAGAAGCGTCCCTCTGCCATTGATCGACCCGCCGATGACGCCGTCGCCGTTGTGTTTCTCAACCGGAATGGGTTCACCGGTCACCAGCGACTGGTCCACAGATGAATCGCCGTTCACCACTTGACCGTCCACTGGGATGCGCTCGCCCGGCTTGATCCTGACCAGATCGCCCACGACGACATCACCCACAAGGACCTCCTGTTCCCGGCCGTCCCGGACGACCCTGGCGGTCTCAGGCTGAAGGTCCAGGAGCCGCTTTACGGCCTGGGAGCTGCGCGTCTTGACAATCAGCGAAAGCCACTCGGAAAAAATATGGTAGGTGGTCACCATCACCGTGACCGCGAAGAACGGGGCCGTGGGGAATCCCACGGGCCGAAAGATCAGGCCGATCAGTCCCCCGATCATGCCGGCAAATGCGCCGGCTTCCAGAAGAACATGCTGGTTCAAGATGCCTCGGCGCACCGCCTGGACCGCCATGTCCAAGATGTGCTTGCCTATGCCGAAGACCAACGTGACGGCCAGCCCGCCCGTGATCCACGAAGTGGCTCCGGCCAATTGTCCCCGCTGCGCCAAAAACAGCAGAACAGGGGCCGTTGCGCTTGCCATCAACGCGCCACCCACTGCTGTCCACAGGCCATGGGATCTCCTCAGGACGAGAAACAGTAGCGCCGCCATGCCTGCAATGACGACCGAGGGCAGCAGGATCGTCCACACTCCTGTGGGATTAGCGACCAGGGCGATGGCGATGAGGCTAAAACTGAGTGCCGCCAGGAAACGCCTCCCTTCGCGTACAAGGTCGCGTTCCTCCTCTTCGAAGGGCCGGAGCTTTCGGGGGTCAGAGATCGTATACCCGATGTCCCGAAGAACCTGCAGAAGTTCGCCGGGCCGAGCCACTTGCGGGTCGTACTCGATCAGCGCCTGCTCATGGGTCAGACTGACTGCAACTTTGTCCACGCCCGGTCTGCGGCCCAGGGCCTTCTCAATAGTGCCGACGCAGAGTGAACAATGCAGGCCCCCGATTCGCGCGCGGACCCGTGCGCGGTCGGGCCTTTCCGCCGGTTCCTCGCTCCAAGCAGAGAGCGTTGAGTTCAATGCTTCCGTTTTCATACTCCTACCTCCTTTCAATTCCAAGGACGCCCAAGGCCTTGCATGCCACATGCTGCCTCTACACGGTCTTCTGCGGCGTCACAAAGAGGCCAAACCAGATCGACCAGAGGCCGAGAGCGACCAGAATCACCCCTGTCCAGAAGGGAGCGTGTACGGAGAACCCTGCGAGCCGGTCCAGGGTGCGCCGTGCGGGTCTGAACAGCACCGCAATGATGAGCGGCAAAGACAGCGTCACGCCGAATACCACAAGGGAGGCAAAACCCGCTGCCAGTGCGCTGCCGGCCGCTCCGCCTGCCGCAGACGTGCCCAGCAAGGCGAAGATCAACGGCCCCGCGCAGGCGGGGATATTGAAGGCAAACACCAGGCCAAGGGCAGCCGGGCCTGATGTGCCTGAAAGCCTCGCCAGGCTCGGGCCCAGTTTCACTGTAAGCAGTCCGGACCGACCGGTCACATAAAAGGCTCCAATCAACGCGTAGACGATACCGAAAGTGATCCATACGCCTTTCTGGAACTCCAGGAATACCATGCCGAGTGCAGCCGCAAGAATTCCCAGTCCGCCCATGAAAAGCGCGCGCGTCACGGTGAATACGCCGACCTGGACGATCTGATGCGTGGCATCTTTCCCCTCCAGATACTTGATGAACAGCAGACTCGCTCCGATGGAGCAGGGCTCGATGAAACCCAGGAGCCCGAGGCCTGCCGGAAGCAACACCGTTTGTATGAGTTCGAAACCGCTCATGACGATTCCCGTGACAGCACGCGGTACCCCGCTTTCTCGATCGTGTCCGCCAATTGGTCTTCGTTGATTGTACTCGCGTCATACAGAATCCGTGCTTCGCCGTCAGGAAACGAGACGAACACTTTCCGTACCCCCCGTTTCCGTTCCACGACCGACTGAATCATGATGGCGCAGCCTTCATAGTGCATGCCCTCTATTTTGAACAGCGTGGTTGTCATGTCAGGGCCTGTCTCCTTGAGTGCGCCCATGCTTCCGTGATCATCAATTCCTTTCCAGCAACAGTGTCTGATGCCGGTAATAATGGTAACCGACGACGATCAAGATCAACAGATGGATCACAACTTTGAACCAGAAATGGATGACAATGCCTTCGATCAAATGAAAGAGGGAAAACAGGGTGACGAGGATGAGAATGTCTTGTTGTTCTTTCAAAAGTCCGAAGATCAGATAGCTCATGAACATGAGAGAAAAGGTGATGTTGAAGAATCTGTAAGAAATCACTCCAAACCCAAAGTCGAATCGTCCAAAAAACTGGTATGCCAAGACGCTTAACGCACAAAGGCCGAAAAGGACTTCCAGGATGATGATGGCCAAGATCTCGTATCGGATTTTTTCTGCTGCCATACCAGGTGCTGTCCGGGTCATCAGGGTTCTCCTTTTGCAAACATGGCCCAAAAAGCGCACTACGGTCACAGGAAGAATATGGGCACCAGGAGGTCACCCATGCCTTCATGGGACAACCAGTTCCTGCTTGGAAGGACACTTCGCACTACCGTAAGAACAGAACACACAGCAATCACCGTGCCTCGGTCTGAGCGTTGCCCTGCAAGCCCTGCATTCATAAGAGATTTGACAGTAATGCACAGGCATCGCTTCTTCCTTCTCAAATCCGCATCTTGGGCATTTGAGGATCGATTTCAACTTCATACTCCTCTTCTGATTGAGTTATCTTTCTCCGTTTTCCTCCAGCGCCTCCAATATGGGGCATTCGCCAATGGGACCACGTCCCTTGCAGGCTGTCTTCAATTTGGTGAGTGCCCTTCTCATTCTCTCAAGCGCTTGCATCTTTTTTCCAATCTCGGCGATCTTGATCTCCGCCCGCCTCTTAATCTCAGCACAGGTTGTGTCTGGATCGACCCGTAAGGAGAGAAGCTCTGAAATCTCTTTCAATGTGAACCCCACCTTCTGGGCGTGCTTGATGAAACGAATACGTTTGACCATGTCTTCAGAGAATTGACGGTACCCAGACTCTCGCCGTTGTGGGTCGGGTATAAGCCCTCGACGCTCATAGTACCGGATCGTCTCGACATTGAGTTGCAAATGTTTGGCCAGTTGGCCAATGGTCAGATATTCCATTTTTCTCACCTCTATTGTTATTTTAAACCCTGTACCTAAGTACGGAGTCAAGTTTTTTCCAAGGCGTTGGTATTGAATGCAAATATAATTTTCATAAGCAGTGTAGAGAGGATAAGGGATTGGTTTTTAAAAGAAATCAAGGATAGCAACCGAACTTCAAGCCCTTGTGAAAAAGCGTTATTAAGAAAAATTGCCCGCAGGAGTCGCTGGTAGCAAATCTGTCTGCCGGCCGGCAGGTCCCGTTTCCCGCTCCAGTTTTTCCCAGAACTTAATTCCAGTCTTATCCAGTTATTCCTGAAGCTCAGTAAATTGATCTAGATCAGGAGATGTCATGGTCTGATGGATCTTTGAAGGGTGGGGAGAGATCATCTTATGACTCTTTCCAGACGATCCGGTATAGGCCATCCATTAAGATGGACCTGGCATCCAGGGAACGCAGCGCCCCCGAGCGTAAAGCCTCGCGGTCTTCCTTACCCTGAAGATGAGGAATCATCGCGTCTAAAAGAAGGCTTGAATGATGTATGTCCATCGGGCCATGCTTGACGAAGAACTCCAGATCTTCCTCCGTCATGCCGGCCTTTTTAAATCCCTCAATTAGATAGACATACAGGGTCAAGATGGGAAGCTCCATGGCCACGATCTATTAAAAACCAGTAAGGCCCTCGGGACAGGAGGTCACTCTACGGAAGGGGCTCATTTACGGGGAGAGCCGCTCGGCTTCCTGTATATAGTTGAGAACCAGTGGATGGTCTTTGATGTTGAGTTCTTCAAATTCGATTCCGAAGCCGTAATGGTCATTCAATTGCCTGACCCAGCGAACGACACCCTCCACCCTTTCGTCACGTAGCTTGCCGTTTGGATCAGTAAGGGAAATCCAGACCTGGACATGGCCCTTCTCAGCAATAGCCTTTTGAGCATACATTGCCAGCCCGCCGTAGCTGATGTTAATCGCATAAGCCACAGTGTACTCTTTCATTTGAGGATCGACCACCTTCACGGTAGTCAGGAAAGGATAGCGTTGGTATTTTCTGTAGTTTCTCCGATACAAACCCTTTGGCGGTTCTACCCGGAATTGGTCAAAGGACTCGGCAATGGCAATGCAGTTTCGGCCCACCTGTTTCGCCTCGTAAAGGGCCCGATCCGAAATCGTGAGGATCTGCTCCTCGCTGCTGACCTCCGATCCTGAGAAGGCAGCGATCCCGATACTGATGGTCAGGTGGATGTTTTTTCCTTCAGTTTCTAAGAAGAGTTCAGAATCAACAACCTGCCGCAGTCGTTCGGCCAAAGCAAGGCTCCCCCCTTTTGAGCTTTGAGGAAGCAGCACGACAAATTCATCTCCACCATAGCGGGCGGCAAAATCATAGCCGCGCATCTGATGGCTTAGACGTTGGGCCAGCTCCTTAAGCAGGTGGTCCCCTACGCTATGGCCAAGACTATCATTCACCGTTTTGAAATTGTCAATGTCGATCATCAGGCAGGCTAAGGTGAATCGATACCGCCGACTCCTGATCAGTTCTGTTTTCAGGCTATCTGAGAGGTATTTCCGGTTGAAAAGCCCGGTAAGCGGATCAATGTGGGCGGTCTTTTCCAACTCTCGTATCCGCCTATGCAGCTCCTCGTAGGTGCTCTTTAAACGGACCAGGTTTTTTGCCCGTATTAAAAGTTCTTCAGGTTTAAAAGGCCGGGTCAGGAAATCTTGAGCACCCAGCTCAAAGGCCTTGGCCTTATACTCAATTTGAGCATCCGAAGAGATCAAAAGAACCGGAAGATGTGAATGGTTAGGCATTGTTTGCAAAACATTTAAAAACTGTAGGCCATCCATATCGGATAACGCAGGATTGCAGATGATTAGATCGACTTCCTTATTTTTGAGGATCTCTAAACCTTGGGTCCCACTGCTTGCTTCATAGAGGCAGTCGACCATGCCACTTTGGGTAAAAATCCCTTTTACCTCATCGATTTGGCTTAAGGAACGATCAATAAGTAACACATTGAATTTCATTTTTCTGCGCATCCTGCTTTATAGGCCGTACGAGGAAACTCGCTCATCTCCACTACACTTGTCTTGTTCTCTCTTTCGTCCCCAGACCCCATGGGGATTCATGCAACCAATTTTGTAGTTCTATGGGTGGAATTGGGCGACTCATGTAATACCCCTGTGCTGCATCGCACCCCAGAGCAACAAGCTTATCCCATGTTTCTCGATTCTCCACCCCTTCTGCAACAACTTTGAGACCTAGATTATGGGCCAGATTGATAATGGCATGCACGATCACAGCGTCTTCTTTATTTACCGTCATTTCTTTTATAAAGGATTTGTCAATCTTGATTTCGTCCACTGGCAGCTTTTTGAGATAGGACAATGAAGAATAGCCTGTACCAAAATCGTCTATTGCGAAACGTATACCCATCTTACTGAGGCGTGTGAGAACCTGCTTTGCCTGTGTTGAGTCGTTCATAATTGCGGTCTCAGTAACTTCCAGTTTGAGGCGGTTAGGTGGTAGAGAATAGTTCCCCAGGAGCCCGATCACTTGATCCATAAGCTGCTGATCTTGAATGCTTCGTGCCGACAAGTTCATAGACACTCCGATTTCTAGCCCTGCTTGATGCCAAATCCAGCATTGTCGAAGGGCTTGGTCAAGAACCGACAGAGTGAGCTGTCCAATGATCCCCGTTTGTTCAGCCAATTGAATGAATTGATCCGGCGGGATGATACCCCGTTCTGGGTGCTGCCATCGTACCAAAGCCTCCGCACCCATTACACGACTATTCTTAAAGTTTACTATGGGCTGGTAGTATAGCACCATCTGATTATCTTCAATGGCAGAGCGTAATTCACTCAGAATCGCCAGGCGGCTGGTACTGTAGTGATCATGCTGGGAGTCATAGACGGCATAACCGTTTCCAGCCTGCTTAGCCACATACATCGCTATATCCGCTCGCTGGATCAGAGTCTTTTCATCCTCGCTATGATCGGGAAAGAGCGCGATTCCGATGCTTGTCCGTACATCGATCCTCAGCCTTTCCAATGTGAAAGACTCTTCCAAAGCCTTGAGGATCTTACCCGTAGCCAAGTGGGCGCCATCAAGGTCTGTCTCTGGGAGCAGGATTGCAAACTCGTCCCCTCCCATGCGAGCCACCGTGTCCGATTCCCGGAGCACACCACGCAAACGGTGTCCTACTTGCTGCAAGAGGAGGTCCCCGTTATGATGACCGAGGGTATCGTTAATCTCCTTGAAATGGTCGAGATCCATGAGGAGCAAGGCAATTGACCTATTCCCTCGCTTTGCGGCCAAAATAGACTGCTGCAGACGGTCTTGTAGCAGAGTGCGGTTTGGGAGGTCTGTTAAGCTATCATGCGTTGCCTGGTATTCAAGTGTAGCCGCCTGCGTCCTGGTCCTCAAATAGGCTTCATGGAGATGGATGCGGTTGGTTTGATTATGGATGGCAATGGATGCGGTATGGGCGATAAAGGTCAGGTGTTCTAAGTCAGTCTGGATAAAAGGCATGTCCTTCATTTTGTTGGTGACGCAGATCAACCCGAGTATCTGTTCTCCTGAGATAAGGCCAGCATAAAGAAGAGGACAATTCAATAAGGATTGGTCACGGAGAGGCGATCTCCTAGTTGTGTAGGGGAGATCTTCAAGCTTTTTAGCGATAATCGCCTGTCGTGATTGGGCAATCCTACGTGCTATCTCCTCATCAATCGGCAACCTGAAATTCGTGACCATCTCTTCCGGCAGGCCTAAGGCTCCCTTGATGCGAAGTGCACCTTCCTCAACTAGCATGATAGCGGTCTGCCGGCACCGAATGTTATCAAGGATGAAAGACACAATATAATCGAGCGTCTTCTGGAGATCCTCCATTGTATTCAAGACATTAGAGAAGTCATACAAATTTCGGATAGTCCTAGTTTGATCTTCAATGGTCCTCTTCATTTGGTAGTTATAGAGTAGATTCTGGATGTTGACGACAAAGTCATGTTCATCTTCAATGGGTTTGGTTAGATACTTATCCAGAAGCTGTCTATTTATGGCGAGAATGGCCGATTCGAGCCCGGCATGGCCAGTCAGTAAAACCCTTATGGTATTCGGCGAGATCTCCCTGACCTTTTCGAGCAACTCTATGCCCTTTATTTCTGGCATCAATTGGTCACTGATCATCATGGCGACTGACTCATTGTTTGCCTTAAGGTCTCTGAGGGTATCCAGAACTTCTGTAGGTTTCTCAAAAAAAAGAAAATGATACCAGAAATTGGCGTTTTTTGCGGAATTGATCTTTTCTGTGAGGAAGTACTCAAGCGACTTCAGAAAGTCTAAATCATCATCCACACATAGAATGTACTGATCGATGAATTTTGTGGCCGATCGGGGTATCATCATTTTTGCAATAAAATGGAAACAGTCTTATTTCAATTAATGGAAGGAGTCTTCGAGCAAGACCCAGTCAATTCCGTTACTTGTTGATTGTTTTGCTTCTCATCTTGCTGTTTTGAGGAACCACTTGGAGCTGCATTTATGGGCAAGGTTATCTCAAAAACTGTATGTCCTGGCCTGCTTTTGGCCTGTACCTTACCGTTGTGTTTTTTTATGATCCCGGACACAATCGAAAGCCCCAAGCCAGTCCCCTTGCCAATATCTTTTGTGGTAAAGAAGGGATCAAATATTTTGTCGATATTACTCTCTGGGATACCGATCCCGTTATCGGCCACGGTGAGCAAAATCACATCATCTCTTCTGTGGGTTGTAAGTGAAATTTCGCCACGATAGTCCTTTCCCATCCCCTCGATGGCGTCGCATGCGTTATTAAGCAGGTTGGTCCAGATCTGATGGATCTCACTGGTACAGTAAATACTTGGTAAGTCAGGGTCAAGGTCGGTGGCCACATTGATGTTATGTTTTATCCTGTTCCGTAACAAGACCAACGCAGTTTGGATAGACTCGTTAATCTGAATTTTCTCAACTTTATCCTTATCGGCATAAGCATAATACTTAAGAGCCCGGACGATTTCCGCTATCTTTTGAGAGCTGGTCTGGCAGACATTGGTGCCCTGGGCAATGCTCCCGAAAGATTCAGCGAGGGGAAAAAGGTCGGGGTCCTTGAGAAAATCTATATATTCTATGATCTTTTCCTGATTTTTGAACCTTAGCTTTGCCAGGACGCTGGCCGTCTCCCTGAAGTTTTCTAAGCCTTGACTCTCTAGGATGGCTTCGATGGCCTTGACCTCTTTATATGAGAAGGACTGATCAAGGCTACATGCCGCCTGACTGAGCTCGATGAGAAATGTGGTAAACTTGCCTACGGAAAGGCCTGAGGAATTTTTAAACGCTTCTAGGTATTTGGGTAGAGAGAGGATTTTGGTATTCAGATTATTGGATATATTTTGGATTGCACCGATCGGTGTATTGATTTCATGGGCAATTCCAGCGATGAGAACACCGAGGGAGGCCATCTTCTCATTCTGAACCAGCTGACCCTGAGCATTCTTGAGATCCTCATAGGCCTTGTGTAACTGGTCTGTTTGCTCCCGGACCATTTCCTCCAAGTGCTTATTGTAATTATCAATCTGTTGTCTAGATTTTCTGAGATCTGAGGTCATCTGGTCAAAGGCACTGGCCAGCTCTCCGATCTCATCACTTGAGCGGTCACTCACCTGGATATCGTAGTTGCTTTTGGCGACCTGGTGGGTCAAGCTAACCAGCCGGCTGAGCCTCCTCAGAATGCTGCCTCGGAGTAGAATATACAGTATCACAGAGGCTACCAGAACAGTGATAAATAGAATGGTGAGGATCCGCCTTTCTATAGCAGCTATAGTGATTTGAATGTCCTGGATAGAGATATCCATTGCGATCGCCCCAATGATTCTGGAACCCTGAAGGATCGGGGAGACGGAACGGATACGGAAGCTATCCCATTCGGAATCTGTAATCTTGAGAGAGGGTTTGGCAGTGGTAATCGCCAACATGATATCCGGATCCTTTGTAACTTCTCCTTTACGTTCGGGGCTGGAGTCGCCGATATTGACTAAATTGGGGTTGTACACAGAGAGATGCTGGATGATTCGATAATAGGTCATATATTTGGCAATTACTTGCCCAAGGCTTTCAGAGCTGAGAACCTCGAAACCATACTTAATATCATGGAGGAGAGAAGCGGTGAGGATATCTACGGTCGTCATTTTCTGGTCTACGATATTCTGATAAACCAAATCCCGGATGATATAAGCTGCTGAGGTAATAGCCAGAAAAACGGTACCAGCGACTATGAGGATCAGCTTTGTTCGTATAGAAAGGGATGGACTAGGTCTGCTCATATTTTTTCTTAAAAATCCCAAGTTCTTACATCCGAAGTGATGTTCATGATCTTATTTATTTTTCCGTCCAATTGAAACGCCTGGCGATACTTTTCTGCCCAGAGTGATACTGGGTTTAAACCGCTAGGGGGATACCCACCCCAGGGCTCAAACATCGATTCCACTGTAGGATCCTCATTTACACAGATCCGGGCGGCTCTGGAATTTCTCGCAAAGTCTCTGATGAGTTCATTGTTGTTGCTCAGAACTGTGTCACTGAGTGGAAACCGATTCGCTTTAAGCCAATCCCACAGGGAGTTTTCCCGAATAGGCTGGATCCAGATAGCTGGCCCTGAGAATCCCTCCCTCACAATCTGGTCTTGGAGCCTGATCCCTTCCAGTATCGAAGGCCTAAAATAGGCCCCCTCAACATCACATCCACACAGGAGTCGAGCATTGGAGGTTGCCTCAAAGCCCTTTTTCAGGCGGATTGCCTGATCTTTGCTAAATAATGGCCCGACCTTGACATCTGGATCTAGAGGGTGTCCCATGCGCAGTTCCCTGAAGGATTTAACCAGGGCTTCTTTCACAGAGTTGTAGACCGTATCACGAATGAGGACCCCGTTTATGGATGTACAAGTCTGGCCATTAAAGCGAATGGCACCGGATGTGATGATGCGAACGGCATCTTCAATGGGAAAAGTATCGTCCAAATAGAGCATCCCATTCCCCTGCCCATCCAGAATACATGCCTTCCCTGCAGCAAATGCCTGGGTAAGGACTGGTAGGGCATATCGATTGCTCCCGATGTAGTGGACCAGATCCACGCCAGGTGAGTTGTAGCAGGCCTCAAGAAAGTCATTGGCCATGCTATTGATGATCTGTATACAAGATTTTGGGGGATTACTGTTTATCACTACCTCTGCCAAGAGCGCACCTGTAGAGGCACATTGAAGGGACGGTCTGAGGATGACCCGTGATCCAGAGAAGAGGGCTGATGCGATAATAATTATGCTGAGGGTAAAGGATGCATTTTGGGGGACAACTGCCGCAATGTACCTGAAAGGTCGGTGGGTGATACGCATGTCCCGCTCGGATCTTCCCGAGTAGGAGTGCCGGACAATTCTGTCGCTGAAGGGTTTTTCTTTAATGTAGGTTTCGAAATCACTTAAAAACTCTATAGTAGAGGAGATGATTTCCATGCTATCCCGAGCGATGAACCCTGTCTCGAGATAGGTTTTCTCAAAAAAGAGGTCTTTATGGACCAGGATCTGATCCCTTAGACGTTTAAGAAAATCAAATACTTCAGAGGTGGAAGGAGAAATCGTTGAACTGCTCAGATCCTGGAGTGCTTGGGCTATCTCTTCTTTAGATACTAATGTAACTTTGTTGATAGATTTTCCAGTTACAGGGGAGATCACCTCATAGGGCATACTACCTTTTTTGAGCCCATTGCCTACTAAATTGCCACAGCCTTTTATATTTAATATTCTACCTGATTCCGATTTCATCCTGATGCTTATCCATAATTCCCCATCTGTGGTAGATGGCCTTGAGCTGCCCGTTTCTCTTCATCTCTTCTAATGCCTGGTTAACCGCTTTCCCCAAGGCCTGGTCTTCTTTGCGAAAGGCGATCGAATATTTCCCCTCTCCAAACGACTCTCCGACATTTTTTAATTTCGGATTTGTTGCGCCATAGGCCGCGGCGATGGGTGTGTCCAGAAGAACCGCATCCACCCTGCCTGCTGCGAGATCCCGGTAACTGTAGATGATTTCCGGGTTGATATGGGCGCTGATTCCAGGGGTCCGCCTCAGAATGTCCTCAGCAGCTGTCCCTGAGAGGGTTGCCACTCTCTTTCCCTTCAGGTCTTCCAGGCTCTTGATCCCTTTCGTTTCCCTTCTAACTGTAATCTGCTGGCTATAGACAAAGTAAGGATCACTCAACAGGACAAGCTTTCTTCGCTCCTCAAGATCCTCGATCCCATTCATGGCCATGTCAAAACTTCCTTTTTGCAACTCTGGGATTAAGGTATCCCATGCCTTGATGACCATTTTTTCTTGAACCCCCAAATGACTGGCAATGCCTTTGGCAATATCCATTTCAAATCCGATGTATATACCCTTGTTTTTAGGATCCTCAAAAACATACGGCTCTCCTCCAACCACATCTGCTCCCCAGGCGAGTACACGGGCCTTCTTCACCCTTTCGAGAGACGTATCCTGCTGCCCCACCGTCTTTAAAGATTCTCCCTTTATATCGCACCCTAACCCTAGGGTTAGAAGGAGCGTAGACAGGATCAAGAGTCTTATCTGTTGCATAGAGCCCTCCACAGTTTATTGATCGGGTAAAATCGTGTGCTTGGTGACCAGTGCTGACTCTCCTTTCAGGTCAATCTGCATGGTACTAAAGACTCCATCCAAGGTTGTGTTTACAATCTCAGACCTGTTGGCCGCCTCCATCTGGGCATCTTCAGTATATGAGGCCAACACCATTTGAGTCAGACGTAAATATTCAGCAGGGAGAATGGCCAATAAGGTGGTAATATTGGGGCCATCGACTTGGCCGAATATTCGGCGCAAAAAATGGTAGAGCTGAGGAGATACTTTCTGGGTGAACAGAAACGATTTGATCATGGTTTTGGCCTTCTTCCAATCCGCATCGAGGTTGTTGCGAACAGAGAGCGAATAGCCAATTACCCTCTGGGCCATTTGTGCTGTAGCCTGGTCGGCAGATCGAATGACACTGACATCTGGCAATCGAAGCTCGTACTCCTTGTTGTAGAAGAACTTAGAAAACCGATTCCCATAGGTGACCAGTGTTTTTGTATCGATTACCGTATTGGGTCCATTATCAGATTCTATTTTGTTGTGCAAACGAAGGGCCTCTATAGGCAGTTCTTTCCGGATATAGTCCACATAACTTAATCCTGGACGAATGGGATATTGACGGCAGAAATTATCGATGAAATCACGGTTCAAATCCAGATCACGGGTCATATGGGTTGTAAAAACTTTTTTAAGGATCCGGGGTGGAAGGATCTCAAGCAATTTATATGAAAGATCACGGCTGATCTTGACATCGCCATATTTTATAGGAGCAGGGACTCTTCCCCCATAGAAGTGCTGGGACATAAAACGGGCAATCTCAAAGCTCCCCGATTCAGCAAGATGGGCTTTAGAAAAGGTCTCTATATCTATCTTATAAAGATTCCACCTGGCTGCGCAGTCCAGTTTCCAGCTGAGCTTCCCCTGGATTTCGGTTGTCTCTTGTCTTGAAGATGTTCCGCATCTTTCACAATCGAACCGAATGACTTGACCTTTTACCTCCTTGATATGGGTAGCATCGATGCACAAACATTTTGGACACTTGGCACGAAAAAGATCATTCGCCATGTGGAGGCCAAAGGTTCGGGCCAGCATCTCCTGGATTTTGGCATAGTTTGCAAATGTCGTTGCAATCATTTCATCATAGTAGCCACTCCGGTATGCCCGGTAAGAGTCCATGATTACTGGATGGATGTTTAACGACCATAGCCTCTGAAGGAGGGCTTTCTCATTATGCTGAGAGCAATGGTCGTGGCATCCAAAAGGATCCGGAACCTCTGAGATCGGACGACCGCAAAAACCCTCGAACATTTTGAGGAGCTTTTCATCTTTGTTCACCGCCACTCGAAGCTGACCGTGATTGAGGGGATCATAGCTATCATTGATAAGGTAAAGAACAGCATTTCCGCCTTTTTGTTCAATCGCATTCTTAACAAGGTCCCCCACAATGAATTCCCTAAGGGTCCGTTCATCACCCAAAAAGGCCGTAGTAAATCCGGTGGCGACTATATAGGGTGTCTTCCTAAGTTTTTTATCCACGCTGTGCAAGGGGGCCCATCCTTACTCAAAAACTCTGAGCAATATCCAAGGAAAAGAGCCATGTCTCCGGGACCCTGCTATCATCTCGGAAATCTCCATTGTTCCAGGTCAGAAAATGGGAGATCGACGGCGAGATACTAAAAGAGCCTTTGGAATAGCTATACTTCCCACTGAACTGCGCTGATGGGAAGCCAGTAACCTCATAATAATTGCTCTGATAGAAAATTTTTGCCCCCAGCCCGAACGAGCCTAGAGATGTCTCTAATTCATGGCCGAGACCAAAGGTGAGATATGCTCCTTGTCCCCGGTCAACATCGTAATGGGGGCTAAACGTGGGGCTCAGAAAGGTGTCATAAGAGATATCGATGTAAAGTTCTTGTGAAGGTTCCCAGCCTTCCCGATTAGGATAGTTAAAGTAGGCATATCCAGGGGCCAGGGAGAGCTTTTCGATGGCCCAGCTGGATTGAAGGTACAAATCTATCTCATCGAATTGATGCTCCTCTTGATCATAATTGAACCAGGAAGTGAATGAGACATTCTTATATCCAAATCCAATCTGTGGCTGGGCTACTGGGTTGCCGTTGCTGTAATCGATACCCTGGAAGAGATATTTGGAAGCCTGGGTGACAGTCCAATTGAAGGAGAGGGGATATCTTGGCGTTTCTGCGGCCGCTGGAGCCAGTAGTAAAAACTGAAAACTGAGGCCGACGAGGATCGGTAAAAAGGTTAAGAGACGTTTCATTGGAAGCGATTTACCGTTTTCAGGCTTTCTTGAATACTTGGGGATATTTTCGACTGGTCTATTCAGGATCGCGGACAGATTCTGGGTGATGCTGTACCATTTGCAAAAATTTTTGTGAAGGGATTCACACATCGGAACCTCCTTTGCAGCCTTTTCTTTATTTTTAAGACTATTATTTCAGACAAGGGTATGAATTATTGGTATGAATTTATTAAAATCTGGAAATCCATACCTGGAAGTGCAAGATCAATACCATAATGTTGACCCGAATCGAAATTCAATTAGTTGTTATAATTCAATATAATACAAATATATAGCCTGGGGAAATCATTCATAATAAGCTAAAAACTATTACCTTAATTACATGGAGTGACACTTTTTGGCATACCTTAGGATACCTACTAGAACCATGGACTTATGCCGTCATACTGACCATAGAGGTCAAGCTGGATAACAGTTACGTGTGAATTGCAAAATCGGTGGCTGAGAAGGTGTATGCCAACAAGGTAGCACTGGAATTCTCCCAAACAGGGAAACCACGGATGAAGTATTTGTTGGATATTGCATCAGGAGCTTTCGGGACGGTGTCAGAAGGAAGCTTTACTCCACGAGAAGGCGGCCTTAACCGAGCGGATGGCTGCTGTTGAGCGAAAGGGAAATCATTGGCTCGAACCTTCGGCTGGCGGGCCAAAGCCTTTCTTTTTCCTATCAAAAGCCCTGGCCCATCCTCGCCCAAAAACCTCAAAATGCGAAATGGTGGTCCCAACGGGATTCGAACCCGTGTTTATGCCTTGAGAGTACGATTTAAACCAATTATGTAAGGCCTTGATCTTGGTCTGGTTTCCCTTAACTGCTTGAAATAGTACAAGGTTTTGCATTCCATTAATTACGATCTTTTTTGATTATAGGGCTATGCACTTGACTCTCGTTAGTACTACATATAGCATCGGGAGTCATGGGAGACTACCCGAAGACCATGCAGGAGTTTCAAGATTGGTTTTCATCAGAGGAATCCTGCCGTCAGTATCTTTTCAGACTGCGGTGGCCCAAGGGATTTCAATGTCCCCGCTGTAGGAATGAAAAAGCTTGGGCGATGAGTCGGGATCTGTATCGATGTACAGGTTGCGATCTCCAGAGCTCTGTGACTGCGGGAACGATTTTCCAGGATACCCGCAAGCCTTTGCGAGTTTGTTCCAAGCGATGTGGTATGTAACGAATCAAAAGCAGGGGGTGAGTGCGTTGGGGCTTCAGCAGGTGCTGGGCCTTGGAAGCTATCACACGGCCTGGAGTTGGTTGCACAAGCTGCGTTGCGCCATGGTGCGGCCGGGAAGGGATCATCTCGCTGGGACGGTCGAGGTGGAGAGACCTATGTGGGTGGCCCGAGGCCGGGCCGGCGCAGGAAATCTTGAGCGCCGAGTTCAAAAACCTTGGCCTTATTCTCAATTTGAGCATCCGAAGAGATCAAAAGAACCGGAGGACGTGGATGATTGGGTATTGTTTGCAAAACATTTAAAAACTGCAGGCCATCCATATCGGATAACGCAGGATTGCAAATGATCAGATCAATCGGCTTATTTTTGAGGATTTCTAAACCTTGGACCCCACTGGTTGCTTCATAGAGACAGTCGACTATATCGCTTTGGCTAAAAATCTCTTTTATCTCATTCATTTGATTTAAGGAACGATCAATAAGTAACACACTGAATTTCATCTGTGCCTTCTCCTTTAGATGCCGTACTAGGAAACGTGCTCATTTCCACTACACTTGCCCTGGGCTCCCTTTCGTTCCTAGACCCCATGGGGATCCATTCAACCAAATTTGTAGTTCTTCGGCTGGGATCGGGCGACTCATGTAATACCCCTGCGCAAGGTCGCAGCCCAGATGAACCAATAGATCCCATGCCTGTTTATTTTCCACTCCTTCCGCAACGACCTCGAGTCCCAGATTGTGCCCGTACCGAATAGTACACTCCACGATTGAGGCATCGATCTTGCTCTCATGTATATTCGTTACAAAGGATTTGTCGATCTTGATGGCGTATACCGGGAGTTTCTGGAGATAACCCAGAGAGGAATAACCCGTCCCAAAATCGTCGATGGAAATACGCACACCTAATTTGGTCAGCTCTCCGAGCAGATCCATTGCCCGGGAAGGATCGGCCATGATGGCGCTTTCTGTGATCTCAAGCTCGAGAAAGCGTGGTTCCAGGTTAAAACGATGTAGACCTTCCATAATCCGAGCGGCAAGCTCCGGGTTTCCCAGATACCGTGCAGACAGGTTGACACTCATACTAAGGTCCAGACCCGCCTTGTGCCAGAAGTGACACTGCTGTAGCGCCTTCTCCAGGATGCATTCGGTGAGCGGCTTGATAAGTCCGGTGCGTTCAGCGGGTCCGATAAAATCAATCGGGGGTATAAAGCCATATTCGGGATGTTGCCATCGCACGAGGGCTTCTACCCCCACTGAATGGCCTGTCTTGAGGCTGACTTTTGGCTGGTAGTGTAGGAATAACTGGTCTTGTTCAATGGCCTTGCGTAACTCTCCCATCAGGGCCAGTCGCTTGGGGCTGTACTCATCCTGCTCGCTCGTATAGATGGCATACCCGCTCCCGGCCTTCTTGGCGGCATACATGGCGATATCCGCCCGCTGCATGAGAGTTTCCCAGTCGGTGCCTTGATCCGGATAGACTGCAATCCCAATGCTCGCTTCGACGTGAATGGGCAGGCCTTCGATCAAAAAAGGAGATTCCAGCACCTTGAGGATTTTCTTTACGACCACCCCGATGTGCTCTGACGCTGTCAGATTCGGTAACAATACCGCGAACTCATCCCCCCCCAACCGTGAAACGACATCAGGCTCCCACAGCACACTTTGCAGACGCAGACCGACCTGCTGCAGCACCTCATCCCCGCGGTGGTGGCCGAGGGTATCGTTGATCTCCTTGAAGTGCTCAAGATCCATCAGCAGGAAAGCGGCCGGATGATTTTCACGACGGGCTTTTATGATCGCCTCCTGTAAAAGCTTTTGGATGAAAGAGCGGTTGGGCAGCTTGGTAAGAGGATCATAGTAGGCCAGAAATTCAACCGCCTCTTCGGCTTGCCTTCGCTCCTTTTGAACGAGGCTACGTTCGGCCATATACATCGAAACAATACCAGTAAGAATCATTCCTCCTAACAGAACGAGCCAGGGCTGCCAAGTTCTGCGCTTTTGGATATAGCTTGGCCCTGGATTGAACAGTAATCGCCACTTCCTTTCCCCGATATCAAGGTCCACATCGTAGCCGAATTGCGTATCCGACTGCTTAAGAATTTTGTTGGGATCGATATCATCCAACTCTGAATCTAAATTAGATAGGCGATAATATAGAATTTGAGCTTTTCCGGGGTCTGTTTCATCGAGAAAATATAAATCCAGGTCCGGAAGCGGTGAATCCTTCAAAACGGCAGCCATCAGATCACCAATGCGGAAGACTCCCACAGCAAATCCCATCAGGTTTTCCCGGCGTGATGTCAGGGAGTCCGAAGGGGTTTTATTGCGCTGGATCGGCCAAAAAATCAGGAGGCCTTTTTGGTTTCCGGAATCCTGGACCAGCTTCACCGGACCTGATGCAACGGCCCTTCCGAGGTCTCGCGCGCGGTTCATCGCTTCTAGGCGCTCTGGATCGGAGGCTAAATCAAATCCTAAAGCAATTTTGTTTCTTTCGTAAGGCTCAAGGAAATAGACAGGATAATATTCAGTGCGGTGGCCTGCATATACCATTGTTCCTGATTCATCTAGCTCAATAATCTCAAAACCAGGGAAACCGTCGTTTCTCGCTGCCAACTCATAGCGTGCCCGTTGATCTGCCGGAACGCGCTGTACCCACTGAAGCGCCTGGATCGTTCGATCACGACCCAAGAAAGGCTTCACAAATTCGCTAAACTCCTCTCTCGTCACCTCCTGGGAGGACGCATAGAGGGAGGCGATCGATTCGAGTTGGTAAATTCTTTTTTCGATTTCCCCCTGAAGCTCAAAACCAAAGTTTATTGCGGTTCTTTCAAAATCCACTGCGATCTTTTGGCTTTCCAAATAACGGAAAAAAGTGAAGGTAATCAGGGTGAGCACCAGCCCTATGATGAGGACCAGGATTACTAACGAGTAATCGCTACTACTCTTTCTGTGGAATAAATTGGCACGGTTTCTCAGCTTCACATCCATCAGAAGGAAGCCTCCAATTAAATAATTGTTGAATGGTCTGGAGTCGGCCCATCAAATCTGGTGTATGATCAATGATTACACGGCTCGCATTAGCAAAATCCTCGAAAGGATTGGGGCACGATTATATTTCTGAATTCACTTAACAGATTGAAAGCTGGACCCCAAAACTATTCCTTGAAGCCATGACATCGTCACAAAACTTGAGTTAAGTCTCCCCAATTGGACGACTCACCTATCACGGTAGGTATACACCTAATTGAATTATGTATACTCTTACGGACACTAAGTATACCTTGTTTAACTGCAACGTCAAGGTAGAGTACTCGGCTATTAAGCAAGGGAAGAATGGGAGTGTGGGTCGAAAGTCGAGCTTCCCATACATTGACAGCGAGATCTGATAGCACAGGACCTGGTAGCCTGTGAAGTGTTATGAGGTCAGCTTCCACTGAAAGAATATCAAGCTGAGTTCGTGTATCTCCCAGGATCGATGTGAATGCTCGTTCCCTTGGTCAAGGTTTGATTAGTTCTGCAAATTGACGCCAGGCAGAATTCTGTTATTCTTATATTGAGATAAAAGATTATTATTATCCTTATCATGCAAAAAAGATGTGATGTGAGGGAGGAATAAATTATGAAAGGTATTGTGTTCAATCTCTTTGAAGAGATCGTAAGTCAGCAATACGGGGAAGATGCGTGGGATGATCTTCTGCAGAATACTGGCCTAGACGGAAGCTATACTTCATTAGGCAACTACCCGGTTGAACAGCTCCTGAAACTGGTCGGTGCAGCCTCCGTAAAGCTTAAGACTCCAGCAGACGAGTTGGTCGTTTGGTTTGGGCGCCATGCACTACCTCTCTTGGCTAAGAAATACCCCCAATTTTTTCTCCCTCACAAATCCACACTGGATTTTATCCTGACTCTCAACGACATCATTCACCCTGAAGTGCGCAAGGTTTACCCAGGAGCGGATGTCCCTGATTTTAAATTTGAAAGTTCATCGAATGGTGAATTGCTCATGGCGTACCGCTCTGCCCGAAGGCTTTGCGCTCTTGCCCAAGGCTTAATTGAAGGCGCAGCAGATTATTATAAAGAGAGTGTTGCGATTGATCATCCTGAGTGTATGAAAAGGGGAAATGAACAGTGCCTCCTGAGAATATCGCTTAAGAAACCCAGGACATGATGAATGTGTGAATCTGACGAAACCCGTAGAGAACTCGCCAAGTTAAAAAATCGCCTTGAGAGGGAACGCAACACCCGCGTACAGGCAGAGCAGATCGCGGAGAGGTCTCTACGAGAGTTGTATGATAATCGAATGGAGCTGATCGAGCAGTCCAAATCGGTCAAACTACTCCAGGAGATCGCTGTCGTTGCCAATCAGGCCTCCAGCATCGAAGAAGCTTTACAGTTTACCCTTGATCGAGTCTGTGCCCACACAGGATGGCCTGTCGGTCATGTCTACGTGACGGCGGATGATTCCAGAGAGGAACTCGTTTCTGCCAAAATATGGCATCTTAATTACCCAGAGCGATTTGAAACATTCCGCAGGGTCTCCGAGTCTGCCCAATTCATTCCAGGGGTCGGACTGCCGGGTCGTGTACTGGCCATGGGTAAACCCGCCTGGATCGTGGACGTAAATAAAGACCCCAATTTCCCAAGGGCAAAGATCGCAAAAGACATTGGAGTTAAAGCGGGTTTCGGATTTCCTATATTGGTAGGGAAAGAGGTTGTAGGCGTGCTAGAGTTCTTTGCTGAACATGCAGCGCAACCTGATGAAGGGTTGCTGGAGATTATGGGCCATATTGGAACCCAACTAGGGCGAGTGATCGAGCGAAAACGTGCTGAAGAATCCATACGCAAGAGTGAGGAACGCTATGCCCTGGCTATTTCGGCTACCAATGATGGTCTCTGGGATTGGGACTTAAAGACCAGCAAGATGTATTTTTCATCACGGTGGATCTCCATGATGGGATATAAGCATCAGGAAATTGGAGACAGTACTGAAGAATTTTTCGGACGGGTACATCCTGAGGATCTTGATCGAATCAAGGCAGAAATCAAAGCCTATCTTGAAGGGTCTATATCCCTTTATCAGATTGAGCACCGTATAAAGCACAGAGACGGAACTTACCTTTGGGTCCTTACCCGTGGAATTGGAGTTCGCGGTAAGGACGGTAAATACAACAGAATGGTGGGATCCGAATCGGATATTACCGAGCGAAAGCGACTGGAAGAGCAATTGATGCATGATGCCGTACACGATTCACTTACACAACTTCCCAATCGTACCTTGTTTATTGATCGGGTAAAAAATGCTGTCGCCCGGGCTAAACGGCGCAAGAATTATCTCTTTGCCGTTCTTTTTGTAGACCTTGATCGATTCAAAATAATCAATGATAGCATGGGGCATTACGTAGGGGATCAATTGCTGATTTCGGCATCCCGTAGATTAGCGACCTGTCTTCGCCAAGACGATACCCTCGCACGTTTTGGAGGAGACGAGTTTGTAATTCTCCTCGATGACGTTAAGAGTGAAAGCGACGTTTCTGTTATTGCTGAACGCATGAAGGGAGAACTGACGTCACCTTTCCAATTAGAGGGAAAGGAAGTTGTCATTTCTGCGAGTATTGGAATCGCTCTATATTCAAGAGAGATTGAACAGGCCGAAGAGTTGCTTCGTAATGCGGATGTGGCGATGTATCGGGCAAAGGCCCGTGGAAAAGCACAACATGAAATATATAACCCTCACATGCATCTCGAGGTGGTCTCCCGATTGGAAACGGAAAACGACTTAAGGCAGGCCCTAGACCGCGAAGAGCTATTTCTCGAATATCAGCCTATTGTGTCACTAGAATCGGGTCGGTCTATGGGCTTCGAGGCTCTTATAAGGTGGTGTCACCCCCAAAAGGGGACTGTTCCACCCATGGACTTTATCCCCCTGGCCGAGGAGACTGGATTGATCGTGCCGATAGGCAAGTGGGTGATACGCAAGGCATGCCATCAAATAGGGCTATGGAACAAGAAATTTGGCATGGATCCACCACTCATCATGAGTGTGAATCTCTCGCTCAGGCAGATTCTACAAACTGACTTGGTCAAACAGGTCCATCAGATTCTTAATGAAACCGGTGTTAAGCCTCAAATTTTAAGATTGGAGATCACGGAAAGCATCATCATGGAAAATCCGGGGGTCGTTTTAGCCGCCCTTTCGCAGCTAAAGGAGTTGGGAATTCAGCTACACATCGATGACTTTGGAACGGGTTACTCGTCATTGAGTCATCTTCACCGGCTGCCGATTGATACACTCAAGATTGACCGCTCCTTTATCAATAGGATGGAAACGGATGAGAAGGGTAAAGAAATTGTGCGTACTATTGTTGCACTTGCTCAAAATCTGGGCAAAGAGGTAACTGCGGAGGGGGTAGAAACAGCAATACAATTAGGACACCTCAGAGCGCTTAAATGTACGTATGCCCAGGGGTATCTTTTCTCAAAACCTCTATCTGATGAAGCGGTTGAGAGACTGCTTGCAGATCAACCACAGTGGTAATCAGGAACATCCACCTATTTGGGTTCCCAATCATTCCCACCTCAAGATTGCACCCCCTTATTGTCGATAGGGAATTTTGGATAGGTATGGGTTCCTCAGTGATCTGTCGAGACTGCTCCCTCACTTTGCAGCCGCCTCATCTCCGCTTCCTCTGGCTTGACACGGCCTTTCCCGGTGAAGGCCTTATCCCCTTGAGCTAAGAACTTGCGCCTCCATAGATGAAGCAGATTGGGGATGGATATCCAGCTCTCGAGCCACCTTGCCCACCGGCATCCCTTTCTCCGTGACTAACTGAACGGCATCTCGCTTGAATTCAGGGGTAAAATGACGATTGATCTCTCCCATAGGTACACCTCCTATCCAATCATACAAATTTTCGGCGTGTCCATCAATTCATTCAGGGAAGGGTCAAAGTGCAGTTGCCCAATTCCTTCCTGCAACCCACAATTTCAAATCCTGTCCAATTGGTGAGACTTTCAACTAGAAATGAAGAAATTTATAATAGTGCTACTTGCTCAAAGATCTGGCCAGGGCCTCAATGGCCTTACGGAGAGTTGCCTCAAGCTGGATCTCTTTTTTTAACCGTTCGGATTCAGGATAGCTCTTAAGGATGCTTCGCGAGATTATCCGGTCAACTGATTTGTGCCAGACTTCCTTCTCATCTGCGGTTGAAAGCACCCAGGCCTCGACCGTTACTGGCCGAAAGGCCCATCCAAAAAGATAGTACCCACCAAACCACAAAGGGGTGCTGGTTAGAAGTTCGAAGCCGATGTTAGCGAAGATCGCCACCGGGTTCCAGTCCGTGACCAGACCCAGGGCCACGCTCTCCGCCATGATATCCAGACTTTCGCCCAAGATGGGATAGATGAGCCGGGTCCGTCCGTACCAGGGAATGTCACCATAAAGGATGGCATCCACCTCCAATTCTTTTCGAAGAAGGTCGATCTGTAATGGCGTGGGCCGCTCGCCTCTCCGCGTTCCAAAGAGTCCTTCCGGAACCACCAAGGGTTCGACTGTCTTCTCCTTGATCAGGCCGGCCACAAGGAACGTCGTAGACTGATCTTCAATATGGCGCAAGGCTTCCTTAAGAAGGATAGGCTCCTCATCGCGGTTTAAATTTGATGGTGGCTTGGTGATTGAGGAGAGTTGGCGGATTGGGGCAGTTACTTTAAAACCAATGATCCCCAGGCGCGGAGGATGATCCAAGGGAAGGGTTTTGGGAAGGGGAGTGGTAGCGCAGGCCGAGAGAAGAAAGAGAAAGAAAATGAGCGGGGCTCGGCTCATAATACTGATAACCATACACCCACTTACCTAGAAAAGTACAGTTTTTCTCTGAATCAAAAACCTTTTTCAAATGGGACCCAGGAAGAGATGCTAAATCAACAGATTTTGCCCTACCTAACACCTCTTTAAAAAACATGATTTTAAAATCCTCTCCTTTTAATTTCTTCTCAATTAGATGAGCTACCAAACCATCTTGTCGTTTCTTGCATCTCTCTGAAGGAATTATCCAGTGATTTTGCTGACGAGAAGTTCCTTTATCTGGATGGGAAGGATATGGGAATACGTGGCATATAGATTTGCTTTCTTCGTGAGGTATTCTGAGGAAGAGAGCAGACCAGCCTCTCTAGCCTTTTCGAGTATGACGAGTTTTTCCTCAACCAGTGCCTGAACATCCTTTCCCAACTGTGAGACCCTGACGATGTTTCTCTCCATCTGACGCTCACGGACTGTTTTTAGGAGTTTCTGAACAAGGTATGCGGTCACCGCCGCAACTAAGATGGGCAACACGACAGACAGGAATTGATACATCTGGTTGCTGACCAAATGCTTGCCTCCCTTCATGAGACCCCACCTGGCTAATGTCGCTTTCCAGGGAGAGGCGGTAAATGTGGAAGCTACCCAGCCGCCGATCATCAATGCGGCAATGCCGCTGATACTTGGAATTTGATTGAAGACCTGCCTGACAAGAACATAAGATAACTGTTTTGTCTCACTGACTATTTTCATCCAATTCCACTGCTTTAGGCGTAAGAGAAGCTCGATGAGATCATCGATGATTTGATCCATGGCCTGAAGTTTATCTGAACCTTGTTTTTTTGTCAAAACTGCCAGCAGTCCCAGTGCTTGTTTCTTCATAATACAATCTTATCTCTGTGATCATTATTTTTCAGCCTTTCGGTGATTGAGGATTGCAGGCGTCATCACTTCCTGAAAGCGATACCCAATAAATTCCCCTGGAATATAGAAAATTGCTCTATGACCCTTCCTCGAATTGATGGACACGCCTGAAAGTTTGTATTATTGCACAGGAGGCGTGTCTATGGGGGAAAAGTATCGTCATTTCAGCCGTGAATTCAAACAAGATGCT